>Ga0247609_10000041_pt1 | contig 175301 bp, 136 predicted proteins | sample 172DNAGHGlowgp2_FD_193487 | JGI IMG/M metagenome (GOLD analysis project Ga0247609, IMG submission 193487) | Sheep rumen microbial communities from Palmerston North, Manawatu-Wanganui, New Zealand - 1728 DNA GHGlow gp2 | ecosystem: Host-associated > Mammals > Digestive system > Stomach > Rumen...
GATTGAACAATCAGGTGGTTACAGTGCCGGGGTTCCACCTCTTCCCATTCCGAACAGAGAAGTTAAGCCCGTCCGCGCCGATGGTACTGCAATGCAATGCGGGAGAGTAGGTAGCCGCCTTTTTTCAGTGTATGTCCTTCCGGAGAATGTTCTCTGGAAGGACTTTTTTGTTTTACATCCCTTTATGTCTTTTATCGGATATCTTTTGATTCTTGTATTGCTGAACACTTTTTTGTAAAAAAATGATGGTTGTTTGATTTTCTTTTTGTATTTTTGCGATTGATATTAAAACAATCAAGAATGCATGGGATCGGAAGAGCTCTGGTTTGGCTTTCCAGAATACAGTATTGCAGAGGTTTTGGCGTTCAGTCACCTTGGGCATATCGGCTCATTCGCTATGTCATTAATGAGCATTACCCTTACTATGCCTATGAAGATTTGATGAAAGAATTACCTCGTCTGAGTGTCACTGAAAGAAAACTTGGGATGTTGTATTTTCGATTGACCAATTACCGTCAACCTGATCAAGTACTTGATTATGCGACTCCGTCTGATGCCTATGCTGTGTATATGAAAAGAGGATGTTCGCATTCGAACCTTATTCATCTATATGAAGATGGTGGGAATGTCAGCTTTACTTCCTCTGTTACAATTCATCACATTGAATTGATGCGAATGAGTCTATGTGGTGATTATCGTTCTGTCTTTGAGTGGGCTTTGACGTTCACCGATGAAAATAGTATGATCGTTGTCGAGGATATTCACAAGGGAAAGGAAGAAAAAAAGTTCTGGAATGAAATCTTAAGCGACCAACGAACAGGCGTCACCTTTGATTTATATGATTGTGGCATAATTTTTTTTGATAAACAGCGTTATAAAGAAAACTATATAGTTAATTTTTAATACCATCAACACTATGGCAATTACGAGAGTCTATACAAAAACAGGCGACGACGGCGTTACCAGTCTGGTAGGCGGTGTCAAAGTAAAGAAGACCAATGCCCGCATCGAGGCTTATGGTACAGTGGATGAACTGAGTGCCCATCTGGGAATGCTCGCCTCTTGGATGAAGGACGGTGATGACAAGGATTTGATTATCCGCACACAGCGTAACCTCTTTACTGTGTGCTCTTACTTGGCAACAGACAAATCTAAAACCCCTCTCGCTCCTTCCTATACCATGGCTGCTGAGGAAACACAGATTCTGGAGGATCAGATTGATGAAATTAATGCCAATATCCCTCCGCAGACAGCCTTTATCTTACCTGGAGGATCTCATGAAGCCGCTTTAGCACATGTCTGCCGTACCGTTTGTCGGAGAGCGGAACGACGTATCTTTTTCTTAGGCGAGACCACAGAGTTAGATCCTGAGGTAACGCACTATATCAACCGTTTGTCGGACTATTTGTATGTTCTGGCAAGAAAATTAAACTTTATTGACGGAGTACGTGAAAAAATTTGGAAGAAACCTAAGTAAATAAGAAAAAATATATTACTTTTGCGCCCAAGTTTCTAACATGTAAAAAATTAAGACTATGTATTGGACACTTGAACTGGCTTCTAAATTGGAAGACGCGCCGTGGCCGGCAACAAAAGACGAGTTAATTGACTATGCCATCCGATCGGGTGCACCGCTTGAGGTGTTGGAGAATCTTCAGGAAATTGAGGATGAGGGTGATGTATATGAGAGTATAGAAGAAATATGGCCTGATTATCCTACAAAAGAAGATTTTCTATTCAACGAGGATGAGTATTAAAAGGCTTTTGTAAGTCTAAATCACTTAACACCAGCGAGACGAACAAGAATCGATTGTTTGTCTCGCTGGTGTTCTTAGAGTCTCAAATGGCAATCAATTCCTGCCCCATCAGATGAAATGCTTGCTTGATTTCCTGCATTCGTTTAGTGCTGGGCTTCTTGATACCATAAATATACTTGGCCAGTAGACTTTTGTTGATACCGATATACTTGGCCATCTCTGATACATTAATCTGAGGGAATCGGCCAAAGATTCTTGCCACCTCATTATCAGGATTAGGTTCAACGACATCATAGAAACTGGATAAGTGAATGTCTTCATCCAACTTCTCCCAACGTATGTCATCACCAAATCGTCCAATTTTGAAATCAAGTCGCTCTGATTCAGAGGCTTCTTTCAATACAGGGAATGCTTCCAGCGGACGACTTAAAGTCTCGCCGGAATCTGTCAACAAATAAATGCGATTGGCATCAAACCATAATTTTTCAATCTTTGCCATAATTATTCATCGTTATCATCCATGTGTTCGTGCCATTTCTCTATGAACTCTTCTTAAAAGTCTCACACAGAGCCTTGGCCTTCTTTAAATCTTTTGGCTTCATCCCCTCATTCTTGATAAGTTCAACCGCCGGTTCCAGAAAGAACTTTGCACGTCCGTCTGCGTTCTCCACATGTACATGAATAGGTCTGTGCTCATCAGAATAGAAGTAGAATCGTAATCCAAACGCTAAGAGTATTGTGGGCATATTTTCACTTTTTGATACAAAAATAGGGATAAATTTTTATCCCACCAAATAATTCCTTCGTTTTTGCAATTTCATTGAATAACTGGGTAGTGGTATGAGGAAGATGTTCAAGTACACCCCTCTATACGCTAACGGCAAAGAGCCCGTCATTGAGGAGCAGGACGTGTACCGCATAGAAATCCCCTATGTACCCACTTTACGGTCCACTGAGGGCGGAAGTGGACCAGATACCACACAGAAAAGTACACAGAAAAGTACACAGAAAATATTAGACTTAATCCGTGAGAACCCCTATGTGACAACACAGGAAATGGCTGATATTGCAGCATCACGCACTCGGCAACTTAGTGATGCTATGACTGTTCCCAAAGACTTGATGGCAAATCTACTCCTTGCTGCTGGCGGCAGAGGCTGTATCAGTACAGGTGGGGGAGGCTCTACAAGTGAGCTACGGACATGGACGGTGCATGTAATAATGAGAAGGCACGATATTACGTGAAAATCGTGCCTTCCTCCTAAACAATTATTAACTAACTAATGTATGAATCTAAAAACAATCTTTTTACTGGCATGTCTGTGGCATTTTTTTCACTCCTTTTAGGTCATCCTTTGTGGCTTCTACAATGCTGATGGCATAGCCACCGCCTGCTGCCGCCGTCAGTTTCAAGACAGATTTTGCAGTGACAACACCTCGCTTAATCACGTAGGCCTGCGGATTTGTCTTGTAGTGGGCATCCTTTGCATCAGCATAGACAGTGGCAACGTACTTCTTGCCAGGGTCCAGGAAATTGAGCTTCAGAGCAGATGTATGGCCGTGCTCGCTGGCGGTGCAGCCCACGAACCAGTTGTTCGTTCCCTTGGCCTTGCGGGCTGCCACGATATAGCGGCCCGGCTCTGCCTCGAGGTAGCGCGAGTCGTCCCAATCGACGGCCACGTCCTTGATGAACTGGAAGGCATCCATGTGCTGCTCGTAGTTGTCAATCATGTCGGCCGCCATCTGCAGCGGACTGTACATCGTGACATAGAGCGCTAACTGGCGGGCCAGCGTGGAGTTGACATGGTTCGGATTGTTGGGGTTGTTCTTGCTCATGTCCATCTCGAAGATACCAGGGGTATAGTCCATCGGCCCTCCCTGCAGACGGGTGAAGGGCAGGATGGTGGTGTGGAAGGGCTTGCTGCCGTTAGTGGCCTCATACTCCGTGCCGCGAGCTGCCTCGTTTCCTATCAGGTTGGGCCAGGTACGACAGAGACCTGTGGGGCGCACAGCCTCATGGGCATTTACCATGATGTGGTGCTTAGCGGCCTCCTTGATGCAATAGAGGTAGTGATTGTTCATCCACTGGCCGTAATGGTACTCGCCACGGGGAATGATGTCACCCACGTAGCCACTCTTCACAGCATTGTAGCCATACTTGTTCATCAGATTGTAAGCTGCCTCAAGATGACGCTCATAGTTGCGGGTAGAGGCTGAGGTCTCATGGTGCATCTGCAGGCGCACACCCTTGGAGTGGGCATAGTCGTTCAGCCCCTTCAGGTCGAAATCGGGATAGGGCGTCTGGAAATCGAACACATAGTCCTTCGACTTGCCGAACCAGTCTTCCCAGCCAATGTTCCAACCCTCAATCAGCACCTGGTCGAAGCCATGCTTGGCAGCGAAGTCGATGTAGCGACGCACATTGTCGTTGTTGGCACCATGAAGGCCGTGGGGCTTGGTCTTCGAGTAGTCCAGGTGGTCGAGTTGCACGGAGGGCAGGTCGAAGGTGTATGACCACTGGCTTTTGCCGTTGATCATCTCCCACCACACACCTACATATTTCACAGGCTTAATCCAGCTCGTGTCCTCCAGCTTGCAAGGCTCGTTCAGGTTCAGAATGAGGTTCGAGGCAAGGATGTCGCGGGCATCGTCGCTCACCATGACCGTGCGCCAAGGCGAAGTGCAGGGAGCCTGCAGATAGCCTTTGTCGCCCTTGGCATCGGGAGTGAGCCAAGACTCGAACACCATTGTCTTGTCATTGAGGTTCAGGTGCATGCAACTGTAGTCAATCAGTGCAGCCTCGTGCAGGTTGATATACAGACCGTCGTCGGTCTTCATCTGCAGCGAGGTCTGCACACCCGTGTCAGAGAACGGATGCTGAGAGGCATTGGGCGTGATAGCCTCCTTCATGTGGCTGCGGATCTCCGAGAGACGGGTCTCCATGTAGTCATACTCCTGCGTGTCGTAATCGCCGGGAATCCACCAGGCAGTGTGGTCGCCCGTCATGGCGAACTGCGTGTGCTCCTCCTTGATGACGAAGTAGTTCAGGTTCTGGCTCAGCGGGAACTCATAGCGGAAGCCGAGTCCGTCGTCGTAGAGACGGAAACGGATTCTGAGGTCGCGCTGCTGTGCCTCCTGATGCAGGGTGACGAGCAGTTCGTTGTAGTGGTTGCGGATGTCACGCGTCTCACCCCAAACGGGCTGCCATGTCTCATCGAAGGTAGCAGTCTGCTGGTCTGCGAGCGTAAAGCCGCTCTGCAGGTTGGTCTGACTGGTGCTGGCTGTACGGGTAGCTCCCTGTGCCGTGTATTCCTCGTAAGAATTGGCTTTCAGTTCCAGACCGAGCTTGGAAGGGTTGATGACTGCCTTTCCCTTATAAGAGAGGTCGTATACCGGCTCACCCTGAGCGGAGAGCGTGAAGGTCATCTGCATCTGTCCGTCGGGCGATGTCAGACTGAGTTTGTCGGCTGCACTGACAGTGGATGCCACAAGAGCCAAAGCGCAAAGCAATATGCGGTTGATAGTCTTCATTGTTATTTTGTTTTATAAATGGCTGCCGTGAAGGCATGGAGGAAAATCTTGTTCTTGTTGAGGCTGGCCTTGCCCGAAAGCATGACGGGCTGGGCTGGGCCGATGGAGAGAGAGACAGAAACATTCTTGCCGCTGGGATTGAGGGCGATGACGTAGGTCTCATTGCCTAAAGTGCGCTGATAGACCATCGGATAGGGTTGGCTAACATCGCTCAGCAACTGCCAGTCGCCATCATTGCCGAGTGCCTTCGACGAATGGCGGAGCGCAGTCAGACGACGCACGAAGTTCAGCATGGAGTTCGGGTCGTCCTCTTGAGTTTCTACGGTCAGCCTGCCGTTCTCCGTATCCACGGGAAAGTAGAGATTGTCGGGTGTGCAGGTCGAGAAGCCTGCCGTCTGATCGTTCTTCCACTGCATGGGGGTACGGGTGCCCGCCCTGTCGTTGCTGCCTTCTTTGCTTGGCAGGTCCATCTGGTACTTCATGGCGATTTCGTCACCATAGTATATAAAGGGCACACCGGGCATCGTGAGGAAGAAGGTCATGGCTACTTTCAACTGGTCGAGCGTGTTACGCTCAGCCACATGCGGACGCTGATAGTCGTGGTTGGCTGTCGGAATGGCGATGTAGCCTTTGTCCTTGGTGGCGGTATAGGCTTTCGTGTAGTTGTCGATGAACTCGCAGATGCTTCCCCTTCCCGAACGGTCGAAATAACAATAGTTGTAGTCACGGCCCTGTCCCCAGGGCGTGTTCCTGGCAAAGAAGAGCGAGGGATAGCCCTTGATGCCGAAATGAATCATGAAGTCAATATTGAATCCGGCCGGGATGGCAACGGCAGGGTCGGACCACTCGGAGATGAGCACGCACTCAGGATAGTTCTTATCCTTCCACTCACGCATCTCGTTCCAGAGTAGCGACACGGCCTTCTTGTCCGCATCGTTCTTCACGAGCGACGGAGCCATATCCACACGGAAACCGTCTACACCCTTGTCGAACCAGAACGACATGATGTTGCGCATCTCTCTGCGCACGGCCTGAGGGCCCGGGGCATCGACGCCCTGTTCCCAAGGATGATTAGGATCGGGATTGGCAAAACCATAGTTCAGCGCAGGCTGGCATTCGAAGAAATTCTTCTCGTAGTACTTCCCGCGTGGAGCATTGGCCTCCACATAGCGGCCACGGGTACTGGCAGCAGGATTGGGTTCCTGCTTGCGGGCAGCAATCTCCTGCTTCTCGGCATCAGAGATGTCGTCCAGCCAGATGAAGTAGTCGCTGTAGCGTCCGTTGGGGTCCTTGTCGGCCGAGGCCTTGAACCACTCGCACTCACTGCTGGTATGTCCTGCCACCAGGTCGAGACACACCTTGATGCCGCGCTTGTGGGCCTCACCGACCAGTGTCACCAAGTCGGTATTGGTGCCGAAACGGGGATCTACTTTATAGAAGTCTTTCACATCGTAGCCGCCGTCAAACCATCCAGACTCGAAGATGGGGTTGAGCCAGAGGGCATTCACACCTAATGACTTGATGTAGTCGAGTCTTTGGGTGATGCCGGGCAGGTCGCCGATGCCGTTGCCGTCGGTATCCATATACGATGACGGGTAAATCTGATAGAACACGGCATCGCCCAGCCATTTCGGCCCTTTCTGAGCCATTGCGCTGCCCTGTGACAGGCAGGCAATGGCCAGAGTGAGGGCACTCTGATGAAGCAGTGTCTTAATTCGCATAGCCCGGATTCTGCTTGAGATTGGTGTTCAGGTTCAGCACAGCATACGGGATAGGATAAACGTTGGTATAGCCCTTCGTGTCGTTGTTATAGTCACCGGCAGAGGCGTTATGCCACACACCGACATAGCGATCTTCCGTGGGTTGGGTGAAGGTGCAGAAGCGCACCTGGTCCTGACGGCGGCAGCCTTCCCAAGCCAGTTCGAGCATACGCTCATTGAGCAGGTCGTTGAGGGTGAGACTGGTGCGCGGGGCAGCATTCACACGGCTGCGCACCTGGTTCACGAGGTCGAGGGCTGCTCCGGTATTGCCCAGACGATACTCAGCCTCTGCCTTCAACAACAGGACATCGGCATAGCGCCAGATAACGAGGTCGTTGTTGATGCACTCGTTGATGGTGGTTGAGCGGTCGTACTCATACTTCTTGAAGCGGGCACCGGCACACTTCACCTTGTGGGCATCGGCTCCGGCAGGGAAGTCAACCACAGCCTCTAACGGCATGTATTCCAAATCCTTGTCGGTGGCACCATCGTTGACTGGAGAGCCGCACTCTTCCACATAGTCCATATCGGTGTAGAAGTTAAGGGCCAGACGTGGGTCGGCAGCCTCCGTGCCGTAGCCATAGATCTTCATCTGATGAACCGTAGAACAGGCACCATTCCATCCAGAGTAACCGATGGCACCGGCGTGGTTGTAGTGGAGTGAGCGCATGCGGTTATAGTCATAAACCTTGTAGATCTTATCGTCGTCCGGACGTACCCAGATATTCTCTACCGAGTTCTGGTTGGCCACGATGAAATTGTCGGCATAGACAGGCTGGAGCGCATAGCCGAGGGCTGCTATCTGGTCTGCACAATACTTCACGGTCTCCCAGGCATTGCGGGCAGTTCCGTCAACGGTGATGCTGATATTCTTACCCGACTGCGACACAGCGGCTCCCTTGGTCTCACTGGCTGTGGAGGCTCCACTGAGGTCATCGCCCACGAAAGCCTGATAGCTGGTCTCAGAAGTGTTGTCAACCGTAAAGACAGGTGCATTGATGGCGCACTTGGCCATACACATATAAGCCACAGCCTTGGTCATACGACCATAGTAGTCACCCTGATTCTGACACTTGCCGTCAGAGAGGTGGGGCAGACACTCCGCCAGTTCAGAGGTCACGAACTTAAACACCTCGGAACGGTTGGACTGTGCCACATCGGAAGTGCTGACCGAAGAGGAGGTTACCACGGGAATCTGGCCGAACAGGTCCATCGCATTGTAATAATAGAGGGCACGGATGGCGCGAAGTTCGTAGATATAAGTCTCGCAGTCGGGGTTCTCGGCCTTGAACTGCTCCAGTTTGTCGATACTCGAGTTGCAGAGGCCGATGATGCCATAAAGGTGATTCCAGATGTTGTTATAAGAATCCACCGACGACTCGAAATTATGCAGGAAGATGTTCTGCCACTTGCCACCATCGACCCAGTCGCCCTGACGGCCAGGGAGCATCGTAGCATCGGAAGAGAACTCCTGAAGGGTGTGTACGCTGCTACCGTCGCTGCCATAGAGGCCGTTGCCGATGGCAGAATAGACGTTGGCGACCGTGTTCACGTAGATGAGCGTGGAACTCTTGAAGGCCTCGGCTTCACTGAACTTGCTCTGGGGTGTCTCGTCGAGTGAACAGCCTGTCAGCATGGCGGCTGAAATGAGAATTGAGCCAAATATATATTTTTTCATATTAATATGCTGTTTAAGGATTTGTATTTAGAATGTAACTGACATAGAGAGTGTGAAGGTACGGCAGAGCGGGTAGATCTGCTTGTCGTCGAGACCGATGTTGTCGGCCAGACTGGCAGAGTTGATCATCGGCGTAAGACCACTGTAGCCGGTAAAGGTGCAGATATTATTGCAAGAGAGGGCCAGGCGCAGGTTCTGGATCCAGTCGACACCGAGCGACTCCTTGTTGAAGTTGTAGCCGAGCGAGGCGTACTCGAAGTTCACGTAGTCACCCTTCTCCAGCCAGTAGTCGGAAATCTGGATGTCGTAGATGCCCTTGCCGCCATTCTTCGAGGGAGCGTCGCTCATCACGTTATAGGTCGGGAAGTTGCTCATGTTGCTGTAAGTCATGCTGGTACCGTTATAGATCTTGTGTCCGAAGGCACCATTGAACTGCATGGTCAGATCCCAGTTCTTGTACTTGAAACCGAAGTCCCAACCGAGGAACATCTTGGGCAGGGCCTGTCCGCACACCTGACGGTCACCGCTGTCACCCGTGTCGATGCTGCCATTGTCGTCGAGGTCTTCGAGGATATACTGGCCGTTCTCGTCGATGCCCGTGCAATGAGGCAGATAGAACACGCCGATGGGCTGCCCCTCGATAAGATAGGAAACACCCGTATTCTGCGTCAGACCGGCAGCGCCTACACCTGCCACAGAGATGTGCTCGCTGGTGGTCAGTGGTTGCCCCATATATGTTCCGCTTAGGCTTTTCAGCTTATTTTTCTGGAATGCAAGATTAACGCCAGAGTTGAATGTGAAGTCCTTTGTGCGGACGATGTCGCCACGCACGGCAATCTCGAAGCCGGTGTTGGTCATCTCACCCATGTTGGCCAGCAGTCGGTCGTAGGTAAATGGGGGCACGGGCACCGTATAAGTGTAAAGCATGTCACTGGTGGTAGAGGTGTACCAGTCGAACGTCACGTTCAGACGATTGTTCCACATCGAGAGGTCGAAACCGGCATCGAAGGTCTTCTTGATCTCCCATTTCAGGTCGGGGTTGCTGTTGGAGGTCACTGCGAAGGTGGTGGTGTTGGTGCCGTTCACGCTGGTCACACCGTTCGGCTCCATCAGGGCCAGTGAGTTGTAGGGGCTGATGGCATCCTGGTTACCAGTCACACCATAACCGGCACGAACCTTCAACTGGTCGATGTTGCGGTATTTCTTCATCCAAGGCTCGTTGCTGATGACCCAGGCTGCCGATGCTGAGGGGAAGATGCCCCACTTCTGACCGCTACCTAACTTAGACGAGCCGTCGGTACGGAAATTGACGGTGGCGATATAGCGGTCGGCAAACATGTAGTTCACACGGGCCATATAACTGCTCAGGGTGTATTCCGTAGCATCGGAGGCATTGTTGCCCCAAGCCACGTTGGCACCTGCCTTCAAGTTGTTATACTTGAAATAGTTGGTCTCGAAGCCCTTGGCCTGGGTGTTATACCAGAAGGTCTTGTAGCGCTGACCCTCCATCAGGGCGAGGGCGTCGATGTGGTGCAGACCGAAGTCCTTCGAATAGTTTAGCATGATATTGCCCATCAGGTCCTTGCGGTTGGTGTTGGCGATGTAAGCCCAGCCATTTCCGTTGAGTTCACCCTGGCGGATATCGTTGGGGATATAGAACTTATTGTCGCGGTTCCAGTAGGAATAAGAACCGAAGGCGGAGAGGGTCAGACCGTCGAGGATGGTCCATGTGGCCTTGCCGTGGATATTGGCAGAGGTGTCCTTGTAGAAATTATCTATCTCAAGCAGGCCAAGCGGGTTGTAGATTTCGTTGGCCAACAGGTCCTCGTCCCATACGCCATTGGCATTCTTCGTGTTAGGATAAGTGGGGTTGTAGGCTGCCGCAGAATAGAACATACGCTGCATGGAGTACTGGATGTTACCGTCGTGCTGGGAGCCGAGTATGCCAAGTTCCAGTTTCAGGTGCTTGTTGAAAGCGTATTGTGTACCGTCAAACTTCACCGTCCAGTTTTGCATGTCTGAGTTCTTCAAGGCACCTTGCTTCTGGATATAGCCCAGAGAGGCACGCATGTTGGAGTTCTCATTGCCGGAGGTGAAAGCCACATTGTGGTTCTGTGTCAAACCCGTCTTACGTTCTATTTCCTCTAAAAAATTGGTGTTGCCCCCCATGTCGGTGAAAGTCAGTCCAAGGGCATTGGCGGTCTTGCGGTAGTCCGAAGCAGATAGCATATCAAGGTTCTTGAACACGGTGTTCACACCGAACTGTCCGGAATAGCTGATGTTAGAGAAGCCCATCTTACCCTTGGTCGTTGTGACCACAATGACACCAGAGGCACCACGGCTACCATACTGAGCCGTCTCAGAAGCATCTTTCAGGATAGTCATGCTCTCAATGTCGTTGGGGGCGAGTGAGTTGAACATGGTCATGTCGGAGAACACACCATCTATGATAATCAGAGGATCGTTGCCACCAGACAGAGAAGTGGTACCACGCACGCGGATATTAGTGCCTCCCATCGGGTCGCCGCCGCTCTGGGTAATTACCACACCGGCCACCTTGCCTTTCAGGGCATCGGCAGGACTGCTCACCACACCCTTGTTCATGTCCTCCTTCTTCACCCGGTCAATGGCACCTGACACAGTGCGCTTGCTGCCGACGGCATAACCTACGACAATCACCTCGTCGAGCACCTCGTTGTCTGGCTTCAACTGGATGTCAATCTTGGTACGGCCATTGACGGCAACCTCTTCTGTCTTGTAACCAATGTAAGAAACCTTCAATGATGCATTGGGGTCAACCTTTGCGATAGAGTAGTTACCGTCAAAGTCGGTAACAGAACCAGTACTTGTGCCCGATACCATCACACTGGCACCAATGACAGGCTCACCCGTCTCATCGGTCACATTACCACTAACCGTAATCTGCGCATAGGAGACTGCGGTCATCAAGAATCCTGCAAAGAAAAGCAGTAGTCTTCTGATAGAATTGTTTTTGTTCATACTAAGTTAATTTTTAGTTATTGATTGAAAATCTGCCGCAAAGGTAGGCTTTATTATCGTACGTTGCGCCTTATGGTAAGGCGATAGTAAAATGTGGCAGATTGATTTGTTTCTTATAATAGCTGAAATTCAGCAAGTTATAATAATCATTAATAATCTTATAGTAAAAGCTGGTTATTTAGGGAAATACGTTATCTTTGCATCCAAAACCGATAAAATATGCTTAGAACTTGGATATTTTTCGTTTTTCTGATGTTGTCTTCCACCTTGATGGCGGGCAATCAAGCCATTCTTGAGGAACTTGATGCTGCCATTGCTAAAAGAGATGAATTCATTCTGGCAAAAGAAAATCGAATCAAAAAGTTGAAACTCCAAATTCAAGAGGAACACGATAGCGCCACAATCCTTAAAACCCTTGACGATCTGTATAACGAATACTATGTTTTCAAGTTCGACTCTGCAAAAGCCTGCGCGGATAAGGGCTTGGCACTTGCTGTTGCGTTTAAAAACAGTCACTATACCACTCTTTTCACCATCCATCGCTCCGAGATTCTTGCCATAGGCGGTCTTTATAGTGAGGCAAGAGCTAATCTTGAAGCTGTAGATGCAAACAAATTAGACAGCAATCTGCGATTTAAGTATCACTTGGCTCTCTTCTTGCTTTACACTTATTGGACCAACTATTGCAATGATCATTATTACTCTCCCTTATATCGGGCCAAGGCCGACAGTTGTCTAATACAGGGATTCAAGGATATCAATCCGCAAGACCCTTTCTATGATTACTACATGGGCGAGTATTGTGTCTACATCAAAAAAGATAGTAGGGAAGCAAGGAAACATTATTATAGGGTGTTGGAAAAAGCAAGCGAATCCTCTCGTTTCTATGCAATGGCATCAAATGCCCTTGCCGGTAACTATTTAGATGATGGCAATGAAGAAAAATATGTAGAATTCCTTGCCAAGGCAGCTATGAGCGACCTCAAATGCTGTACAATGGAGAATATGGCATTGCAAAGTTTAGCAGTTCGCTTATTTCAGAATGGTGAAGAACATATTGAACGGGCCGAGCGCTACATCAATGTGTCGATGGAGGATGCCAAGTTCTACAACAATCGACTGCGCATCCTTGAAATCTCACGCATTCTTCCACAGATTATGACTACCTATCAGGATGTAACGGAGCGGCAGAACCGTCACCTGCGCTACTCCATCAGCTTCATCTCCTTGCTGGTTGTAGTCCTGCTCTTCACTGCTTACTTCATCTATCGTCAGAACCGCAAGTTGAACATACGCCGCCATGAACTGGCCGAAAGCAACAACCAGCTAACAGACTTAAACAATCAACTGGCTAAGAGCAATAACCAGCAGACAGACTTGAATAATCAACTACAGGAACTGAACCAGCGATTAGTATATACCAACAAGCATCGTGAGCGCTTAGCCAGCATCTATATCGACCTCTGTGCCAAATACATCGACAAGTTGGCCAAATACCAGACGCTCGTCAAGCGCAAGATCAAGGCCAATCAGGCGCAGGAATTATTGCAGACCATCTCTTCGACACGTATATCTGAGGAGGATGCTGCTACGTTCCTGAACCGCTTCGACAAGGCTTTCCTAGAGCTCTACCCGTCGTTCGTCGACGATTTCAATGCCCTGTTGCTGGAGGACGGCCGCATCTGGCTGAAAACGCCTAACACGCTCACTACCGAACTGCGCACGTTTGCTCTGATTCGTCTGGGAGTAAAGAACACTGCCGACATTGCTGGTCTGCTCTTCCTCTCTACCCAGACAATTTACAATTGTCGCTCTGTCACTAAAAACAAAGCCATCAATAAAGATACTTTTGATGAGGATGTACAGAAATTGTGTACGGTTATTAGGGAGTAGTGTTTATGTTGAGAACACTGAAACAGCAAATATTTGCACAAAAAGTCTATCTTTGCCACGTTATGCAATATCAAAAAGAATTTGTATCTTTGCATGCTGATAATATGTTTGTCCAACCCGCTTACGAATCATCTCTGATAGCCTTTGGATTCTCTATAGCCATATATTCAATGTTTTCTGTGTGCAAAGATATGAAATAAAATTATTACTAACAAGTCTGTTACTAACAAAGTTGTTACTTTAACATTTCACACCTCATTCCAATAAAAACTATTTTATTTCCAATCTCGCTAGTGTTTTTTATGGGTGTCTGCCTAAAGATAATAGGTAAAAATAACTATCTTTGTAAAAAAAACGGCCGATACTGTAGTTTTTTGCCTCCTTAGTGTGACTTACTATCAGATGACGAATTAAGAATCAAGAAAGAATGAACGATTTAGAACGTGAATTTGAAGAAATGGTCAGGAAGAACCGAGGCACGATTTACACCGTGTGCTACATGTTCTCCAACGACCAGGACGAGGTGGCCGATATGTTCCAAGAGGTGCTCATCAACCTTTGGAAGAGTCTGCCCTCGTTTGAGGGGCGCAGCGATGTGCGCTCTTGGATCTACCGCGTCAGCCTGAACGTGTGCATCTCGCTCGACCACAAGAAGCGAAGACACAAGACGGTGGCGCTGACAATGGACATCAACCCATACGAAGAGATGGAAAGTAACCAGAACTCTCGGCAGATGGATATGCTTCGAAGGCGAATTGCGAAGCTTGGCCAATTCGATCGTGCCATTATTCTGTTATGGTTAGAGAATATGAGTTACGAGGAAATTGCTGCTATCATGGGAATTACGGTGAAGAATGTCTCCGTTCGTCTCTACCGTATCAAGGAGGAATTAAAAAACATGTCAAACGAATAAACAACAGGAATTATGGATAATCAGAATAACAACTTACAGGAATTGGAAGAACTGCGCGGTCAGGTCGCAGAGTTTAAGAAACGTATGGAACAACAGGAGATAGTCAGCCGCCACCTGTTGAAAGAGGCAATGAAAGGCAACGTGTTGTGGATTAAGCGGATGAGCATCTGGGGTAGCGTAGGAGAATTGGTGATATTACCATTGTTGGTTTACCTCTTAAGAAGCATTGTCGGCGTTTCATGGCTACCCATTATTGCCTTAGGGCTTTTGATTGCTGGTGAGGCCGTTTTCAACTTCTGGAATGTCAGTACAATCCGCGACAAACATCTGGCAGCCGATGATGTTCTCAGTGTTCAGCAGCGGCTGATAACCTTCAAGCGCAGGGAGAAACTTTACACGTTCGGCATACTTCCATTCTTATTTCTCTGGGTAGTATGGCTCCTGTTTGACGTTTATTATGGTACCGATATCCCTTTTTTCCCCTCAAGTGACAGGAATCTTGTTTATTTCGTGGCGATTGTCGTTGCATTTATCATATTATCCTATGTCTTTTCACGCGAGATGCGCTCGCTGAACAATGCTATCAAGAACATTGACGAATTCGCTGGAAAGAAATAATAGGAGTAATAAAAATGACAGTCTTTTTGAATGTACTTTCATTTTTATTTCGTATCTTTGCTGCCGAAAGCATCAATTCTAAGATATGAATGACGAAGAATACCGTCGCGAGGAACTCATCCGCGAGATAGAGCGCCGCGTGGAACGAATGACCCTCCGACAACTGGAGGCGCTCGAATACGAACTGGAGACAAAGGACTATTCGGCCGATGATGCCGGATAGTCCTTTGTGCTCTTATGCGTTCAGAGAATGGAAACAAAATAATCATCAAAATAACTGTCAAACTCATGAAAATACAGAACATCCTTATGACTTTTGCTATTTCCTCTGCATTGACCTGTGCAGTAAGCAGTTGCCAGCAGGCAACAGGCGAGAACCCATTGCTGTAGGAAAGCACGCTGCCCTACGGAGCACCCGACTTCAGCAAGATCAAGACCTCAGACTATCTACCGGCCTTCGAGACGGCCATCCAGCAGAACCGCGACAACATTGCCAAGATTGTGGACAATCCCGATTCTGCCACTTTCGAGAACACCATCGTGGCCTATGAGGAGAGCGGACGATTGCTCGACCGCGTGAGCCGCGTGTTCTTTGCCCTGACTGAGGCCGACAGGACTCCCGAACTCAGCGAGATAGAGAAGAAAGTGATGCCCATGCTGACCGAACTGGAGAACGAGATTTCCTTCAATGTGCCGCTCTTTGAGCGCATCCGCAAGGTTTATGACAGTCAGCACGACTCGCTTCAGGGCGAGGACAAGAAACTCCTGGAAGAAACCTATAAGGAATTCGTGCGCAAGGGTGCGCTTCTGCCCAACGACAAGAAAGACCGCATGAAGGCCATCAATCTCCGCATCACCGACCTGCAGCAGAAGTGGGGCGACCTTCTGCTCGAAGTCACCAATAATGCCGTGGTGTGGGTGGACAGCAAGGAGAAGCTGGCCGGACTGAGCGAAGCCGACATTGAGCAATGCAAGAAAGACGCCGAAGGGCTACGGGTAGGCGACGGAACGTCGGGGATGAGCCGGGGCGGCAAGGCTCCCTACGCCATCGTCATCGTGAACACTACGCAGCAGCCCCTGCTGACCAGTCTCGACAACCGCGACTTGCGCCGTCAGGTCTATGAGGCCTCCATCCACCGCACCGACGGAACCGGTAAGTTCAACACCTATTCCATCGTCAGCGAGATTGCCAAGCTGCGTGCCGAACAGGCCGAACTGATGGGCTATCCCAACTATGCCGCCTATTCCCTGGAAAAGACCATGGCCAAGACGCCCGAGAACGTCTATGCTTTCCTGAAGAACCTCATTGCCCAGTATAAACCCGCGGCCGATGCCGAGACCAAGGCCATCGAGGAGTTCGCACAAAAGACCGAAGGCCCCGACTTCAAGCTGGAGCCCTACGACCGTTTCTACTATTCAGCCAAGATGAAGAGCCAGATGCTCAACATCAGCGACGACGAGGTAAAGTCGTATTTCAATGTCGACAGCGTGCTCATCAACGGCGTGTTCTATGCTGCCAACCGCGCATACGGCCTCACCTTCAAGCAGCGCACCGACATTCCCACCTATCATCCCGACATGAAGGTGTTCGAAGTGTTCGACAAAGACGGCAAGCAGAAGGCCCTCTTCTATTGCGACTATTTCCGCCGGCCCACCAAGCGCGGCGGAGCCTGGATGGACGGATTTGCCAAGCAGAGCCGCCACTACGGTCAGTTGCCCATCATCTTCAATGTGTGCAACAATGCGAAGGCTCCCGAGGGCAAACCCTCGTTGCTCACCTGGGACGAGGTGACCACGCTCTTCCATGAGTTCGGCCATGCCCTCCACGGCATTCTCTCCGACTGCAACTACAACCGCCTGAGCGGAACTTCCGTGGCCCGCGACTTCGTGGAGATGCCCTCGCAGTTCAATGAGTCGTTTGCCTCCATTCCCGAAATCTTCGACCACTATGCCCTGCATTGCGAAACGGGCAAACCGATGCCCGCCGAACTGAAGGAGCGCATGTTGAAGAGCATCAACTTCCATAGCGCATACGCCCTGGGCGAGAACCTCGCCGCCACCTGTCTGGATATGGCTTGGCACATGCTGCCCTCCGCCAAGGTTCCCACGGCTGACAAGGCTGCTGACTTCGAGACCGAGGCTCTGCAGCAGATTGGTCTGCTCAACAATCAGATTCCTCCCCGCTATCGCACCAGTTATTTCAACCACGTCTGGGGTGGAGGCTATGCCGCCGGCTACTACAGCTATCTGTGGACCGAGGTGCTTGCCGTGAACATTGCCAACGTCTTTGCCAAGCGCGGAGCCCTTGACCCCGCCACCGGCAGTGACTTCTGCCAGAAGGTATTGAGCCGCGGTAACACCGGCGACCTCATGCAGATGTTCACCGACTTCACCGGAATGGCCCAGCCCGATGCCTCCGCTCTTCTCAAAGCCCGCGGACTTTGATTTACCATCGCTTCTTTTCAGCAGGTTCGTCAATTTCTTCCAACGTACCTGTTTCTGAGTCGATACGAGGGTGTGTCATCATGGGGGAATGCGCTTCGCGCAGAACCAACAATTCATTTTGACACACCCTCGAGAAGATCGTGCCAAGTGTCTTATCAGTCTCTGAAAAAGCGAATCATACAATAAAACGGACGAAATTACGTTATGTTGATGTGTTTAGACGTTTATGCATGATCTGTGGAGCTCTTCTGCTCGTCGCATCGGCGGCAGAGGCGCAATATGATGTCAGCTTCAGTCATTACTTCGACATGGAGCCGTCTTTTAATCCCGCATCGGTGGGTAAGGAGACGAAGGTGAACGTGACAGGTGCCTATGCGATGGATCTGGCGGGTTTCCGTCATAATCCCCGAACGATGTACATCGCCGGTGATATGCCTTTCTATATGATCAAGTCGTATCATGGAGTGGGCATACAGCTGATGAACGATCAGATTGGTTTGTTCCAGCACCAGCGTTTTTCCTTGCAATACGCTTATAAACACAAACTGTTTGGTGGAACGCTGAGTGCTGGTCTACAGGCTGGCTTTATCAGTGAGAACTTCGATGGAACGGGCGTGGACATCATTGATCCCGGTGATCCTGTCTTCGCCACGTCTGAGGTGAACGGCAATACAATCGATTTGGCTTTCGGCTTGTATTATCTGCGCAAGCAGTGGTATGCCGGTGTGTCGGTGCAGCACCTCACAGCTCCTCTTGTAGAGTTGGGGCAGACCAACGAATTACAGATTGATCGGACGTATTATTTAACAGGTGGATACAATATTAAGCTGAGAAATCCGTTTGTTACAATACCCACCTCCGTGCTCGTACGTACCGACGGTGTGGCCTATCGGGCAGATGTGACGGCGCGGCTGCTCTATACGAACGACAAGAAAGTGATGTATGTCGGTGCCGCATATAGTCCCACCAACTCGGTGACCCTTTTAATCGGAGGCCGTGTCCATGGTATTATGCTGGGCTACAGCTATGAGTTCTACACATCGGCCATTAATCCGGGCAATGGCAGTCATGAATTGTTCGTGGGATACCAAACCGACTTGAACCTCTATAAGAAGGGGCGGAACAAGCACAAGAGCGTACGACTGTTATAAAAAGGAATAGGGACGAAAAAATGAATTAACAAGATATGAAAAGGATAGTATATAATAAGGTGAAAGTCATGGCTGGGAGCATGTTGCCTCTTTGCCTTTTGGCTTTTTTACTGGTTATGACAGCTTGTGCCGGCAGTAAACTTGCTAACTCCTCCAGTCGTGGTGGAGAGGTGACCGGTGTGGGTGGTGGCAGAGGATTCACCGAGCCTACTCCGTTTGGTATGACCCTTATCAAGCGGGGGTATTTGAAGATGGGTATCGAGAAAGAGGACAGTCTTTGGGGAAAGCAGACACCAGTCAAGGATATCTCCGTTGATGGTTTTTGGATGGACGAGACCGAGGTCACCAACTCCGAATACAAGCAGTTCGTTTATTGGGTGCGCGACTCAATTCTCCGCACTCGTCTGGCCGATCCCTCCTATGGCGGCGATGAGTCGTATATGATCACAGAAGACAAGAACGGTGATCCTGTCCCACCACATGTAAACTGGAAAAAGGCGCTGCCGAGGAAACCCAATGAGGATGAGCAGCGTGCCATAGAAAGTCTGTACGAGACGAATCCCGTGACAGGTGAAAAGATGCTCGATTGGCGACAGATGAACTATCGCTACGAAGTGTACGACTATACCACGGCAGCCCTGCGGCGTAACCGTCTGAATCCCGAGGAACGTACATTCAACACTGATGTCGTGGTGGATCCCAACGAGGTGGTGATGATCTCTAAGGATACTGCCTATATCGATGACGAAGGACGAATCATCCGTGAGACCATCGACCGTCCGCTAAGCGGTCCCTGGGATTTCCTGAATACGTATATCGTGAATATCTATCCCGATACCACTTGCTGGGTGAACGATTTCCAGAACTCAGACAATGAGACCTATCTGCGTTATTATTTCAGCAACCCGGCTTACAACCAGTATCCCGTGGTGGGTGTCACGTGGGAGCAGGCCAATGCTTTCTGTGCTTGGCGTACCGACTATCTTCTGAAGGGCTTAGGCGGTGAGGCACGTTACGTCCAACGCTATCGTCTGCCCACTGAGGCTGAATGGGAATATGCAGCCCGTGGAAAGGACGGCAATGAATTCCCCTGGGACAACGAGGATATGAAGAGTGACCGTGGATGCTATTATGCGAATTTCAAACCCGACCGCGGAAACTACACCAAGGATGGTAACCTCATCACCAGCAAGGTGGGCATTTACGGTGCCAATACCAACGGGCTCTTCGATATGGCAGGAAACGTGGCTGAATGGACCAGCACGATCTATACCGAGGCTGGTGTGGATGCGATGAACGACTTGAACCCCACACTGAAGTATAATGCAGCCAAGGAAGACCCTTATCGGCTGAAGAAGAAGAGTGTTCGCGGGGGCTCATGGAAAGATCCTGAGAGTTATATCCGTTCGGCTTGGCGAACCTGGGAATATCAGAATCAGCCACGCTCGTATATCGGTTTCCGCTGCGTGCGTTCGCTGGCCAGTGCCCAGAGTGAGAAGGTCAAAGGAAAGAAAGGTAAGAATTAACCCGTAATAATGTTTATTAAATATAGACAACCATGACACAGTATAGTAAACTGAATATCATATACCGTCTGCAGAAATGGATGGATAGTGTGCCCGGTCAGACATTCCTGAACTATGCCTATAGCTGGGGTGCCTCCATTGTGATTCTGGGAACCCTTTTCAAACTGACTCACCTTCCGGGAGCCAACTTCTTCCTGTTCCTCGGAATGGGAACGGAGGTGTTCGTGTTCTTCCTCTCAGCCTTCGACCGTCCGTTTGATAAGACTGCCGACGGCATGGATCTCCCTACACATGTGGATATTGATGGCGAACCGGTAGAGGTTTCCAAGGCTGGTGTTCGCGTGGAATCCACCGCGAGTCCCTCGCAGGGTGGAGAGCACATGGCAGCCGTTTTGGGTGGTGGAGTCGTTGGCGGTGGTACGATTATCATCGGCGGTGGTGCTCCTGCTGCTTCAAAGGGAACCGGCGAAAGAACTACTCTGGAGAAAGTCAATACCGAGGCCATTGCTGCCGTTTCTTCATCGGTGGCTACTGTTTCAGGAGCTTCCGAGGCTCAGTTGCCGAAGATGGATCCCGAACTCGAACAGGCCACTACCGACTATGTGGCTGAACTGAAACGTCTCACGGAGATGCTCTCCAAGGTGGCCGAACAGAGCGAGAAACTGGGACGCAATTCCGAAGAGATGGATAACCTTGACCGCACGCTGACAGGTATCTGTAAGGTCTATGAGATGCAGCTGAAGAGTGCCAGTGCACAGATTGGCACCATCGATGAAATCAATGACCAGACCAAGAAGATGGCCCGCCAGATAGAGGAACTCAACCGTATCTATACCCGCATGATCGAGGCCATGACCGTGAATATGCCCGCTGCCGGTGCCGTCCGTCCGCAGGCTTCTGGTGAAATTTAGTATTAAGAGTTTAGAATTAAGAATTAAGCGTTTTTAATTGTGGCAATAAAGAAAAGACCGGTTTCTCCGCGCCAGAAGATGATCAACCTGATGTACGTCGTACTGATGGCGATGCTGGCTCTCAACGTCTCTACCGAGGTGTTGGAAGGCTTCTCGCTGGTGGAGGAGAGTCTGAACCGGACTACCGATAACTCTTCCAAACAGAATGCGGCCATCTACGGTGACTTCGAAGCGCAGATGAAGAAGAATCCGGGTAAGGTGAAGCAATGGTTTGAGAAGGCTACACAGGTGAAGCAGATGAGCGATTCGCTCTACAACTTCGCCCAGCTATTGAAGGAAGAGATTGTGCGCGAAGCCGACGGCAGCGACGGAAATCTGAAGGATATCCGCAACAAGGAAGACCTGGAGGCTGCCTCCCATGTGATGCTTGCCCCCGGAACGGGGAAAGGCAAGCGTCTTTATGATGCAATCAATCAGTTCCGTGAGCGCATCCTTTCACTTGTGACCGATGAGCATCAGAAGGAGATCATTCGTGGCAACCTGACGACAGAACTGCCCAAAAATGCCCATGCGATGGGTAAGAACTGGCAGGAGTATATGTTTGAGGGAATGCCCGTGGCCGCTGCCGTGACGTTGCTCTCCAAGATCCAGAGCGACGTGCGCTATGCTGAGGGTGAGGTGCTTCACAACCTGGTCTCTAATATTGACCTGAAGGACATCCGCGTAAACAAGCTCGATGCCTTCGTGATTCCGGAGAAGACAACGCTTTATCCGGGTGAACAGTTCACGGCCAACATCGTGATGGCTGCCGTGGATACCACGCAGACTCCTGAGATCTACGTGAATGGCGTGCGTATCAATTCTACGGGTAAGTATTCGTTTACGGCCGGAGGCGTGGGCGAACATTCCTTCCAAGGCTATCTGCTGACGCGCAATGCTGCAGGCGAGGACATCCGTCGTAACTTCTTGCAGAAATATACGGTCATTCCTGCTCCCAGCGGAGCAACCGTGGCCGCCGACCTGATGAACGTGCTCTATGCCGGTTACCAGAACCCGATGAGTGTCAGCGTGCCGGGAGTGCCAGCCAATGCCGTTTCTGTAACGATGTCGGGTGGTTCCCTTTCTGCCAAAGGCAATGGTCATTATGTGGCTGTTCCTTCAGCAGTAGGTAAGGATGTGGTGTTCACTGTATCAGCCAACGACAAGGGTAAGGTGCGTCAGATGGGGCAGGTCACCTTCAAGGTGCGCAAGTTGCCTGATCCTACTCCTTATATGGTGGTGGGCGATAACCGCTACCGTGGTGGCGGACTGGCTAAGGCATCACTGATGGGCACCAGTGGCATCCGTGCTGCCATCGATGATGGTCTGCTTGACATCGAGTTCAAGGTAACAGGCTTCGAAGCGGTGTTCTTCGACAATATGGGTAATGCCGTACCTATCGTAGGAAATGGTGCGAATTTCTCTGAACGCCAGCGTGATGCTTTCCGCAAGCTCTCTCGTAACCGCCGCTTCTATATCACCCATGTCACGGCGATTGGACCCGACGGCATCTCTCGGACGCTGCCTGGTGCCATGGAGGTGATCGTGAAGTAAGTAAAGAACAATTATAAAAAGATATACAAGATGAGGACAGATATTTTTCCAGCAAAGGGCAAGTGGATGCTGTTCATGATGCTGTTCATGTCATGCTCGCTCTTCATGGACGAAATGCAGGCACAGCCAGTGGCACGCCGTCAGCAGCAGCAACAGCAACGCTCTAACGCCCAGACACTCACTACCCGTGCACAGATCTCTTTCCCTACGGCACAGACGATGTCGGAGGATGTGGTGTGGCGCCGCGATATATACCGCGAGATAGACTTGAACCAAGATGCCAATGCCGGACTCTACTACCCTGTGGAGCCGATGGGTGCTCAGATGAACCTCTTCACCTATCTGTTCAAGCTGATGCTCACTGGGCAGATCCGTGCCTATGAGTATCGTCTCGATGGTAATGAAGTGTTCACCGATTCCGCCCGTGTGCGCCCCAAGGCATTCATCGACAACTACCATATCTACTACGAACGGGCTGAGAATGGCAGGATCAGGATTGATGACAGCGATATTCCCTCACGAGAGGTGAAAGGCTACTACCTGAAGGAGAGTGCCTACTATGATCAGGCCTCTGCCACTTTTCATACCAAGGTGATCGCCCTCTGTCCGATCATGAGCCGTGAGGATGACTTCGGTGACGGTACGGCCAAATACCCGCTGTTTTGGGTGAAGTACGATGATGTGGCACCTTTCCTTGCCAAGCAGACCATCATGACGAGCAATGTGAACAATGCTGCAACGATGAGCATTGATGACTATTTCACCAAAAACATGTACCGTGGAAAGATCTATAAGACGACCAACATGTTAGGACAGACACTGGCTCAGTATTGTCCCGACTCCACGTCGATGAATAAGGAACAGAAACGTATTGAGCAGGAACTGCTGGCTTTCGAGAAGAACATCTGGGGTGATCAGGCCCGGAAGGACAGTCTCGACAGTATTGCCAATGCACAGCCTAAGGGAAAGGTGAAGGTGAAGAAGTCGGGCAGCAAAAACCGCAGGGCCAACGGCGGTAAGTCGGAGAAGGTAAGTACAAAGCGTTCTTCCTCCTCATCCTCTTCATCTTCTGGCAGTTCATCCGCTCGTGTCACCGTGAGAAGACAGAGACATTAAGAAATAACTGACAGTTGAAAACACGAACGAAACTTTAAATAATAACGAGATGAAAAAAGTAAAGATTGTTTTGGTAATGGCCATAGCAGTGTTCGCAGTAACAACTGCACAGGCACAAGTGAGCTTCGGTGTGAAGGGTGGTTTGAACATCACCGAGATGTCACTCGATAGCAAAGTGTTTGACACCTCCAATCGTATGGGATTCTTTGCAGGACCAGTATTGAAGGTAGGACTGCCTCTTGCCGGGCTCGGCTTTGATATTGCAGGACTTTACGACCAGCGTGAGGCGAAGATCAACGACGAGACCGTAACCCAGAAGAGTATCCTCGTTCCTGCAAACCTCAGATTCTCATTCGGTGTGGGCAATAATGCTGGTATTTATCTTGCTGCTGGTCCGCAGATCAGTTTCAACATTGGTGATGATGAATATACTTGGAAGGATACGAAGACCAGTTTTGAGAATGCCGAGAACACATTCCAGCTGAAGAAATCTGTCTTTAGTGTGAATGTGGGCGGTGGTGTGAACTTTGGAAAGTTCGAAGTGGGAGCTACTTATAATATCGGTATCAGCAAGACAGCCGATGTGGAGAGCTTCGACAAGGTGGCCGATGCTGTCTATGAGAACCGCAAGGCTACATCTAACACGTGGCAGATCCATGCTGCCTACTTCTTCTAAACAGCGGAACGTGAAGTCGCCCAAGGCGAGAAAACGAGTGCCCTTCGGACTGCGGTCCGAGGGGCACTTCGCTTTTGTGACCAGCCATTTCTTTTATGCTTTATTGTTCCATAATGGGTTGTCAACGGCAAATAAAACTTGTGTTAAAGAGTGTAAAATAAACCGACAATGAAAAGATTTATATGGCGGGTATGAATAATCTTTACAAATTAACTTCAGTTAACTCGCACACGTCGTTCTTTTGTCACCAACTTGTCTTTTGGTCGAAATAATGAAAAAAGAGCGCAGGTTGCTAATGCATTGATTATAAGTATGTTAGGTAAGTTTAACGGTTTTCAATGGATGAAAATACTGTCTTTTTGCTCCAAAAACGCCGTTTTTCACCCTTTCCGATGGCATCTTCGACCCTTTCCGAAGTCATCTATGGGTGTAAAGTGACGGAGGAACGACTCGTAGATGTCGTCGGAAAGATGGTAAGGGATGGGCGGAACGACTCTAAACAGACTCTGTTTCAATGCAAAACAGACTCTACTTTGTTTCAAATTAGACTCTACTTTGTTTCAAGTTAGACTCTACTTTCAGACCAAAGAGACTCTACTTTCAAACCAAACAGACTTTACTTGCCCAAAACGAACCATCAGGATGCGTAAAACATCCCAAATACTCACTTATGATTTTTTTTAGAGCCTTTTGGAAAACACAAAAATCTTGTGAATTATTCTGACAATATTGGGACGAAAAGATCTCTTTTAGGTATAGATTTTGGAAATAATTTTGATAGGTTCTGTACCTTTTCTCATTCAGAATTACTTGTTTCTCTGCTTCATGATGACGTAGATAATGACGGGTGCACCCATAATTGGGGTGACCGCATTCAGGGGAATGATGCCCAAAGAGCCGGGAAGTACGCAGATGATGTTGCACAGCAGGGCGATGGCTGCTCCGGTGAGGATGGTGGCAGGCATCAGGTAATGGTGGTTGTCTGTAACTAACAGCATCCGTGCCACATGAGGCACCGCCAGTCCGATAAAGGCGATAGGACCACAGAAGGCAGTGGTGACGGCACTGAGGATGCCGGTGATGAGGAGCAGACTGTTCCGCACCCGTTGGATATTGATGCCTAAGTTCTCTGCATACTGCTCACCTAAGAGTAGTGCGTTCAGTGGCTTGCTGAGGGTGAGGGCCGCGAAGAGTCCTAACAGGGTGATGGTGGCGAAGGCCGGCATCTGCTCCATGGATACACCGCCGAAGTTACCCAGTCCCCACAGCATATACGACTGCACGCCTTGTTCAGTGGCGAAGAAATTCAACAGGGAGATGGCTGAGGAGGCGATATAGCCGATCATGATACCGATGATGAGCAGCATGATGTTACTCCTCACCATGGTGGAGAACAGCAGGATGAGCGCCATCACAGCCATGGCCCCAACGAAGGCCGCGAACAATACCGCCACGAAGCCCGTCAGAGAGAAACTCCCTGCCGTGATGCTTCCTCCCAATAGCAGCAACACCAGGGCCACGCCCAACGAAGCACCGCTGTTGATACCGAAGATGCTCGGTCCTGCCAACGGGTTGCGGAATGCCGTCTGCAGCATCAGTCCGCATACCGCCAGGGATGCTCCGCAGAGCATGGCGGTGATGGCCTGTGGCAGGCGGTTCTGCATGACGATATAGATCCACGAGGGTTTGAGGGTGGGATCCCCTTGCAGCTCCGTTTCGGGAAGGAAAAGGATTCTCACGACTTGTCCTGCAGGGATGTGCACTGCACCTACCAGCAGGCACAGGGCAAAGAGCACACAGATGAGTAGTGTCATCCCAAGGGCAAATCGTGAGAACTTATTCATGTAGCTTGATGAAATAGCGGGGTTCTCCTAACAGCAGGTCAGGGTGGGCGATGCAGATGAAGTCACGCAGCAGCAGATGAGGGTGGAACGGTGTCTCCTCGTAGAACTTACTGGTGGCCGTATTGCAGCCATATACCTGATGATTGACGAATGCCTTGAACTGTTTGTACCCACCGTTGTCTGTCAACAGCTCACGCATCGTCATGTCATGCGGTGCATTATAACGGAACAGCCAGATATCGGCATCGCCAGCCTGTTCCAGTACACTCTCAAAGGGGAGGGCCAGACTGCCGCTATGGTCATCGCCATGCCAGGCATAGCCGATATGGGCATCGGCAATCATCCCGCCGATGGTGCTCTGTCCGCCCGGCACGTACCATACCGAGCCTGTCTGTTTGTCCATCAGCAGTGAGGGGTTGCCTTGTGATGTCTTCGCTTGCTCTTTCAGACTGAGGTAATTTTTTTCCACTTCGGCAAACAGACTGTCGGCCGTTTCCTCACAGCCGAAGAGCAGACCATAGAAACGCATCCATTCGGCACGTCCCAAAGCAGAGGTCTCCATGTAATCGGCGGTCTCGATGATGGGGATATTCAGTTCCTCCACCTTTCCATAGCCTCCGCTGTTCTGGAAGGGGGAGAGGAAGATGGCATCAGGTTGCAGCTCGATAATCTTCTCCACCGTGGGGGCCATGCCGCTGCCACAGTCGACCACCTCCTTCTTTGCTAACCGTTCGAGGATGTAGGGTATATGGATATACTGGGGTTCACAAACGCCGCCGATGTGCCCACCGCGCCCCATGTCGATGATCAGACTACAGTGCACGCTGGTGGCCACCACCGCTTTCTTGAGAGGTGTGCGCACCACGGCTCCTTCGGGAAGGTGTGCCGGCAGCTTTTGATCTGCTGGCACCAACACGTATGTGTGCAGTGTCTTCCCGGAGTTCCATGGATCGGCGAGTTTCACGACGGTATGGTCATGGTATCTCACCACAGAGAGGTGTGTGGCATATTTCAGTGCCAAGGTGTCACCCTCATCGTGCGTGGCAGCTGTCGGATTCCCGCGGCACGATGACAGTAATACGATGACTGCTATGAGAATGCCGAGTGGCTTATTCATACTTCACACCGGTGTTGAACACGATGGAGATAGGACCAACCCCGCAGTCGTAACGCTTTTTGAAACTACCGTCGGCACCATACTGGTTCACATAGCTTGGCAGGTTGTAGCCGGGATAGCCGGTATCCTCGTTCTTTGAGTAGGAAATGACGAAGATGTCGCCGGTAACGGGATCGGCAGCAATGGCAGCAGGACTGAAGATGTCGGAGGGAGTCCATGACTTGGTCTGACCTGTTGTGGTGTCATAGATAAGATAGGTGGTCTCGCTTCCGCCAAAAGGAGCGTTCACTGTGAAGATTCGTTTTCCGTCTGTACACATTGCTGTACCATCAATGACACGGGTAACAGTACCATCTTGTGTCACGCGCCGTACGCCGGCACCGACCTGATTCCATGATTCATCATATTCACCGTAGTCGAGGAAGTAGGCATCATTGCCAACGGTGAGCATGTGCATGGGGTTGGTGATGTCGCTGCCTGTAAGGATTTGGGTATTGCCGGTCTTCAGGTCACATTTTGTGATGGAGGGTGCTGTGCCGTCGCCATAGCTTGAGTTGGCGGCGAAGAGATAGTTCCCGGCAATGGTGATACCATCGGTGTAACGTCCTGTGGGATAAGTAGCCCGCAACTGGAAGTTCACCGTGTCAACGGCAGCCACTAAGCCTTTCTCACCGTTGCCATAGAGCGAGAACAGCAGTTGGTCGTTGTAGCCAATCATGGCACGAGGACTGATGCCGTTGGTCTCGCCTAACAGTTCAACGGTGTTGATCTGCTTGATTGTCTTGAGGGTGTTCTTGTCGCATACCCAGATGGTGTTCTCTCCATCAACGGCGATATAGAGTTTCTGTCCATAGACCAAGGCGAAGTTGGCCGTTTTGCCAAGTGACTTCCCGTTTACTTTCTGGAAAGCGTTGAGCGTTGAGGTGCCGTTGGCATAGTTGATGTAGGTCAGGTTTCCGTCGATATTACTTCTCGTATTACCAGAACCCACAATAAACAACCCTTCGCTCACGTCAACGGCTACAGGCTGTTTGACATTGTCATCATCATCGTCACAAGCAGTGAAGAGGAAGGTTCCCATCATCAGCACTGCAAAACTTAATAGAATTTTTTTCATTGCCTTTTGAATTTAATGGTTTATATAAAAGAATGATTTCCGTTAGAAGGAGTAGCCTATGGTGAACTGCCAGTTTCTTCCGGGCATCGGATAGGCTCCAACAATCTCGTATTGTTTGTTGAACATGTTCTTGAGGTCAAAGCGTAGGTTGAGCTTCGGGGCTCTTGCCGGCTCTTTCTCCCTTTTGGTCAGGCGCAAGGATTTCCAGGCCGTGGCTCCCATCTCCCAGTAGCCCTTTACGAGTGTACCTTCAAGATGCTCATTGTTTGTCCACCTACTGCTGATGCCTTCACCGTGGATGGAGAGGTTTACCCATGGATTCTCCCAGCTGAGTGATGCACCGCCCGTAAATTTGGGCATGTAGGCAATCTGATAATTATAATAAGGTGAACTTGAATTGGTACGGTTGACCACTCGTTGCAGACTGTAGTTCATGGTAGCGCTGATCATCTGTTGATCGGATAGCGGCTGTTGCCATCGTGCTGTAGCGTCAACGCCCATGGCCTGCACCTTCCCCACATTGACACACCGCCACACAAACATATTGTAAGGTACTGCCACGATCATGTCTTTTACCTGATTGTAATAGGCATCCAACGAGAGGGAGAATCCGTAGTCGTGAGTATTCCGGTAGCCCTGCGTGAACGTGAGACCGAGGTTCCATTGCCAGGTTTTCTCCGGTAGAAGGGTCTTGCTGCCAAAATGGTAGTAGTAGTTCTCGTTGAAGGTAGGCATCCGGAATATATCCTTGAAGGAGCAGCGAAGGCGCAGTCCTTCGGTAAGCAGGTACGACAGACTCACCGACGGGGATAGCCGGTGTTGGTTCTTGCCTCCCGACTCTTCCGAGGTTTGGTTGGCAGGCTCTTTTTCCTTGTTGAGGTAGTTGGACTGTAGCAGACGGAAGGAGGCTGTCAGTCGGTTACTGCGAAAGCGTGCAGAGACAGTTTGTAGGATACTGTGCCGGCGAGGCCGAGTGTCGGTGGGGAGGGTTGAGTTCAGGTTGTTCAGCACATAGTCGGCGGCATAGTTGAAGGCCCAGTGCTCAGAGGGTGTATAGAGCCATGACATGGATGTGTAGTACTCACGTTGCCAGTAGTCTCCATTGATAATCTGACTGGCAATCAGTCCGTTGTCGTAGAAAGATGCTGCCCAGTTTACCTTCCCGGTGACCTTCAGAGACAATTGGTTGCCCCAGCGTGTCTGATAGAGGAGCTGTGCGAAGGCATTTCTGTCGCGCAGGGTCTCACGACTGATGCTGGTGTAGTAACGCACAATCCCAGGCAGTTGACGGTCGTTGTCGTAGTAGTATGCCTTTCCGCTGAGCATGCTTCTGCTGTTCAGCTCCCAACGCATATTTATCTCCGCATGTCCCTGATTCATCTTACTGTTGGTGCGCCGCTCGGTGGTCTCAACCGTAACGTTGCGCAGTCGGAAAGGATAGTCGTTCTTGGCATAGATATAGTCGCCCACTGCCCACATCGTGAGTTGGGATGACAGCTGCTGCTCATAGCGCAGCATCGGACTGACATAGCCGAAACTGCCCATGCGCAGCTGGGTTGTCAGGTGTGGAGAGTGGGCATTGTGCTGATGCGCAGCATTCATGGGAGTCATGGTTTCGATACTGAGCATGGCAGGTGTTGACGCTTGTCGGGCAGAGATGAAGATATGGTCGTTGTCACCGATATTGAGTTGTAAGGCCGACAGGTTGTCGAGACCATAGCGTGACACATCGATTTCCCCATTCTGACTCTCACCCAGTGTTACACCATCATAGCTCACACCGGTGTGCTTGGCACCGAAGCCACGCACACTGACAGTCTTCATGCCTCCCGCTCCTCCATAGTCGCGCAGGGTGACACCCGGCAGGCGATGCAGGGCATCTGCCATATCTGTGGTGCCCATACGGAGCATGTCGCTCCGGTCGATGGCGAAAGAAGGTGCTGTGCTTCGCTGTGCCTGTTGGTGCTTGTATTCTGTGACAGTCACATCAGGCAGTTGTTCATGCTTCTCCACGATCGAATCATTCTGTGCAGAAAGGCTGGGGCATGTCACGAATGTGCATGCTACAGCAATGATTCGAAAAGCAGCAGACTGTCGTCTGAGGTGAAACATATCCATAGGAAACCATTTAAGCCTCTTTCCTCGAGAGGCATGATCTACATCACGACGGCAGGTCTTCTGACTCGTTACCTCCTCTCGCGAACGCCTTCCCAATAAATACTCAGTGGCATCATGTTCGCGACATAACAGTAACATACAGCTGCGGGACAGTGCAGGATTCCCACCTGCTTCCCTTTTCATCACCTGTGGCATGGAGCTTTGGTGACACCGTTGCGCCTGCAAAGGTACGGAAAAGCGAGCGAAATACAAAATAAATGGAAGAAAAACCGTACCTTTGCAGCCGAAAACGAAAAGTGATGGACGACAAACGTTATCTTCTCAATCTGATCAGTGAAGGCGAGCATCAGCAGCAGGACTTCAAATACCGGGTGTCTGATGCCGTGAAACTGGCCAAGTCGGTATCGGCATTTGCCAATACCGAGGGAGGGCGCCTGTTGATTGGTGTCCGCGACGACGGTCATCTGTCGGGAGTGCGCTCCGAAGAGGAGATCTATATGATGCATCAGGCTGCCTACCGCTATTGCAGGCCGGAAGCCAGTATCAAGTTCGACACCTACCATGTGGAGGGACGTACCATTGTCGTGACAACAGTCCCCCCTTCCGATCGGCGTCCGATCTGTGCTGTTGACGAGACAGGGAGAGGTCGTGCCTATATCCGTATAGCGGATGAAAATATCGTGGCATCACCCGTCCATTTGGCAATATGGAGGGAGTCGCAACGGCAGCAGGGTGCCATGATGGCCTATAGCGAGACGGTAGTGCATCTCTTGGATACGATCCGGGGAAGAACACTGACGCTGAACCAACTTGTGCGTGCCTCACGTGTACCCCGCCGTCAGGTCATCACCCTTCTGGCACGTCTCATCCGTTTCCGTGTGGTCAGGTGGGAACACGTTGAACAACAATTCGTTTTTAGTCTGGCCGACGAGTAGGGCACGACTGATTCTTCCTTGGAAATACAATAAAAAGCGGCAGATCGCGTTTTATTGGATGTATATATACAAAAAGAACGTCTTATGATAGAATATGTAAAGGGTGAACTGGCAGATGTCACCCCCGCTTACGCTGTGGTAGATGTCCATGGGGTGGGCTATGGCTTGAACATCTCTCTGAACACATATACCGCTATACAAGGTAAGAAGGAAGCACGCCTCTGGGTCTATGAGGCCATACGGGAAGATGCCTATGTGCTGTTCGGCTTTGCCACTAAGCAAGAACGTGATATGTTCTTGCTGCTCATTACCGTGAGTGGTGTCGGCGCAAATACTGCCCGGATGATTCTCTCGGAAATGACTGTGGCAGAGATCTGCAATGTGATCTCCACGGGGAATGAGCGTGTGCTGAAGAGTGTGAAGGGAATCGGATTGCGCACGGCACAGCGTATCATCGTTGATCTGAAAGACAAGATTATCAGCGGCGGTATCGCTCAGGAACTGCCTTCGAATGCGGGTCATGACGCTGCGCTGGTGAACAACAGCGTGAAAGATGAGGCTGTGGGTGCCCTCACTATGCTCGGTTTCTCACCGGCACCATCGGCCAAAGTGGTTGTCGCCATCTTGAAACAACAGCCCGACCTACCAGTGGAACAGGTGGTGAAACTGGCATTGAAACAGATTAAATAAGTGAAGAATTCATCAAATACACCTAATTCGTAGAGGAAAACAATGAAGAGACTGAAGCAGATCCTATGGATGTTGCTGGTGGGCATGAGCGTGCTCGCCTGGAACGGTGTGCCGATGCTTCAGAATCCCTTACGACCGCAACAGCGGCAGAATAATCAAAGAAATCAGAATAGTCAGAGTAATCAGAACAGGTCACGGAATGATTCCTCGAAGGTGACGGCACAGCCAATCCTTGCCACCGACGAGGAGATTCCAGACTCCCTGCTGCACCCCCGGTGGAAAATCCAACGCACACAGCCTATCACCGAGGATGACCTGCAACGGAACAGCATGGATCTGCAGATGCCGACGAACATCGAGCAGGAGGTGGTATATAACGACACACTCGACCGTTATATCATCGGCTCGAAGATGGGCAGCACCTACTTGGGAGCTCCGGTGATGATGGATGCCGAGGAGTTCGGACGATGGAGCGAACGGCAGTTGCGTGACAAATTCTTCCGTGCAAAAAACGATGAGATCTACCAGGCAAAAGGGAAGGAGAAATTCTCGTTCTCCGATATGCACTTTGACTTGGGACCAGCAGAGAAGATCTTCGGTCCGGGTGGCGTGAGGGTGAAAACGCAGGGTACGGCCGAACTGAAGTTTGGTGCCACGATGAAGAATATCGACAACCCCTCACTGCCTATCCGCAACCGTAAGACCACGAACATGAATTTCGATGAGAAAATCAACCTGAACGTGAACGGAAAGGTGGGTGACAAGGTGAACATGAACCTGAACTATAACACCGATGCCACCTACGACTTTGACTCGCAAAACCTGAAACTGAAATACGACGGCAAGGAGGATGAAATCATCAAACTCGTGGAGGCGGGAAATGTGTCGTTCCCCGGAAACTCTTCGTTGGTTCGCGGTGCTTCGTCACTCTTCGGAATACGTAGCGACTGGCAGTTCGGGAAGCTGAAGCTGCAGACAGTGATCTCACAAAAGAAATCGAACTCCCGTAGCGTGTCGAGCAAAGGTGGTGTGCAGACCACCGCTTTTGAGATCGATGCTGCCAACTACGAGGAGAACCGTCACTTCTTCCTCTCACAGTATTTCAGGGAACGGTACGATGCTGCCATGAAGACCTTACCGAATCTCACCACTGGTGTCACCATCAACCGGGTGGAGATCTGGGTGACTAACAAGTCGGGCGTGGCTAACAATACAAGGGATATCGTGGCATTGGCCGACTTAGGCGAGAACACCAAGGTGTCGAACACCCAGTGGACTCTTGCTGGCATGCCTGTTCCCTGTAACGCAGCCAACACCCTCTATCAGACCTTGGTGCAAGGCCACCCCATGGCGCGCAACATCGATCAGACTGCTTATGAACTGGAATCGATTGGAAATGTCGTTGGCGGCGTAGATTATGAGAAACTGTCAAACGCCCGTCTGCTCAGCTCTTCAGAATATACGTTAAACAAGGCACTGGGATATGTGTCTTTGAATGCCTCTGTACAAACAGACCAGGTGCTGGCCGTAGCCTATGAATATACGTATGGCGGTACAACCTATCAGGTGGGAGAGTTCGCCGGTGATGTAACCGACGTCTCACAAGCTCTCTTCGTCAAAGCACTGAAAAACACCAGTAACAACCCCCGTCAGGGCAACTGGGACCTGATGATGAAGAACGTGTATTACCTCGCTTCTTCAGTGGAAAAGGATCGGTTCCGACTGGATGTGAAGTTCCAGAGTGATACGGCCGGTGTCTATCTCTCGTATATCCCTGAGGTTCAAGTGAAGGATCAGATGCTTATCAAGCTGCTGGGAGCCGACCGACTGGACAATAATAATAAGGTGCATAGCAACGGCTATTTCGACTATGTCCAGGGATATACCGTAAGCAACGGCAGGGTGTTCTTACCGGAAGCAGAACCCTTCGGTGAATATCTCTACAAAGCGCTTACAGAGAAGGGCGTATCGCCCGATGTGGCTAATAAATACTGTTTCTTTGAACTGTATGACTCCACCAAGACGGTGGCGAAACAGATTGCGGAGAAAGACAAGTTCCAGCTGGTTGGACAATATCGCGGCACCTCTGCCAACGTGATCTCCTTAGGGGCGAGCTATGTGCCGCAGGGCAGCGTCGTGGTGACTGCCGGCGGTGTGACCCTTACCGAGGGCTCTGACTATACCGTGGATTACAATGCCGGTGAGGTGACCATTCTCAATCAGAGTATTCTTGATGCAGGAACACCCGTCACGGCCAGCTCGGAGAGTAATACCGACTACGGTCAACAGCGCAAGACGATGTATGGCGTGAACTGGGAGTATGATTTCAGTAAGAACTTCCAACTCAGCGGTACCTTCCAGCATCTCTCGGAGCAATCGCTCACCACCAAGGTGTCTATGGGCAGTGAACCACTGAACAACACCCTGTGGGGACTGAACATCAATTGGAAAAAAGAGAGTCAGTGGCTGACGAATGTGCTCGCCCTCCTGCCTGGCCTCCATTGTACGGCCCCCTCGAACATCTCCTTCACTGGAGAGTTCGCCCATCTTATTGCGGGAAACTCCCATGGCATCCAAGACAATGCCTCATATTTGGATGACTTCGAGAATACGAAGAATGCCATCGACGTGTCAACACCTACATCATGGATGATTTCCAGTGTGCCCTCGATGTTCCCGGAGAGTACAGACAAGTCGAATGTCACCAGCGGATATAACCGTGCCCTGCTGTCGTGGTATCATATCGATCCGCTGTTTACCCGTCGCAGTTCCTCGCTGACACCCAGTCATATCAAGAGTGACCTGGCGCAGCTGTCGAACCACTATGTGCGTGAGGTCTATGTCAAGGAACTGTATCCTGCCCGCGACCAAAGCAGTTATAACGGTGCTACGGCCACTTTGCCCATCCTGAACTTAGCGTATTACCCCTCCGAGCGCGGACCGTATAATCTGGATGTGAACCTGAATCAGGACGGTACGCTACCCATGCCAGAGAAACGCTGGGGAGGAATGATGCGCAAGCTCGATACAAACGACTTCGAAATGGCTAATGTGGAATATATCGAGTTCTGGCTCCTCGATCCCTTTATCTATTCACGTGAGCAGCAGGATGCTTCGCAGTATGGAGGGGATTTCTATATTAATCTTGGCGAGGTGAGCGAGGATGTGCTACGTGACGGAAAGAAAGCTTATGAGAGCGGTATGCCCGTTGACGGTACTAACAGCTTTGCCTATACCCAGTGGGGAAAGGTGGCCACGCAGCCGGCGGTGACTTATGCCTTTGCCACCACCGAAGGATCACGTAACTTACAGGATGTGGGCTTCAACGGTCTCAATGACGAGGAGGAACGCTCCTATGGCGTGTACAGCGATTATCTCGCAGCCATTAACGGGAAAGTGTCACCAACGGTCTTTGACTCCATTCAGGCAGACCCCGCCAATGACAACTACCACTATTTCCGCGGCTCTGATTTCGATCGTGTGGAGGCTTCCATCCACCAGCGTTACAAACACATCAACAATCCCCAGGGAAACTCTCCAGACAACCAGAACAGTCCGGAGAGCTATAGCACGGCCTATAAGTCAACGCCTGATGTGGAGGATATCAATCAAGACTACACCCTGAACGAATATGAGAAATACTTCCAGTATCATGTCAGTATCCGTCCGGAAGACTTGAGAATCGGTACGAACTTCATTGTGGATAAACGTGAAGGTGAGGTTCCCTTGCGGAATGGTAACAAAGAGACAGTGACCTGGTATCAGTTCCGTATCCCCTTAGACGAATACGAGCAGAAAGTGGGATCTATCAGTGACTTCACTTCGGTGCGTTTCATGCGTATGTTCTGCACGAATTTCAGTAAACCGATTATCATGCGCTTTGGCAGCCTTGACCTGGTGCGTGGTGAGTGGCGTATCTATGAGCAGTCGTTGAATCCTGGTTCTGCCGAGACCGGTAAGATGGCGGTCAGTGCTGTCAACATCGAGGAGAATATTGATAAGGAACCGGTGAACTATGTCCTCCCGCCTGGTATCCGTCGTGATCAGGATCCCACTCAGCCGCAGTTGGTGGAGAGCAATGAGCAGGCTTTGGATATCGAGGTGACAAACCTCTCGTCGGGGGAATCGAAGGCTGTCTATAAGAACACCAATGTGGATCTTCGCCAGTACAAGCGCATCCAGATGTTTGTTCATGCCAATGCCTTGCAGGACGATGTGACGAACCTTCGTGACAACCAACTGGCCGTGTTCGTTCGTTTCGGTTCCGACTATAAGAGTAACTATTATGAATATGAGATCCCACTGAAACTTACTCAGCACCGCGACCCCGCTTACAACCGCTACTCACCAGCCGACCAGCGTATGGTATGGCCCGAGGAGAACATGTTGGATGTGCCTCTCTCGGTGTTCACTCATCTGAAGAGAGAGAGAAACATCGCCAAGTCTGAGGGCACGGCATCCTATAACAGGGTTTACAGTATTTATACTGACGACAAACCGAACAATAAGATCAGCATTGTGGGTAATCCTTCCTTGGGTGAGGTGAAGACAATGATCATCGGTGTGCGTAACCTGTCGGGTGAGGTGAAGTCAGGAGAGGTGTGGGTCAACGAGCTCCGCTTGAAAGAATACAACAACGAAGGTGGTTGGGCAGCCCAGGGAGCGCTGAACATGCAGTTGTCGGATGTGGGTAACGTGAACGTGAGCGGCCGTTACACCTCCGAGGGCTTCGGTGGCTTGGAGCAGGGAGTTAGTGAGCGCAGTACGGATAATTATGGCACGTACAGTGCTACGGTGAATGTGGAGTTGGGCAAGTTCTTCCCCGACAAGGCCAAGGTGAATGCTCCCCTTTACTATTCTGTCACGAAGGAACAATCAAGTCCGAAGTACAATCCCTTGGATACAGACATGGAACTGAAGGATGTGCTTGATGCCGCTGCCACAAAACAGGAGCGCGATTCCATCGAGAGCATAGCCGTGACGAAGACAACGAACACCAATTTCTCGTTGTCGAATGTGCGTGTGGGTATCACTACCAAACGACACCCCATGCCTTATGATCCGGGTAACTTCTCTTTCTCCTACAGTCATTCCCACCGTCACACCAGTGGTGAGACCACCGTGTATGAGAACGAGGATAACTGGCGTGGTGCCATGAACTATTCTTATACCCCCGTGTATAAGACCTTCGAGCCGTTCAAGAAGATCTTTGCCAAGAACAGGAGCAAATGGCTTGATATCCTGAAACGCTTCGGTCTGAACTACCTGCCACAGAATATCACGTTCAATGCTGATATCATGCGCTCTTACTATGAACTGCAGGAACGTGACATGGAGTCTGTCGGCAATAGCAAATTGCCGCTGACTTTCAATGAGCAGTTCCTGTGGAACCGTGACTTCTCCATTCGTTGGGATCTCACGAGAAATCTCCACATGAACTTCAACTCTGCCACCCATGCCCAGGTAGAGGAGCCTTATACCCCGATCAACAAGAGTCTGTATCCTACGGAATACGAAGCGTGGAAAGACTCTGTGTGGACGAGTATTAAGCATCTGGGCACACCTCTTGACTATAGTCAGAACTTCCGCGCATCCTATCAGCTCCCGCTGAACCTTCTGCCCATCTTCGACTGGTTGAATGCCGATGCCAATTACAGTGCTACCTACAACTGGCAGCGTGGCACTAACCTGGAAGATGGAACGTCGTTGGGTAATAATATTTCGAACAACCGACAAGTGAATCTGAATGGTACCTTCAATCTCGAAAAACTGTATAACCATATCCCGTTCCTGAAGAAAGCCAACGACAGGTTCAACAAGACACCCAAACGCAATACAACGCAGAAGAAGGGTAAGGCAAACGACAAGAACAGTAAGGATAAGACAAACGAGAAAGAGCAGAAAGCACTGCCGAAGAACAAACGCAGCTTTGAGAAGGAGATCACCCTTTTGCCGGATACGACCATTACGGTGAGCCATGGCAAGAATAGCAGACGACTCATTGTGGCAGGCAAGACCGAGGCGGGCAAGACGTTTGCTATAAAATATAAGGTGATCGACCAGAATAGGATCCGTATCCTCACGAAGGTGGATTCCTCAACGAAGGTGAAACTGACTGTGTTAGCAAAAGAGCCTGTGGATGACAAACCGTGGTACAAGACCGCCCAGGTGGTGGCACGGGGCCTCATGATGCTGCGCAACGTGAGTGTCTCTTATCGTAACCAATACAGTATGGCCCTTCCAGGCTTCCTTCCCAATGTGGGAGACATGCTCGGGCAGCGGCGCGACGGACTGATGTCACCTGGTCTTGACTTCGCCTTCGGTATGATCGGTGATGATTACATCAACAAGGCAGCAGAGAACCATTGGCTGCTGATGGCAGACGGCGTATCAACCCCTGCGGCTACCAACAAGACCGAGGATGTGCAGATCCGTATGACACTGGAGCCTGTGAGAAACTTCAAGATCGATCTCAATGCCAGTCGCACGGAGTCGCGGTCGAAAAGTATTCATTATATGTATGCCGGTATGCCGACAACTCAGAGTGGAACTTTGACGATGACTACCATCAGTCTGCGCAGTGCCCTCGAGGGAATGGGGAATGCGAACAACAGCTATCGGTCAAAGTCGTTCGAACGGTTCTGTAACTCCTTAGAAGGATTCCGTCAGCGCGTAGAAGGTAAGTATAGCGAAGCGGTGTATCCACAGGGAACCGTTTTAGCAGGACAGCCCTATAGTGCTGACAATGGTGGTGTGAATACCTATGGCGCTGATGTGATGGTTCCTGCCTTCCTCCAAGCTTACACCTCCATGGGAGGCAATGACCTGAAGATATTCCCGGCACTCACCCGACTGCTGCCAAACTGGAATCTTCGTTACAGTGGATTAGGACAGCTACCCTGGTTCCAGGATCACTTCAAGAGCGTAAACATCAACCACGCCTATACCAGTGTCTATGCCGTGGGTGCCTATAACTCGTACAGCACCTATATGGAATATATGAACGGAATCGGTTTTGTGACCGATGCCACGACGGGTAACCCCATACCCAGTTCCATGTACAACGTCTCTACCGTGAGCATCAACGAGTCGTTCTCTCCCCTGCTGGGTGTGGATGTGACATTCCTGAACAATCTTACCGCGAAGTTAGAGTACCGGACAACCCGTAATCTCACGCTCTCCATGACCAGCGTGCAGATCACTGAAGCACTTAGTAAGGACTGGGTGATCGGCATGGGGTATAAGATTAACGACTTTAACTTCTTCGGACTGGGCGGAGCAAGGAAGGTGAAGACCAATAAGGGAAAGAGCGGCAAGGGGAATGATGCCAATAATACGCAGAGTAGTCAGCGCACGCAGCAGAGTCAGAAGAAAGGTGTGAACCATGACTTGAACATCCGTCTTGACCTCAGCTACCGTAACCAGGCCTCCATTGTGCGTGACATCGCCTCTATGGTGAGCTCTGCCAGCAATGGTAACAAAGCCTTTAAGATCGCTTTCAATGCCGACTACACCTTGTCGCGTTTGCTGACGATGAGTTTCTACTACGACCGTCAGGTGAATACCCCGCTGCTGTCAAGTAACTCTTATCCCACCACGACACAGGATTTTGGCTTGAGTTTGAAATTCTCATTGACCAGGTAGCCGAAACAGAAGTGAGCCCTTTCATTTCAACCAATTGGATAAAAGCAAAACAATAATCAAAAGAAAAGAATATGAAGAAGAGATTATTAACCTATGTGATGCTGCTCATTGGAATGGCAGCATTCTCACAAAACAGACCCAAGCTGGTTGTCGGCATCGCCGTTGACCAGATGCGTTGGGATTACCTGTATCGCTATTACGAGGAGTATGGTAACGGAGGATTCAAACGACTGATGAACGAAGGATTCAATTGCGAGAACTGCCAGATCAATTATATCCCTTCGGTAACGGCTATCGGTCACACGTCTATCTTCACGGGTAGTGTCCCCAGCATTCATGGCATTGCGGGAAACAATTTCCTCATCGACGGCAAGATGGCTTATTGTGCTGGTGATACGACGGTGCAGACGGTTGGCAGTGACACCAAGGCAGGACAGATGTCACCTCGGAACCTGCAGGTGACCACCATCGGTGATGAACTGAAGACAGCCACGAACTGGCAGTCGAAAGTCATCGGCGTGTCCTTCAAAGACCGTGCCGCCATCCTTCCCGCCGGTCACAGTGCCGATGCTGCCTACTGGTTTGACAAGAAGGCTTTGTGCTTTATCACCAGTACCTACTATATGGACAAGCTGCCCGAGTGGGTGAAGCAGTATAATGGAAAGATCCAGTCGGAGATCAAGAACCTTGTCAAGAATTCGAAGACAGATGAAAAAGCTTCCGACTTGGTACAGTACTACCCTTATGGTAACGAGATCACCCTGGGTATGGCGAAGGGGGCTATCAAGAACGAGCACTTAGGACAAGGGAAGACAACGGATATGCTCACGCTGAGTTTCTCCTGTCCTGATATCGTAGGTCACCGTTATGGCACCCATCATCAGAAGACCCGCGAACAGTATGTAAACCTTGACAAGCAACTGGCAGAGCTGTTCGGCTATCTTGATGAGAAGGTGGGCAAAGGAAACTACTTGGTGTTCCTCTCTGCCGATCACGGTGCTGCCAACGGTATTCTGCAGAACCAGGCACATAAGATTCCCTCCGATGGATTCTTCATCGACAAGGAAGAGCCTGCGCTGAACGAACATCTGCAAAAGGTGTTTGGGGTGGAAAAGCTGTCACAACGTATCATGGACTACAAGGTGGTGCTCAATCATGAGCGTATCCTCTCGGCTGGCTTGGATGAAGCCAAGGTGCGGAAGGCCGTCATTGACTATTTCAAGACGCGGAAGAGCGTTGCTTACTGTTTCGATCTGGAACAGATACCGATGGCCAGTGTGCCAGCGCTGATCCGTGAGAAGGCTGTCAACGGCTACAACCATGAGCGCAGCGGGGATATCCAGATTATCCTGAAGCCCGGCTACTATGGCGTATGGAGGGAGATTGACGGCGGTACCACCCACGGCTGCTGGAATCCCTACGACTGCCACATCCCGTTCTTACTGATGGGGTGGGGTGTAGAACATGGAAGCACGCAGGCGGAATGCCATATCACTGACATCGCGCCCACCATCTGCAGTCTCATTCATATCCAGATGCCGTCAGGATGTATCGGAAAAGCTGTGGTGCAAGTAACTGATGACCATTGAACTTGAAGACGTTCCTGCTCTTGCTCCTTTCGATGGTAGCTGTGAAAGGGACGGCTGCCAGCGGCGATACACTCCGAATCGTCGGAGGAACGCTATTCGTCCAACCGGCATGGCAGATTACCATGAACAGTATCGAAGCGAAATGGCTGCGAAAGAAGCAGGAACTGGTCTTTGGAGGAGAAGTACATCTTGGGGCGTTGCCCTGCGACAGCGATGCCTTTGCCGAAGACTATCATTTCCCCACATTGAGCATCGGTGCGAAGCTGGCCCTGAACAACGGGGTTACCATGCGGCGCACGACAGATCCCATGTGGGGAAAGCTTGTTCCTGTAGATTATGACTCGCATCTTGGCGACATCTTCACCCTCTATGGATCGTTCTCGCGCCCCTTATGGCGTAGCCGACGGTGGCAGATTGACTATAGTCTGCGTGCTGGTGTGGGCTACGGTCCCCACCATTATAATAAGGCAGACAACATCGACAACGAGCTTATAGGCTCCCCCTTTACCATCTATTTCGGAGCAGGTGTGTTGGCCAGTTATATGTTTACGGAACAGTGGGGCATCACTGCCGGTATCCTTTTCGGGCATCATAGCAATGGCGCCTTGGCGCGACCCAACAAAGGTGAGAACCATGTCGGTCCTGTCATCGGTCTTCGCTATGCCCCTCATCATGAGGAACTTGCGAAACGGCAGGTGTCGCATCGTCCTTTCAACAGATTCTGGTATGCTGATTTGCGCTTAGGGTTCGGTGGCAAGACACTGCTCGAAGACTGGCAGCTGACACAGTTTAGGACCGATCCCTCCGATCCTGACTACCGCACAGAGCATTTCCGTCTTTATCCCGCATATTCCTTCCAGGCCCATGTGATGCGCCGTTATGCGCGCCGTTGGGCTTCAGGGCTTGGCCTTGATGTCTTTTATGGCAGTTACTACCGACATGTCTCCGATCTTGACCGTGCGGCTGGTGAGACATGCGGTCACTCACCTTGGTCTGTGGGTATCTCAGCCAAACATGCTGTTTTCTATCACAACCTGTCGCTCGATATGGCACTTGGCTTCTATCTGTTCCGCCAGATGGGTGCCAGTGCGAAGGTCATCGAGCGTCCCTACTACGAACGCATCGGCATTTTCTATTCTTTCCCACGCCTTGGCGGCCTTCGCATCGGTGCCAGTGTGAATGCCCATTTCACCAAGGCCGACTTCACCGAAATCGTCGTTGGCATCCCTTTCCGCCTGTCGGGCACTCCTTAGCATGCCATTCGTCTTTGCTTCTATTGGAACGGGTATTGTTCATAGACGAGGAGACCGAAATCGGGGGTGATGGCATAGATAAAGTCCATGATCTCTGCCAGTTGGTGTTCGTATTCCACCCATGATTTCTCTTTCAGGAAGAAATAGAACTCCAAGGGCAGTCCCGCCTGGGTGGCTTCAAACTGTCGCACCATGAGTGTCATGTTGGTGTTTACCATCGGATGTCGGCGCAGGTAGTCCTCCACATAGCGGCGGTAGAGTGTCATATTGACATCGTCGGGCTTGATCTCTCCCTCCTTGAAGTATTTCTTGCTGATGAGCTGTTCTCGCAGGGCATCATCGACAATGCGGATGCCGCGGAAGTCGTAATAGACCCGTCGGTTGACGCGCCGCCCTTGACTCTTCTGCATACCGATCCAGTTCTGGAAGGAGTCGTCAACCAGTGTCTGCGGGGTTACGGTGACGATGGTATTATCGAAGTTCCGAATCTTCACGGTGGTCAGTGTCATCTCCTCTACGATACCGTTCGCTCCGGCCTTGGGAACGGTGATCCAGTCACCTTTGTGCAACATGTCATTACTGGTCAGACGGATACCGGCTACCAGTCCTTTGATGGTATCCTGGAATACGAGCATCAGAACGGCAGAGGTGGCGCCGAGACCGGCGAACAGCTTGATGGGATCGCGGTCGATGATGATGGCCACCACGATGATGGCAGCGAAGAACATCATCACCAGTCGGAGTACGCCGATGAAAGAAAAGAGGTATTGCTGCTTACTGCTTCGGCGATTGCCCTCTAAGTCTTTGATGGCATTGAAAAACACCAGGACGGTCTTTACCGACATCACCACGATATAGATGGCGGTGATGCGTGCTAACAGTTCTCTCACTACGGGGAACTGGTAGAATACCAGCGGCAGCAGCTGCCAGATGACGATGGCGGGGACGATGTGGCAGGCCGATACCAGCACCCGTTCATTGAAGAGCACGTCATCCCATTTCGCCTCGGTCTTCGCTGTCAGCTTGAGGATTACCGGCACCAGCACCTTCTTACAGATAAAGCCCGCCAAGGCAGACAAGATGATAGCCGCCAACACCAGTAGGATATGCCGGATCACCGGAATGATATCCCCTGTGATGCCCATCATACTGATCAGGTTCTCCACCCATATCTTAATATTCTCCATATCCTTATTCCGTTATTAATCCACCGTTCTTTCCTCTCTCCTCTCTCCTCTCTCCTCTTTTTTCTCTCTCCTCTAAATTACGGCCTGCACAACACTTCGCATACCTTATCCTGGAACCCTCGTCCGGTATCTGCCTTGCGGATTCCCATGTTGATGATTGAGAAGCACAGCTGATGTCCGTTGGCAGCAGTGCAATAGCCGGTGAGCGCACTCACCCCCGTCACTGTGCCGGTCTTGGCTTTCACGTTCCCATGGGCATAGCCGCTGCGCATCCGTTTTTCCAGTGTGCCGTCAACGCCGGCTATCGGCATGGCGGTGATCAGGTGTGGGTAGATGTTGTCGTTGGCATAGGCATAGCGTAGGAATGCCACCTCCAGCTCGGGCGACACATAGTTGTATAACGACAGTCCGCTGCCGTCGGCGATATAATAGTCGTTGGGTTGCAGCTTCAACCTTGAGATCAGTTTGTTCACCAATGCCCGCGCCATCTTGGCATTGGCGCCTTTGTTGCCTGTGCTGGCTGCCAGCTGGTAGAACATCGACTCTGCGAACAGGTTGTCGCTGTTCTTCATCATGCGCATCAAGACTTGGTCGAAGGTGTGACTGCGTGAGCATATCGTGGTGGCGTTGGCAGGTGTCGCTCCATAGAGCGTATCGCCCACAAACACGATACCTTCTTCTCTCATCTCCTGACAGAATCTTCTCAGGAAAGTGTTCTTCTTCCCGATGAGCAACGGGGTGAGCACGGGGTTGTCATCGTCCCAGCACCACCCTTCACCCAGCAGGTCACGGTCCTTCATCGAGACATCGGCATAGATCCTGCCGCGAATGGTGTCAATGCCTTTGTTCTGCAAAGCCTTGACGAAGGCGCGCAGGTCGTCGCTGTTGAAGAGTGGGTCCATGCCTCCCTGGCAATAGATATTACCTTTGAGCACACAGCTGTCGATCTTTCCCGTGTAGTGCAGTCGTGTCTTGAAGAGATAGGAGCCACCCAGCTTATCGAGTGAGGTCACGGCATTGATCATCTTCATCGTCGATGCCGGTCGCATACATTGTTTCTCGTTGTATTGGTAGATCACCGAGTCGGCGGTGAGGTCATATACTTGTATGCCCACCGTGGATGTCTTGAACATACTCCCTTGTAACAGTTTGTCAATGCGTGAGCATACGTTGTTCGGCCATACCAAGGTGGTATCGACTGCCAGCGTGTCTGTCAGCAGTGAGTCTGCCGTGGCTGCCATGGAATCGGCTACCACGGTAGGACTCTCCTCTGTCGTTTCCGCATGGTTCTGTGCATGCAGGGTCATGAAGACCCCCATCAGAAGAATGCCGATGAGGCTCGTTCGTCTATTCTGAATCTGTTTCATGATCATCTTGTCTTCTTTTGATTTCCTTCAGGAAAGCCTCCTCGTTCTGGGGCTGTACGGCTGTCTCGTGACCGGCACCATAGCTGATCAGCAAATAGTCTAAGCAAAGCCATTGCCGTCTGATCCTCGTGATACGGGTAATCTCCTTCACATCAATCCGTTCAACCTTGTCAAACCGCCCCTTACGGATGATCAGTGCATCACCATCGAGCTCATAGCGGGTATGCAACAGCCGTTCCATCAGGATGACCACCACCAGCACCAGTCCCAGTCCGATAATGATATGTATGGGGGTGCGGTGCCAAAGAAAAAAAAGAGCCAGAACTGCCGTTACTATAGGAACGGTCATCCCGACTGCTGTCACACGGTGTTGAAATGTACGTATTGTCATCCAAATAGGGGTGTAAGGGTGATACGGATCGTAACAGGAACTCAGTCCATCTTCCCTGCAAAGGTACGCTATTTTGATGAACCTGCCAAATTTTGCATTGCCTTTCTTTCTTTTTACTTTATTTGTTAAAATTCTGAATAATCTTAACGAATTAACTTCGTTTAACGCAAAATACGGGCACGGGGAGAACCAACCGTCCTCTCGGTCGAAATTGAGCGATTCTGACGAGGTTTTATAAAGTGTTGATAATGAACAACTTAGGTAAATCACCATTATTCGCTCACAAAAATATAGCCTTTAGCACCCTAAAGCATAGTGCTTTTGGGTCAAAAACATAGTACTTTTGGACCAGAAACATAGTACTTTTGGGTCAAAAAGACTATACTTTCTAACGAGGGTTCTGCCCGTAAGGGCACCCAGCAAACTTTCAAAAGTAAAATCCATGGTTTTTCGAAGAGTCGTCATCTAAGGGTCGTTCGGAACGGCGTTTTCACCCGTTCCGACGGCATCTACATGTGGATGATGACGGCGGAACGAGTCGTAGATAACGGCGGATCAGGTGTAAGTAGGGGCTGGAACGAGTCAAATCAGACTCTACGTAAACATTACTTAGACTCTACGTAAACATGAAGTAGGCTCTACTTTCATCCAAATCAGACTCTACTTGGATGCAAAATAGACTCTGTTTCGAATCCAAGCAGCCTTTACTTGCACAAAAAGGCCCTTTAGGACACTTCTGTACATCCTGACCGTCCCTCTCCTTTGGATTACCATATTTTCACAATCCTTAAATTCTTATGAATTTTCCTGACGTTTTCTGTCTTCTTTTGTGACAGTCCTCTACAGAAAATGAATTTTCTTTATTCAACTTGACTTATAATTCGGGAATTTTATCTAATTTTGCACTCGTATTATACGTAAGGTATAAGGCAGTCCATTCATGGTCAATCATTTCAATCCAACTATATTTGAAATAACAGATGAACAAACATCAAATAGAAGGGCATGCCGCAGTGATGACGGCGAACGTGATTTTCGGTCTGGGTGTTCCCGTGACCAAGTATCTCCTTGACCAGTGGGTGACCCCCATGACGTATATGGCGACACGTTGCATTGGCGCCGCCCTGATCTTCTGGGTGATCAGTCTGTTCCTGCCTAAGGAGCGTGTGGAGTGGAAGGATCTCTTCGTGATCATGCTGGGCGGTCTGCTGGGATTCGTGATCTCTCAGACACTCACGGCATGGGCATTAGATTTCACCACCCCTGTCTATTTCTCGCTGATTGCCACACTGACACCGGTGGCCACGATGCTGATGGCTGCCATGTTCCTGAACGAAAAGATTACGGGAACGAAAACACTGGGCGTGGTACTGGCTATCCTCGGTGCTGCCCTGATGGTGTTCGTGGGCTGGGTAGGTGGCGCTGGTCGTAACGATCTGCTGGGTATCATCCTTGCCATCCTGAGTGTGCTCACCTGGGTGGTGTACCTGTTGATAACCCGAAAGGTGTCGCAGAAATATACGGCCGTGACACAGATGAAATGGATCTTCTTGGTGAGTACTATCGCCGTACTGCCCTTCTCGTGGCGGGAGTTCCCAGCCACGGCACTCTATGGCGGACAGGCCGACTGGACAGGCATCGCCGCAATGGCATTCATCGTAGTCTTTGCCACCGTGCTGGGCTATTTCATGATTCCTTTCGCCATGCAGTACCTGAAGGCCACAACCGTGAGTATCTATACCAATATCCAGCCAGTGGTGGCCTCGTTGGTGGCTATTGCCATCGGACAGGATATGATGACATGGGACAAGCCTGTGGCTGCCGTGCTCGTGCTGTTAGGTGCATGGCTGGTAACGAAGGAGAAATAACGATTGAAAATAGATAACTGACAATTGACAATAACATGATCTATAAGTACGATTTTCTCATCATCGGGGCCGGAGTGGCCGGTATGAGCTATGCCCTGAAGGTGGCAAGGGAGAAGAAAGGAACAGTGTGCATGATCTGTAAGACTTCGCTCGACGAGGCGAATACCAGTTTTGCACAGGGTGGAGTAGCTTCAGTAACGAACCTGAAACTGGATAATTTCGACAAGCACATTGAGGATACAATGGTTGCCGGCGACTATATCAGCGACCGTGCCGCCGTGGAACAGGTGGTGAGAAAAGCACCGTCGCAGATCCGTGAACTGGTGAACTGGGGAGTGAACTTCGACAAGAACGAGAACGGTGAGTTTGACTTGCACCGCGAGGGCGGACATTCGGAGTTCCGTATCCTGCACCATGCCGATGATACGGGTGCTGAGATCCAACGCGGCTTGATGGCCGCCGTACGAGCCTGTCCTGACATCGAGGTCAAGGAGAACCACTTCGCAGTGGAGATCATCACACAGCACCACCTGGGAGCGAAGGTGACAAGGCGCACACCGTATATCAACTGTTACGGTGCTTACGTGCTGAACCCCGACACCCAGAAGGTGGATACCTACCTCTCGAAGATTACCGTGATGTGTACCGGCGGCTGCGGTGCCGTGTATGAAACCACCTCCAACCCGGTGATCGCCACAGGCGACGGCATCGCCATGGTGTATCGTGCCAAGGGTACGGTTGCCGACATGGAGTTCGTGCAGTTCCATCCCACAGTGCTGCATCATACGGGGGAGACCCATCCTGCCTACCTCATCACCGAGGCGATGCGTGGCTATGGGGGTATCCTGCGACTGCCCAACGGTGAGTCGTTCATGGAGAAATACGATGACCGACTGTCGTTGGCTCCGCGAGACATCGTGGCGCGTGCCATTGATAAGGAGATGAAGATCCACGGTCTGGATCATGTGTGCCTCGATGTGACACATAAAGACCCGGTGGAAACCCGTCACCACTTCCCCAATATCTACCAGAAATGTCTGTCAATCGGTATCGATATCACCACCGACTATATCCCGGTGCGCCCGGCTGCCCATTATATGTGCGGCGGTATCAAAGTTGACCTCAACGGCTGCTCCAGCATCGAACGTCTCTATGCCCTTGGTGAATGCTCCTGTACCGGATTGCATGGCGGCAACCGTTTGGCTTCGAACTCTCTGATCGAGGCGGTGGTGTATGCCGATGCTGCTGCTAAGCATTCGTTGGAACATGTGGATCTATATGATTTCAATGACAAGATTCCTGAGTGGAACGATGAGGGCACGATGACCAATGAGGAGAAGGTGCTCATCACACAAAGCGTAAAGGAGGTGGGACAGATCATGTCTAACTATGTGGGCATCGTGCGGTCGGACCTCCGTCTGAAACGTGCCTGGGTACGTCTCGACATGCTCTATGAGGAGACGGAACAGCTGTTTAAGCGGGTGAAAGCCAGTAAGGATATCTGTGAGCTCCGCAACATGATCAATGTGGGCTACCTGATCACTCGCTGGGCCATCGAACGCAAGGAGTGCCGTGGCCTGCACTTCACTACCGATTACCCGGTGCACGCGTACGATAAAAAATAAGAGGAAATATTTTTAGAGGAGAGAGGAAAGAGGAGAGAGGAGAGAGAAATGTATTTGGTGCAGATGATTAGCGCATGCATTTGACACTAATACCAGTAACTTATAGGAGAAGTATTGCCAATAGCTTATGGGAGAAGTAATCTCTCTCCTCTTTCCTCTTTCCTCTCTCCTCTAAAAAAACTTTCCTCTAAATTTCTCCTTTTTTGTGTTTCCCTTGCATATTTATTTGGAAAATATTATCTTTGCCCCTGAAATATCAAATCTATATCATATACTGCTAACGAGAAAACTATGGCAAAACAAATTATCGAGTGCGTACCTAACTTCAGTGAGGGACGCGATATGAACGTTATCAGGCAAATCACCGATGAAATCGAGTCGGTGAAGGGCGTCAAACTTTTGGATGTTGATCCGGGGGAAGCTACAAACAGAACAGTGGTAACCTTCGTAGGGGAGCCTGCCGATGTGGTGGAAGCAGCCTTCCGCAGTGTGGCAAAGGCCGGACAGCTCATTGACATGCGACAGCATCATGGGGCACACCCTCGTATGGGAGCCACCGATGTCTTACCGCTGATCCCAGTGGCGGGCATCACCTTGGAGGAGTGTGCCGCGCTGGCACGACAGTTAGCCGGACGCATCGCTCATGAGTTGGCTATCCCTTGCTATTGTTATGAGGCTGCTGCCTATACGCCGGAGCGGAAAAACCTGGCTGTATGCCGTGAGGGGGAATATGAAGCGCTGGCTGAGAAACTGACTACTGAGGGGAAACAGCCTGACTTCATGCCTGAAGGGAAGGCACCGTTGCCTGTTGCTGCCGGTGAACTCTATGAACGGATCGAACGGACAGGGTGTATCGCTGTGGGAGCACGCGACTTCCTCATTGCCGTGAACTATAACCTGAATACCACCTCTACCCGAAGGGCCAATGCCATTGCTTTCGATGTGCGGGAAAAAGGAAGACCTGTGCGTGAGGGGCATCCCATCACGGGTAAACCGAAAAAAGATGAGAATGGTAACACGATCATGCAGCCGGGTACACTGAAATGTACGAAGGCTATAGGATGGTATATCGATGAGTACGGCATTGCCCAAGTGTCGATGAATATGACAAACCTGAACGTCACACCGTTGCATGTGGCCTTTGATGAGGTGTGCCGGTGCGCTCAGAACAGGGGCATCCGTGTGACGGGCACAGAGATTGTAGGACTGGTTCCGAAGAAAACACTCATCGATGCAGGACGGTACTTCTTGCAAAAGCAGAACCGTTCGACGGGTATCCCCGAAGAGGATCTTATCAAGATTGCTGTGAAGTCGATGGGACTCGATGACCTGAAACCTTTCAACCCACGGGAGAAGGTGATCGAATACATGTTAGAGGATGCAGAGAAGGGAGATCGCAAGGATTTGGTTGACCTTACCGTAAAAGCCTTCGCCGAGGAGACATCACGCGAAAGTCCTGCCCCCGGCGGTGGGACCATTGCTGCCTATATGGGAGCACTGGGGGCTGCCCTCGGCGCCATGGTGGCAAACCTCTCCTCACATAAGGCTGGATGGGATGAACGATGTGGTGAATTCGCTGTATGGGCAGACAAAGGTCAGGCACTGATGAGCGAACTGCTGCGTCTCGTCGATGAGGATACCGAGGCATTCAACCGTATCATGACAGCTTTCGGCTTACCCAAGAAGACGGAGGAGGATAAGGCTGCACGTGCACAGGCGATCCAGGATGCTACCCTTCATGCTGCACAGGTGCCGCTGCGAACGATGAAAACTGCGTTTCAGGTGTTCGAACTGTGTAAGACCATGGCATTGGAGGGTAATCCCAACAGTGTGAGTGATGCAGGTGTGGGTGCCTTGGCTGCGCGTGCCGCTGTGCTGGGGGCTGGCTTGAATGTGAAGATCAATGCTGGGACATTGAAAGACCGGCAGCAGGCCGATGCGCTGATTGCCGAAGCCGATACCCTCATTGCTCAGGCCAATGATGCCGAACAGGAAATCATGGCTGTGGTAGAGAAGAAACTGTAATCATCATACAGACGAAACGCTCAATCTACTATACCTATTGTATCTATCCCGTCTATTATATCTATTGTATCTATCCTATCTATTATATCTATTGTATCTATTAAAACTAACCATCTTATGAACGACCTATTCCAAAAAGAAATACGCCAGGGCATCCCCGATACACTGCCCGAGCCCAAACCTTATGACAAGGACATTAACCATGCGCCGAAACGCAAAGATATCCTTACACCCGAACAGAAGAAACTGGCACTGCGGAACGCACTGCGCTATTTCCCACAGCATCTGCATGCCCAGTTAGCACCGGAATTTGCTGAGGAACTGAGACGATACGGACGGATCTACATGTATCGCTATCGTCCTGACTATGAGATCTACGCACGTCCTATCGATGCCTATCCCGCCCGTTCACGGCAGGCTGCTGCCATCATGCTCATGATACAGAACAACCTCGACCCGAAGGTGGCGCAACATCCTCATGAACTGATTATCTACGGAGGGAATGGTGCCATTTTCCAGAACTGGGCACAGTATCGTTTAGTGATGAAATACCTGAGTGAGATGACCGATGAGCAGACGTTGGTGATGTATAGCGGTCATCCCTTAGGACTGTTCCCCTCTCATCGCAATGCGCCTCGTGTGGTGGTGACCAATGGTATGGTGATCCCCAACTATTCAAAGCCCGACGACTGGGAACGTATGAATGCGATGGGAGTGAGCCAGTACGGACAGATGACGGCGGGATCGTATATGTATATCGGTCCGCAGGGTATCGTTCACGGTACTACCATCACCGTCCTGAATGCCGCACGCAAGGTTGGGGGTGAGAACATGAAACTGTTTGTTACTGCTGGTCTTGGCGGTATGAGTGGTGCTCAGCCTAAAGCAGGAAACATTGCCGGGGTGGTGAGCGTGACGGCAGAGATCAATCCCAAGGCTGCACAGAAACGTTATGACCAAGGATGGGTAGATGAACTGCATACCGATCTGAATGAACTGATTCCTGCTATCCGGCAGGCTGTATCTGAGAGAAGGGTGGTGTCTATGGCCTATGTGGGTAATGTGGTGGATCTTTGGGAACGATTGGCCGATGAACATATCCATGTGGATCTCGGTAGTGACCAGACGTCCCTCCATAATCCGTGGGCTGGTGGTTATTATCCTGTGGAACTGACATTGGAAGAGTCGAAGCGGATGATGGCTGATGACCCTGTCCTGTTCAAGGAGAAGGTGCAGGCATCACTGCGACGGCAAGTGGCTGCCATCAACCGTCTCACCGCTGAGGGTATGTACTTCTTCGACTATGGCAATGCGTTCCTGTTGGAATCGAGCCGTGCTGGTGCCGATATCCTGAAGGACGATGGCACCTTCCGCTATCCGTCGTATGTACAGGATATCATGGGACCGATGTTCTTCGACTATGGCTTTGGACCGTTCCGATGGGTATGCTCGTCGGGGGATCCCGATGATCTGGCCCTTACTGATCGTCTGGCCGCCGAGGTGCTGGAGGAGATGATGAAAACGGCTCCTGCTGACATTCACGGACAATTGGCCGACAATCTCCATTGGATCAAGGAGGCTGGAAGGAACCATCTGGTGGTGGGTTCGCAGGCACGTATCCTCTATGCCGATGCTGAAGGTCGCACAAAGATTGCACTGGCTTTCAATGAGGCTATCCGACGGGGAGAGCTGAAGGCACCTGTGGTGTTAGGACGTGATCACCATGACGTGAGCGGAACCGACTCACCGTTCCGCGAGACGAGTAATATCTACGACGGCTCGCAGTTCTGCGCAGATATGGCTGTACAGAACGTGATCGGTGATGCTTTCCGTGGAGCTACGTGGGTGAGCATTCACAACGGTGGCGGCGTAGGATGGGGTGAAGTGATCAACGGCGGCTTCGGTATGGTGATCGATGGCAGTGATGACAGTGCCCGTCATATCCGTGAGATGCTTTTCTGGGATGTGAACAACGGCATTGCCCGTCGTTCGTGGGCTCGTAATGCGGGCTCCATGGATGCTATACGCAGGGAGATGGAACGCACGCCGCAGCTGGTGGTTACCATGCCCAATCTTGTGGACGACTCTCTTTTGGAACACTTATCATGTAAACGATGAACCTATGAGTATGATACATCAAATCTCTGCCGAACACCTCACCATTGAGCGCATCGGCGAAATTATCTACCAGAACTATAAACTGGAACTCAGTGAAGATGCCAAGACACGTATCCGTCGCTGTCGTTCCTATCTTGACAAGAAAATCGACCGTAACGGTGAACCGATTTATGGAGTGACCACTGGTTTCGGATCGCTGTGCAATGTGAGTATAGGAAAAGACCACCTGGCACAGTTGCAGATCAACCTGATCAAGTCGCATGCCTGTGGGACAGGTGAACGTGTCCCCAACGACATCGTGAAGATCATGATGCTGCTGAAGATCCAGTCGCTGAGCTACGGCTATTCGGGATGTAAGATGGATACCGTGCTGCGGCTGATCCAGTTCTTTAATAACGACATTTATCCCGTGGTTTATAAACAGGGATCATTAGGCGCATCTGGCGACCTGGTGCCATTGGCCCACATGTGTCTGCCACTGGTAGGACTCGGTGAGGTGGAATATCAGGGGAAGGTGATGCCTGGTGCTGAGGTGTTACGGAAGAAACGGTGGAAACCGATTCTGTTGGCATCCAAGGAAGGGCTGGCACTGCTGAACGGAACACAGAATATGAGTGCATTCGCAGTATGGTCGCTGCTACAGGCACAACGTCTGAGCGACTGGGCCGATACTATTGCTGCCATGTCGTTGGATGCCTTTGACGGGCGCATCGAACCCTTTATCCATGCCGTACATGTGGTACGTCCGCACTTAGGACAGATTGAGACCGCTAAGCGTTTGCGTGAACTGTTAGAGGGGAGCCAGATCATCAACTCCATCAAGGCACATGTGCAGGATCCTTACTCGTTCCGTTGCGTGCCGCAGGTTCATGGCGCAGTGAAGGACACCATCCGTTATGTGAAATCGGTGATCGATATAGAAATCAATTCGGCAACCGACAACCCCACGGTATGTCCTGATGAGGATCTGATCATCTCGGCAGGAAACTTCCATGGGGAGCCCATCGCCTTACCTATCGACTTCCTCTCCATCGCGATGAGTGAGCTGGCGGATATCTCTGAACGTAGGATCTACCGACTGGTGTCTGGCACACGGGGACTGCCCAGTTTCCTCGTGGCAAATCCCGGCGTGAACAGCGGCTTTATGATCACACAATATACAGCTGCCTCGGTGGTGAGCCTCAATAAGTCGCTGGCGATGCCCTCGTCGGTGGATAGCATCCCGTCGTGTCAGGATCAGGAGGACTTGGTGTCGATGGGTGCCAATGCCGCTATTAAATTATATAAGGTGATCCTGAATACAGAACGGGTACTGGCCATCGAACTTTTCAATGCAGCACAGGCTCTGGATTTCCGACTTCCGCTGAAATCATCTCCTGCTTTGGTGCGATTACATGATGAATACCGTAAGGTGGTACCCTTCATCCTTAACGACGAACTGATGTATCCACACATCGAACGATCCGTGACATTCCTACGAAACCATAGTCCTAAAGGTGAGTCATGAAACAGACACTGATTCAGAATATCGGAATCTTGGCAGGCATCCAGTATGAGGAAACGAGATGCCTCTGTGGCGATGACATGCAGAAGGTTGAAATGCTCAAAGATGCATGGCTGCTGATAGAGGATGGGATGATCAAGGATTTCGGTAGGATGTCGAAACAGCAGGTGATAGTTGGGGATACCGCCGATGTCGTGGATGCTCAAGGGGGTGCCCTACTGCCATCGTTCTGTGACAGTCATACGCATCTGGTATATGCTGACAGCAGAGAACAGGAGTTCGTGGATAAGATCCGAGGCCTCAGCTATGCTGAGATAGCACGACGGGGTGGGGGGATCCTGAACTCCGCCGACAGGTTGCATGAACTGTCAGAGGAGGAATTGTACCAACAGGCCATGCAGCGCGTTGAGGAAATCATCCGTAAGGGTACTGGGGCCGTGGAGATCAAAAGCGGCTATGGCCTGAATACCAAGGATGAACTGAAAACGCTGCGGGTCATCCGCCGTATCCGCGAAACCTCTCCAATCAAGGTGGTCTCAACATTTCTTGGCGCACATGCCGTGGCTCGTGGTATGCAGCAGACAGACTATGTGAACCTCGTGATCAATGAGATGATTCCGGAGGTGGGACGCCAAGGACTGGCCGATTTTATTGATGTCTTTTGTGACAAGGGCTTCTTTACCTATGAAGAGACTGTCCGTATCTTGGAAGCGGGAGACAAATGGGGACTGCGTGGGAAGATCCATGGACAGGAACTGGATGATAGCGGTGGCGTGGAAGCAGCGGTACGTTGCCATGCCCTCTCTGTGGATCATCTGGAGAGTATGACCGACCGTGATATCTGTCTGCTGAAGGAGATGGGGAAGGATACGATTCCTACTGTCCTTCCAGGAACTTCCTTCTTCCTGAACATGCCCTACGCCCCTGCACGTAAAATGATAGGGCATGGATTGCCCGTGGCCCTTGCCAGCGATTACAATCCAGGCTCTACCCCTTCGGGTGATATGAAATTTGTGGTATCATTGGCATGTATCAAGATGCGACTCTTACCCGGTGAAGCAATGAATGCCGCAACGTTGAACAGTGCTTGTGCCATGGGACTGAGCGACCGTTATGGCTCTATCACTCGTGGAAAAGTGGCAAACTTCCTGATCACGGAGCCGATACCGTCGCTCGAATATATCCCGTATGCCTATACAAAACCGTTGATCCGACAGGTGTTTCTCAACGGAGAAGCGTATTGATGGCGGCCTCGATGTCTGAGATCTTGTCAAACTGGGGGAAGTGAACATCAAAATTGGCGGTGCAGAACTGTTTTATTTCTTCAATCGTTCCAGGGGCTTGGTTACCAAACTGGTTACAGGGGAAGTCAAGAATCTCCAATCCTTGATCCTTGTACTTTTCATAGAGGGCTTCCAACTCTTTGTATTGTGGTGTGAACCCACATTTCGTGGCCGTGTTGACGATGAGCAACACCTTCCCTTTGTAGGCTTTCAATGAAACGGTCTTGCCTTCATCGTTCACTACTTGAAACTTGTACACGTTTTTCTGGGCTGCAGCATTGAGTGCGAAAAGGCAACAGATTAGTAATAGTAGTTTTTTCATTTTTAGTAATTGCTGAATAAATGAAAGATGATGTGGCTGTGCCATCAGACACAACCACATCATCGAGATAACTTATGCTTCTGCAGGAGTATCCACAGCCTTGAAGCTGTTCAGATCCTCTGCCTGAAAGTTCTTGATGTAGGCTGACTTGCCGCAAACGTCTTCTTCGGTCATGCGAACATACACGTTGGCACTCTTCTCGAAGAGTTCGGGACACTTGGCGGCGTCGCGGATGATGAGCAGCGACATTACCAGCTCGGCAGTCATATCGTAGAGACGACGGGCCAGGAAGTCGAAGGCATCCTGATCGTTGAGGCTCTTGGCGTAGTTGAGCGCATCCTCGTAGATGGGGATGAGTTTCTCTACGCGGGCCTTCAGCGCAGCATTGGCCTCTGTGGGTAGGGCTGCCAGCATCTCCTTGATGTTGTTGAGCATGGTGCCGTTCGAGATGTAGCGGATAGCGGCTACCACCTGCAGCTGGGTCGTTCCCTCATAGATGGAGAAGATGCGGGCATCGCGATAGAGGCGCTGGCTCTTGTATTCCATGATGAAGCCTGAACCTCCATGCACGCTGATGGCGTCGTAGGCATTCTGGTTGGCATACTCAGAGTTCATACCCTTGGCCAGCGGTGTGAAGGCATCGGCTAAGCGCTGATACTTCTTCATCTCCTGCTTCTCTTCGGGTGTGAGCTTGCGGTCGCGCTCGATGTCCTCGAGGCACTTATAGATGTCCACGTAGGCAGCTGTCTCGTAGAGCAATGAACGACCAGCATCGAGCTTGGCCTTCATGCGGCTGAGCATGTCATAGACAGCGGGGAAGTTGATGATCTTCTCGCCGAACTGTGCGCGCTCCTTGGCGTAGGCCAATGCCTCGTTGTAGGCTTCCTGCTCCACACCTACCGACTGAGCGGCAATGCCCAGACGGGCACCGTTCATCAGGGCCATCACATACTTGATAAGTCCCAGACGGGTTGAGCCGCAGAGTTGTGCCTTGGCATTCTTGTAGGTCAGCTCACAGGTGGGTGAACCGTGGATACCGAGTTTGTGCTCAATGTGACGGACGTTCACACCGCCGTCGCGCTTGTCGTAGATGAACATTGACAGACCGCGGCCGTCGTGGGTTCCTTCTTCTGAACGGGCCAGTACGAGGTGGATGTCAGAATCACCGTTAGTGATGAAACGTTTCACGCCATTCAGACGCCAGCAGTTCTCCTTCTCGTCGAAGGTAGCTTTCAGCATCACGCGCTGCAAGTCGGAACCGGCATCGGGCTCGGTGAGGTCCATTGACATGCCTTCGCCAGCACAAACGCGGGGAATGAACTGCTGGCGCTGCTCCTCTGAACCGAACTCATAGAGCGTATCGATACAGCTCTGCAGCGACCATATGTTCTGGAAACCGGCATCGGCAGCCGAAATCATCTCGCTGAGCATGGAGAAGATAGCGTTGGGCAGGTTCAGACCGCCGTAGCGGCGAGGCATGGAGACACCCCACAGACCAGCCTTGCGGGTGGCATCGAGGTTCTCGTAAGTCTTAGAGGCATAGATCATGCGGCCGTTCTCGAGGTGCGGACCTTCCAGGTCAACGTTCTCAGCGTTGGGCGCAATGATGTTGGCAGCCACGTCGCCGGTGATGTCGAGAATCTGCTTGTAGTTCTCGATGGCATCGCCCAGGTCAACAGGAGCGTAGTCATATTCTTTCGCGTCAGCGAAACCCTTTTCTTTCAGCTCAACGATACGAGCCATCAGGGGGTGGTTCAAGTAGAACCCGATCTCAGGATGATCGCTATAATAGTTTGCCATAATTTCTTATTTGTTTTCTTGATTCTTCTTATGCATTCTACCTCCTAATCTTCCTCCGAAGATGCAGCCACATATTGTTGCACAAAGTGACATGAGAGAGGCTAATTCTATATTGCCTGCCGAATTAACGAAATAACCGGCAACAAGAAATGCCACAGCCCCTAAAAGGAGGAGATAATCTAATGCTTTCATCTTACTTCGAGTTCTGCTTGTAATACTTGATCAGTTTCGGTACAACCTCTTCCACAGTACCAACAATCACATAGTCAGCAATCTTGTTGATAGGAGCCTCGGGATCGCTGTTCACAGAGATGATGATACCAGAATCCTGCATACCGGCGATATGCTGAATCTGACCAGAGATACCACAGGCGATATACACCTTTGGATGAACGGTAACACCCGTCTGTCCAATCTGACGGTCGTGATCCAACCAGCCAGCATCCACGGCAGCGCGGCTTCCACCTACCTCACCATGAAGCACCTTAGCCAACTGGAACAGCATATCGAAGTTCTCCTTCGAGCCCATGCCGTAACCACCAGCCACAACGATGGGGGCGCCCTTCAGATTGTGTTTGGCAGCCTGCACCTCGTGGGTGAGCACCTTCACCACACCGGCAACAGCCATATCCACATATTTGGCAACCTCGGGATAAACCACTTCCTTCTTGCATTCGCCGTCGTAGATAGCCTTCTGCATCACGCCTGAGCGGACGGTTGCCATCTGGGGACGATGCTCGGGATTCACGATCGTTGCCACGATGTTACCACCGAAAGCGGGACGAATCTGGTAGAGCAGGTTGTCAAACACCTTGTTGTTCTTCTTGTCCTCGTAGGAACCGATCTCCAGTTCGGTGCAGTCGGCTGTCAGACCGCTGGTGAGCGAAGAACTTACGCGGGGACCGAGGTCACGGCCAATCACCGTGGCACCCATCAGACAGATCTGCGGCTGCTCCTCCTTGAAGAGGTTTACGATAATATCGGTGTGGGGAGCCGATGTGTAGGGGAACAGTCCTTCGCCGTCGAAAACAAACAGTTTGTCAACGCCGTAGGGCAGAATCTGATCCTCCACCTTGCCCTTGATGTCCGTGCCGATGACCACGGCATGGAGTTCCACATTCAATTGATTGGCCAACTTGCGGCCCTTGGTCAACAGTTCCTGGGAAACCTCCTGAACCTGTGTACCTTCAATCTCGCAATATACAAATACGTTATTCATATTTTCGTTTATTAGCCAATAATCTTTTCTTCGAGTAATTCCTTAATCATACCCTCCACGTCGGCATCGCTGGCGGTGAGCGTCTTCGACTCCTTGGCCTGGAACACAATGTTCTTCACGGCCTTCACCTTCGTGGGCGAACCGGCCAGACCGCACTGGTTGGCATCACCGTCAACATCGGCCACCGACCACTGGTTGAGCGTCAGATAGGGGCGCTCCTCGTAAAGTTTGTCGTAGGGCGTACCATCGGCAGGCCGCTCCATCGGACAAGTGGCGCGCTTGTATTTCATCACGAGCTTGGCATTCTGCGGACGACAGGGGGCAGCACTTCCGTTTACCGTGATGACTACGGGCAGCGGAGCCTCAACAGTCTCTACACCACCGTCGATGACGCGGCGAATCAGTGCTTTTCCATCTTCCACCTTCAGAATCTCTTCTGCATAAGTCACCTGATTCAGTCCCAACTTCTGGGCCACCTGCGGACCTACCTGTGCGGTATCACCATCGATAGCCTGACGACCACCAATCACGATATCTACATCGCCAATCTTCTTGATGGCTGTGGCCAGAGCATAACTGGTGGCCAGCGTGTCGGCACCAGCGAACAGACGGTCAGTCAGCAACCAACCCGTATCGGCACCACGATACAGTCCTTGACGAATAATCTCACCAGCACGTGGAGGACCCATCGTGAGGATTCCTACTGTAGAGCCCGGATGCTGCTCCTTCAAACGAAGAGCCTGCTCCAAGGCGTTCAAATCTTCAGGATTGAAGATAGCGGGTAAGGCAGCACGGTTGACAGTTCCTTCGGCTGTCATGGCATCTTTACCCACATTTCTTGTGTCTGGCACTTGCTTAGCAAGTACTACGATTTTTAAACTCATAAAATATAAAAATAATAATGTATTATCCTTTTGTTTTTAAAAACGGTGCAAAGGTACATTATTTTCATCATTTGACAAAACAAAATGCACAAAAACGTCTTCTTTGTGCACAAATCATTCTTTTTGTGCAACGAAAGCAGTACTTCCTTCCCATCCTCTCATCGCCTTTTCTGACTGCTGTATGACAATGAAATAGTGCAGAAGCGTTGCCCAAATTGTGCAAGACCTTTGCACTAAGTGTGCAAGGTATCTGCACAAAGTGTGCAAAGCCTTTGCACTAAGTGTGCAACGCGTGGACTCTGGTCGCGCCACACGCTGGCATAAATTGTGCTTGATTTCCGCACTGAGCGTGCCCATAAAAAATACCTAAAAATAGAAGATTGTTTTGCGGTTTCGGAATAAAATCCGTATCTTTGCCCTCCCATAGGGTAACCACAACGGTGATGATAGACAGACCAACAGTAGATCGGATTATGGATGCTGCGAACATTGTGGACGTAGTGTCGGAATTCGTAACACTCAGAAAGAGTGGTGCGAACTACAAGGGTCTGTGCCCATTCCATAACGAGCGCACACCTTCGTTCTACGTGTCGCCAGCCCGAAATATCTGCAAATGTTTCTCTTGTGGCAAGGGAGGTACGCCGGTGAGCTTCCTGATGGAGCACGAGCAGATGACCTACCCCGAAGCATTGCGCTGGTTGGCTAAGAAATACAACATCGAAATCCAGGAACGCGAACTCAGTCAGGAAGAGAAAGATGCTGAAAGTAAGCGTGAGTCGATGTTTATTGTAAACGAGTGGGCAGCCAGTTATTTCGAGGATATCCTGCACAACCATGTGGATGGTGTGGCCATCGGCATGCAGTATTTCCGTAGCCGTGGTATTCGTGATGACATCATCCGCAAATTCCGGTTGGGCTTCGACTTGCCTGACCGTTTCGCTTTACCAAAAGAAGCGAAGAGAAAAGGCTATCAGAAGGAGTTCTTGCTGTCAACAGGATTGTGCTATGAACGAGAAAACCGAGGAACCGAAGCTTCAGAGGAGCGGGAGAACGAGAACCGTAACACACAGGGCTCTCTGGTCGATCGTTTCGCTGGGCGGGTGATCTTTCCATGGATTGGCATCAGTGGAAAAGTGGTGGCTTTTGGCGGTCGTAAACTCGATCAGGCCACAAAGGGGGTGCAGCAGAAATATGTGAACTCGCCCGATAGCGAGATCTATCACAAGGAGCAGAACCTGTATGGCATCTATCAGGCGAAGAAAGCCATTGCACAGCTCAACTGTGTGTATATGGTGGAAGGATATACTGACGTGATCTCCATGCACCAGTGTGGAATAGAGAACGTGGTGGCCAACAGTGGTACAGCTCTGAGCAACCATCAAATACGGATGTTGCGCCGTTTCACCACGAATATCGTACTTCTCTATGATGGAGATGAGGCTGGTATCCATGCGGCGATGCGCGGTACGGATATGTTACTGGCAGAAGGCATGAACATAAAGGTGCTGCTGTTGCCTGATGGGGATGATCCTGACAGTTTTGCCCGTAAACATACCGCAGCCGACTTCAAGAAGTATATTGAAGAACACCAGACCGATTTCATCCAGTTTAAGAGTGATGTGCTGCTTCGGGGGGTGACAGATCCCATCAAACGCTCGGAGGCCATCAGTAGCATCGTCAAGAGTGTGAGCGTAATCCCCGACCAGATCGTGCGGGCCACCTATATTGCCGACTGTGCACATCGCCTGGGTATCAATGAGGCTACCCTGATCTCCACCATGAATAAAATGATCAGGGGGGAGAAAGAGGAAAACAGGAAACGGGAGGAGAGACAGCGTGAAGGAGCGCAAGGAACGGCTGTGAGCGTGGAGAATGTCGGATCGCCTACTCATTCTTCCATACAACGACCGCAGACTTCCATTCACCAGTCGCCCACCAGCACCAGTGTGGAGGATCTCCTCATCCGTATGGTGATCCGATACGGTGAACAGGTAATCTACCGGGATGTGGAGACGGAAGATGGGGGTACTGTCAACCTCACCGTGGCACAATATGTAAGCATCGATCTTGGTGCCGACGACCTGCATTTTACACATCCGTTATACAATAGGATCTTGGAAGAAGCTGTGGCTCACTCTGGAGAAGAGGACTTCAAGGCATCAGACTTCTTCTCCCGTCATCACGACGTGGCTGTCAGTCAGCTGGCTGTTGACATGCTGATTGATCGCGTTCAGCTGAGTAAGAGCTTACAGATGACTGTCGATGAGGAGTCGCTAAGAAACGAAGTGGAACATTTGGTGCTGGATTTCCGTCTCGACTATGTGAAGGCTCACCTTCGTACCCTTCGCACACAGATAGCACAGTCGGACAGTAACTCCGAACAGTGGTCGCAGTTGTGTATGGATATGAAGAAGATGATGGACCTGAGGAATGCGATGGCCAAGAAATTAGGAATGGATATAATCATTTGACCCAAAGGGTCGCTCAAAAGAAAGAAGGATATGTATTACGTACAAAAGACACTGGAGATTTCCTCCGCACACCGACTTGATCTTGACTATGAGAGCAAGTGTACGCATTTGCACGGGCATAACTGGAAAATTACTGTCTATTGCAAGGCTCGCGAACTGGATAAGAACGGGATGGTGGTGGATTTTGCGATGATTAAACGATGCATCAAGAAAGTGCTCGACCATCAGGTACTGAACGAAGTGCTGCCGTTCAATCCCACTGCCGAGAATATCGCGCGCTGGTGTACTGAACAAGTGCCGCATTGCTACAAAACCGTGGTACAGGAGAGTGATGGGAATGTGGCTGCCTATGAAGTAGAGGAGGTGTGATGTATCGTGTGAATGAAATCTTCTATTCGCTGCAGGGAGAGGGCAGGAATACAGGACGTGCTGCCGTCTTCGTGCGTTTTGCGGGTTGCAACCTGCGATGTCCCTTTTGCGATACCTCTTTTGAAGACTACCATGAGATGACAGCCGAAGATATTCTTCAAGTTGTACAAGAGTACCCGTCACATTTCGTGATTCTTACAGGAGGAGAGCCTACGTTGCAGGTTGACGAGTCGTTCGTGGATCTGTTTCATGCCGCTGGCTATGAGGTGGCCATGGAAAGCAATGGCACGCTTGCGCCTCCCAAGAACCTCGACTGGCTGACTCTTTCCCCCAAAGGCCATCTGGCGGTGGATAGATGTAATGAACTGAAGCTGGTATTCGAAGGTAACGGAAAAGAACAGCTGCAGCGAATAGAAGCGTATAAGGAGAAAGTGCATGCCGACTATTACTGTCTGCAGCCCTGTGACACAGGAAACGACGTTCGCAACCAGCAGCTGACAGTCCAGTGCGTTGACTATATCCTACAGCATCCGCAATGGCACCTTTCGTTACAGACACATAAACTGGCACATTTTAAATAAGATGATTTATGTCCATTGGCTCCTCCTTACCGTCTATGTCTTGGCGGTGGTCGGCACCATGATCAGGGTGCTGATGGATAACCGTCAGCCTGCCAAGACCATGGCGTGGATGCTGGTGCTGATGTTCCTTCCACTTGTGGGAATCATTCTCTATTTCTTCTTTGGGCAGAATACAAGGAAAGAACGACTGATTTCCCAGCAGAGTCTCGACCAGCTCACCAAAAGATCGATGCTGGAGTTCGCAGAGCAGAAAGACCTGATGTTACCTGTTCAACATGAGATGTTGATCAAATTCTTCGCCAGTCAGAACTGGGCTCTGCCTTTCAAAGATAATCTCGTGGATGTCTATACCGACGGCTATCAGTTCTTCCACGCATTGTTGCAGGCAATAGCTCAGGCGCGTCGTCATATCCACTTAGACTCCTATATCTTCAACGATGATGAACTGGGTAATCTGTTGGCTGATGCCTTAATCGCTAAAGCTGGTCAAGGGGTGGAGGTACGCGTGATCTACGACGATGTAGGATGTTGGGAGGTGAAAGGCACCTTTTTTGAGCGCATGCGCGATGCTGGTATTGAGGTGCATGGATTCATGCCTGTAAAATTCCCGGCATTCACCAGTAAGGTAAACTACCGTAATCACCGAAAACTATGTGTGATTGACGGTGAGGTAGGCTTTATCGGTGGCATGAATATCGCAACAAGATATGTGAAGGGGCGCGAGGTCGGAAAGAAGAAAAAGAATCAAGAACCGCAGCGCCGACCGTGGCGTGACACACATCTGCGCATCCGGGGTGGGGCGGTATATGGTATTCAGCGTGCATTCTTGGTTGACTGGTATTTCGTGGATCGTACCTTGATTACCAACCGGCGCTATTACCCCGAGATGGACAGGCTCCATAGAAACAACTGTTTGGTGCAGATTGTCACAAGCAGTCCGATATCCCAATGGCCCGACATGATGCAAGGGTATGTGCGCATCTTGTTGGAAGCCAAGCAATATGTCTATATCGAGACACCTTATTTCCTACCGACAGAACCTGTCCTCCTGGCCATGCGCACTGCTGCGCTGACGGGTATTGACGTTCGTGTGATGATTCCTTATAAGACAGATGCCAAGCTTGTGGAGTGGGCAAGTCGTAGCTACGTCCACGAGATCGTGAGTGCGGGTGTGAAAGTATATCTTTACCAGAAGGGCTTTAACCATTCAAAACTGTTGGTAAGCGATGACTCTCTGTGCACGGTGGGATCTGCCAATGTGGATTTCCGTAGCTTCGAGAATAATTTCGAGGGAAACGCTTTTATCTATGATAGCACCATGGCCTTGCGGATCAAGGAGGTGTTCATGAACGATGTTGCTAACAGTGTGCTCCTTGATGATGTGGAGAATCTGAACCACCGTCCTTTCTGTCAACGACTGTGGGAGTCGTTGGTTCGATTGCTCTCACCACTATTATAAAGTGAGAACTGAGAGGTGAGAACTGAGAGGTATGATTACCTTCAAGAATTGGCCTTAGTGCTTGTTCCTGGGTGTAATCATACCTCTCAGTTCTCACCTCTCACTTCTCACCTCTCAGTTTTCACCTCCTACTTCCGGCAACGGATGTTTCGGATTCTCTTTGGCACCCATCTCAAGAAGTTTGCGGGCAGGAACTAACAGACTCTGATTCCCTTTCAGCTTTAGATCGGCATAGTCATAGGCCGACTGTAGCTTTTTCATCTTCTCACCCACTTCATCGAACCGTTCCATAAAATCACCAACGCGGTCGAGCAGGGTATTGGCCAGACCATATACCTTTTCCTGATTCTCTGCTTGCCGTTGTTGTGTCCATGTGATTTGTAGCATGCGGAGTACGGCAAACAAGTTCTGCTCTCCGGTGATGAAGATTTTTTTATCGAATGCATAGTTCCAAAGCTGGGTGTCGGCAGAGACTGCTAACTGCATCGCAGCCTCTTGGGGAACGAACATGATCATGAAGTCGAGGGTCTCCCTCCCCTCCATGGAGTAACGGCAGTATTGCTTGTCGGCCAGTTCGTTGACATGCTTTCGTACGCTCTTACAGTGCTCTTCCAAGAAATTCTTGCGTTCCTCATCAGTCTGGGCATTCACATAGCCGATGAAGGCGGTGAGTGATGCTTTTGCATCAATGATCACGTCTTTCTTGTCTGGATAGTGCAGCACGACATCTGGGCGCATCATATCGTTGGTGTCATCATTACGGATTACCTTCCCCTTGGCATCGCGCATCACATACTGCACATCGTATTCCAACCCTTTGGTAAACCCGAACTTGTCCAACAGATCGTTCAGCTTCATCTCCCCGAAGTCACCTTGCACCTTTGGACCAGTCTGCAAAGCACGTGAGAGCTTCTCTGCCTCGGCACCTAAAGAGGTGGTGGCGTTGAGCATCGTTTTCAGCTGTTCGCTCAATGCCGAGGTGCTCCGTGTAAACGATTCCTTGTTATCGTCCATCGATTTCCTCATCTCACTCATCACTGCCTGTAGGGGAGCGATGATGGCACCCAGTTGACTCTGATTGGTCTTGTCCAGTTCCTCCGAACGTTGCCGCAGCAACTGCTCCGTAGCATTCTTCAACTGTTCCTGAACCAACGTTAGTCGTTGGCTGAATTGCTCGTCCGCCCGCTTCCGGTCTTCTTCCGCATGTTCCCGCAGATTCAGTACCTGTAGCTCATGTTGCTCCTTGAGATAGTCAATCTGATGGGCATGCTGGGTCTTCATCTCCTCGATTTGTTGCTTTTGCTTCTCTTGGAGGTCGTCTATCTGTTTGCTGAGCATGGAGAGTTCGCTGGTCTTGGCAGCTAATCCCATGGCAAGCTGGTTCTTTTCTGTGATGATGGGTGCTGCCCTTCTTTGTCCGATGAAGAACAGGACGATGGCCCCGATGAGGAGTCCGACGATGAATAAGAGTATTTCAATCATGTGGAAATAATTTATTGATTGTAATTTGTTGGAGTGAACGGATGGGCCATGCCGTTATGGCGGATCGATCTGGGTGGTAGGCCAGTTTACGAGGAACAACTTGTCGGTAGCTCGTGTAAAAGCTGTATAGAGCCAATGGATATAATCGGGTGTGAGCATGTCGTCCGTCATATATCCTTGATCGAGATAGACGTGTGACCACTGGCCGCCTTGTGCCTTATGACAGGTTACTGCATAGGAATATTTGATTTGGATGGCGTTGTAGTAGTCATCTTCTTTGATGTGTTTGACGCGTTCCCTTTTGGTGGGGATGTCGGCATAGTCGGCCATTATCTCGTTGAAGAGTTGCTCGTTCTGTTCCGTAGTGAGTGCCGGTGCCTCGGTGTTCAGACTGTTTAAGATGACGGTTGTCTGTAGTTCATAACCGTCATAGTCGGGGAATAGCAGGAGTACATCGGCGAAACGGAACCCATAGAGTTCTCTGAGATTACGTACCTTTACCACTTGTGCCCTGTCGCCGTTGGCAAGGAAACTGAGATCTTGCGATTTCTCTTTTTTCACCCAGTGATAGTTGTTCTTCACAATCATGAGCAGGTCGCCTGTACACAGTTCCTCTTCTCTGTCGAGGATACTGTTCCGGATACCGTTGTTGTAAATGTTAGCTCGTTTGTTACTACGTGTGATCACAATGGTCTCATCAATACCTACCTGTGAGTAAGAGGTGCTCAGCTGTTCAATCAGTTCATTACCAGGTACCACTTGGATGTCTGCAAAACCATGGAAACGGATGCGGGGGAGTTGGGTGAGGGCATCGTGGATGATCATCTGTCGGATGACAGTGGCATTGTAAAGGATTCCGCTCTGCTCACTTTGTCGGATCACTTCGTTCAGGTCACATTCATATACCTTTAACCCGTATCGTCTCATCTCTTTTGCCATCAGGGCTGGTGCCTCCTCTTCTCCGATAGGAGGCAACTGCGCTTTGTCGCCGATGAGCACCATACGACAGTTCCTGCCGCTATAGACGTATCGTATTAGGTCATCGAGAAGATGACCGCTGCCGAACATGTGATCACTGCCTGCATTCCCTGTTCCATTAGCAATCATCGAAGCCTCATCCACAAAGAATAAGGTGTCGGTACGTAGGTTGTCGTTCAGGTTGAAACCAGACCAGTCGCCGGTAAATGTTTTCTGACGGTAGATCATCCTGTGGATGGTAAAGGCTTTGGATCCGCTGTTCTGTGCGAACACCTTGGCAGCCCTGCCGGTTGGAGCCATCAGTACCACCTTTAGCTTCAGTTGGAGGAGAGTGCGCACGATGGCACTGGCTAAGGTCGTCTTGCCCGTTCCTGCTGAGCCACGCATGATCATTACAGCACCCGTATGGTTTATGCTTGACTGACTGTCGGAGAAGAATCTACAGAACGTTTCCATCGCCTTGTCCTGCTCGTAAGTAGGTTCAAAGCGAAAGGCTTGTCTGATATGGTAAAGTAGTTCCGAGCTCAGGCTTGATCCGTATGGTCGTGTCTCGTTCATTTTCCGCAAAGGTACGAATAAGTGAGCAAAAAGCCAAATAATTTTGTGCTTTTCCGAACGGAAGTATCTTCGGCGGAGCCAAAGGTACGAAGAAGTGGGCGAAAAACAAAATAAAAACCATATTTTATATCATTTGTTTTGTGTTCTCGAAAGATTTCCGTAACTTCGCGGTCAAATTATTATAAAGTAAGATGAGCATCGATTCCACGATATCTGTTTCTAACGATACCAACATTCCCAAGCCGATACGCCGTCCCCGTCTGACTATACGAATAGGACAGGGCTCCTTGTCTTTTGCCGCCCCCGATGCCACCGCAGTCGGTCAGGTGCGCTACCTCCCCTATACAGTGAGGAGTGGCGTGAGTATGGCTGCCAACCTAAGGGAGGCCTTTAAGACGGAAGATATGTTGAATGAAGGGTGGACACGAGTACAGGTCATGGTTGATACGCCGACGGTCATGGTGCCCTTGGAGGATTTCTACGAGCAGGATGAAGCAAGGAACAGTCTTTTCTACCACCATGCCATCACCGGGCATGAGCACGATGTGGTGCTGTCGTCGGTGCTTCCATCGTTGAATGCCGCTGTCCTTTATGCGATGAACAAGGATCTGAAAATGGTGCTGGATGATCATTTTGAGGATATCCGTTTTATGACCGTTTCGCAGCCTGTGTGGAGCCATTTACATCGTAGGAGTTTCACGGGAGCACGCAGGAAACTGTACGGCTATTTTCACGATAAGAGTATGGAGGTGTTTGCTTTCCAGCAAAACCGTTTCCGCTTCTGTAACCGTTATAGCGTAACAACAGCTCCTGATGCCGTGTTCTTCCTGCTGGCAGTATGGCAGCAACTGGGAATGGACACGCAAAAGGATGAGTTGCATGTCGTGGGAACCCTTCCCGATAAAGATGCCTTTTTAACAGAGATTCGTAAGTTCTTACAGAATGCGTATGTCATCAATCCAGTGGCAGATTATAATCGTGCGCCTGTCACGGCCATCAAGGACATCCCCTATGACCTATGTGCTTTGATGATGAGGAGTTGAAGAGAAAGGATCAGAAGATGAGGATTATCACGGGAGAGTATAAAGGAAGGCAGTTTGATGTGCCTCGATCCTTCAAGGCGAGACCAACAACCGACTTTGCCAAAGAGAATATCTTCAATGTACTGAAAGGGTACATGGATTTTGAAGATGCGACAGCACTTGACCTTTTCTCAGGAACGGGCAGCATCTCGTTAGAACTGGTCTCACGTGGCTGTCAGCAAGTGGTGAGCGTGGAGGCAGATCGCGATCATCATGCTTTCATCAAGCAATGCTTGAAGAAATTAGGGACAGACCGTTGCGTTGCCTTGCGGGGTGATGTGTTCCGTTTTATCAAAGGTTGCCGGCAGCAGTTTGATTTTATCTTTGCCGATCCCCCTTATGCCCTCAAGGAACTGCCCACCATTCCCGATCTTATTTTCGAAAAACAAATGCTCAAAGACGATGGTGTTTTCGTCTTTGAGCATGGAAAGGATTATGACTTCTCCCAACATCCCCACTTTGTGGAGCATCGAAGCTACGGAAGTGTGAACTTCTCACTTTTCACTTCACACTTGTCACTTTAAAAGATCATTTTCTCCAGCCAATAGCAGAACATGCCGCAAAGGTATCCTACGAAGGCGATCCAGGTGATCTTCTTCATATACCAGCCGAAGGTGATCTTCTCTAAGCCCATCACTACCACACCGGCGGCACTGCCAATGATCAGCATCGAACCACCTACACCAGCACAGTAGGCTAATAACTGCCAGAAGATTCCGTCAACAGCCATGTCGCCTGTAGCGGCAACAGGGTACATGCCCATGGCGCCAGCCACTAACGGTACATTGTCAACAATCGATGACAGTACACCGATAATACCTGTCACCAAGTAGTGATTACCTCCGGATACATTATCGAGCCAGCTGCCTAAAGCGGTAAGTACACCCACATGCTCCAGACAAGCCACGGCCATTAGGATACCCAGGAAGAACATGATGGTTGAGAGATCGATGCGAGACAACAGGTCGGTGACACGTTTGGCCATCGTGTCCTCCTCATTCTCGCGATGCACGCTGCGATGGAAAATCTCTGTCACGGTCCAAAGGACACCCAATACCAACAGGATACCCATGAACGGAGGCAGGTTGGTGAGGTAACGGAACACCGGTACGAAGCAGAGACCGCCCACGCCTAACCAGAAGATGGTGTCGCGCTGGGCTGTAGTGAACATACTCACCTGTGCCTTGGGCAGGTTTTGTTCCTTGTCGAACTTCCCATTTAGATGGAGTTGGAGAATGAATGCCGGTACCAGCATCGATACCAGGGATGGCAGGAATATTTCTGTGATAACACCCTGTGTGGTGATCACGCCCTTGATCCAGAGCATGATGGTGGTTACGTCGCCAATGGGAGAGAAGGCTCCTCCGCTATTGGCAGAGATAATCACCAAGGCGGCATAGATCAGACGTTCTTTGCGTTCCTGTACCAGTTTGCGTAACACCATGATCATCACGATGGAAGTGGTGAGGTTGTCGAGGATGGCCGACAGGAAGAAGGTCATGAAGGCGATGCGCCACAGCAGTTTCCGCTTGGAGCGTGTCTTGATGGTGTCACGGACGAAATTGAAACCGCCGTTGGCATCCACAATCTCCACGATGGTCATGGCACCCATCAGGAAGAACAGGGTTTCTGCCGTGTCGCCTAAGCTCATCTTGATTCTCTCGCTCACCTGCGAGAAAACATCACCGCCGGTGATATAGCTCTCGGGCGACATCATGAACAAGGTCCAGCACACCACACACATCAGCAGGGCGATAGCGGCCTTGTTGATTTCTAATACGCTCTCGGTGGCAATGCAGGCATAGCCAATCACGAAAGCGATAATAATACATAGAGTAAGCGTTGTCATTTCAGATACTGTTTTGTTATTACTTCTTGCAAAGGTACGAATAAGTGAGCGAAAAACCAAAAGAATTTTGTGCTTTTCCATACGAGAGTACTTTCGCTTAGCCAGAGGTAAGCAATTTCTTCAAGATAACGCATGTTTCTCAAGAAAAAGTTGTACCTTTGCCATCAGAATCAATCATCTACTTAAAACTATATGGAATCAAACAAATATTTTTTTGCCGTTGACCTTGGTGCTACCAGTGGAAGAACGATCTTGGGTACTTTGAAAGAAGGAAGGGTGGAACTGGAGGAAGTTACCCGGTTCCCGAACAATCTGATACAGCAGGGCGGACATTTCTACTGGGATATCTACGCTTTGTATTTCGAGATGATCCGCGGACTGAAGACCGTGGCTCAACGACAAGTAAAGATAACCAGTATCGGTATCGACACATGGGGTGTTGATTTCGTCATGATCGGCGACGACGGGGCTATTCTCCGTAACCCTCGTGCCTACCGTGATCCGATTACGTTCGAGGCCATGGACGACTATTTGCAACATGTCGTCACGAAGGAGGAGGTGTATGGTATTACTGGTATTCAGTTCATGTATTTTAATAGTCTGTTCCAGCTTTATGCCATGCGAAAAGAAGGGAACAGTGCCTTGGCACATGCAGTGAAGATCCTGTTCGTGCCCGATGCCTTGGGATGGATGCTTACGGGAAAAGAAGTATGCGAATATACCATTGCTTCCACTTCTCAGCTGCTCAACCCGCGTACAAAACAGTTGGATGAGCGTCTGTTAAATAGCATAGGTCTGAAACGCGACCTCTTCGGACAGATGGTACAGCCTGGTACCTGCATCGGAACACTGTCGCAGGAGGTGCAGCGGATGACGGGATTAGGTGCTGTTCCGGTGATTGCCGTGGCGGGGCATGACACAGCCTCTGCTGTTGCTGCCGTACCAGCCCGTAACGAACGATTCGCCTACTTGTCGAGTGGAACCTGGAGTCTGATGGGAATCGAGACGAAGGAGGCGGTGATCAATGACCGCAGCTATGAGCTGAACTTCACCAATGAAGGGGGGGTAGATGGTACTACCCGGTTCCTGAAGAATATATGTGGCATGTGGCTCTATGAGCGATGCCGCAAGGAATGGCCCGAAGAAGTGCAACGGATGTCGCATCCCGAGCTGCAGGGATCGGCGATGACAGTAGAGCCGTTCCGTTCGATCATCAATCCCGATGATCCCGTTTTCGCCAATCCTGCCTCTATGATCGGAGCCATCCGACAGTACTGTCAGGATACGCAGCAGGCGGTGCCACAGACCCCTGCAGAGATTTGTCGCTGTATCTTCGAGTCGTTAGCTCTGCGTTACCGTCAGGTGTTCGGTTGGCTGCGGGAGTTCTCGGATGATGATTTGGACGTGCTGCACATCATAGGCGGAGGTTCGCTTAACAAGTTCTTGAATCAGTTCACCGCAGATGCGCTCGGCGTGAAGGTACTGGCTGGTCCTCAAGAGTGTACAGCTTTGGGTAACATCATGTTACAGGCCAAGGCTTCGGGCGATGTCGGAGATATCTGGCAAATGCGGCGTATGATTGCCGACAGTGTAGAGATGGAATCCTTTATGCCGGTGGCTGATCGCTCATTATGGGATCGTGCCTTTGCCCGCTATCTTGAGATAAGCAGATAAATGTCGAAATATCGATATAACGAGATGTCGATATAACGATATACCGAAATAACGATATACCGAAAATTAAAACAACTAAAACAATATCATTATGACAAAACCATTAGTAGAGACCAAGGCACGGGTGGGCGTGTTCTCCATTGCATTGGGAGCATACCTGCCACAATTCCCGCAACTCGTTCCAGAGTTCGAAGCACAGTATGAGGCTTTCAAGAAGACCCTGCCCGAAACGGTAGAGATCATCGACGGTGGAATGGTCACCACCAAGGAGATGGCACAGACAGCGGGTGATCGGTTCCGTGCTGCTGATGTGGATCTCGTGATCCTCCAGCTTCTCACCTATTGTACCTCTTATAATATGTTGCCTGCTGTGCGTGACCTTGATGTGCCAGTCGTCTTGGTGAACGTGCAGAAAAAGAAAGCACCCGACTATCCCAATACGGATATCCCCACATGGCTTGGTGAATTGTATGCCTGTGGTGCCGTTGGCGAGATGGTGGCCGACTTGGAGCGAGCAGGCAAGCGCCATGCGGTGATCACAGGAGTCGTGGAAGGAGGCGATCCGCAAGTGCAAGCGGAGATCGAGGACTGGTGTCGTGCAGCACAAGTGCGCCGCCGCTTCCGTGATACGAATATCGCACAGATCGGTCGTCCCTACCCAGGAATGATGGACCTCTATATCGATGAGACGAATCTATACCATCGTATGTGGGTTTATACCAAGCAGTTCGATTGGGAGAAGATGTGGGCCATTGCTGATCATGTGGACGACGAGGAGGCTATCCGTGCCAAGGCACAGGATATTCTCGATACTTTTGACATCGAGGGTGGCGGCACTATCGAGAAGGTGTGGGACATGGCCCGCTATGTCGTGGCTTTCGAACAGTGGGTAAAGGATGAGCAGTTAGGAATGATCGCCTCCCACTACGATGGCTTTGCCAAGGGTGTTGCCGGTAAGCTTGACTCGATGCTCATTCCCGCTTTCTCGATGCTTATCAAACAGCACACGGCCTGCGCCGTGGAGGGTGACATGAAGGTGGCCATGGCGATGAGTATCCTCAAGACGATCTCTGGAACGGGAACGCTCTCTGAGATGTATAGCATCGACTTCAATGAGGATATCTGCATCATCGGACATTCTGGTTCTGGCGACTTCGATATCTCTCAGGCACGGAAACCCACCATGAAGATTGTTCCTGTGTTCCACGGAAAGGCTGGCGGTGGCTATCTCACCCAGTTCTATCCTCCCACTGGTCCGGTTACTTATCTTGCTATCACACAGGACCGCAACGGTGTGTTTAAGTTCGTGGTGGCAGAGGGCGTGAATGAAGATGGCCCGATCTTCACTTTCGGTGATACCAATATGCGCACACGTTTCTCCATCGGAGCCCGGGAGTTCTGTAACCGTTGGAGTGAAGCTGGTCCCACCCACCACATGGCAGCTGCCGTTGGACACCATATCGATACCATCCTGAAGGTGGCAAAGATCTTTAACATCGAGTGCGAGGTGGTGTGCAGATAGAGATTGGATTATCGAATAGTCGAAATAAAAAAACAATAAAATGGCTAATAGTGGAAGTTTAAAGAGCACGATAGCGGTGTCTCTTACCAATTACCTCGATGCAGGTGCTATTGTGGCAGGTGCCAGCGGACTCACCTTGTGGCAGAACTACTTGGGCCTGTCGGAGGTGCATTTAGGATGGCTCAACTTTATCAGTGCTAATTGTCTCGGAGCTGCCATCGGTGCCATCATCGGCGGGTTCCTTGCAGACAAATACGGTCGTAAGTTTATCTTTACGTATAACCTCTTGGTGTATATGCTCGGTGTGCTCACCGTGATGTGTGCCATGAATTTCCCCATGCTGCTTTGCGGATTTCTGATCACGGGTATTTCCGTCGGCGTGGGGGTGCCGGCATCATGGACATATATCTCCGAGAGCTCGGAGGTGAACAACCGCGGACGGAATATCTGTATCTCACAGATGTCGTGGGGCATCGGTCCCATGGTGATCCTTCTTTTCGGTATGCTTTTCGCTCCCGGCGGTTATCTGTTTGGATGGGTAGAGGGCTTGGCGCATGCTTTGGCTGGTGATGCCCTTCCGGTAGAGGCTGTCAACGTGTTTAGTTCGCGTGTGGTATTCTGTTCCCTCTTCATTGTGGCCTTCATCGCCTGGAACCTGCAGCGTGGACTTCAGGAGAGTACGGAGTTTGAGGCTGCGAAGGCAACAGAGAAGAAAGCCGGACTGATTGATAACATCCGGGTGCTGTTCTCGAATAAGATCGCTGTACGCACCGTCTGTTTCCTCGCTGTGATCTACCTCACATGGAACCTCGTGGCCTCGGTAATGGGATTCTTCCAGCCGCATATCTATGAGACGGCAGGCGGTGTGAGTAACGAACAGGCGAACTGGATGAACTGTATCCAGTGGGCCATCATCGTAGGGGTTACATTCATCGTTTCGAAGCTGATCGACAAGACCAGCCATAAGGCCATTTATGTCTTCGGCTTGGTGGCTGCCATCTGTGCATGGCTTGTCATCGTCACGATCGGTGTGAACGGCATGGCGGGCTTATGGGCCTTTGCCATCCTGTGGGGTGTCCAGGGCGGTTCTTCGCCCCAGATCTTCTATGCGCTTTGGGGCAGTGAACTGTTCCCGGCGAAGTTCCGTGCCGGAGCGCAAGGACTGATGTTCTTCATCGTGCGTGGCCTGTCTGCCTTGTGGGGGTTGGTCTTCACCTATATCTATGGGGAGAACGGTGAAGGGTTTACCCTTGCCGCCTATTGTATGATCACCCTCTTGCTCATCTCATTGGTAGTCGGTGTGATAGGCTGTCCGAACACCCGAGGTAAGTCTTTAGCTGAGATTACAAGGGAGCGCTACGGCGACATCCAATAATTATCCTTGGTGCCCTTCGGGCTGAACCACGGGCGATCCTCCACAAAAAGTCCCGAAGAGCCTTGATGGCTCCTCGGGACTTTCCATATCCTAATGAGAAGAAGACCTTACAGCTTCTTTCTGAGTTTCTCGGCTTTCTCCTGAGCCTTCAAAGCCTTCTGCTGTGCCTTGGCGGCCTTCTCTTGTGCCTTGGCGGCCTTCATGGGGTCACCGCTGGCAACCTCGGCGGCTTTCTGTGCAGCTTTCTCGGCATCCTTCACGGCCTTTTCAGCATTCTTCTTGGCTTTCTCGGCATTCTGGATAGCCTTCTCGCGCTTCTCTGCCTCTTTCTGTTTCTTCTTAGCTTCCTTCTCTGCCTTCTTGGCTTCTTTCTCAGCCTTGGCCTGGGCTTTCAGGGCTTTCTGCTGTTCCTTGGCAGCTTTCTCCTGTGCCTTTGCCTGCTGGGCAGCGATGGCGGGATCAACTTGATCTCCTACTACAGCTTGTGCGTTGGCGCTGATGCTCAGACAGAACATCACGGCAATGGCCAACAGTCTAAATACATTCTTTTTCATACGCTTTATTGTTTAAAATAAATAAATTATCTTTGGTTGCCCTTCGGACAGAATCGAGCATTTCCTTCTTTAGTGCCCTTCGGGCAAAAATCCAACAAAATCTATCCAAAATCTATCATATCTATAAAAATCTATCAATTCTATATTTTGTAAGATTTTGATTAGATTTTGTAAGATTTGCCTTTCCCCGTAGGCGGCGATTTTCAATTCTCGCTGAAAGCGACCAAAAGAATATTTCTCGCCGAAGGCGACCCCAACCCCTCTATTCTATTTCGGCAAGTTAAACGCCTCGCTCATCTCCTTCATCTGTGCCTCGCTCATACCCTCAGGAACAAAGCCCATGCTGCGGGCATCGATATAGATCTTGGCAGCCTTGGAGAGCACATCGATCTGATCGAAGGCATCCATCACGTCCAGTCCCTGGGCAAACACACCGTGCTTCTCCCACAGCACCACATCGTAGTCATCGAGCTCCTTCAGGGTGGCATCGGCCAGTTCAACGCTTCCGGGAAGCTGGTAGGGGATGATACCCAAGCCTAATGGGCAGAATGCTTTGGTCTCTGGAATCATACTCCACAGGATCTTCGTCAACACGTCCTTCCCCAAGAACTCACGGTTGTGACTCATGGCCACCAGCTCGATGGGGTGGGTGTGCACCGTGGCGTTGTAGGCACTGCCCTTCTCGATGAGGTGGTTGTGCACAGTCAGATGACTGGGCAGTTCACTGGTGGGTTGCACCAGATTGTCGGCGATGATCACATACGAGGCACAGTCGTCCAAGATACGGATCACGCTGCCGTTGTCCATCGGCCATCGGGCGAGGTCGCGCATACGTTTCCCTGTTCCCTTGCAATAGAAATAGTTCCCTTTCAGCTTCGGTAGAGTCACGCCAATGGCCTTCACCTCACTGATGGCAGGCATCTGGCGGATCTCGTCGTCGATGAACTTCGTGATGTTTACAGTGATGTTACCGCCGTTTCTCTCGGCCCATCCGTTCTGCCACAGGTATCCTGCCACCTCAGCTATTTTCTCTATCTCCTGCTTCAGTGCAGGTCTTCCTTCTAAGATACTTTTCATGTCGTTCGATTAGTTGAATTTGTTTCTGTGATGCAAAGATAATGCTTTTTATTGATATATGTAAGCTTTCCCCCCATTTTTTTATTCCTTAAGGTTTCAGCCGTGCGCGCGGCAAGATTATTTCAATTCCATGGATTCATTATTTTAATCTGGGAGATTGCTCCGTCCCCTGCAGCCCCCATGCCGTCCGCCTGCCGTTTTCCCGTTTTCCCGTTTCGTCAAGCGTTTCCCGATCCGTTTGCCGGTGAGAAATTTAGTTATTATTTATAATATAATATATATACTTATATATATAATATTAATATTATATATATAAGTAAAGTTAGATGTCACGGTTATCATCACCATTCAAATCACATGACGAAACGGGAAAACGGGAAAACGGGAAAACGGCAAGCGGCGTCTCACAGTATTTCTGATCTCTCACAGAACACGGATATAATTCAGCGTGTTTACGGTTTCCCTCCTTATGGAAGGGCTTGGGTGGCCCTTGTCACGCACTCTTAACATATTTTAATCGGCAAACTCTTCCTTTTAATCAGTATTTTTTGTATATTTGCAGCATATTATTATTAGTACCAACCATTTATATAAGGATCGATCATGAAAACAATAGCAATGAAAACAAAAATGAACGCAAGTAGGGTTTTTCTGTTAACCTTCTGCTTATTGATGATGAGTTCGCTCAAGGCGGCGGACGTCACGAAGTATGGCTTCTGGGTCGGTGGCGTGGAAGTAACCAGTGATAACTATACCAACATCACAAGCAGTGCCATTACAAGTGGCACGGTGAGGTATGTCCCAAGCACGAATACGCTAACGCTTACCAACTGTACCATCAAGCGCACGGGTAATTATGAGCGTGCCATCGAGAACAACAGTTGTGAGGGGCTAATCGTGAAATTCGTGGGAACCAATAATCTCAGTTCAGTAAACGCTTCAGCCGTGCGTTTCGAAACTAAAGGAACGCTTGAGGTGGTTTCTGGAACCACGACTCTTTCAAGTGAGAACTATGAGGGCATTTATATGAAAGATGCTGGATTGACTATTATAGGTCCCGGACAATTGATTGTAAAATCCACCAAAGACTGTGCCATCGAAGGAAACTCAAACTCTGGTATAGGACGAAATAAAATTATTTTTAACGATGGGATAAGCGCAATCATCCAGGGAAAAAAAGGTGACCTCGTTGATGTGAGTCCTTATTTTAATGTGGATAGTCATGGAAACTCAATTTTTGGGTCAGATTCAAATATAGAAGTAAGGCTCAAGGCAACAGGTAATTCTTCTTACCCCAATTATAGCAATAATTGCTTTCCTTTGGGTGGGGTCTATTCAACTAGTAATCTAACTACTGACGAAGACGGGGGGAGACCTGCTGTTATTGAGCCTATTGATGAATTATCAAACATGGGCTATGGAGTATGGAGTCAGGATATTGTGGTGAGTTCCCGTTGGAAAGTACTCTTTATTAACGAGTTTTTCCCTGAGGACAAATTTCGTTCATTTTTGCGTCAGCATTTTGGTAAAGATTATCTGACAAAAGAGGAAGTGGCTAATTGTACCAAATTGGACATGAGCGGTCAAGGCATCGATTTTACAGATTCGGATGATGGTCCCTTTTATCATCCAATACAATTTACAGGAATTAAACGCTTCGATGCACTGAAAACGTTTGATTGCAGTAACAATCACATGAAATGGCTTAAGATTGAAAGAAGTACATCGTTGAAAGAACTCAATTGCTCGAATTGTCGACTCGAACGTCTGGATGATCCTGGGAATTTAACTATGCTCAACTGCGAGAATAATCTTTTGGGAGGCGATGACCAAAATCCCTGGTGGGATTCAACCTCTTTAGATTGTCTTCTATCAACAAGCCTCAAGACACTGAAGTGTGGTGGGAATAACTTCGTAAAAATTAATACAAACGATATAGATCATAGTAAATTTGCCTCTCTCACCACGCTGGATTGCAGCAATAGTACAAAACTCACTTCGCTCGATTGTTCTAATCTATCCCTAACTTCTTTGAATGCAAGTGGGTGTTCACAGCTTACCAGTCTTAACTGCGAAAATAATGCCCTAACTTCTTTAAATTTAAGTGGATGTTCTCTGCTTACCAGTCTTGACTGTGATAATAATTCCCTAACTTCTTTAAATTTAAGTGCGTGTTCTCAGCTCACCTCTCTTGACTGCTCTAAGAATAAATTCAGAAGTCTTTCTGTATCAGGAAAGACCAATCTTCAAACCCTCAACTGTAGTGGCAATGCTTCGCTGACTTACCTTAACTGTACGAACGACAGCAAGCTCAGTACGTTGGATTGTTCAAGCTGTGCTTTGACATCATTATATCTTTCTGGCTGCTCCAAGTTGAGTTCGCTCAAATGCCAATCCAATCAGTTCACAACGCTCAGTATTAAAAACTTCAAGAGTCTGAAAACGCTCGACTGCAGCAGCAATGCAAAGTTGGAGGAACTGTATTGTTCCGGTAATGCTCTGACAAGCCTTTCAATAACAGGCAACTCAAAGTTGGAGAAGTTGGTGTGTTCAAACAATAAGCTGACTAGTCTCTCGACTTCTGGCTGCAGCAATCTTGGGCTAATCCAATGTGACGGTAACCAATTCTCCTCACTTTCTCTTTTGAACAGGCCGTCGCTTTATGAACTCAAATGCAGCAACAATCCAAAACTAATTTCACTTTATTGTTATCGTAATCCACTGCTGGGAGAATTAGGTGTGGATAATTGTACCGCTTTGCAAACACTGGAGTGCTACAGTAATAATTTGAGTTCTCTTGACGTATCGACTTGCACTGCATTGCAAACACTGAATTGCTACAGTAATAGAATAACAGAGATTCTTCTTCCAGAAGAAAATTCTAATCTCGAGTATGTGAGTTGTTTTTCGAATTGCATCTCGAATATGGAAGGGATTGTTAACAGACTTCCTGACAGAAATGGTTCGCCTTCAGGAGTATTGAAGGCAATTAACCCAAGTCTGTCTTCCGAACAGAATGCCATTACTCAGAGTCAGGTGCAGACTGCCTTGAACAATAACTGGAAAACCTACCAGAATGTCAATGGTACATGGATAGTATATGAAGGAAGTAGCAATGGTATTGTAACAGGTATGGAGCCTGCAGTAAGCAGTGCCGCTGAAGATGCCACTCCGCTCTACAACCTCAGCGGTCAGCGAGTGGATAAGAGCTACAAGGGCGTAGTGATTAGGAACAACAAGAAGGTAAGGATGAAATAGGCAACATGCTGGCTCCCTGTGGGACACGGTTATAGGAATGCGGGCTTTTCAGTCCGCATTCTTTGTGCTTTTCCTACATTCTTAAAAAAGACGAGGAAATCCTTTGTCGTTTCATCCAAAAGCGTTATCTTTGCAAATGCGAATGGACGAATGGTGTTACACAACCATCGCGTGCCAAACATTTTTTGTTTTACTTTAAGTCTTTGCTATGAGCAGACTCATCAACCCGTTTAGTGATGTTATCGACATAGTGAGGCAACCAAAAGAAAACAGCATGATTGAGCAAAATATGATAGATGGTGTCTTACAGCGTGAAGCAGGACAGGAACGTTGGAGTGAGAATGTCATCGTGGTGGATGCAGACTACATCGACCGTGTGGCATTTAACCTCATTGTGAACTTCGAGCGGATGCTGGGAAGGAAGATTCCGGCTGCCGATATGCCCCGATGGATAGACTGCGTGGCATTGGACGGAGGAATCTCTCCTACGGAAAATGCAGAGGGGAATGTGACCGTGGTACTTATCCATGAGAAAGGCTCGCAGGGCTTGAACCACTTCATTCCTGCTTCGTACGGCGAGCTGCACGGCACGGCATTCAAGGATCATCTGGGAGAATTCGTGTTCTCATCAGTACCGGTGGAGAATCTTACCACGAAGGATGACCTGCTCCTTGATGTGGTACAGGCTGCGATGGGAGCCAAGGAGGTGAAACGGCTCATGGTGGTGCCCAATGCGGAGGATGGTGACTGCTACGACCGTCTGCGCCAGATGCTTCGCCATGCTGAGGACGACAAGCGCATCACTCTTTTTGCCATGCAACCCATGGCTGGCGGACGTTTCCAACAAGAAATATTAGGCTATTCGCTGATGCAGGCTTTGGGCATCAGTGCGGCAGAACTGGACAGTAAAATGTAAATCGGACAAATGCTATACACAATGAAAATGACAATAGGTAAATGGCTGAGAGCCACCGTTCTTCTCGTTGCTCTGTGCTGGGGCGCTTCTTCTTATGCCCAGCAACTGCCCATCACGAAATACAATATCGATAAAGTGCCTGCTCAATGGAACGGCATGGAGGCGCGACTTACCATCGATGCCGATTACCCCGAGGGTAACTCCCCTGCTGCCAAAACACTGCAGCGCTGGCTCTGCGAACTGTTTACCGCCAAGGATTTCCAAGGTCAAATCCTCACGGGCAAGCAACTGATGGAACGCGTGGAGGCTGACTTCATGGAGGCCAACTCGGTAGAGATGATAAAAAAACTGGCCGAGGACGGTGAGGAAGTGGGTAACTGGTTCTTTAACTACCGTGTGAAGAAGGAATATGAAAGCAGTCGCATCGCTTCATTCACCTATAGCTGGGATGCCTTCCAGGTGGGGAATGCCACATCGAATGCCAATATCATTGACGTGACAGTAGCAAAGACCGACGGGCGCATCTTAGGATGGGAGATGTTCACATCGGTGAGACAGCTGAAAAAACTGATAGACAAGCAACTGGTGGAGAAATATGGTGAGGAGGGGGCTGACCTTTATTTGAAGGGGACACCGCCGATGCCAAGGGCTCCCCTGTTCATGAAGGATGGCGTGAGATTTGATTTCGGCGATTATACCATCTATGTACCGCATGTGTATGAAGAGACGGGAGAGTATCCCTGTGCCTTCATGAAATATGCTGATATCCAGCATCTGCTTACTGATGAGGCTAAGGCTTTGCTGGGATTGTCTCAGCAGACTCCTTCCCTGAACGAGCCGGAACCGGCTTCTGATCCTCAGGTGAATACCGAACTGTTCCGCCTGTATCTGAAGAGTTGGGATGACCTGCATAACCTTCGTCAGCATGATGACTTCGAGTACGAATATGCACCGAACGTGCATTATTATGGGATGAAGGTGACGAAGCAGAAGGTGCAGCAGTCGAAGAACGACTTCCTGAAGAAGACACCCGACTATGAGCAGGTGAGCTACCGACTGAAAGTCACAAAGACGGATGCCAGTCATGTGCGCTGCGACTTCCAGAAACGGACGGTCGCACAAGGTAAGACACGCGTCTATCCTTCCTATCTGATCTATGTCACAGACGACAACGGCACCTCTTGGCAGATAGAGCGCGAGAGTGACCTGGTGACGGACAGGAACCTGGAGAAAAAGAAAACAAAATCTAATTAACAATAGAAACAAGATGAGCAGAGTATTGATGATCGGCGCCGGGGGCGTCGCAACGGTGGCAGCGTTCAAGATCGTGCAGAACGCTGATGTGTTCACGGAGTTTATGATTGCCAGCAGGCGCAAGGCAAAGTGTGACAAACTGGTGGAGGCCATCCATGCCAAAGGCTATCAGATGGACATCAAGACGGCCCAGGTGGATGCTGACGATGTGGAGCAGCTGAAAGCGTTGTTCAGCGACTATCAGCCGGAGTTAGTGATCAACCTCGCCTTGCCATATCAGGACCTCACCATCATGGAGGCTTGTCTGGCTTGTGGATGTAACTACCTCGATACGGCTAACTACGAACCGAAGGATGAGGCACACTTCGAATACTCATGGCAATGGGCTTACCGGGAAAGGTTCGAGAAGGCTGGTCTGACCGCCATCCTCGGATGTGGCTTCGATCCGGGTGTGACGAGTATCTTTACTGCATACGCCGCCAAGCACCATTTTAAGGAGATCCAGTATCTGGACATCGTTGACTGTAATGCCGGTGATCATCATAAGGCTTTTGCCACCAACTTCAACCCGGAAATCAATATCCGGGAGATTACCCAAAAGGGGCTTTACTGGGAGAACGGACAATGGGTGGAGACGGAGCCGTTAGAGATCCATCAAGACCTGACGTATCCGGGCATCGGACCGCGTGACAGCTACTTGCTGCACCATGAGGAGATCGAATCATTAGTCATCAATTTCCCCACCATCAAACGGGCACGCTTCTGGATGACCTTCGGACAGCAGTACCTGAAACATTTAGAGGTGATACAGAACATCGGCATGAGCCGTATCGACGAGGTGGTGTATGAGGCTCCGCTGGCCGATGGCACCGGCACGGCAAAGGTGAAGATCGTACCCCTGCAGTTCCTCAAGGCCGTATTGCCTAACCCGCAGGATCTGGGTGAGAACTACGAGGGTGAAACTTCCATTGGCTGTCGTATCCGGGGAATCGGCAAGGATGGTAAGGAACACACCTATTATATATATAATAACTGCTCGCACCGTGCCGCCTATGAAGAGACGGGCATGCAGGGCGTCTCTTATACCACCGGCGTTCCGGCTATGATCGGTGCCATGATGTTCTGCAAGGGCATCTGGAAGAAACCGGGTGTGTATAACGTGGAGGAGTTCGATCCCGATCCGTTCTTGGAGCAATTGAATAAGCAGGGACTGCCGTGGCATGAGATCCACGATGGGGATTTGGAGTTGTAATCAAGCAATTTCGTTATAACGTTATATCGTTAAATCGTAATATCGTTATATCGATATAACGTTATATCGAAATATCGAAACATCGAATCATCGAAATTATTAATCATTAAATAGAAAAATGGCAAAGAAAGATTTGGAAAACGAGGCCGCTGGTGCTCAGAACGAGAAACTGAAGGCCTTGCAGGCCGCGATGTCGAAGATTGAAAAGGACTTCGGTAAGGGCTCTATCATGAAATTAGGTGACGATCACGTGGAGAATGTGGAGGTGATCTCATCGGGTAGTATCGGCCTGAATGCCGCACTGGGCGTAGGCGGTTATCCCAGAGGTAGGATCATTGAGATCTACGGACCGGAGTCGTCAGGTAAGACTACGCTGGCCATCCATGCCATCGCCGAGGCACAGAAAGCGGGTGGCATCGCTGCCTTCATCGATGCCGAACATGCCTTTGACCGCTTCTATGCGGAGAAGTTAGGCGTGGATACCGATAACCTGTGGATCTCACAGCCAGACAATGGGGAACAGGCATTGCAGATTGCCGATCAGCTCATCAGCTCATCGGCTATCGACATCCTGGTGATCGACTCAGTGGCTGCGCTGACGCCGAAGAAGGAGATCGAGGGCGATATGGGTGACAACGTGGTAGGTCTGCAGGCCCGACTGATGAGTCAGGCTCTTCGTAAACTCACTTCCACGATCTCGAAAACCAATACTACCTGTATCTTCATCAACCAGCTGCGTGAGAAGATCGGTGTGATGTTTGGTAACCCGGAAACGACAACCGGCGGTAATGCGCTGAAGTTCTATGCATCTGTTCGTTTGGATATCCGTCGTGTAACCAGCCTGAAGGATGGTGATGAGGTGGTAGGTAACCAGGTGCGCGTGAAGGTGGTGAAGAACAAGGTGGCTCCTCCCTTCCGTAAGTGTGAGTTCGAGATCTTGTTCGGCGAAGGTATCTCGAAGGTGGGTGAGATCGTGGATCTCGGTGTGGAATATGGTATCATCCAGAAGAGCGGCAGCTGGTTCTCGTACGAGGGCAGTAAGCTCGCACAGGGGCGTGATGCTGTGAAGAAACTCCTCCAAGATAACCCCGAACTCAGTGAGGAACTGGAGGCCAAGATCATGCAGGCCATTAGCGATAAGAAAGACTGATGCAAGTAACGACCGACTGGATTCGGTACCAGTTTGATCAGTTTAATAGAGAATACTTCGGCGGGGAATTACCCTTGCCGAAGTTTTCTGTATCGAATGCCCGCACACAGTTGGGAACGATGTGTTTCAAATGGAAGGCGGTGCGAACGGGTCCTTTCTCTTATCAGCTGAAGAAGATGGCCTATGATTACGAGATTCGTATCAGTAATTACTATGAGATCCCGGAGAGGCAGTTCCAGGAGATTCTCCTGCACGAGATGATTCATTACTACATCGCCGTAAAGGACCTGCGTGACACAAGCTCTCATGGGGCTACCTTCCGGCGAATCATGGACAGGCTGAATGCAAAAGGGTGGCACATCACTGTGAGAACTGATACGAAGGGATGGACGGTGGCTGAGCGAAACAGTGTAAGGCCACGTGTGGTGTTAGGGGTGGTCATGGCCGACGGCAAGCACTTCTTCAGTGTGGTGGGACCGCGTTATGTGCGTGGTATCGACCGTCAGGCTTCTTTTAACTCACTTATCAAACAGCATGCTTGGTATGTCAGCACCGATGAGTATTTCCGCCATTTCCCACAGTCGCGAACCTTACGGGGAAAGCGGGTATCGAAAGCGTTTTTCGAGGAAAAAATCAAAGAAATGAAACCGTTAGATGGAGTGTAGCACAAAGCGTGCTCAAATCTCCATCTAACGGTTTCTCTATATGTTCCATTTATCAGAGGTTGGCGAGTTCAAGCACTTTGTCCACAGCGGCAGTGATGCCATCGGCATTCTTTCCACCAGCGGAAGCGAAGTGAGGTTGCCCACCACCACCGCCTTGCATCAGCTTGGCAGCCTCGCGCACCAACTGTCCGGCATTCATACCATTGTCTTTCACCAAGTCTTCGCTGATGGTGACATTCAACATCGGACGGTTGTCGAAGACGGAACCGATCACACAGAGCAGATGCTCTGGCTCGGCAGCACGAACCTTAAAGGCCAGATCCTTGGCAACATCGGGCTTGATGGGCAGAACAGCACTGACCACCTTGATACCGTTGACGATACGTATCTGCGACAGCAGCTTCTCCTTCAAACGTTCCACGGCTTCAGCCTGGAACTGTTCCATCTGCTTCTTCATCGCATCGTGTTCATTGATGTATTTTTCGATGGTTCCCTGCAGATCCTTGGCATTGTTGAACAGTGCCTTGATACACTTCAGGGCATCCTCGAAGTTGTACATCAGTTCTTCACATTCCTTTCCTGTCTTGGCTTCGATACGACGGATGCCGGCTGCCACACTGGCCTCGCTCACAATCTTGAACAATCCGATGTGACCCGTTGAGTGGGCATGGATACCACCACAGAACTCCACACTCGGACCGAACTTCACCACACGTACCTTGTCACCGTATTTCTCACCGAACAGGGCAATGGCTCCTAACTTCTTCGCTTCTTCGATGGGTGTGTCGCGGAACTCCTCCAAACTGATGTCCTGACGAATCATGTCGTTGACGAGTCGCTCCACCTGTCGGATCTCCTCATCGGACACTTTCTGGAAATGTGAGAAGTCAAATCGCAGCGTATCGGGTGACACGAACGATCCCTTCTGTTCTACATGGTCGCCTAACACTTGCTTCAGGGCATAGTCGAGCAGGTGGGTGGCGGTATGGTTGGCAGCACATGCCTCACGCTTGTCGGTATCCACGCAAGCCATGAAATCGGCTTCGGGATGCTCGGGCAGTTTCTTGACAATGTGAATGCTCTGGTTGTTTTCGCGTTTGGTGTCAATGATCTCCACTGTCTCATACTCACTCACGAGTACACCCTGATCTCCCACTTGACCACCCATCTCTCCATAGAATGGTGTGTTGTCAAGTACCAGTTCGTAGAAAGTGTTCTTCTTCTGTGTCACCTGACGGTAGCGCAGGATGTGACACTCGTACTCCGTGAAATCGTAGCCCACGAACTGCTGTTCCACATTCTCGCTTGCTTCCTGCCCATCACTTACCACAGTGATCCAGTCGCCATTTTCTACCTGTGCGGCATTACGGGCACGCTCTTTCTGTTTCTGCATCTCCACATTGAACTGTTCTTCGTCCACGGTGAAGCCGTTCTCACGACAGATCAGTTCTGTGAGGTCGAGCGGGAAACCGTAGGTGTCGAACAAACGGAATGCATCAGCACCGGCAAGTATGGTCTTTCCATGGGCTTTCAGCTCATCCATGGCACCACTCAGCAGGTTGATGCCGCGGTCAAGTGTACGTAGGAACGAATCTTCCTCCTCTTTGATGACACGGGTAATCAGCTGCTGTTGGTCTTTTAATTCAGGGTAGGCATCGCCCATTTCATGCACCAGCATGGGGACGAGCTTGAAGAGGAAAGCATCCTTCTGATCAAGGAAGGTGTAGGCATAACGTACTGCACGGCGAAGGATTCGACGGATCACATAACCTGCCTTGGCATTGCCGGGAAGTTGACCATCGGCGATGGAGAAACTCACGGCACGGATATGGTCGGCGATGACACGCATAGCCACATCTGTCTCTTCTTTCTCCCCATAGGTCATGCCGCTCAGTCGTTCGATCTCCTTGATCATCGGCTGGAACACATCTGTATCGTAGTTCGAGTGCTTGCCTTGGATGGCACGCACCAGACGCTCAAAGCCCATACCCGTATCGATCACATTCATCGACAGCTTCTCCAAAGAGCCATCGGACTTGCGGTTGAACTGCATGAACACAAGGTTCCAGATCTCTATCACCTGAGGATCGTCTTGGTTCACCAGTTCACGACCAGGCACCTTTGCTTTTTCCTCGGGGGTACGACTGTCAAGATGAATCTCTGAACAAGGGCCGCAAGGTCCCGTGTCGCCCATCTCCCAGAAATTATCGTGCTTGTTCCCATTGATGATATGGTCTGCAGGTACATGCTTCAGCCAATAACCGGCGGCCTCGTCATCACGTTCCAGCCCTTCTGCGGCATCACCTTCAAAAACAGTGACATAGAGATCCTTGGGGTTGAGCTTCAGGACATCAACCAGATACTCCCATGCCATATCGATGGCACCTTCCTTGAAGTAATCGCCGAAACTCCAGTTTCCCAGCATCTCGAACATCGTATGGTGATAGGTGTCGTGCCCAACTTCTTCCAGGTCGTTATGTTTTCCACTGACACGCAGGCATTTCTGCGAGTCTGCTCGACGGCGTGGCTCTGGGTCGCGTGTTCCTAAGATAATATCTTTCCACTGGTTCATGCCAGCGTTGGTGAACATGAGGGTGGGGTCGTCTTTAATCACCATCGGTGCAGAAGGCACGATGGCATGTTGTTTCGACTCGAAGAACTTCTTGAACGAGTCGCGAATCTCATTGGCTGTCATCATATTACTTGTTTCAAATAAATTTGTGTGCAAAGGTACAAAGAAACAAGTGAAAAGCCAAATATATTTGGTTTTTTCCGAATGAAAGGACTTCCTCTCAGGAAAAAAGACATGAATAAAAATATAAAAACTTGCAGAATGTCTGAAAAATTTGTATCTTTGCGGCAATCAATTCAATTCACGACGTTATGGCACTCAATACCAATAAGAATCTGAAGCTTTATTACTCCATCAAGGAGGTGGCAGACATTGTAGGCGTGTCTGAGAGTAACCTGCGTTTCTGGGAGAAAGAAATTCCGATGATCAAGCCCAAGACCACAGGTAACAACATCCGGCAATACACCGAGAAAGACATCGAGAACATCAAGGCGGTGTATAATTTGGTAAAGGTGCGTGGCTTTAAACTGGCTGCAGCTCGCAAGATGCTTCATGAGAATAAGGAGGGGGTTGATCAGAACACTCGTGTGATGGAGAGTCTGATCAAGGTGCGTGATGATCTGAAGGCATTAAAAAAACAGTTGGACTATTTGAGCTAAGAGTCGCTGTGCTTCTTGCTTCTCACCTCCTGTTTCTTTCAAGAGGATAGGGCAGTCTGCGACAGTTACATTACAAATCAAAGACCCGTTGGTAATCATCTACCAACGGGTCTTTGTTTATAAAAGTGATAACCTTATTCGTTCTTGAAGCCGTAGCCATTGGTGAAGCCACCGTTACTCAACACGTTCGGTGTGAACGGCCAGTAGTGGATCGGTGCCTTGGTGTAGTCGTAGTCGAGGAACAGATTCTTCTCATACTCGTCACGGTTGTTGAGGAGGGTTGCACCCCAGTCAACAGCCTTGTAACCGTCAGCTTCCAATGCAGCAACCTCATCTGCGGAAAGTCGTTTGAACAATCCCTTGATGGCCAGGTTCGGTGCATAGCTTGCATCCACAGCCAAACCGTAGGAAGCCCAGTCATCGTTCACACCACGCCAGCTCGGATAAAGCACAGGATCATCCTCCATGCCTGCCGGACACTGTGCGGTCAGACGATGCTTGTAAAGAGCCTTGCCATCCACGTTCTTGGTGTAGATCTGTGAAGAGATAACGTTACCGTTGTCAAACTGGTAATAGCCATTGGAGGCCAGTCCGTTCATCATCTTTGTGGTCAGTTCCTTGATGGCCTTGATCTTCTTGCCGATCAGTCCTGTGCGGATCAGTACGGTACGACGGTCACCTTCGCCAGCGAACTCGAATCCGCGCTCATCGATGATGGCTTCCAAGAGCGATCCTTCTTGTGCTATGAAAGCATCCACATTGGCCTTGCCCTTCGGGAAGGCACGCTCACGGATGATGGTAAGGTATTTCTTTGCCTCTGCTTCGTCACCCAGGGCGGCGCAAGCCTCTGCATAACCGAGGTACATCTCAGACATACGCATATAGGGAGCGTTGATACCCGACTTACGCTGAGCGGCTGTCCATACCTTGCTCTGACGGTTCTCATCCCATTTGTTGAAGGAGATACCACCACCCTTGGCCTGTGAACCTGGGTTGAAAGGCAGGATAATCTCTGTACCGTTGGCACCGTTGCTGCCGGTTACCGTACAGCTTACATCGCGGCGCATGTCATTCGGATCGAACATGCCATAGTAGAAAGCAGGGTTGATACGTCCCTGACCGTAGTTCTTGCAAGGATAGTTGTTCTTTCCAGCACCTGTTGATGGACGACCGAAGGAGTAGGGGCGTGGACAGTTGTTGCTGGCACCCTGAGCGAGAGAAACCTCGAAGATCGACTCATCGGCATATTCATCGTCACCTTCGTGCATCTGCTGGAAGAAGTACTGATAAGGATTACCATAGGTACGACCGTTATCATCAGAACGTGGATCGGTGGTGTGGAACATCGCTGATCCTGGGTTGTCGATGACAGCCTTGAAGTATTTCTTGGCAATCTCGTAATGGTTTCTCCAATCGGAACGACGTCCGTAGGTAGCACCATTGTTCTCTGTTCCCATCGTCTCGAATGTCAGGGTGTTGCCCTTACCGTCGGTACGGGGAGAGATGTCACCGCGGCGGGTCTGATAACCGGCGGCCTCCAAAGCGATACGTCCGATCAGTCCCTCCACATAAGTACGAGAGAAATAGTTCTTTCCGGTGATGCCGGGAATAGAGCCGACACGATACATTAGAGGTGCTGCAGCTATCAGCTCATCAAGAATCACGTCATAGATAGAGTCACGACCACACAGGTTACCGCTGTCAGTGGCCTTTCCACTCAGGTAGGGCACATCACCAAAGTATTTCAGCAGCTCGCGGTAGGCTGTTGCCTTCAGTGCCACGGCTTCACCATAGAGCTGACCCATGGTGCTCTCCACACCTGAGGCGATCATCTCTTCGAAACCTTCAGACTGCTGTGTGGCAGCCACCACGATATTGGCTTTGTTAATGACAGAGTAAAGAGCGGCATAGGTATCGTTCTCTTTCTGATAGCTCAGCAGACTATAGCTGTTGGCATAAGTTCCGTTCTGATAGAAACACTCTGGATAGTGGCGGCCAGGCTGCGCGGTGAATCCTTCGGGATGGCGCTCAATATCAGAGCCAGCCACGTCGGATGCATAGAAGAGTCCGTCACCGAACACCTTTGAGTTGGCTGCAGTGGTCCAGTCGGAATATGCTCCTTCGAGAGCGGCACGGGCTGTTTCACTGGTAGAGAAGACAAAGGCAGCGTCGGTCTTCGACGGTGAATCTGTCTCCAGAAAGTCGCTACATGCACTGAGTGTCAGAATGCCTGCGGCACATAGCATGGAATATATTACTTTTTTCATATCTTTATTTCCTCCCATATAATTAGAATGCGACATTAAGACCAAATGTATAAGTTCTGGCACGAGGATATGAATTCCAGTCGTAGTTTGGAACAGGGAATCCGTCTTGTCCGCCCGGACGGGTGTTCACATCGGGATCGATGCCGTTGTATCCTGTGATGCAGAAGAGATTGCTGCCTGTGAAATAGATACGTACATTGCTGATGCCCACTTTCTTGGTGAGGTTCTTCGGCAGGGTGTATCCAATGGTCAGTGTGTTCAGACGGAGATAGGATGCATCCTCGATGAACTCAGATGATACCATACCATACTCGCAATAAGGCATTGCATACTTGGCATTGGCGTTCAAGGCGGCGAGGGCAGAAGGATCAGTTACAGGGAAGAGATTTCCGCTGGCATCCACATCGTACATCTTCCAGGTATCGGAGATGTAGGTCAGACGGTTCCATCCGTAGCTGGTGTTCTTGTTACCCATCATAGAGTGCATGGCGTTGGCATTATATACATCGCCACCAATCTGATAGGTGAAGCCTACTGAAGCATCGAAGCCCTTGTAGCTGGCGTTGATGTTGAAACCACCCGTGTGCTTCGGCATGGTGTGACCGATGACACAGGCATCGTCTTCTGTTACGACACCACTCTCATCGGTGTCAGCGAACTTCATCATACCGGGGAAGGCAACCTGTCCTTCGGGAGTGTTATATACCTTGTTTCCTACACCCGTGTAGTTCACCACTCCGCTGATGTCGGGAACATTGCTCTTCAATGTCCATACACCATTCGCAACATCGAAGTCATCAACAGTGTAGAAACCTGCGGCCTTGTAACCGAAGATGGTTCCTACTGGCTCTCCTTCGCGGATGATATAGTCGTTGTACGGACGCTTCATGGAAGAACCCCAGTTGGTGTGGGTGTCTGCATTCACGCCATCAACCACTTCCTCTACGTTGTTCTTGTTGTAGTTATAGGTGGCATTGAAGCTGACGTTGAGGTCCTTCGAGCGATAGATCTCGTAGAACAGGGCAAGCTCAATACCCTTGTTAGAGGTCTTACCTACATTCTGGAACTGATAGCTGTGACCTGTTGTCTCGGCAACGGGCACCTTCATCAGGATGTCTTTGGTGGTGTTCCAATAGAAATCAACACTACCGCGTAACTTACCATTCCAGAAACCGAAGTCCAGACCGAGGTTACGGGATATGGTGGTCTCCCATTTCAGGTCGGGGTTAGCCAGGATGTCACCGGGCTTGAAGGTTACGGTGCGCTTGTCACCGCTCCAAACGATCGACGGTGTCCAGTACTCTTTCCACAGACTGGCATCGATGGCATCGTTACCGGATGAACCATAAGAGAGACGGAGTTTCAGGTTGTCGAGCCAGTCGCGGGTGTTAGCCATGAACGGCTCATCGTTGATACGCCAACCTAAAGCAGCAGAGGGGAAGTAGCCCCAGTGGTTGTTGGGAGCGAAGTTTGAACTACCGTCGGCGCGGAATGTAGCGGTGAAAAGATAACGGCCTAAATAGTCGTAGTTGACACGTCCGAACCATGACAAGGTATGCTTGGGCTCACCGATGGAGTTACTGAAATCAGATACTTTCTTCGTGTTATCGTAGAAATCATCCTTCATATTGTACATGTTGAACAATCCGAAGGCGCGATCCATATCAAACTCGGTGGGATAGCCGGCACCTGTCATCTTACTGCTGTTCGACTTGTTGGCTAATACCTCGTTACCGAGGAGGACTGACAGGTTGTGGTTCTCACCCAGACCCTGCACCTGATAGTTCAGTGTGCTGGCCCAACGGATGTTGTAACCGTTGCCCTTGGTGAGCTGTGCCTGGTTGTAGGGGTTGGTTGATTGTCCACCATCCCAATAGTCTGTCTCACTCCAGTTACGGCCCAAAGACACTTCCGTCTTGGCGGTCAGGCCCTTGATGACATTCCATGTCAGTGAACCCATCGCACGAATGCGCTGGCGTGTGGTGACATTTGTATAGTTGTCGATAATCGAGAGTGGATTGTAGCTGTCCTCCACACTGGCACTACCCATAGAGAGCAGAGCCGGGTTGTTGGAACCTAATGGGTTGTCGATGGGACGGTAACCATAAACGGAGTTACCGGCAGCGTAGTCAAAGTTGGTTCCTTCAAACTTCATCTCTGTGTAGCGCAGGTCGGCATCGAAGGTTAAGTTCTTTGTGATCTTCTGAGAGATCTTGAAGTTGGCGTTCCAGCGGTTCATACCCGACTTGATGCGGATACCGTCGTCTGTCAGGTAGTTGATGCTGGCATATAACTTGGTGTTCTCATTACCGCCCGAGAGGGAGAGGTCATGACTCCAAGAGCCTGCAGAAGAACGCATCACGTCATCTACATAGTTATGAACAGAAACGTTCTTGTAATCGTTCAGGTGGTTGCCGAACTGTGAACCCACACCGAAATACTCAGCGATACCGTCGGCTTCGTTCATGCCATAGAAGGTAGCATAGCTCCAGTTGTGCAGCACGTAGTCGTAGGCATCCATCACATCCAGTGTCTTGGGGTTCTCCTTGATCTGGTAGTACATGTTGTACTTCACCTTGGCCTTGCCCTCACCTTTGGATCCCTTCGTGGTAACGAGGATCACACCATTGGCACCACGGGCACCATAGATAGCGGTGGAGGCACCGTCCTTCAATACATCGATGCTCTCGATGTTGTCGGCGGGGATGTCGCTGATGTCGCTCACCTGCACACCGTCAACGATGAATAGCGGGTCGTTGCTCTGGGTGATAGAACCGCCACCACGAACACGGATAGACATTGTGGCACCCGGACGACCGTCCTGTGACATCACGCTCACACCAGGGAGCTGTCCCTGAAGGGCTTGTGCCACGTTGGCTACAGGGTTGGCGGCAAGCTTGTCACCACTCACACTGGCTACGGCACCTGTCAGGTCGCGACGTTTCATCGTACCGTAACCGATCACCACCACGTCTTCCAGTGTGGTGTTGTCTTCTTCCAAGACGATGTTCAGGTTACTCTGACTGCCCACCCTCAAGTTCTGCGGCTTGTATCCCACGTAGGAGATATTCAGCGTGGTGGAAGGAGACACATTACTAATGGTGAAGTTACCGTCGAGGTCTGTCACGGCGCCTACGTTACCGTTGGCACTGATTGTCACACCAATCATCGGTTCACCACTGGCATCTTTCACTGTACCCTTGACAGTTTGCTGCGCGAAAGCAACAAAACACATCATGGACATAAGAGAAGCCAATAAGGCTCTTTTGATTTGTAGATACATAAATGTTTGTTTTAGTTATACGAATTGTTGTTATTATTATTTTCTTTCAAGCTGTTTGTTTGGAATGAGCGCAGAATGTTTTTAGGTTAGCGTAGAAAGATTTATTGGTGCGAAATTACTAATAATTTCACTACCATAGTTGTTAGATAGGGGGATTTTTGATTAAATTAGCAAAAAGTATCAAAATTTAGCGTATTTTATGTTAACTGCTTACTCAGGTAGCCAACTGTTGTCTTGTCGGAACACTTCTTTCAAGGTGATCTTGGCTGCCTCTTTCTTGGAAAGCTGACGGCTCCAAGGGGCACGTCCCTGAGTGGCTGCACCCTCCCCAGTGTTATTATACTCCAAATAGCGGGAGGTCTGCTCATTGTCTTTCTTTCCCCAATTGTGCCAACCTTCAGGACAGATATGCTTACCTAACTCACAGTTCATGAAAAGGGTGTAGGCATAGGGGCGCCAAGGACGACCTAAATACACTTTATTGGCTGCTTGATCGGCAATCAGCTTACAATGGTTGAAGATATAACCGTAGCTGACATCCTGTGGCGTGGAGGCGGCAGTGACGTAAGAGTTTATCTTGCTCTTAATGGTACATCCCTCAAACCATGCAGTACTGGGACCGAAGATGAAATCAGTGGTACCCTCGATGTAACAGTTCAAAAAATACAGTCGGGTGTTCGCAACACCGGTATAGACCGTATCCTGATTACCGAGCAGACGGCAGTTGATAAACACCAAATGGTCTCCTTCTGTATGGAGGGCAACGGCCTGTCCTAAGCGTGCGGCATTGTTTTCGATGGTGATGTTCTTAAAGGTGATGTCGTTTCCTTCAACTTTCACAGTGTAGGTGCGGAAGGTGCCCATGGACTGGTAGCCCCCCTCAATCCCCCCTTGGGGGGAAGAACTGTCGTAGCCGATCTTGGGAATACGGACGTTTGCATGGTCGTCGTAGGTGATGATGGTTTGCTCGGCATCCTCACCGCAGATCTCGATATGGGTAAGCCAAGAGGGGATGACCACCTTTTCTTTATACACACCTTTCTTCACGAAGATCACCTTGTGGTATTCCATGAAGGCACGGCATACCTCTACGGCCTCGTTCACGGTGCGGAACTCACCAGTGCCGTCGCGGGCCACAAAGAGGGTGTCGGGATTGTCGTAGCTCTTGGCCATGAGATGACAGAATGGACTCATCCATAATGCAAGACACAAAGCGAGTACTGCCTGTACTCTGCCTTGCTGATAGGACTTGTTTGTTTTCATGATGTTGTTTTAAAGTAGTTTTTAGTTCATTATTCTTAAATATCAACTGTCAATGCATTACACAACTTGCTGGATTTCCTGAATGCCATTCACCGATTTCAGCTCGTCCATGATCACCTTGACATCATCACGGTCGTGGACTCGAAGTTCGATCTTTCCATCAAAGATATCGTTCTCACAACTGATGACCACCTTACGGATGTTGACGTTCAGCTGACGGGAGATTACCTGTGTCACTTCGTTCAGTAGTCCGATGCGGTCGATACCGACCAACTGGATCGTGGCGTTGAAGAACATCTGTTTGTGCATGTCCCATTTCACATCGAGGATGCGGTTGCCGTAGCTCGACTTCAGTTTGTTGGCGACAGGACAGTTACGCTTATGGATCTCTATGCGGTTCTTGCCGTCGATGAATCCCAGGGCATCGTCACCGGGAATGGGATGACAGCAGGAAGGGAACTTAAACTTTGTGATGTTATTCTCAGTGATATAGACGGGTTTCTTGCGGTTGAAGTCCTTGGGAACGATGAAATAGTCTTGGTTCTTGATGAGTTCGGCGGCTGCCTTTGCCTTGTCCTTTCCGATGAAGGGGATATAGCGTCGCCACCCACGACCATCGCTGCTGTTCTTTTTCCCATGCAGCTCATCGATATCCTTGTCGCTCAGGATGATGTTCTTCTTCCCCAAAGCCATATAGAGGTTCTCGGGTTTTCTCACATCGTGGAACTCACAGAGCTTGTCGAGCACGGAGGATGTGACTTCCATGTTGTGCCGCTTCAGGAAATCTTCTAAGATCTGCTCACCTTTCTTCTGGATCTCACGGTTGTCACGGCGCAGGATCGCCTGGATCTTTCCTTTTGCCTTGGCGGTGCTCACAAAGTTCACCCACGAGGGTTGCACATGTTGTGAGTTACTGGTCAGGATCTCCACCTGGTCACCACTCTGCAGCTTGTGACTGAGGGGCACGAGTTTGTGGTTCACCTTAGCACCGATACAGTGACTGCCTAAAAAGGTATGTATCTGGAAGGCGAAGTCGAGAGCCGTACAGCCGGCAGGCATCGTCTTGATCTCTCCTTTCGGGGTGAAGACAAAAATCTCAGAAGCGAACAGGTTCAGTTTGATGGCATCGAGGAAGTCCATGGCATCGGGCTGCGGATCATCGAGAATCTCCTTGATGGTGCGCAGCCAGTCGTTCAGCTCACTTTCGTCCTCAGTATATTCCGCACCGTCTTTGTACTTCCAGTGGGCGGCGAACCCTTGCTCGGCAATCTCATTCATACGGTCGGAACGAATCTGTACCTCGATCCATCGGCCTTGCTTCGACATCAGTGTGACATGCAGGGCCTGATAGCCGTTGGCCTTCGGATGACTGAGCCAGTCGCGCAGACGGTCGGGATGACTCTTGTAAATCTTGCTGATAGCCACATAGATATTAAAGCACTCGTTGATCTCCTCCTCGCGTTTGGCGGGTGTGAAGATGATGCGCACGGCGAGGATATCGTATATCTCCTCAAAGGTGACGTGCTTGTTCTGCATCTTGTTCCAGATGGAGTAGGGACTTTTCACCCTGGCCTTAATCTCGTATTTGACACCCATCTGATCTAATGCCTCACGGATGGGAGCAGTGAACTTGTCGAACAAGTCATCACGCGACACCTGGGTCATGGAAAGCTTTTGTGTGATCGACTGGTATTCCTCGGGGTGCTCGAAGCGGAAACTGAGGTTCTCCAGTTCCGTCTTCACCTTGTTCAGTCCTAAGCGGTTGGCCAGCGGAGCATAGATATAGAGGGTCTCTCCGGCAATCTTATATTGTTTATTGGCGGGTTGGCTCTCCAGGGTCCGCATGTTGTGAAGACGGTCGCAGATCTTGATAAGGATCACGCGGATATCATCACTCATCGTCAGCAGCAGCTTCTTGAAGTTCTCTGCCTGTGCGGAGGCTTGTTCGCCGAAGATGCCACCGCTGATCTTCGTCAGGCCATCCACGATCTGCGCGATCTTCTTACCGAAGATATTCTCGATGTCTTCAACGGTATAGTCGGTATCTTCCACCACATCGTGCAACAGAGCCGAGCAGATGCTCGTTGATCCTAATCCGATCTCAGAACAGGCAATCTGCGCCACGGCAATAGGATGCATGATATAAGGCTCACCAGACAGTCGGCGCACTCCCTTGTGTGCCTGTCGGGCGAAATTGAAGGCTTTGGTGATGATATCAACTTTCTTCCTGTGACGTGATGCCAAGTAGCTGTCTAACAGGTGTTGGAACGCGTCGTTCACCAATTGGTCTTCTGCCGTTTCTCTTGCAATGTCCTTGTTGTGGTCGTCCATGTCTATTATATATAATAAGGTGTAGTGATGATTGTCGTGGTCGGTATGCCCAAAAGGGTGTTATTTCACCTTGAGTTTCTTTCCTGCACGGATCGTATTGCCTTTGATACCGTTCAGTCGTTTCAGCTTGTCAACGGTAGTATGGTTCCTGCGGGCTATCTCAGAAAGGGTCTGGCCGGATTTCACCGTCACGCTCTGTGTCCGCTCCCTTCTGCCGTTCCTGCCACCTCGGGCATTCTTGTGATTTCTGTCTCTGCGTCCGTTCTGAATGGTTTTCCCTCTGCCATGTGAGGCTTGATGACCTCTGGAATCCACCGACGTGTTCCTTGTGGCCACGGCATCTCTCACATCATCGACGGTGACCTCCACCACGGCACGTTTGGTTAGCAGGTTCTCCACATCGTATTGGTAAATGGAGTCCTCACGGTCAAGGAAAGCATTGATATACGACTGGGGTAACCGGATTACTGAAGGTTTGCTGTAGCCATTCACGATATCGCGGCGATACTGCGGGTTCAGCGATCGTAATTCCTCGATACTGATTCCTGTCACTGCTGCGATCTGCTTGAAGTGCACGTCGCGGTTCACGACGACGGTATCCGATTTAGCGGGAATCTGTGTGCGCATCGGACAGATATTATGCTCGCAGTAGTAAGTCATGATATAGTTGGCGGCGATGAATGCCGGTACGTAGCCTTGTGTCTCACGGGGCAGATACTTGTAGATAGCCCAATAATCCTTCACGCCTCCGGCACGGTGAATGGCTTTGTTGATATTCTGCGGACCGTAGTTGTAGGCGGCAATGACCAGGTTCCAGTCATCATAGATACGATAGAGATCGCGCAGATAACGGGCTGCGGCGAATGATGACTTGATGGGGTCGCGTCGCTCATCTACCAAGCTGTTCACTTCCAGTCCGTATTGCTTTCCTGTGGGCAGCATAAACTGCCACAGACCAGCCGCACCCACACGGGAAGTGGCGGTAGGACTGAGTGCCGATTCAATCACTGGCAGATATTTCAGTTCCAAGGGGAGGTTATACATCTCGAGTGCCTCTTCGAAGATCGGCATGTAGAAATTGGCGGCTCCCAGCATGTAGCTCACAGAGGCGCGCAACCTGACGGCATAACGGTCGATGAATTTCCTCACCACCTCGTTATAGGGCATCTCCATCACCGACGGGATCCTTTTCAGACGTTCTATATAGGTCTCGGCAGGGAACTCCGGGTTCATGTCTCGATAGTGACAGTCATCGTCTTGTAAATAAGTCTTTGAGTTATAGAGGTTAAGCAGACTGTCGATCTGTAGGAGCATGCCTTCAGGCACCTCGATGACGTCTTTCTCACCTTCCACGGTGGTCACGGTAATCTCGTCTCCTTCGGTCTGCGCCCAAGCGGCGTAGTGACCTCCGAAGAGCATTGCGGCGATCAGGGTAAATAACTTTTTCTTCATTATCGGTTGAATCGTTTTATTCTGTTTATTAAAAGGTAAGAGAGCATTGCACTCCCACAGAGGTTGTCTTCACAGGGTTGAAAGTGTAGCCGCTGTTTCTGAGCACGGTAGGCGTAACTTTCATGCTCAGATCCTCCGAGATGTCAAATTCCGAGAGGGAGGCATCCACGTAGGCATCAATGATGGACAGGGCATAGACTCCGATGAGGATGAATGCGCTCATGTCGCGATAGCGGCGGTAGTAGTCCTTACGTTTCTTGAACTTATTGGAGTAGCGTTGCACGTCGGAGGGATTCGACTCGTCGATACTGGCACCGAGGTGCATGAACTGATTGTAGCTCTGCGTCTCTAAGTTTCCGTCCATCAGATCCATATAGCCTTGCGAATAGTCGCGGAACATCATGTTGTTCCAGCGCATGGCATAGTAGCATCCCAGGAATCCGCCATAGAAGATAGGGAGCTTCCAGTATTTCCGGTTGTAGATCTGTCCGGCTCCGGGTATGACAATAGCCAGCCACATGGCACGTTTGGGTGACGGGTGCCAGGAGCTCCAGTCGCGTTTTGTCATCTGGATGGTATCGGCCATCAGTGTCTGACTCACCAAGGCGGAGTCCATTTTCAGGATCTCCATGGCAGAGTCGTTCACCTCGATGCTGTCAGTCCTCATCCTCTCCATGCCTGAACATGTTACCGACATGACGAGCAATAGGCATACGGCCAGCCATCTTGTTTTTATCTTTCGGATACTGTTCACTCTTTCAGTCGGTCAAACATGTTGATGATGCGCTCTAATTCCTCCTCATTGGCGAAGGGGATGCTGATCTTTCCTTTCCCTTGTGTGGAGCAGCTCATCTCCACCTTCGTGTGGAAGAAGTCCGACAGGCGCTTCTTCAGCATGTCGAACCCTTCAGGGAGCTGTTTCTTCTTCCCCGTCTGCTTGGAGCCTTCCACGGGATCTTCGTCCTTGGCATTCTTTACCAGTTCTTCTACCTTGCGCACAGAGTATTCGTTCTTCTGGATCTCCTTGAACAACTTGATCTGTTGGGCCGGACTTTCCAGCGACAGTAATGCACGGGCATGCCCCATGGTGATCTCCTTGTTCTGCAAAGCCATCTGCACCTGTGCGGGCAGTTTCAACAGACGAAGGTAATTGGTCACGGCGGTGCGGCTCTTGCCCACACGCTTCGATACTTTCTCCTGTGTCATACCGCTGGTCTCCATCAGGTGCTCGTAGGCCAACGCAATCTCTATGTCGTTCAGATCCTCACGCTGGATATTCTCCACCAACGCCATCTCCATCACCTCCTCATCCTTGATGGTGCGGATGTAGGCTGGCAGGGATGACAGACCGGCCATCTGTGAGGCACGCCAGCGGCGTTCTCCTGCGATGATCTGATAACGTTGTTCTCCGATCTGGCGCAGGGTGATAGGCACCACGATGCCAATCTCACTGATGCTCTGTGCCAGTTCCTGTAAGGCTGTTTCCTCAAATTCGCGTCGTGGCTGATTGGGGTTGGCCTCTATCTGGTCGATGGGAATCTCGTTGATGGTCGATGACCCTTGTGTCTTCACGTCTTCCGTGGAGATCAGTGCATCCAGACCGCGTCCCAAAGCGTTGTATTTCTTTCTTACTGCCATATCCTACCTCTGTGTATTTTTGTTAATGATCTCTTTGGCCAGCGACAGGTGGTTCTTGGCTCCTGTTGACTCCGCATCGTAGAGGATGACGGGCAGACCGTGACTCGGACATTCGGAGAGTTTCACGTTACGCTGGATAACAGTCTTGAACACCAGTTCCTGGAAATGGCGCTTCACCTCGTCGTAGATCTGGTTGGCCAGACGCAGACGACTGTCGTACATCGTCAGCAGGAATCCTTCGATCTCTAACTTCGGATTCAGCTTGCTCTTGATGATCTTGATGGTATTCAGCAGTTTGCTGATTCCCTCTAAGGCAAAATACTCGCACTGTACTGGGATGATCACTGAGTCGGCAGCGGTGAGCGCATTCACGGTGATCAGTCCTAACGACGGTGAGCAGTCGATCAATATGTAATCGTATTCATGCTGGATAGGCTCAAGCATGTTCTTGATGACCTGTTCGCGATGCTCAATGTTCAGCATCTCAATTTCTGCGCCTACCAGGTCGATATGGCTTGGTATGATGTCCAACCCCTCAATATCGGTGGTGTACATCGCGTCGCGGATATCTGCATGGTCGATGATACACTCATAGAGCGAGCAGGTCACATCTTTGATATTCACGCCAAGACCACTGGAAGCGTTGGCCTGCGGATCTGCATCTATCACCAGCACCGTCTTCTCTAACGTGGCTAATGAGGCAGCTAAGTTGATGGCAGTGGTTGTCTTGCCGACACCTCCCTTTTGGTTGGCTAATGCTATAATTTTTCCCATTTTCTCATCTCCTTTATGTCTTCGGGGCACAAAAAGAGCCCGTCAAACAAACAAAATTCTGTGCAAAGTTACATATTTTATATGAGAAACGGGTATTTTCCAACCTTTTTTAGTATTATTTGCGAATAAATTCGCGAAGTTACGTCAACAATAAAAATAAATGAATTTCTTTTGTATTGCTCTCAACTTTTCGTAACTTTGTCCCCCAAACAAGATTATTTATGGAAAAAAACAGACCATTCATACTTATTTCGAATGATGACGGCTATCATTCGAAGGGAATCAATATGCTGATCGACATGCTGCGTGACATGGCCGACCTGCTGGTGTGCGCCCCGGAATCGGCAAGGTCAGGCTATGCCTGTGCCTTCTCTGCCACAATCCCCTTGCGCCTCAAACTACGCAGGAAAATGGAGGGGGTGGAGGTGTGGTCGTGCAACGGCACTCCTGTTGACTGTGTGAAGTTGGCATTGAACCAGTTCTGTACGGAGCGGAAACCGGATATGGTGATCGGAGGCATTAACCATGGTGATAACGCATCGGTGAACACGCACTACAGCGGCACGATGGGTGTCACTATGGAAGGGTGCATGAAGTATATCCCCAGTGTGGCTTTCTCGTTGTGCGACCATAGCGACGATGCCGACTTCGAACCATTGCGCTCTTATGTGAGGACGTTTACCCAACGGGTACTCAACGAAGGATTACCTGTGGGGGTGTGCCTGAACATCAATTTCCCCTTGGTGGAGAAGTATAAGGGGGTGAAAGTGTGTAGAATGGCTAAAGGGACTTGGGGCAATGAGTGCGTGAAATCCCATCATCCCCGGGGGTACGACTATTTCTGGATGGTGGGCTCTTATACCAATGATGAACCGGAGTCGGAGGATACTGACAACTGGGCACTGACTCACGGTTATGTGGCGATTACACCGACCCAGGTGGATGTCACAGCCTATCAGGCTATGGAGATGCTGAGAACTTGGGAACAATGACAGTTAATTGTCAACGATCAATTCAATGAAGTACTATCTGATTGTCGGGGAGGCGAGTGGCGACCTACATGCCTCTCATTTGATGAAGGCTTTGCAACGGGAGGATCCTGAGGCACAGTTCAGGTTCTTTGGAGGTGACCTGATGACAGCCGTCGGCGGCACCCGTGTGAAACACTACAAGGAACTGGCTTATATGGGCTTCATCCCAGTGCTGCTTCACCTTCCCACCATCTTCCGGAACATGCGACTGTGTAAACGTGATATTACGGAATGGAAGCCTGATGTGGTGATCCTGGTGGATTATCCCGGCTTCAACCTGAATATCGCCAAGTTCGTGAAGTCGAAGACCGCCATCCCTGTCTATTACTACATCTCACCCAAGATCTGGGCATGGAAGGAGTATCGCATCAAGAATATCAAGCGTGATGTGGATGAACTCTTCTCGATCCTGCCGTTCGAAGTGCCTTTCTTCGAAGGGAAACACCATTATCCCATTCACTATGTGGGTAATCCCACGGCGGATGAGGTGAGGTTGTTTTTAGAGGAGAGAGGAGAGAGGAAAGAGGAAAGAAAGGGAGAGGAGAGAAAAGGAGAGGAGAGAGGAAAGAGGAGAGAGGAGAGAGATTTGCGTGAGGTGCAAAGGGGAGACAAACCTGTGATTGCCTTGTTGGCAGGAAGCAGGAAGCAGGAGATCAAGGACAACCTGCCTGCTATGCTGGAGGCCGTGAAGGCCTTTCCTGACTATCAGCCCGTGGTGGCGGGAGCTCCGGGAATAGAGAATGACTATTACAAAACTTTTGTCGATGACTCTTCTGCAGAGATTGTTTACAACAAGACCTACGATTTACTTTCCCGTTCAACGGCTGCCCTCGTCACCAGCGGAACCGCCACACTCGAAACGGCGCTCTTCGGAGTCCCTCAGGTGGTGTGTTATAAAACGCCTGTTCCCCATCTCATCCGCTTTGCCTATAACCACATTATTCAGTGCAAGTACATCTCGTTGGTGAACTTGATTGCTGACCAGGAGGTGGTGCAGGAACTCTTAGCCGACCGCTTCTCGGTGAAGAATATCCGGGAGGAACTTGCGAAGATCCTGCCAGGAAGGGCCGGACGTGAGCAGATGCTGCAGGGATACCGGCAGGTGCAGACGGCCCTCGGTAACACATCGGCTCCCGACAATGCCGCAAAGCTCATGGTCTCACTGCTCCGCGAAAGAACCCAATGAAGGATTCCATAATCACGAAACGTCCTTTTCATGCGGAAAAACAAGGGATTCATGTACCATCACATTGAACTCCAAGGACAAAACAATTTGTTTTGTTCCCTAAAATGACCGTTTTTACACACTAAAGTGACGTTCTTTCGAGAACAAAACAATTTGTTTTGTTATGGCATCTTCCTGTCTTTGTAACATAAAAAAACGGTGTTTCCAGTCGAAACACCGTTTTCAATGTATTCAGCGATTATATTTCAGGAGGTTGGCCTTTACGTGCTTGCCATACACTTTGATGACATCCTCTGGCCATGGACCTTTGGCTTTGGCACGGGGCAGGAGCATGGAGCAGGTCTCGTCTTTGTCAGATACCGACCAGTTCACCCAGCTGATCTTTTCCGCTTCCATCACATCGATCCATTTCTGCCACTCATCCATGTTCAGCGGACCGTTGCCGCTGGCTTCCATACCGGCACATTCAGAGACGAAGATGGGTATGGTCTTGTGGGCTGACACCATCTTGTTACGTAGGTAGTCACCATGGGTAGCGGCATAGAAATGCACAGTGTACATAATGTTGCTGAAGCCCTGCAGTGGTGACTTGGCCACCACGTCGATGTCCTGATCCCAATGGGTACAGCCCACGAGGACGATGTTGTCGGGGTCGTACTTGCGGATCTCACCGATTACCTCGGTGGCATATTCCTTCAGACTCTCCCACGACTGCTCCACCGGTTCGTTGAATATCTCATAGATGATGTGGGGATACTTGCCATATTTCTTGGCGAAATAGCCGAAATACTCTTTCGCTTCTTTCGTATAGGTCTCGTGGGCATGCCAGTCCATGATGACATACACATTGTTTTGGATGGCAGCCTTCACTACCGTTTCCACACATTGCTTGGCAAACTCTGGGTTCTCCAAGTAGTTGTCTTCTATCTTGATGCCCATGGCGGCACGGATCACGGTGGCGTGCCAGTCGTTCACGAGTGTCTTCACGGCTCCTTTGTTATAGAACCGCGGCCAGATGTTGTGCCATCCGAAGCTCACGCCGCGAAGCACCACGGGGTTACCTTGTTCATCGCATAGCTGTGTTCCTTTTACTTGAAGCTGTCCCCATTGTTTCACGGGACTTGCAGCATACGTGCCCACCAAGAACAGGGTGAGCAACAGGGTAGTCAATGGTCTTTTCATAGTTATGTTCATTTTAGTAGATAGATGTTTGTATCAGAGAATGGTCAGCGTATAGACATAGATCACGGCGGCGGGGAAAGCCATGAGCGAAGAGTCGAAACGGTCGAGCATACCACCATGACCGGGCAGGATGTTACCGCTGTCTTTGATGTTGATGGTGCGCTTAAACAGACTCTCCACGAGATCACCCCAGGTGCCGAAGACGACAACCACCAGTCCTAAGCCCAGCCAGAATGGCAGTGAAGCGTGAAGGGCGAAGACTGGATCATTGGAACTGTTGCCTGTGAAATACCAGATGACGGCTGCGGCAATGAGTACGAAGATACCTCCGCCAATGGATCCTTCCCAGCTCTTGCCCGGACTGATACGGGGGAACAGTTTGTGCTTTCCTAACAACGACCCTACGCAATAGGCACCTGAGTCGTTTACCCAGAGGAAGATGAAAACACTCAGTGGCAGCCACGTATTGAAATGGATCGTGCCGTCTGGTGTCGCATTGAATGCCAGGATGTTGATCATGGAGAAGGGTAGGGCGATATACATCTGAGAGAGCATCGAGTAGGCCCAGTCGCTCACAGGGTCTGTCTGCTTGAGGTACAGCTCACTGATGAACAGATAGACGATGGTGAGCAGATAGGGAATGAAGACACCGTTGCTGGAGGTGATCCCGCTGCAATAGCCTGCCATGGCCAAGAAGAAATACACACCGGCTACGGTGCAGATCAGACGGTTCACAGAGGCTCCCTTGACGCGGTCGTTTACCAGTCCGCAGAACTCCCAGACGGTAAGGCCGGTCACGATGGCGAAGAGCAGCATCATCGCCTCAGGGCGCATGAAACTCACCACGATGGCGGTCACGAAGAACACACCGGTGATGGTTCGGACGATCAGGTTCTTCATGCCTCACCTCCTTCCCCTTCTGGTTGCTCCTCCTTTATCTCTCCTCTTTCCTCTTTCCTCTCTCCTCTTTCCTCCTTTGTCTCTCCTCTTTCCTCTTTCCTCTCTTCTCTTTCCTCTGTTTTCTCTTCATTTGCCTGCATGATCTCCAAGGAACGACTCACCCATGGGCGCTTGCCGAAGATCTTCTCCACGTCCTCTGTGTAGATCACCTCACGAGTGATGAGCAGTTCAGCCAGTTGGTTGTGACCTTCCTTGTGTTCGATGAGCAGCTGCTTGGCACGTTCGTATTGTTCGTTGATCATCTTCAGCACTTCCTCGTCCATGATCCGTGCGGTAGTTTCGGAGTAAGGCTTCTGGAAACTGTACTCGTTATTGTTATAGTAGCAGATATTCGGCAGTTTCTCGCTCATTCCTGCAAAGGCGATCATGCCATACGCACTCTTCGTGGCTCTCTCCAGGTCGTTGATGGCTCCCGTGGAGATATGTCCGGTGAACAGTTCCTCGGCGGCACGGCCTCCTAACAGGGAGCACATCTCGTCGAGCATCTGCTCCTTCGTGGTGATCTGTCGTTCTTCAGGCAGATACCAAGCAGCACCTAAGGCGCGGCCACGGGGTACGATGGTCACCTTCACCAACGGGGCAGCGTGCTGGCAGAACCAGCTGATGGTGGCATGCCCGGCCTCGTGGAGGGCGATGGACCGTTTCTCCTCGGCTGTCATCACCTTCGTCTTCTTCTCCAGTCCGCCGATGATACGGTCAACGGCATCTAAGAAATCCTGCTTACCCACGGCAGGGGCATTACGACGGGCGGCAATCAGCGCAGCCTCGTTACAAACATTGGCGATGTCGGCACCCGAGAATCCTGGTGTCTGACGTGACAGGAAGTCGATATCTACGGTCGTGTCGGTCTTCAGCGGTTTCATGTGTACCTCGAAGATTGCCTTTCGCTCGCTGAGGTCGGGTAGATCGACATTGATCTGGCGATCAAAACGTCCGGCACGCAGCAAGGCCGAGTCGAGCATGTCGGCACGGTTGGTTGCGGCGAGGATAATCACACCGCTGTTGGTGCCGAAGCCGTCCATCTCGGTGAGCAGGGCGTTCAACGTGTTCTCTCGTTCATCGTTTCCTCCCATGGCGGGGTTCTTAGAACGGGCACGTCCTACTGCATCGATCTCGTCGATGAAGATGATACAAGGTGACTTCTCTTTTGCCTGACGGAACAGGTCGCGTACCCTGCTGGCACCTACTCCCACGAACATCTCCACGAAGTCGCTGCCGCTCATGGAGAAGAAGGGCACGCCAGCCTCACCGGCCACGGCCTTTGCCAACAGGGTCTTGCCAGTTCCGGGAGGCCCTACCAACAGGGCTCCCTTAGGAATCTTTCCTCCCAAGTCGGTATATTTCTGCGGATTCTTCAGGAACTCCACAATCTCCTGTACTTCCTGCTTGGCACCCTCCTGGCCTGCCACGTCCTTGAACGTGATGCCTAAGTCGCCGCCTTTCTCGTACATCTTGGCTTTGCTCTTGCCAACGTTGAACACGCCGCCGGGGCCTCCCGCTCCGCCACTCATACGCCGCATGATAAAGATCCATGCACCGATGATGATGATCAGTGGCAGGAGATTGATGAAGAGATTCATGAAGTCGTTGCCGCGTTTGTTCTCATAACTGAGGTCGCCGGTGAAATGCTTGGCCTTGCGCTCGGCATCGATGAACTCTTCTAATTTGTCGGTGCTGCCATAGGTCACGACGACATACGGCTCCTTGCCGGTCTGATCGGTACCACGGCCGAACACATCACGGATATGCTCGGGTTTCACGTACATCTTCAACTTCTTCTCATCGGGATTCACCACGATTTTCGAAGCATATTGTTTTTGTACCATGATCTTGAACTGACTGTAACCGACATCGCTGTGCGCACTGCCTGTTACTGCATCGCCGCCGGAAAACCATACGGCAGCCAAGCCGATCAACACGAGGATATAGATCCAGTTCATGTTGAACTTTGGCATCTTCGGTGTGTTGTTGTTCTTCTGTTCCATGATTGATGTTAATCCAAGTCGGGAACGCGCTCTATCTGGGCATCTTCCCAAAGATCCTCCAAATGATAATACTCACGCATGTCGGGCACAAAGATGTGCACCATCACATCGGTATAGTCCATGGCTACCCACAGGGCATTCTCCATTCCAACCATGCGAACCGGCTTCTCACCAGCTTCCACACGGGCAATCTCTTCCACGGAGTCGGTGATGGCCTGTACCTGCATGGGCGAGTTTCCCTGACAGATTACGAAATAACTGCAGATGGCACCGTCGATGCCGTTCAGGTCGGCAACTACGATTCCTTGTCCTTTTTTCTCTTGAATACCTTTAATAATGGCTTTAACTAAATCTTTTGTTTTCGTCATTGAATCAAATGATACATAATAATACGCTACAAAGGTACGCTGATTTCTCCGAATAACATGCAAATAAAAGACCAATTTTACTTTTTTTTAGGAATGAACGTAAAAAAATCGGGAAAAATGTTGGTAGTTCAAAAAAAAGCAGTACCTTTGCACCCGCTAATCAGTTATCGCGGGATGACAATAGCAACAGATTGGGGTATGGTGTAATGGTAACACTACAGATTCTGGTCCTGTCATTCTTGGTTCGAGTCCGAGTACCCCAACATCATCAGTCGCTAAGCAACAGTTGATCTGTGCTTAGCGATTTTTTTTATCTCGTCTATTTATTAAAAACGGTTGTGCCCCTCGGCACAACCGTTTTTGATGGGTAAGGATGATCAGAATGATTATTCGGTGCTCTTGTATTTTAGATAGCGTGTATCTTCTTTGTTCTCCGGGTTCTGTACCAGTTCGGAGTTGGCACTCATATCACTCTTCGGAATCCACCACAGATGGGTCTTGCTGGGCACGAACTCCAAAGGCAGTATCTGGTTGAACTTCATCGTGTTGTACTTGTGGACAAAGTAGCCTACACGCTTGCCGAGACGGTCGGTGCGCAGCTCATCGAAATAGATCACCCCTTCGCCGATGAACTCCCAGCCTCGCTCGTTGAAGATCGCCTCGTCAACAGCATCGGCATCACTGGAGATGTCGGCACGCTCATCGTCTTTGTACTTGGCCATAGCATCAGCCGCCGTCACGGCAGGCAGACCTGCACGCTGGTGTACCATATTCAGATAGGTGAGAGCTACCGACTGGTTACCCAGGCAGTTCATGATCTCGGCATAGTCGAGCAGTACCTGTGCATAACGCATCGTCATGAAGTTATTACCGGAACGCAGGGCGGTGCGGGCCTCCTTGGAGAAATCATGCACTTTGATATTTCCCGGACAGCAGCTTCCCCAGCCTTCAGAGCCTTTCAGAGAACCTAAGTCGTTGATGTTATACTTGCAGTGAACCATGTTACCGCTCTTGCTGTAGGTGCCTTCGGTGATGAGCACCTTCAACCGTTCATCAGCCTGGTCATAGCTCATCCATGCTTCTGCCGATGGACCGGTACGCAGGTAGTAGTAACTGCCACCACCACCTGTAGAGATGGTCTTACCGAAAGAAACGATCTCTTCGGGATAGGTGGAGTCGGCAAACATACCGAAGTTTTGATGCATGCCACACTGCTGACCAGAGAGGGTGGAGAACTGCAGTTCGAAGATCGACTCTTTGTTGTTACGAGCCTTGTCGCCGTTGAGTGAGCACCACAGATTTCCGAAGTCTGGCTCTAACTCATACACGCCAGAGCTGATGACTTTCTCGCAGTAGCCTTTGGCCTTCTCTAACAGTGCCTTATCGAAAGTCTTGTAGCCTCCGCTGCCTGCCATGGAGGCACGATAGAGATAGAGGTTGGCTAAGTAAGCCTGTGCCGCTCCCTTGGAAGCACGCCATACATCATAGCCGTTGGTGCCACGAAGGGGAAGGTTCTCCTCGGCATATTCCAGATCTTCGATGATGAAATTATACACTTCCTCGATGGTGTTACGTGGGAAACTCAGGTTGTTGAGATCGGTGGTCACAGTCTTGATGATCGGTGCACCGCCATAGATCCTGACGATCCAGTAGTAGCTCACGCCGCGTAGGAATCTTGCCTGTGCGATGGCGCGGTTCTTTAAAGCCTCGTCCATGCTGGCTGCCTCTAACTGTGCAATCACATTGTTCGCACGGTTGATGCAGGCCATCGACTTTGTCCATAGGGCGGTGAAGGTACCGGCATTGTTCTCCTGATTCTGGTATTTCCAGGCATTGATGTCGTTGATGTTGTTTTTGTTTCCCTCACGGTTGGGCTGTCCATAGTCTGTGCTGCCCTCTAAGCGCATGAACGTACCACCGTCATTATAGATTGTCCTGAACGAGTTGTAAACAGTATTCAGTGCGGAGTTCAGCTGATCCTCGTTCTGGTAGTAGGAACTGGGATCGACAAAGGTATAAGGCTTCTCCTCCAAGTCGGTGCAGCTGCCAAGGGTCATCACCCCGAGAAGTCCTGCTGCTATATATTGATAATATTTCATATTGTTTCTTCTTTTATGGTTACCAATTAGAATTTAATATCCACTCCTAAGATGATCGACTTCGCCCAAGGGTTGGAGATGTCGCCATTCACGGGGTTGTAGCCGCGGTGGTTAGCGAAGGTCACGAAATTCTGGAAGTTCAGGTTCACCTTCAACGACTGGATGGTCTTCACCTTCAGCAGTTTGGTGAAGTTGTAGTTCAGCTGGATATTCTTCAGGATGAAGTAGGTCCAGTCACCATTGGTGCGGTCGGAGAGATAGGTGCCTCTGGATCCGGCTCGTGGGTAGTCGCCATCGGTATTCTGTGGACTCCACATCCGCTCGTATGCATATTCTGAGGGGAAATACATACGTTCCTGAATATTGTTTTCACCCCAAAGGAGATAACTACCGTTGTCGGAGAAGCTCAAGGCCCACTCTGTACCGTTGTTGCCACTGCTCTCAGCACCTGCGATAGAAGCGTACTTGAAGCCACCCTGACCGTAGATACTCACGGAGAAGTCCTTGAAACCTGCACTAAGGTTGATACCATAGAAGTATTTGGGTTGTACGGAACCGATACACTGGTAGTCGTTGTATCCGATGCTGCCGTCATTGTCAAGATCCTCATACATCTCATCTCCGAGAGAGGCGTTCTGAGCGGTCTTGGGCACATACTCCTTATACCAGTCGAGGTCTGACTGTGTCTTGATGATGCCGAGTGAATGACGGGCATAGAGTCCATCGACAGGCTTACCAACCACCAAACGACGGTCTAAGCCTGTGCCGTCCTGACGGAGGATGATCTCTTTGGTCTCCACGCCACTTATATTGTACAGTTCCTTGATCTTATTTTTGTTGTAGGTGAGGTTGACACTGGCATCAACGAACCAGTCGCTGGTTTTGAACACATTACCGCCCACAGTCAGCTCCCATCCTCTGTTTTGGGTGGCACCGACATTGCTCAACAAGGTAGAGAATCCTGTTTCGCGGGGCAGGGGCACTTCGTAGAGCAGTTTGTTGGTGTCGCGGATATAATAGTCGAAGTTCACGTTAATTCGGTTGAACAAACCGAGGTCGAATCCGAAGTTCCACTGGTTCGTGCGCTCCCATTGCAAATTGGGGTTGGCGAGTTTTGTCTGGGCATATCCCACCAACTCGGTGCCGTTGAAGACATAGTTTGTACTACTTCCGCTACTCTCCAAACGAGCCAGTGACTGATAGGTTCCGATCTCTTGGTTACCGGTCACACCGAAGCTGGCACGCAGCTTCATGTCGCTGACAGCTTTCACGTTCTGCATGAAGTTCTCTTCGGAGATGCGCCAGGCGATACCGGCAGAGGGGAAGAATCCCCATTTCTTGTCCTCACCGAAACGTGAGGAACCGTCCCAGCGGGCTGTGGCCGTGAGCAGGTATTTATCAGCGAAGGCATAGGTGATACGTCCTGTGTAGGAGATCAGACGGTTACCATAACGGTTGGAACTGGGTGAGTAGGTGTCGGTAGATCCTTTGGTGATGTCCCATGCTTCTAACTGATCGAGGGTAAAGCCACGGGCGGATACTCCTGTGCTCTGGTAGTCGTAGTCTTGCCAGGAATAGACAGCTGTGGCACTGAAGCGGTGTACATCCCACTGTTTAGAATAGGTAAGGATATTCTCCATCAGACGGCTGGCGCCTTTGTTCCATGAATGTCCGCCATTGCCGGAGCCACTGGCACGGTTACCTACCAGCAGACTGGTATTGTAGCTGTATCCTCGGTTGATGCGTGTGTCATAGCCGATGCTGAGGTGATAGGTCAGCTCGGGCAGGATCTTTGCTTCGGCAAAGGTGTTGATGATGACACGGGTCGTATTTGTCCTGCTGATATGCTCGGGGAAGTCGATCAGCGGATTCCAGGCATCGGAGACGTAAGGGTTCTCCGGTACTGCCAGGTTACCGTTCTTATCATAAGGGGAGTCGGTGGCCCATCCGTAGCGGGCGGCATTACTCATGGCATTGTCCTCAGCGTTACGGGTGGAGTAGGTGAACTGCAGACTGCCGCCTATCGTAAGCCAGCTGTTAAACTGGTGGCGCAGGTTACTGTGCATGGAGAATTTCTCGAAGTTCTGTGTCTCCACCAAACCGTCCTGTTTGTAGTAGCCACCGGAAAGCATGTAGTTGGTGTCCTTCGTGCTTCCGTCAATGCTGAGGTTGTAGTTCTGTAGCCAGGCATGGTCTCTAAGCAACAGATCCTCCCAGTCTGTGTCGGCTTTCGGATTTGTCGTCCACGAGGTGTCGCCATTGAGGAAAGGTGCCTTCGAAGGATCGTCATTGTAGTTCGTGTAGGCTGTATTGATGAAGTTGATGAAATCCTGTCCCTTCACGATGTTGAGCTTCCTACCTGGCATCTGTGTTCCTATAGAGGAGTTGAAGGTGAGGTTCTTACGACCAGCCTTGCCGGTTTTCGTGGTGATCATCACCACACCGTTGGCACCGCGTGATCCGTAGATGGCAGTGGCAGAAGCATCTTTCAGCACTTCCATCGACTCGATGTCGGCGGGGTTGATGTCGCTGATGTCACCATCGCCCATCAGGGGGAAACCGTCAACCACATACAACGGGGCATTGCTGGCATTGATAGAGCTGGATCCACGGATACGCAGCTGCGGACTCTCACCGGGTTTGTTGTCGTTGAACACGGCCACACCGGCTGCCTTACCTTGCAAGGCTTCAAGGGCGTTGCCGGTAACATTGGCCATGATCGCCTCGGTCTTGACGTTCGATGTCGTACCCGTGAGGTCAGACTTCTTCATCGTTCCATAGCCCACTACCACCACTTCATCTAAGCCTAAGTAGTCGGGCTCCATCTTCACGTTGATCTCACCACGGCCGGCATTGATCGTCTTGGTTTTGTAACCAGCATAAGAGAACTGGAGGTTCTTGCCTTCTGCCTTACTGATGCTGAAGTCTCCGTTGATGTCGGTGATGGCACCGCTGTTCGTTCCCATTACTTTCACGGTCACACCGATCATTGGTTCACCGTTTTCATCTACTACATGTCCTCTGACAGTACCCGCCTGTTGTGATACCGCAGGCGGATTCGAGGGGGTAACAAAGTCGTTTGCCCATGCCTTTGCCGGCATGAACAAGGATGCTACCAAACCATAAACCAAAATGGTTCTTGAAAGTTTTTTCATTTGCAAACAGTTTTAGATATTAAATTAGTAGTTTATTGATATAAAAACGCAGACGAATGACTTTTGTAACCAAATTATTTATGATTTGTTAATGAATTCCTTACTCAAATTGCTCAAGTATGTGAAATCCTTGATGATGATTCGCCTATGCGAGAGTTGAAAATTGACTACAGCCGTAGGCGAAGTAGAGTCTGTTTGCATTGAAAGTAGAGTCTGTTTGGAATCAAAGTAGAGTCTGTTTGCATTGGAAGTAGAGTCTGTTTGGAATCAAAGTAGAGTCTCATTCGGATGCAATTAGACTCTACTTTCATTGGAATATGACGTTCTTTGCATCTCAAAAAACTTTTCCTCATAAAGAAAGTGATTTTTCACCTTCACACCTTCACAGTCTTGCATCCATTTGATAAACAATATCTTATGTGTGAAGGTTACCTTCACCCAACTTCACAGACATAGAACATATCAGCCACAGACAAGAAACACTGTTTTCAGGTTATGAAAACAGTGTTTTTAGCGTGCAAAAACGCCGTTTTCAGCATGCAAAAACGCTGTTTTTACCGTGTGAAGGTGCGTGAAATTGCCTTCACACGTAACAAACTTGCTATCAAGTACTTGCAACGATGTGAAGGTGTGAAGGCAATTTTTGTATCTTATTACTCTTCTGTGTTCTCGGCATCTATGGCCTTGATCTTCTGGCGCACCAACTCGCAGTCGTCTTTCAACTTCTGTACCTTTCGGTTCATCTCGTCGATGAGGCTGCTGCCCTTCTTGCTGGCAGCATTCAGGAAGCCAAGGTTGTTCTCATAGGTCTGGATTTCTTGCTTCAGACCTTCATAGCGGCGCATCAGACGGGCACGCTCGTTGTCGAGCACATCACCGCCTCGCTCTGCCATACTCTTGAGATTGCTCTTGAAGTTGTCCAAACGCCGGCGTGCGGTAGAGATATTCAGGTCTTTGTACAATTTGTCGAGTACTTCATGATACTCCTTATACAACTTGTCCTTGTCTTTGAAAGGCACATGACCGATGGCCTGATATTCATCCACCAACTGCTGTACCTTCTCCTGTACATTCTCACCTGCCTCCTCAGCCAAAGCTTTCAGTTGGGCAATCACATCGCGTTTCTTCTGCAGGTTCTCTCTCTCAGCTGTACGTGTGCCTTGGTTGGCAGCATTGCGAGCCTCAAAGAACTTATTGCATGCACCTAAGAACTCGTTCCACAACTGGTCACCTAAACGCTTGGGCACCATGCCGATGGTCTTCCATTCTTTCTGCAGGGCAATCAGCTTATCACTTGTTGATTTCCATTCGGTACTGTCTTGCAGAGCCTTGGCCTGTTCAATCAAGGCTCGTTTCTTGTCGGCATTTTCTGCGAACTTCGCTTTCATGTCCTTAAAGAACTCAGCCTTGCGACCGAAGAAGTCGTCGCAGGCGGCGCGGAACCGTTCGAAGATCTTCACGTTCATCTTCTGAGGAGCAAAGCCAATGGTTTTCCATTCGGCTTGCAGATCAATGATCTGTTTCGTGTGGCGCTCCCAGTCACCGGCACTCTTGTTCTCTTCCTTGGCAATAGCTTCCACTTTCTCGCACAATTCCGTCTTGCGCGCTAAGTTCTCCTCTTCCTTTGAACGGAGGTTATCGAAATGTTGTTGGTGTTTCTTGTTGATCACTGTAGAGGCGGCTTTGAAGCGAGCCCACATCTCTTCGCGCAGATCTTTGGCCACCGGGCCGGTCTCGCGGTATTCTTGATGCAGCTTCTGTAACTGGTGGAAAGCACTGATCACATCGGTCTCATTGGCCAGGTTCTCCGCAGCCTCGCACAGACGTTTCTTGATTTCCAGGTTTTTCTTGAAATCATATTCACGGGCTTCGCTGTTCAGTTTCAGCAGGTCGTAATACTGTTCTACATACAGCTGATAGTTACGCCACAGCTCATTGGCTTTGTCAGCAGGTACTAAGCGAATCTCTTTCCATTCCTGCTGCAGCTTCTTAAATTCCTGGAAATTCTTATTGGCCTCTTCGGGCGAAGTTGCCATTGCTTTGATTTTCTCGATGATGTAGAGTTTTTTCTTCAGATTATCCTGCTTCTCCTGTTCCTGCTCTAAGAAGATCTTGGCACGTTTCTCCTTAACGATGCCCATTTCAGCCTTGAACACCTCTTCGTCCTCATCGGGAAGAACCGTGTATTTCTCGGGATCACCACCGCCTTCAAGATAAGCTTTCATCTCTGCCTCGCGCTGTGCGAAATGCAGTTTGTAGAAGGTGGTCTTTAACAAGTCAACCTCTTCTTTCGTAGGTGCCTCGTCTCCGTGAGCTAATTCCTTAAGCCGCTCGATCACCTCCTGCTTGGTGGCAAACACTCTCCTGACGGGTTCCTCAGCAGGTTCCGTCTCCTCAGTGGGTTCTGCATCCACGGATTCCTCTGCCACTGACTCTTCGGCTACCACGGCAGGTGCCTCCACCTCAGCCACGACTTCTTCTGCCGCGGGTGACTTCTCGGTTTCTTCGTTTACTACGGTTTCTTCTACTTTCACTTCCTCCTTGGCCACTGAGGGCTGGTTGGTTTCTTCTAACTGTGCCTCGTTATTGAGGACGTTTTCTTGAGAGTCCATCATCTTTGAATGATTTTAGTTCGTATTCAAGGTAATGTCAAAACGACGTTATAGGGTGCAAACTTAAAAAAAATTATTGTAAAATCCTAATTATTTTGAAAAAAACTGCACTTTTTCTTACTAAATCAGTCGTTTGTACTTTAAAAACAGCCATGTGAGGGCACTTCCGCCGATGGAAATCACCAAGGCGACGAAGAAGCCCAGCTTACTATGTTCCATCCCATTGATGAGGTTCATTCCGAAGAGTCCGGCCACGAGGGTGGGGAACATCATGATAATGGTCACCACGGTAAGCGTTCGCATCACGTTGTTCATATTGTTGTTGATGATGCTCTGGTAGGTGTCCATGGTTGATTCGAGGATGTTCGAATAGATACTGGTGGTTTCTCGTGCCTGTGTCATCTCGATGTTCACGTCTTCAATCAGGTCGGCATCCAACTCATCCACCTGAAGTTTGAACTTCAGTTTGGCCAACAAGGTCTCATTGCCCCGGATGGATGTGTTGAAATACGTAAGAGAGTCTTGTAGTCGCGATAATCCTATCAGACTCTCGTTATCTACATTATGATCGAGATTACGTTTGGCTTTCTCTATAAGCGTGTTGATCTGCTTGAGTCGTTTCAGGTACCACACCGCCGACGAGAGGAACAATCGGAAAATCATATCGACATAGTCGGTAAAACCTTCGTTTCGCTTCTGTTGGAAAGTCACGAAGTCGATCATCATATTCGTTTCGTAATAGCACACCGTGATGGTGACATCGCGTTTGTGGATGATTCCTAATGGTACGGTGGTATAAGGTGTGCGGCTTCGAATTTCCTTGACGTAGGGGATACGGAGAATGATGAGCATCCAGCCGTCGTCGTACTCATAACGGGCACGCTCATCGGTATCGCTGATGTCGCTCAGGAAATAGTCGGGTATTTGGTATTTCTCTTCCAGCATACGCTGGTCTTCCTCTGTCGGGCACGTCACCTGTACCCAGCAGTTCGGCTCCCACTCAGGGATGGCCTTCAAGCCTTTGCTTGTATTCCAGTATGTTCTCATTTTGCTAATCCTTTTGCAAGATTAAACCTTTCGGCAAAGGATTAGCCCAGCGGATAGGTAACCCTCAGCCTTGTGTAAAGTTCTCGTTATTTTCCGCCGGATAATCGTCCATATTGGTATGTTTAAGTGAATGAATAGTCGTCCGCACAGAGGGCGGATGACAGGATATCGGGTGCAAAGGTACGAATTAGTGAGTAAAAATCAAAGAAAATAGCAAATTTTCTTTGATTTTTAGAGGAAGGAGGAGTGTGGAATCCATTCCACACTCCACACTCCACACTCCACACTCCACGCTCAAAATTACTTCACCGGAATATCTTCCAATGTTTTCTTGAGCAATGCCCAGAACGGTTCAACGGTTGCCCAAAGAGCGCGCTCTGTGGTGGTGTGCGGTGATTTCATGGTGGGACCGAATGACACTACGTCGAGACTGGGGTACTTACCGAGAATGATCGAGCATTCCAGTCCGGCATGATCCACCTGGATAATACCGTCTTTTCCGAATAATTCCTTATACTCTTTCAAGAGCAGGTGAAGAATCTCGCTGTCTGGATTAGGATCCCAACCGCCGTATGAACCAGCGGTCTCCACCTTCATGCCAGCCATGTTGAAGCAGCTCTGCAGCATGTTCACGATATAGTCTTTCATGTCCTCACGACTGGACCGTGCGAGGATCTTCAGGGCTGCCTTACCGCCTTCGATGTCGATGATGGCAAGGTTGGAGCTGGTCTCCACCACGTCAGGATAGGATGGGATCATGCGCACCACACCGTCGTGGCAGGCATAGATGGCACTGACCAGATTGTCCTGGATCTCCACAGGCACCTCTGTCTTCGGTGTCTCCACATCCTCTGCGAAGAATTCGATACCGCTCTCGATGTTCTTGTACTCGTCGATGAAGTCTTCTTTCCAGTCGGCCACCAGTTCCTTCAGTGCCTCTACATTTTCTTTCGGCAGGGTGAGCACTACCTCGGCCTTGAAAGGAATGGCGTTGCGCATATTACCGCCATGCCAACAAGCCAGTCGGGCCTCACATTCCTCAATGGCTTCACGAACGAAGCGCACCATCAGTTTATTCGCATTGCCACGACCCTCATGGATCTCCAGACCCGAATGTCCGCCGCGCAGTCCTTTGAGTGTCACCTTCACGGCAGCATCCTCTGCATCGGTCTCCACCTCTTTATATTCTAAGGTGGCGGTCACGTCGATACCGCCGGCAGAGCCGATGACGAACTTACCCCATGTCTCGGAGTCGAGGTTCAGCAGGATATCCCCCTGCAACTCTCCGGCAGGAAGCGCATTGGCACCAAACATTCCCGTCTCCTCATCGGCGGTGATGAGGGCCTCTACGGGACCGTGCTTCAAGGTCTTGTCTTCCATCACGGCCATGATGGCAGCCACACCCAGTCCGTTGTCAGCACCGAGCGTCGTTCCTTTGGCTTTCACCCATTCGCCATCGATCCAGGGTTGGATGGGATCGGTCTCGAAGTTGTGTGTGCTCTCGGGAGTCTTCTGCGGCACCATGTCCATGTGGGCCTGCAGGATCACCCCTTTATGATTCTCCATGCCTGGTGATGCCGGCTTGCGCATCACGATGTTGTCGGCGGGGTCTTTGAAGGCCTCCACACCGGCATTCTTGGCAAACTCCAGCAGGAACTGCTGTACTTTCTCTAAGTGTCCGCTTGGTCGGGGCACTTGTGTCAGTGCATAGAAATTCTTCCAGATGCACTGCGGGTTCAGATTTTTAATTTCGCTCATAGTTTGTTAGTTAAAGAGGAGAGAGGAAAGAGGAGAGAGAATACTCCTGTGCTCATCCTTCATCATCCTCACGTTTGTTAATTAAATTCATTTTCTCAATTAATGCTTTCCGAAGGCCTGACAGTAGTCGGCCAACTTCTGCTGCCGCACTTTCGAAATTTGTCAATTCTTCTTGTGTGATATATCCAAGGGACTCGGCAATATCCATTTGGCAAGTTACCTCTGTTAGAGAACCATATGCTATTTCCAGGAAATGGATCCTTTCTTTAATGGATATCCTTCCCAATCCTTCAGCAATATTGGAGGGTATTGATACGGCTGCCCTTCTCAATTGGTCGGACATGGCGTACTGCTCGTACGAAGGGAAGAGTAAGACTAAAGCATAAACTTGTTTTGTTAATGCCTTGGCCTTTTTGTATGCCTCTACTTTCTTGTAAAAGAAATCATTTGCCATATATCAACCTCGTTTAGTGGATTCACAAATGTCTTTCTCATGGAGCATTTCTCTCTCCTCTCTCCTCTCTCCTCTCTCCTCTTTAATAACAGTAAACGAAAGTGCCACCCACGCATACACTCCTAAGAGGATGACGAGCATGGTCTGCACGGTGTGTACGATGAGGACGAAGTAGAGGGCCTGCTCGTCGGCAACACCATAGAGGATGAGCATGGTCTTCACAGCGAAATGCCAGGGACCGGCACCGTTGGGCGTAGGAACGATGACGGCGATGCTTCCCACGACAAATGTCACTAATGCACATGAGAGTCCGAGGTGACAGGTGAAGTCGAAACAGAAGAAGGTGAGGTAGTAATGAAGGAAATAGCTGCCCCAGATGCCAAGGGTGAAGAATACGAATAGCGGGATGTTCCGCACGTCCTTCAATGACAGCACACCTTGCCAGATACCACCCACCGTGGCTTTCACCTTATTATATATAGATAGCCTGCGCAGCAGAAAGATCGCCAAAAGCAGGACTGCCACTCCGCAAACTGCCGTGACGAAGTAGCCGGTAAGAGAGAATCGTTGAAGAATACTGTCGATACTTGTTCCCGTACGGTCAAAGAAAGTGCCGAACACACTCATCTGGAACAGTAGGGTGATGCCCGTCACGCAGAGCATCAGCAGGGTGTCGATGGCTCGTTCGGTCACCACCGTTCCTAACGCTTTCGAGAAGGAAATGCCGTCGAATTGCTTCAGGACACCGCAGCGGGTGAACTCGCCAATGCGTGGGATGACCAGACTGGCAGCATACGACAGGAAGATGGCGTGAACGGATGTAGCGAGACGGGGATGTTCGCCTATCGGCTCTAAGGTCTGCCGCCAACGCCAGCCACGAAACAGCTGTGCCAGGATACCAAAGGGAAACGACAACAACATCCATGTCCAGTCCATCTCGTACAGAAGGACATGCCGGATCTGTTGGAAGTCAAAGTCGCGATACATCCAATATAGGATGGCTCCGCCCAAAATCAAGGGGAACGCGATCTTGATGATATTGCCTGTGGCCCTTTCCTGTTTCATATTCTTTGCAAAGATACGAATAATCTGATGAAACGAGAAAGAAATAAAACACTTATTTGTTGATTTTGGATAGATTTGTTGAATTTGCCTTTTTCTCCCCGCTTCGCTTTGTGTGACCGCTGGTTCTGCCCGAAGGGTACTAAAAGAAGGAAAAGGAAACAACTCTTGACCCTCGTCAATTGTTTTGATAGACATCAATAAAATGTCCTCTTTACAATCATTTTCCCCGAAAAGCATGGTGGGTATCAGAAAACATCGTACCTTTGCATCGTCAAAAGGATAAAAAGATTGGCCGAAAGGCTGAAGGATAACATTTTAGATTGAAGGATAACAATTAAAAAAACAGAGAAAGGAAAAAATGATGACAATGATTTCATTAATGGTAGCTCTGTCAGTAGTAGTTTTAGTAGCAGCCGGTTCTTACGGACTTACCGCCAAATAACACTACCGCAGAGTTTCCCTCCCGAACAGGAGGACAGAAGAGAATCAGGAGCAAGGCTCCTTTAAACAGAGTAAAGATAACAAAACAAATAGAAAGGAAAAGAATATGAACGTTTTTGCAATTGTATCATTTGCAGCAGCAATTTGCGCCTTTGTAGTAGTGTATGGTACTTACGTAGGTAAGAAAATCAATGAGTAAGTTTCTTCCTTACCGAAGTACTCGAAACATAGAATAAAAAGTTATACAAATAGGTACAAATAGGTCATCCGGCGGCTTGGAGAGGTCCACTCCCATGCCGCCGGATCTTTTTTACATGGGAAAAAGGTGTTTTCTTCGCGCTTATTCGTTTTTTTACATTATCTTTGCACACAAAACAGATGCAGATGAAACAAGTAAGACCCAAGAAGAACCTCGGACAGCATTTCCTGATCGACCTGAACATCGCTCAGGCCATCGCCGATACCGTGGATGCCTATCCTGATATTCCCGTATTGGAGGTTGGCCCGGGCATGGGGGTGATGACTCAGTTCCTGATTAGGAAGCCGCGCCCTCTGGCGGTGGTAGAGATTGATCGCGAGAGTGTGGCGTATTTGAAAAGGACTCTCTTTCGGGGGAACGAAGGTGCGGAGGCACGTGGGTGCGAGAATAGTACTGAGATACAGGATGCCAAATCCATATCTCGTACCCCCGTACCCCTGTACCCCCGTACCCCCGAATTGATCGAAGGTGACTTCCTCCGCATGGATCTCCACCAGCTCTTTGGCGGACAGCCGTTTGTGCTGACAGGTAACTACCCCTATGACATCTCCTCACAGATTTTCTTCAAGATGCTCGACAACAAGGATCAGATCCCTTGTTGCACGGGCATGATCCAGCGGGAGGTGGCCTTGCGGATCGCCTCGCAGCCGGGGACAAAAGCCTACGGTATTCTCAGTGTACTCATCCAGGCTTGGTATGATGTGGAATACCTCTTCACGGTGGATGAACATGTGTTCAACCCACCACCTAAGGTGAAGAGCGCTGTGATCCGCATGACACGCAATGACGTACGGGAGTTAGGGTGTGATGAGACCTTATTTAAACGGGTGGTCAAAACGGTGTTCAACCAGCGGAGAAAGATGCTGAGGGTGAGCCTGCGACAGCTGTTCAGCCATGATAAAATGCCTGGTGCCGACTTCTTTGCCAAGGAGATGATGACGAAACGTCCGGAACAACTCAGCATCCCTCAGTTCGTGGAACTGACAAATCTGTGCGCTCCGTTCTTGTAGCTTTTTTTGTTTTTCGGGGGCACGGTGGTGTGGTGGTGCGGTGGCGCGAGAATACCACTATGATCCAGAGCCTGTCCGCACGGTGCTCCCTCCCTTTGGGAGGGTAGGGGTGGGCTCTCATACTGCAAAACCGATGAGGAAGACAAGGGTGAGCACAAAGGTGATGATAACAGGCCAGGGCTCCCGTCCTTGATACAAACCACTGAACGGAGTCATGGAATAGTTCATGCTCAGACGGTGGTAAGTCTTTTGATAAAGGAAATATACGACAAAGGCGAGGCAAGCCCCTAACGTGGCACCAACCAAGATGTCGGTGGGGAAGTGCACACCTAAATACATCCTGGAATAGCAGGAGCCGATGGCCCAGAGGAACGCCGTGGCAGAGATGCCGGGGCTTCTATATAATAAGGTGAGGAAAGTGGCGGCGGCAAATCCATTGCTGGCATGGTTCGAGGGGAATCCATAGCGACCGCCATGATAGTTGTTCACATAGTGGAGGATGTTCATGATACCCGCATCATGCGATGGGCGGAGCCTTCCGAAGAGGGGTTTGAGACTGGCCACGCAGAAGTCGCTCAGGAAGAACAGCAGGGCGATGGCTCCGATGAGGAGCAGGGCATTCCGCCAGTTCGTACGGTACAGCAGACAGAACAGGATCATGACAATGAAAGGTATCCATGTCATCTTGTCGCTGTAGGCAAACCAGAATGTGCTATAGGCATCAGGACCGGGGAAGTTGATGGCATCCAGTGTACTGTAGTCAAACTCCTTCACGGCTTCCATCATGTAATTTGTCGTCTCTTGCATGTCTTCTGTTCGAAATCTTGTTGCAAAGGTACGAAAAATCTGAGTAAGTGAGAAGAAAACAAATTCATTTGTTCTCTCGAACGTGAAGATTTTATCCAATAAGTGAGAGAAATACAAAATAAAAAATGGAAAAGGTAGAAAAATACGAATTACTGCTCCAACAGGTGCAGAGTCTGGTGGAGAACGAGAGCAACGAGGTGGGCGTGCTGGCCAATGTGTCGGCAGCGATTCATGATGTGATGGACTTTTTCTGGGTAGGTTTCTATTTAGTAAAAGACAACGAACTGATCCTCGGACCGTTCCAGGGCAGTGTGGCCTGCTATCATATCCCCTACAACAAAGGGGTCTGCGGCACGGCATGGGCACGGCGGCAGACGGTTGTGGTGCCTGATGTGGAAGCGTTTCCCGGACATATCGCCTGTAGCTCACTGAGCCGTTCCGAGATTGTCGTGCCCGTATTCAACGATGCCGGTGAGGTCGTTGCCGTACTCGATATCGATAGTAAGGAACTGTCCACCTTCGATGAAGTGGATCAGAATTACTTGGAGCGCATCGTGCGCATTGTTTCACGGGCAGTTTTTATAGGATAGAAAGGCTGTTGTTTCTTGCACCCCACCCCTTACCCCTCCCCTTAGATGGGAGGGGAGCTGCTGCGCTGTGAGAGCCTACCCCAACCCCTCCCAAAAGGATGGGAGCTGCTGCGCTGAGTACACATGCTTCAAAGTCCTATGCGATGAGTCCGCATGGCACTCCCTCCCTTTGGGAGGGCAGGGGTGGGCTCCCTGTCCGCATGGCACTCCCCTCCCATCTAAGGGGAGGGGTAGGGGTGGGGTCACATATATAATTCTACAGTTAAACCAAAACACGATCATCCATGCATTACAAAACCGCAAAAGCAAACATCTCAGAACAAAAGACACTCAGAAAGGAACTGCGTAACCATGCCACACCTGCCGAGGCTGTTCTGTGGAAGATGTTGAAAGGACGTCAGGCTGGTGGCTTTAAATTCCGCCGTCAGCAAGGAATAGGTCCTTTTGTGCTTGACTTCTATTGTGCTGAGTTACGCCTTGGTATAGAATTAGATGGTAGTTCTCATGACTATAAATACGAATATGATGAGCAACGGAGTACTTTTCTTTATGAACAAAAGATCCATGTGATTCGTTTTACGAATGAGCAAGTGTGGGCGAACATTGATGCGGTTGTAGGTGAAATCGTGGGTATGTGTAAGAAAATGGCTGATAACTTTCCAGGGGAGATGTGATGTGGCTTAGTTTTTTGAAACGAAGTATCTGTCACGTCAGCCTGTTCACCCCACCCCTCGCTTCGTTCACCCCTCCCCTTAGATGGGAGGGGAGCTGCTGCGCTGTGAGAGCCTACCCCCAGCCCCTCCCAAGAGGAGGGGAGCTGCTGCGCTGAGTACACATGCTTCAAAGTCATATGCGATGAGTCCGCATGGCACTCCCTCCCTTTGGGAGGGCAGGGGTGGGCTTCCTGTCCGCATGGCATTCCCTCCCTTTGGGAGGGCAGGGGTGGGCTTCCAATCCTCATGGCCTTCCCTCCCTTTTGGAGGGCAGTGGTGGTTTTCTGTCCGCATGGCACTCCCCTCCCATCTAAGGGGAGGGGTAGGGGTGGGGTGAGTATTTTTTCTGCAATCCTGTATGTTTTTTTGCAAAAAAGTTGTCAGTTCCAAAAAAATGCCTTATCTTTGTCAAAAGAAAACTTTAAAACCATCAATATGATTGACGTAAAAGCAACATTAGCAGAGAGTGAAGAGAGAATGGAGATGGCTGCCATGTTCTTAGAGGAAAGCCTGAACCGTATCCGTGCCGGGCGTGCCAACGTGGCTATCCTCGATGGGGTGCGCGTTGACTCCTACGGCAGCAAGGTTCCGCTGAACCAAGTGGCCAATGTGACCTGCCCCGATGCACGTACCATCGCCATCCGTCCGTGGGATAAGAAGGCGATACGTGACATCGAGAAAGCCATCATGGACAGTGATGTGGGTATCACTCCCGAGAATAACGGCGAGATCATCCGCCTGAATATCCCGCAGCCCACCGAGGAACGCCGCCGTGAACTCACCAAGCAGTGCAACAAGATTGCAGAGAAAGCCAAGGTGGAAGTGCGCAACGTGCGTGCCGACATCAAGGACAAACTGAAGAAGGCCATCAAAGACGGTCTCAGCGAGGATAACGAGAAGGATGCCGAGCTCGATCTGCAGAAGCTCCATGATAAGTTCATCAAGAAGATCGATGAACTGATCGATGCGAAGAACAAAGAGATCATGACGGTATAATCTTGAAAGGCTTAGTCGTTAAAAATACAGGCTCGTGGTACTCCGTCCTTACCGACGACGGACGTACCATCGAGTCGAAGATCAAAGGAAACTTCCGTTTGAAGGGGATACGCAGCACCAACCCGGTGGCTGTGGGTGACCGTGTGGACATACTCGTCAACCCCGAGGGCACGGCATTCATTACGGCCATCGAGGACCGGCGCAACTACATCATCCGCAAATCACCCAACCTCAGTAAGCAGAGTCATATCATCGCAGCCAATGTCGATCAGGCGGTATTGGTGGTGACGGTGAACTATCCACAGACAAGCACCACCTTCATCGACCGCTTCCTCGCATCGGCAGAGGCTTACCGGGTGCCTGTCATCCTGCTCTTCAACAAAACCGACCTCTTAAATACGGATGAAAAACGCTATCAGGATCTGATGATCAACCTCTACGATACCATCGGCTACCAGTGTCTTCCCGTTTCTGCTGCCACCGGCGAAGGTGTCGAACAGCTCCTCCCCCTGCTTGAAGGAAAGGTCACGGTGTTCAGTGGGAACAGCGGAGTGGGGAAGTCCACCTTATTAAATAGGCTCGTGCCGGGCATCAACCTACGCACAGCAGAGATCAGCGATGCCCATAACACAGGAATGCACACCACCACCTTCTCGGAGATGATTCCGTTTCAAGTCTCGAGGAGTGTGGAGTGTGGAGTGTGGAGTGAGAATAGTACTGAGATACAGTCACCTGTACTGGACGAATCATCTACTCAGAGCATATCTCACTCCACACTCCACACTCCACACTCCACAATTAACCAAGCTCCTCCCTCACGCTCCTGGCTCATCGATACTCCGGGCATCAAAGGCTTCGGCACCTTCGATATGGAACCCGAGGAGATCTGCGGCTACTTCAAGGAAATTTTCCATTTCTCTAAAGACTGCCGTTTTAGTAACTGCACCCATACCCACGAGCCAGGATGTGCGGTGCTCAAAGCACTCGAAGATCATTACATCGCAGAGAGCCGCTATAACAGCTACCTCAGTATGCTCGAAGACAAAGACGAAGCTAAATACCGCACCTCCCTCCGGGAATAGGTTTGAAAAAACTGAACACGAAGATACGAAGAAACAAAGACCTTACCCAGTGTAAAACCTTCGTCTCTTCGTGTTCCATTAGTTGATGAGTAATTGTGAACTTGATTTCTCGCCGCAGGCGACATGAGAAACTTAAATATCTTCTTTGAAACGAATTCCCATAATTAGAATAATTATCCCACAAATTTCAATAATCCTTTTTCGCTTTGCTCAAGTACCTCCTCTAATTACTAATTATTATTCTAATTCGTGGATAAAAATATTCCAATTTTTCGCATGCGCTCAAGGCACTCTTCAAATTCATTTCTTAATAAAAATCGCCGCAGGCGACATGTGATACTTAACATTTACTTTTGAAACGAATTCCCCTAATTAGAATAATTATCCCACAAATATCAATAATGCTTTTTCGCTTTGCTCAAGGAACTCCTCTAACTAATTATTATTATCATTTGTGGATAAAATTATTCTAATTTTTCGCATGCGCTCAAGGCACTCTTCAAATTCGTTTCTTAATAAAACGCCGCAGGCGACATGTGAAACTTAGCATTCACTTTTGAAACGAATTCCCATAATTAGAATAATTATCCCACAAATTATAATAATCCTTATTCGCTTTGCTCAAGGCCCTCTTCTCATTATTAATTATTATTCTAATTTGTGGATAAAATTATTGTAATTATGGGAATTCGTTTCTTAATAAATCGCCGCAGGCGACATGTGATACTTACAATTTACTTTTGAAACGAATTACCATAATTAGAATAATTATCCCACAAATTTCAATAATACTTTCCGCTTACACTCAAGTACCTCCTCAAATTACTAATTATTATTCTAATTCGTGGATAAAATTATTGTAATTATGGTAATTCGTTTCTTAATAAATCGCCGCAGGCGACATGTTAAACTTAACATTTACTTTTGAAAAGAATTCCCATAATTAGAATAATTATCCCACAAATTTCAATAATACTTTTTCGCTTTGCTCAAGTACCTCCTCTAATTAATAATTATTATTCTAATTTGTGGATAAAATTATTCCAATTTTTCGCATGCGCTCAAGGCACTCTTCGAATTCGTTTCTTAATAAAACGCCGCAGGCGACATGTGAAACTTAACATTTACTTTAGAAACGAATTACCATAATTAGAATAATTATCCCACAAATTTCAATAATACTTTTTCGCTTTGCTCAAGTCCCTCTTCTCATTATTAATTATTATTCTAATTCGTGGATAAAATTATTCCAATTATTCGCATGCGCTCAAGGCACTCTTCAAATTTGTTTCTTAAATTAATCGCCGCAGGCGAAAATTACTTCCCGTAAACAAAAACAGTCAATGAACGTGTGCGGATGCTTTGCACAAAGTGTGCAGATGGTTTGCACAAAGTGTGCAGATAGTCTGCACAAAGTGTGCAAAGGCTCTGCACATGTCGGGCACTTGTGTCGCATCAAGTGTGCTCCAATTCTGCATACTCAGTCTGCTTGGTGCTGCTGAACCAGTTGCAGATGGCGATTTGAATGTCCGTGAAGTAATTTGTGCGGAGTAAACTCTCGAGAATCCTAATAATATGTTAAAATTCTAAGATTTTTTAGCAATTCCTTTGGTCGTATTGTTTTTATTCTTATCTTTGCAAGGAAAATATGTACATATACTAATTTTATAAAAAACTAAATTTATGAGAAAAAGAATCATTCAGAAACTTACGATGCTTGCCTTCATAGTGATGGCGAGTATTCCCGCTTTTGCGCAAGGTGGTAAGTTTGGATCAGAAACCAACGCAGGAGTGGCTACGACGATTGGAGACAACGTTGTCGCAGGTGATGTCTTTGACTTACAAGAGTTGAGATATTACGTAAAATCGATTGAAGATGGCGTCCTTGATTTGGAAGTGATCGGCCTTTCCAGCCAGATTGCTGGTGCTACGGGCGATCCTTCTTTGTTAACATCGAAATGGGAAGGAACGGTAACGATTCCTCATAAGCTGTCAGCTGCTGATGTTGATCGAGCTGCTGAGATCTCTTCTATTGCAGCCAATGCCTTTACTACGACAGTGCTGTATCCGACAACTGAAGGAGGAAAGAACGCCACTGATTCTAAGGACAACTTTACCGCTGCAGCTGCGTTAGTTACAAAGATCATCATCGACTACAATGCTGAGGCTACTGTTGTTGCCGGGATCGGTGCAAACGCTTTCGCAGGACTGACTGCTTTGACAGAGGTGACGAGTCTTTCTCCAACTCCTCCAACTTGTCCTGCAGGTGCGTTCGCTTCTTCTGTTAAAACTCTAATTGTACCAGAGGGATCAAAAGTTATGGGTCTTTATGCAAAACCCAATAGTGGAGCTTGGCGTAAGATAAGCACTATAAAGAATACTGCCGGGTTAATGTTTGGTGATGTTGATAAGAGTAAGAGGCTCAATGGCACAGATATTACAATACTCAATAAGGTGATTGCAAAGCAAGCTACTTCGAATGATGCATGTGATACTGATGGAAGTGGAAGACTTAATGGTACAGACGTGTCTGTCTTAAATAATGAAATTGCCAAGAAATATAGACAATAAAAATAAGAATTAATATAACTAGAATTATGAAAAAACTTTATTTTGTATTGACGCTTATGCTCTCATCTTTAAGTATGATGGGGGGGAATAAGTTTTCATTTAGTCCTGTTTCTATCAAGGCAGGAGAATCGGCAACTGTAACTGTTTATCTGGAGCTTACTACAAGTGATATCAAAACTATTGATTTAAGTTTTATTCTTCCAGATGGTCTTTATATCCCTAAGGCAGGATCGGAGAATACTGAGGGGGATCCTGCTACTTCATTTGATATAGATGTTACTTGGAATGAACAATTCTATCAGTCTGGTAAAGCGCCTGGATTTATTTTTGCTGTATGGGATGCTGATTATGGAGAATATCATTTAGGTAACTACTATACTGACGGTGGGGCAACAGATGGTTTCTATCAACCACAAACAACAAAAACATGGTGCTGCACTTTTAAAGTATGTGCAAAAGATGATGCATCAACAGGTGATATCAAAATTACATATGTAAATATTGCTGATGCAGATGGAGCTCAAAATCAGGATGCTTCAATGAATGTAGACGCTGACCCAATAAAAATAGGTGAAGCTACTGTTGGTGAATATGCTGCAACATTTAAGAGCACTGGTTCAACCATTTGTGCTGAGTCTGCTCTTGATTTCTCTGCAGTATCTGGTGCAAAATTGTATGCAGTGAGTGAGATCACTTCTACCTCAGCTAAGCTGACAGAGGTTGAGGATGGTATCGCAGACGCTAACAAGGGTTACTTGGTAATGGGACTTTCTGGTGACCAGAAGATTCCTTTCACTGACGGTTCTTCTTCATATTCTGGAGATAATAAGCTAGTAGGTGTAACTGCTCCAACTGCTATTGCAAGTGATGCTAAGATTTATGTATTAAGCGACGGTGAATTCCATCCATGTAGTGGTGGTACTCTTGCAGCTGGTAAGGCTTATCTTAATTGTTCTGGTATTGAGGGTCTTGCAAAGTCAATCACATTTTCCTTCGTTGAAACGACTGGCATTAGGAACATCAGTTCCGATGAAGATGCTTCTAACACTCCTATCTACAATTTGAGTGGTATGCGTGTGAAAAAGGCTCAGAAGGGTGTTTATATCCGCAACGGAAAGAAATATGTTGTTGAGTAATTCATGTTTAATTATTAAAAGATTTAGATAATGAAAAAGACATACATGAAGCCGGCTATTGCCAGCAAGAAAATTGAAATGTCGCAGATTATTTGTGCGTCAGCTAAATTTAGTAGTGGATCAATACCTGCAGAGGATGCTGATGCAAAGGAGTTCTTCGATTTCCTTTTGGACGAGTAGAATGATTATAATATTCTCTCTATACAAAGAATGGCACCGCCCCGCGGTGCCATTCTTCATTTTAGTCTATTCGTGTTTGATGCAGTGCCTCAATGCAGGCAACTGCCCGTTCGTTTACAAGTTGTTAATCTCGTCAACCGTTAAGCCAGTGCTCCTGACGATTACATCTACAGGAATGCCTGATGACTTGAGGTTACGGGCAACAGAAAGGATTCCTTCTGCACGCCATTCTTCTCTTGCTTGCTCTTTTCCATCGGCAACACCGTCGATATATGCGGAACGCATCACATCATTTTCAGCCATCCGATTCTCCATTTCCCAGTAGTATCTTCTCCGTTCAGCGTCAGAGAGGCTGTCAATGCGAAGTTTCTTTCTGGCCTCAGGTAGCCCTTGGGCTGTGTAGTGGTCATCTATCTCACCAGTTTTAAGGAAACTGATCCATTCATCGATCCTGCTGTTTTTTTATTTACTTCCATAACTTCTTAACTTCCGTTTATATTAAGGTGTGATAGTAGGTCGGTTCTTCTCGAATCATAAGAATTAATATACAATTCGATGTTTTTCTATTGGGCTAAACAAGAAATAAAGTTGCTGTAACAAATAATGAAGTGTTGTTACAAAAAACATATTACCTTTGCATCGTGGTTTTGAGATAAAAAACGAAAGAGATCATGTTTAGCAGTTAGTATATATGTTATGTTTTGGTTTTTAAATAGTTTTTTAGAAGTTTTTTATTAGGTTATTTTGTTAGTTATGTTGTATCCAGCGTGGGCCGTGAGGTTTGCGCTGTTTTTTATATATTGCAGGCAAAGCATGCAGAAACCCTCCCTTTTCTTGTGTCCGCGCACTCTTTTCTTCTTTTTTCTCTGTGTTCGCGCACTTTTCTTTCTTTTTTTTTGGAAGTAATCGATATATTTCTTATTTTTGCAGAAAGAAATACGACTATTCATTTTGATATACTAACTTTAGCAATTTTACTACGCTATTCATGAGCCATTTAAGATCGTTATTGCATTTCGTGAGATTATTGTATCTGTTTGCATCGTGCCATACAGATACGAAGACTTGTGTGTATAAGCGTATCCTATTATATTTGCTGATGAAGACGAATCCCTGTACATGATTACTATGAAAACACTGAAGCCCGTGAGGGTGTTTGGCGGTGTGTTCCGACATGTTGGTTTCAAGCAGTTCCACAGATCGGGCACACTGCTTTTTTGTGGTCATAAAATTCGTAAAAACGTTTCCCGTCTCAGGAGAATTGATTATATTTGCATCAAACTGATACAAAATGGAAAGAAGGTTGACTATATTCCTGATGATGCTTGGCACATGGGTCTGTCAGGCACAAACCTTGAACCTGAGTGACGGATGGCAGTGCCAGTCATCGGCTATCGTTGGTAACGATGGCATCGCCCTCTCTTTGGAAGGTGAACCCCAAGGCTCCTGGTATGATACGAAGGTGCCCACCACAGTGATGGGTGCCCTGGTGAACCAAGGGGAGTATCCGGGAATACTCGAAAAAGACAATTACCGGCGGTATGACCGGCAGCGTTTTCTCGTTCCCTGGCTGTTCAGGAATTCTTTCAGGTTGGATGGATTGAGAGACGATGAGCATGTCAGACTGATATTCGAAGGCTTGAATTATCGGGCGGATATCTACCTGAATGGACAGCAGGTGGCATCGCATGATACCGTTTGCGGTCCCTTCAGTACTTTCGCCTTCGATGTGACGGGATTGGCGAAGAGGGAGAATACCTTGGTGGTAAAAGTGTTCAAGGCAGAACCCGGAGATTTCAATATCGGTTTCGTGGATTGGAATCCACGTCCGTTAGACGAGAGTATGGGTATCGTTCGACCCGTGAAAGTGGTAAGAAGCGGCGAGGTGGTGATGGAATCACCGAGAGTTTGCTCCCGTGTGAACCTTAATACCTTGAAGGAAGCATGGCTCACGGCAGAGACACTGGTGCGTAACTTGAGTAATCACCGCCTCAAGGGAAGACTGGTGTGCTCTTTCGAAGGGGCACGGTTTGCACTGCCCGTGAGCTTGGAGGCAGGACAGACGCGTACCATCCGCATCGATGACGAACTGATGGAGGCTTTGCATGTCGTCAATCCGCGACTCTGGTGGTGCTATACCTTGGGGAAACCTGAGATGTATTCCCTTTCACTCTCCTTTGAGACAGATCGCGGGGAGAGTGACAGGCAGCAGGTACGGTTCGGCATCCGCGAGGTGGGCAGCTTCATTACCAATGAGGGATACCGCGGCTTTACGCTCAACGGACAGCGCATCCTGCTCTTGGGAGCGGGATGGACGGATGACATCTTCCTGCGAGACGACAGGGAACGCTATGACCGACAGCTGGAACTGGTAAGGCAGATGGGACTGAACACCGTTCGACTGGAAGGGTTCTGGGGAACCTCTCAGGCTCTGTATGACCTTTGCGACGAGAAGGGAATCCTGCTGCTTGCGGGATGGAGCTGCTTCTGGGAATGGGACTCCTATCTTGGAAAACACTGCGACGACCGTTACGGTGGGGTGCTGACGGAGGAGGATGCCCTGCTGATAGCACGGCAATATGACGACCAGTTGCGTTATCTGCGACACCATCCTTCTATCCTTGCTTGGTTCGTGGGCAGTGATAAACTACCTATTCCGATGTTGGAACGCCACTATGAGTGGGCACGGAAAACCATCGATGACCGTCCGTATATCATATCTGCAAAGAAACTGGAGAGTGAACTGTCGGGAACATCGGGTACGAAGATGGCAGGGCCTTACGACTATGTGGCACCTTCTTACTGGTATTCAAAGGAGGCTCCGGGCGGTGCTTTTGGATTCAATACTGAGACGGGCATCGGAGCACAACTGCCAGTGAAGGAGTCGCTGCAGGAGATGTTGGGCAAGCGCCTGTGGCCCTTGGATTCTGTATGGGACTATCATTGTACGTCGGCCACCGAAGCGTTCAACCGTTTGGATGTATTGAAACAGACGGTAACTGCCCGATATGGCATGGCAACGGGGATCGATGACTTCCTGCGGAAGGCGAACATGGTGAACTACGACGGTACCCGGGCGATGTTCGAGGCGTTCAGATGTAACAGTCCTCGGGCCACCGGACTCATCCAATGGATGCTGAACAGTGCACGACCGAGTCTTTATTGGCAACTCTACGACTACTATCTGCGTCCGAATGCGGCTTTCTATAGTGTGAAGAAGGCATGCCAGCCCATTCAGCTGATCTACGATTATGGCAGTCATGAGGTGGTGGCTGTGAATGGTACGCTGAAGTCGGCAACGGTGAAAGCCTGCTTGCGACTCTATGGTATTGGTGGGGAATGCTTGAAAGAACAATCTGCCTCGCTCACCATTCCTGCCATGGGCAAGGTGAAGGCCTTCGATGCTGTTGTTCTTCCTGAGGAAAACGCTTTCCTCTTTCTTACTTGTGAGGAAGAGGGAACGCGGATTGCAGAGAACGAATATGCACTTGCACGGACAGAAGATGTGCACGACTGGGAGAAGTCTGATTGGACGGGTACGCCCGTAATGAAACATGCTGATCTCACACCTGTTGGCAGGATGCAGCCCGTTTCTTGTCAGGCTGTGGTGAAGGCAGTATCGGGTCCTGAGGTGCAACTCACCATCAAGAATCCTTCCAATCGGGTGGCTTACCTGATGCGTGTTGTCTTGAAAGACAGAAAAGGAAAGGTCATCGATGGCGTTTCCTATAGCGACAACTATGTTACCATTGTGCCGAAGGGAGAGAAAACCATTACCTGTCAACTGCCGCAAGCATGGCTGGATCGTATTTCTGTTCAAGGCAAAGGGCAGAAAGGAAGGAATACGGCAGGCAAGATGATCACAGCGGAGGTGAAACCGATGTGACGTTGTTAAGGCTTAGTGGTGCAAATGTGGTACACTATACAGATACAAAAATCCGCAAGAAACTGTTTGTCAGTTGCTTGCGGAATTTTTGAGGTGATCCGCTTGGGGCTCGAACCCAAGACCCCAACATTAAAAGTGTTGTGCTCTACCAGCTGAGCTAGCGGATCAATGGATTATCCATTGCGTAAAGCGCGTGCAAAGGTACGCAGTTTTTTCGAGATAACAAAATTATTTCTCACTTTTTTTGTTATTTTCTTCATTTACCGATGGCTCTTCGGAGGGGATGCAGACTTCAGGTGCCGTCTCGGCAGGTATATCCTCCGGCTTTTTGTGCTCAACCTCACGAGTGACATACCGTTGGTAGTAAGCAATGATGAGGGTAGTAAGGGGCAGGGCGATGATGAGGCCGATAAATCCAAGCAGAGCACCCCAGATAGAGAGTGACAGCAGCAGCACGGCGGGGTTCAGTCCCATGGCCTTTCCCATGATCTTCGGTGTGATAATCATGTCGATGATCACCTGTACAATGATGAAGATTGCCACGGCAGAGATCAGAATCACCCAGAAGTTCTGTCCGGTGTCTGCTGCCTTCAGCAAGGCAAGGAAAGCAGTGGGAATGAGAGCGAAGGTATGGAGATAGGGCACTAAGTCCATGATACCGATCAGGATTCCCAAGCCGATGGCCATCGGGAAGTCGATGATGGTGAATCCGATACAGAACAGGATACCCATGCAAAGGGCCACCAGACCTTGTCCGCGGATATAGGCATTCAGGGCTTTCTCTGCGTCTCCTGCTAATTCGCTCCAGAACGGGCGCACTTGCTGGGGGAAGATACGGATCCAGTTCTCCGTCAGATACTCGTAATCCAATAGGATGAAGAACATATATAATAAGGTGATCACCGATCCGATGATGCTGATGACGATGCTGGCAGTCTGCCCGACAAAGGTGAACAGCTGTGGCAAGGTTGTTTTGAGTGCATCGGTCATATCTGGACTTGTCAGGATATCCTGAATCTGTTGGCGATGGTTGCCAATCCATTGCTTGATCAGTTCGGTAAGGTCGTTCGTGTGGGTTTGATGCTGCAAGTACTGCGTGATGAGCTGACTGAGTTTACCGAATTGTTCGACCATCGGTGGAATGATGAGCCAGACGATGCCCGTAATGACGGCAATGATAAAGATGAGGCTGACGATGATGCTCAGTGCTCTTGTGGGAACGTGCAGCTTATACTGTACGAATTTTACGACGGGATAGACGAGGTAGGCTAACAGCCAGGCTACAAAGAAGGGTAGGAGTACCTTGCTTAGGTAGTTCATCAGGAACAGGACAGCCAGCACGATCAGTGCGATGCCTGTCCAACGTATGAATCTGTCGAAAGTGATTTCTTTTTGCATGGTTATTTATTATTTTTTCTTTGTAAAGAAACAAACTATCTTTCTCTTTTTCTCTGGCGCAGAGAAAAGAGGCAAAAGAGACATCCACCCCCACCCATCCTCCCCCTATATGGGGAGGCTCAACCGCATTCCCGAGCTCGCTCGCCTACCCGTAGCCTTTCCTTCTCGTCGCTCGTTCATTAAGGTACGCTCAGGGCATCAAAGCCCTGGCGTGATTTTTTGTCGGCTTACGCCAGGTGATAGGAGTAAAATCTATTCTCACTCCACACTCCTCACTCCACACTTCACGAATCATTTCTCCTTCCTCCATCATCCTTCGTCCTTCCTCCATCGTCCTTCCTCGGAAAGGATTCTCTGATAGCACTCGCGGCAGAGTGGTTCGTATTCCATGGTCTCACCAAGCAACACCCGTTTGTCGTTCTTTACCAATCGGTGACTAACATAAGCCAAGGCGCCGCACTTCACACAGATGGCATGGACCTTTGTCACCTCATCGGCAATGGCACATAAGGCCGGCATCGGTCCGAAGGGCACTCCTTTAAAGTCCATGTCAAGTCCAGCCACGATGACACGAATTCCCCTGTTGGCAAGCTGGTTGCACACATCAACCAACCCGTTGTCAAAGAATTGTGCCTCGTCGATGCCTATCACATCATTGTCACCAGCCAACAAGAGGATGCTTGCCGAGGTGTCGATGGGCGTGGAGGGGATACTGTTCTGGTCATGACTCACCACATCGTTGTCGCTATAGCGGGTGTCAAGGGATGGCTTGAAGATCTCCACCCTTTGTTTCGCAAACTTTGCCCTTTTGAGTCGCCTGATCAGTTCTTCGGTCTTACCTGAGAACATCGAACCGCATACCACCTCAATCCTCCCGGGGCGTCGGCTCTCACCTGTGAAATTTGTTGTCATCATGCCACAAAGATACGCAGAATCACTGAGACGGCAAAATGATTTTAGTTACTTTCGTTGCTCTGGGTGCTAAAAATTGTAAAGAAATGGTGATTTTTTCTCTGAAAAGGAACAACTAAACAATATTTACGCTAACTTTGTCCTTCAAATGGGCATATTATATGTAGTACCCACCCCTGTGGGGAACATGGAGGACATGACACTCAGGGCCATTCGAATCCTGAAAGAGGCCGATCTGATACTGGCAGAGGACACCCGTACGTCGGGCATCCTTCTGAAACATTTTGAGATCAAGAACCAGTTGATGTCCCATCATAAGTTCAATGAACATGGCACAACGGCAGGCATCGTAGAGCGCTTGAAGGCAGGGGCTGTCATCGCATTGATCAGTGATGCCGGCACGCCGGGGATCAGTGATCCTGGCTTCTATCTGGTACGTGAGGCAGTGGCCGCGGGTCAGGAAGTGCAGTGTTTGCCTGGTGCTACTGCATTCGTCCCTGCCTTAGTGTCGAGTGGTCTGCCCGATGACCGTTTCTGTTTTGAGGGTTTCCTTCCGCAGAAGAAAGGTCGTCAGACCCGTTTGGAGAGTCTTCGCTCAGAGACACGCACCATGGTATTCTATGAGTCGCCCTATCGTGTACTGAAAACCTTACAGCAGTTTGCAGAGGTGTTCGGACCCGACCGCCCGGTGAGCTGCTGTCGTGAGATCAGTAAGATCCACGAAGAGAGTGTGCGCGGTACCCTTTCCGAGGTGATCGCTCATTTCAAGGAGAAGGAGCCTAAAGGTGAGTTCGTGATTGTGGTGGGCGGAGCACATACGTAGAAGGCGCGGGGGTACGGTGGTGCGGAGGTACGAAGGTACGGTGGCGCGGGGGTACGAGAATACCTCAGAGATGTAGGATTTTAAGAATAATAACGTTTTAAACAAATAGAATATGAAGAAAATGTTGTTTGCGGCTTTAGGCTTGGCAGCCATCGTCGCATGTACCAATGAAAAGCCTGCTCCGGTGATGCCGGACGGTGGCCAGAATGATTCCCTTCAGCGCATCATTGAGCAGAAGGATAATGAGATTAACGACATGATGGGTACGTTGAACGAGATTCAGGAGGGCTTCCGGGAGATTAACGAAGCTGAGAATCGCGTGAGCGTGGCCAAAGAGGGTGAGCGTGCAGACAAGGCGCAGCAGATCCGTGAGAACATTCAGTTCATCTCACAGCGTATGGCACAGAACCGTGAACTGATCAAGAAACTGCAGAAGCAGATGCGTGAGAGCACGGTGAAGGGTGACGAGTTCCAGAAGACTATTATCAGTCTGACGAAGCAGTTGGAACTGAGTGACCAGCAGTTGCAGCAGCTGCGTGCAGAGCTGGATGCAAAAGATATCCATATCTCTGAGCTTGATGAGACCATTGCGAACCTGAATACCGATGTGTCGAACCTGAAGACGGAGAGTGAGAAGAAGACTGAGACTATCAATACTCAGGATAAGCAGCTGAACACTGCATGGTTTGTCTTCGGAACCAAGAGCGAGCTGAAGGAGCAGGGTATCCTTGCCGATGGGAAGGTGCTGCAAGGAAACTTCAACAAGAACTACTTCACCAAGGTGGATATTCGTGTTGACAAGGAGATCAAGCTCTATTCGAAGTCGGCAAAGTTGCTCACCATGCACCCCTCCAGCAGCTACACGCTGTCACAGGATGCCAACAAGCAGTATGTGCTGAAGATCAACAATCCCCAGTTGTTCTGGAGCACCAGCAAGTACTTGGTGGTGTTGGTGAAATAGTTTGTTCTTATACTGATTAATTGATTTAATCAAAGAAGGTCGGGAATGCCCGACCTTCTTTTTGTCTGTAGTCTTTCGTGAGACTATCTGATGATGTATTTCTTTCCTTTCTGCAGATAGATGCCTTTCTTCATGGGCTTCTCTACTTGCACACCTTGCAGGGTATAGAAAGCAGAGGGAACCGTGGTGTCGGTCTGTACTTTGTCGAGAGATGTTACGATACCGTCACCCATTGAAGAGGATGGGGCAATGAGGATACTCGACTGCACGACATCTCCCACCATGAAGTTCCCGCTGATCACGAGGTCATCTTCCTTGCCTTTATCCATAGTCTTCTTCTCGCCTTTGATGTGTCCTCCCATATCGAAGGGAACAAAGACGGCACCTGCAGGCTCCTTGATAGAGACACCGTTGAGCTGAAGGGAATGGATACCGTCGCATGCAGTGGTGCCTGCCACAATGTCAAGGGTCGCATTCGATATGGTCAGCTCCCCGTCGCCTTTGCCGCTTGCCTTTGCATAGATACCGGCATTGCAGTTCCTAACCTTCACGTAGCAGTTGTCTATGACGACATTGGAGCAATAAGAGAACAGTCCGGTAGAGGCTCCGTCTATCTCCAAGGATGCGTTATCGCCTTCACCGCTGATGACAAGGGTGTTGCCTCCCACATATTCGCCTCCTTTACCATAATCATATCCGAGGGAGATACCATACTCCGTAGCTGTGAGCTTATTATTGCCTATCAGCTTAAGGGTAAGATCGCCACCCCATATATCCAAAGCTGTTGCCTCTTTCATGGAATTGGCATTCAAGGTGGCATTGTTGAGGGTAAGGACGCGTCCCTTCAGATTATCATAGCTCACCGTCCCGTCACCAAAGACATCACTTGCATTACCCTTGTTGATCTTCATGCCGCAAACAGCCATGCTCTCATCCTGGATGGTATAAACTTTTCTCACGGTATTACTAATCTGATTACCGTTCATGACAATTGCAACTACAGTGGTTGTCATGTTGATGGGAATTTCTTCACCGTTGTACTTCTGTACATCACCTCTTCGTCCGTAGTATTCTTCCGACCACAGCAGAGGATGAGCGTTGTTGATGTAATAATAGTAGATGTCACCTTCGCTGTTGGGGTTGGAGAGTGTCAGAGTCTTTGCCTCGTCGAACGTCCCTTCTTCCAAGGAAAAAGTGGGTGCTTGTAGTGTGTTCTCACCGATTCCCTCAACGATCTGATTGAATTTCTTCCAAGGGGTAACAGTGGAATAGCTGTCGTAAGAACCGAAGGGCACATAGAGGGTTGAACGGTTGTACAGCTGGTTGTATCTGTCATCGTCAACCCATTTCTCGGCATCAGACGAGAACATGCTTTGGTGTGCGTAGGGGGCACAGGGGCGGTAGTTGATCACTGTGTTGATATTGTACGTTTCACAACAGCTGAAGATCTTGTAATCATCGATGGTTTCTGGCAAGATAAGCGTTTCCATCTTTGCTTTTCTCAAAGCACCCCAGTATTGGCCATGGGTGCCGCCTCCCAAGATGCCGGTAACAGTAAACTCTGTTTCCACCGGGGTGTCATCCTCCAAGTTGATGACAGTTCTGACAACACTTGAAGGGATGCTCACGGTTCCTTCGTAAGAGTTCTTGTAGAATCTGAGACTGCATTCCTTTCCTTCTATGTCGCTTACCATAAAGATGAATGTCATGTTGTTTACATCTGTCTTTGTCATGACAACTTCTTTTGTAGAATAGGTCTTTAGTTCGCCATCGCAGTAATAGGTAGGCGTGATACTGGTGGGGATGGAAGCCAGACTGGCTGGGTTGGGGATGTATTTCAACAGACAGTAGCCATCATATTCCTCATAGAGGAAACGGTATCCCTCTTCTGTCGTGGAGGAGTAGCCGATATTGAACGACGTGGTGATGGTCGTGTTGGTGTCTTCATTGAAAATCGTACGCTCTGCCTGGATCCCGTAAGGGTAATAGCTGTGTTTCTTATCTACTTCCCTGACTTCACAGAAACGGTGCTTGTCGTTCAATACGGTGAAGACAACGTAGTAATTATATTCTTCATGATTGTAGTCAAGTGCCGTGAACATGTTTTGGAAGACTACTTCGTAAGTGACGTTTTCTTCGTTGGGGTCATCCTCATAGCGCACAACGGTTTCCGGCACATGCAATTGTTTCGTTCCGAGATCTTTGACGGACACGGCCTCGCAGATCTTGTTGACCTCACTGCAGACCCTGAAGGTCAGGGTGTAGCCATCTAATGTCTTGGTGAAAAAATCACCGTTATCAGCCATGGCGGCACTATTCATACAACAAAGGAGCAGCATCCATGCTATCCTTTTCATTGGGTAAAGAAATTTTTTGACCATAGTTCATTCATTGTTGGTTTGGTGATTCATATTGCTTTCGCGTGTTGATAAGTTTGGTGCAAAGATAATGAAAAAATAGAAGCGAAGCAAAGAATTTGGGAAGAAAATGTGTTGACGCCTTGCGCTTATCTTCTTAATGAAAGGAAGAAACGTTGCATCAGTTCTTTACATTCCTCTTCCAAGATTCCACTACATACCGTGGCTTTGGGGTGAAGGGCATGGGGGGCGAAGCGGTGGAACCCCCGTTTCTCGTCATCGCAGCCATAGACGATGCGCTTGATCTGTGCCCAACCGATAGCACCGGCACACATCACACAAGGCTCAACGGTCACATACAGGGTGCAGTCGGTGAGATACTTCCCTCCCAAGGCATTGGCAGCTGAGGTGATGACCTGCATCTCCGCATGGGCGGTGACATCGGTCAGCGTCTCCGTGAGGTTATGGCCCCGTGCTATGATGCGGTCTTTGCACACCACGACGGCTCCCACAGGAATCTCACCGGCATCATAAGCTTGCTGTGCCTCATCCAGTGCACGGCGCATATAATACTCGTCTTTCTTCAGTTGCTCTTCTGTCTTTGTCATATTGTCTGCAAAGATAAATAATTTATCCGAGATATTTGGTGATTTGCCTAATAATTGCTATTTTTGCATGAAATAAACATATCATCTATGGCAGCACACAACGAACTTGGAAAATGGGGAGAGCAACAGGCCGCTGACTTCCTGGAGCGCAAGGGATACAAGATCCTTGCACGTGACTGGAAAGACGGGCATCGTGACTTAGACATTGTAGCGATGGATGGGCAGGCTCTGGTATTCGTGGAGGTGAAAACCCGAAGGAACACGCTGTTTGCTGATCCTGAACATGCCGTTGACTGGCAGAAGATCCGTTCGTTGAGTATGGCGGCGAGTAAGTTCGTCAGGAAATACCGCCTCGATGGTGAGATCCGTTTCGATATCGTTACTGTGATAGGAACGGGCGGAGAGCCTGAAATGGTGCAGCATATCGTAGATGCCTTCCTTCCTGCCAGATTTTAAGATGTGATGACGGTCAATACTATATATATTAAAGAGGTGGACTCTACCAATCGTTGGCTGCGCGACTATCAGCCCGCCACCGATGAAGAGCTGACGGTGGTCTGGACAGACTACCAGACGGCTGGCCGTGGCTGTGGGTCGAACACTTGGGAGAGTGAGGAAGGGAAAAACCTCACCTTCAGTGTGCTGATCCGTCCTCAGGCTGTTTCTGCCAAGGATCAGTTCATCCTGTCGATGGCGAACGCGTTGGCACTGAAGGAAACTCTTGACAGCTATGTGGATGGCATAACCATCAAATGGCCGAATGATATCTATTGGCACGACCGTAAGATCTGTGGTACCTTGATAGAGACATCTCTGCGTGGCAGTGATATAAAGGACTGTATCATCGGTACGGGACTTAATGTGAACCAGCAGCAGTTCGTGAGTGATGCGCCAAACCCCGTGTCGCTTGCTCAGATTCTCGGACAAGAAATAGACAGGGAGGAGGTTCTGCACCAGGTGATAGCCCGGATGGATGCCCTCTTTACACAGGTCGCTCAGGGCACATGGACAGAGATCCGCTCCCGTTACCGGGATGCCCTGTATCGGAAAGGTGAGGTACATTCCTATCGTTACCTTGATGGAACAGAGGAACAGCTGCTGTTACTGGATGTGACCGACGACGGCTATCTCTTGCTCCTTCAGCCGCAACGCGGTGAGTTGCTGTCGTTTGCTTTCAAGGAAATAGCCTTCACCTATTCTCCCTCAGAGACAGAATTGAAATCAGAAACAAATAAAACCGAATGATTATGACAAGATTTAAGAGAATTCTTTTGAAACTCAGTGGTGAGAGCCTCGCCGCCGGTGGTAAGACGGGTATTGACCCGCAACGTCTGTCGGATTATGCCCGGCAGATCAAGGAAGTGCACGAGATGGGTGTCCAGATCGGTATCGTGATCGGGGGCGGAAATATCTTCCGTGGACTGAGTGGAGCGCAGAAGGGCTTCGATCGTGTGAAAGGCGACCAGATGGGAATGATGGCAACGGTGATCAACTCATTAGCCCTGAGCAGTGCGTTGGATGCTGTCGGCGTGAAGAACAAGGTTCTCACGGCCATCCGCATGGAGCCTGTGGGCGAGTTCTATTCAAAATGGAAGGCTATCGATGCGATGAACGATGGCTATGTGTGTATCTTCTCTGCTGGAACAGGATCACCTTATTTCACTACCGATACCGGTTCCTCCTTGCGCGGAGTGGAGATCGAAGCTGATGTGATGCTCAAGGGAACCCGTGTGGATGGCATCTATACGGCTGACCCTGAGAAAGATCCCACGGCCACCAAGTTCACTGATATCTCTTATCAGGAGGTGCTGGCACGTAACCTGAAGGTGATGGACCTGTCGGCTGTCGTGATGTGTAACGACAACAACCTTCCGATCTATGTCTTTAACATGGATGTGGTGGGTAACCTCAAGAAAGTGATTGACGGAGAGGAAATCGGTACATTGGTGCACCCATGATGTAAGAAGGGTACATCACATCTCCTCGTATTCTACATATTCCCCTTCGTCATCGGGGATGATCTTACGGCGAGTCTGTTCTGGATCACGGGTATCTGTAACAGGCTGGCCGTTGTTTTTTGTTTGTCTGTTGTTGTTCTTCGTCTCACCGTTTTGTCCTTTAAACTGTCGGTGGGCCTTGCTTACTAAGCTGATCACACCAAAGAGGAAGAACAAGACGATGAACAGTCCTGCCAGAATAATGATGAGAAGGAACTTCAGGAGAAACACGGTCAAAGAAGTTTGGAGGATTAACTGTTGTCATACTGGAGAAAGAGTGGCGGTATCACTCGTTGTTGGCGGTGGCTTGTCCTTTCCTGCTCACAGTAACCGAAAGAATCACATACCAGGCAATCACCACGGCGATGCCTTTCACACCTAAGAGAAGGATGAGAAGTGCCGATGAGGCGATAAAAAGATATTTCACTTCATTTCCCTTCCATCCCCATTGCTTGAATTTCAAGGCGAACATCGGGATCTCGCTCACTAAAAGATAACAGCTGACGAGGAGCATTGCAAGAACTCCCATCACATGGTAGGGAGAAGCTTCCACCCACTGACTGCCTCCTACCATCAAGGCACCCCAGAATAGGGCATTCGCCGGAGTGGGCAGTCCGATAAACGAGGTGGTCTGACGCTCGTCAAGATTGAACTTCGCTAAGCGCAAAGCTGAGAATGCCGCCATGACAAAAGCGGCATAGGGCAGTACGGGGCGCAGGGGCTCTAAGAAAGCGGGATAGTCCATGACGGTCAGTTCGTAATAGACGATGGCTGAGGGAGCCACCCCGAAGGTAACGTCATCAGCCAGGGAGTCGAGCTCTTTGCCAATCGGCGAGGATACATGCAGCAGTCGTGCAGTCATCCCGTCGAAAAAGTCGAAGATGGCACCTATCACGATCCATGCCAATGCTAAGGGTAAGTTCCCGAAGAGAGCATACGTCACGGCGATGCACCCTGATATTAAGTTACAACAAGTAATCGTATTAGGGATATGTTTCTTCATAACTATGAACTATGCACTTTGAACTCTGAACTATGCACTTTGAACTCTGAACTATGCACTTTGAACTCTGAACTTTGAACTATATGAATCCCTTCAATCCTTCAGCTTGGCAATCACAGTCTGGTCGCCAGTGGTGCTTTGTCCCATCTTCACACAGATCTCTGTGCCCAAGGGGAGATAAACATCCACACGAGATCCGAACTTAATGAACCCGAGATGCTCGTCGATGTAGCAATCTTCACCGTCTTTGGCATAGGTCACGATACGTCGGGCCACGGCACCGGCAATCTGTCGGCATAGGATCTCCTGACCGTCATCGGTCTCTAACATGATGTCGGCATGTTCGTTCTCCTCGCTGGCTTTGGGCAGCCATGCCTTATGGTAGTTTCCGTTCTGGTGGTGTACGAACTTCACCTTTCCGTCAATGGGGAACCAGTTGGCATGAACGTTGAAAAGGCTCATGAAAATACTCACCATCAATCGTTTGTCGTGGAAGTATTCATCTTCCTCCACTTCTTCCACCACCACAATACGTCCGTCGGCAGGAGCCACGACAATGTTCTTCGTGTCACCATTAAAGTAGCGGATCGGACAGCGGAAGAAGTTGATCATGATGCCATAGACCACGGCCATGATTACAACGTAAGCATTGAAGAGAAAGCTGTTGCCAGACAAATACCACAATAGGGCACCCATGACAACGATGCCAGTGCCTACATAGAGCAAGGTGTTTGTTCCCTCGCGATGCAGTCGGATATTCTTGATTCTTTTAATTCTTTCACCCATAGTAGTCTGCGGTAATCAAACCGGGTGCAAAGGTAATAAAAATATTTGATACGTACAATGAATTTCCTGATTAGATTTTGTTATTCGCGGAAAATGAAGTAACTTTGCCCCCAAACCTAAAAACTCTGGTAATGGAAGATTTCGTACATTTACATGTACATACTTATTATTCGATCCTTGACGGACAGTCGAGTATCCCCAAGTTGGTGGACAAGGCGATCGCTAATGGCATGCGTGGCATGGCCATCACCGATCATGGTGATATGTTTGGTATCAAGGAGTTCTTCGACTATTGCAATAAGGTGAACGGGAAGTTGAAGGATCAGGGAAAGGAACCCTTCAAACCGATCTTCGGATGTGAGATGTATGTGGCCCGCAACGGTGATAAGTCGCGCCGCTTGGATAAGTCCGACATGAGTGGCTATCACCTCATTGTCCTGGCGAAAAACTATCATGGCTATAAGAACCTGATCAAACTGGTGAGTCGTTCGTGGGTTGATGGCTATTACATGCGTCCACGTACCGATCGTGCCGATCTGGAGAAATATCACGAAGACCTGATCGTCTGCTCCGCCTGTATTGCCGGTGAGGTGCCTGCGAAGATCCTGAAAGGTGACATTGCCGGTGCCCGTGAGGCGATCGAATGGCACCAGCGCGTGTTTGGCGACGACTATTACTTAGAGTTGCAGCGCCATGAGGTGAAAGATCCCAACCAACGTGCCAACCGTGAGACCTATCCTTTGCAGCAGCAGGCTAACAAGGTGCTCATAGAACTGGCTCATGAGTATGGTATCAAACTGGTGTGCACCAATGATGCCCACTTCGTGGATGAGGAGAATGCCGAGGCACACGACCATCTGCTCTGTCTGTCAACGGGCAAGGATCTCGATGATCCCACCCGTATGCTCTATTCCAAACAGGAGTGGTTCAAGACCAAGGAGGAGATGTGGGATATCTTCCATGATGTGCCCGAGGCGATGGCCAACACGGTGGAGATATTAAATAAGGTGGAGACCTACGATATTGAACATGCCCCTATCATGCCTTTCTTCCCCATCCCCGAATCGTTCGGCACGGAGGAGGAATATCGGCAGCGCATCACCCCGGAGGAACTTTTCCAGGAGTTCACCACCGATGAGAATGGCGAGAATCCCTTGTCGAGGGAGGAGGGTGAGAAGAAAATCAAGAAACTCGGCGGCATCGACAAGCTGTATCGTATCAAGTTCGAGGCCGACTATCTGGGTAAGCTGGCCTATGAGGGTGCTAAGCAACGCTATGGCGACCCCCTCCCCGATGAGGTGACCGAGCGAGTGAAGTTCGAGCTCCATATCATGAAGACCATGGGATTCCCCGGTTACTTCCTCATTGTGCAGGATTTTATCAACTCCGCGCAAAAGGAGCTGGGAGTGATGGTAGGACCGGGACGTGGCTCTGCTGCCGGTAGTGTGGTGGCTTATTGCTTGGGAATCACCAAGATCGACCCCATCAAATACGACCTGCTGTTCGAGCGTTTCCTCAATCCCGACCGTATCTCCCTGCCTGATATCGATACCGACTTCGATGACGATGGCCGCGGACGTGTGCTCGAATGGGTAGAAGACAAGTACGGACACGACAACTGTGCACATATCATCACCTACAGCACGATGGCCACGAAGAACTCCATCAAGGATGTGGCGCGTGTGGAGAAGGTACCGTTGGATGTGGTGAACCATCTGTGTAAGCAGATTCCCGACCGCCTGCCTGATGGCTTGAAGATGAATCTTCCCAATGCCATCAAGTGTGTGCCCGAGCTGCGCGATGCCGAGGCATCTGATGATCCACGGCTGCGCAACACCATTATGTATGCCAAGATGCTGGAGGGTACGGTGCGAGGTACCGGTATCCATGCCTGCGGCTTCATCATCTGTCGTGACCCTATCAGCGACTGGGTTCCTGTTTCGGTGGCAGAAGATAAATCTGATCCCGGACATAAACTCCACTGTACACAATACGACGGTCATGTGATCGAGTCAACAGGACTGATCAAGATGGACTTCCTCGGACTGAAAACCCTGTCGATCTTGAAGGAGGCCGTGGAGAACATACGACTCTCTACGGGTAAGGTGATCGATCTCGACACCATCCCCATCGACGATGACCTCACCTATCAGCTCTACCGACAGGGACGCACCGTGGGCACCTTCCAGTTTGAGTCGGCAGGTATGCAGAAATACCTGCGAGAGCTGCAGCCCACCGTGTTCGAGGATCTCATTGCCATGAACGCCCTCTATCGTCCGGGACCGATGGACTATATCCCCGATTTCATTGCACGAAAGAAGGATCCCTCCAAGATTAAGTACGATATCCCCTGTATGGAGAAATACCTCAAGGATACCTACGGCATTACCGTGTACCAGGAGCAGGTGATGCTCCTCTCCCGACAGCTGGCAAACTTCACGCGTGGACAGTCTGACTCCCTCCGTAAGGCCATGGGAAAGAAGAAGATTGCCGAGATGGAGAAGTTGGAGGTGCTGTTCTACGATGGAGGACAGAAGAACGGGCACGATAAGGAGGTGCTGAACAAGATCTGGGAAGACTGGAAGAAGTTCGCTTCGTATGCCTTCAATAAGAGTCATGCCACCTGCTACTCCTGGGTGGCCTACCAGACGGCTTACCTGAAAGCCCATTACCCTGCTGAGTATATGGCTGCCGTGATGAGCCGAAACTTGGAGAACATCACTGAGGTGACAAAGTTGATGGATGAGTGCCGTGCCATGGGCATCCGAACGCTGGGACCCGATGTCAACGAGAGTCGTCAGAAATTCAGTGTGAACTCGCATGGTGAGATCCGCTTCGGACTGGCTGCCATCAAGGGTATGGGAGGCTCGGCTGCCGATGCCATCATTCGCGAACGCGAGAAGAACGGTCCTTACAAGTCGATCTACGATGTCTATCAACGGGTGAACTTCTCTAACTGCAACAGGAAATGCTTTGAGAGTCTGGCCCTGAGTGGCGGTTTCGACAGTTTCGGACTCAAGCGCGAGCAGTATTTTGCTACGAACAGCAAGGGGGAGGTTTTCCTCGATTCCCTCTTCCGCTACGGCACTGTCTATCAGAGTGAGCAGCAAATGAACCAGAACTCTCTCTTCGGAGGGATGGATGCCGTCGAACTGGCCACGCCACCTGCCCCCGCCGCCGAACAGTGGAGTGCCATCGAACGTCTGAACGAGGAACGTAAACTGGTGGGCATCTATATCTCCGCCCATCCGTTAGACGAATTTTCTGTGGTGCTGAACGGTCTGTGCAATACGCATTGTGACGAACTTGACGACAAAGCCGAACTGGCGAAGAAGGAAGATGTCCTGGTGGGTGGCATCGTGACGGGGGTGAAAGAGCGTTACGGTAAGAGTGGGAAGAAATTCGGCATCGTCACCATCGAGGACTTCGACAGCAGTGGTGAGCTGGCGGTATTCGGTGAGGAGTGGGGGCGCTGGCAGGGAATGCTGAAAGAAGGCTGCACCATCTTCATCAAGGCGAAGTGCACCCCGGGGAAGTTCAACAGCAACTACTACAATTTCCAGATTAATGACATCCAGTACCTGCAGACCGTGAAGGAACAGAAAATCGAGAAGATCACGATCACCATCGACTCCGATTCCTTGGATGACACCCTTGTGACTGATCTGACCACGCTGATCGAGGATAGTCCGGGCAATACACAGCTCTATATCCAGATCCTCGACACTGAGACCAAGAGACCGGTCACCCTGCGCAGCCGGAAACGTACGATCAGCATCCAACGCGACTTGATCAACTTTATCCATTCGAATGAGGGGATGGACTACAAGATCAATTAGCGGCTGAGAAGAACCTCACGTCGATGGCATGGTTTTTGTTAGAATACTATTATTAATCAATAAACTTATCAACAATGGAAGTAACAATTACAACCGAGAACTTTGAGAGCTTAAAAAACGGTGACAAGCCGTTAGTAGTGGATTTCTGGGCAACATGGTGCGGACCCTGTCGTATGATCGCCCCGATTATTGCCGAACTGGCAGAGCAGTACGACGGAAAGATCGTGGTGGGTAAGTGCGATGTCGAGGAGAATGACGACATCGCCATGGAATTCGGTATCCGTAATATCCCTACCATCCTGTTCTTTAAGAACGGTGAGGTGGTGGATAAGATGGTGGGTGCTGCCGCCAAAGCCAAGATCCAGGAGAAGTTCGAAGCCCTGCTGTAAGAATAAAGCCCCGTTCGCGGGGCTTTTTATTTTTCATGTCTCGCCTGTTTCCTCGAACCTCCGTTCTCTATTCTCGTATGAAGCAAGTGAAACTTGCGAAAGGTCAGAACCTGATGAGGCGATGACCGTCATCTCCTTCTTCTATCGTTACGCGCACGGCATCTTCGGGCAGTACGTCTTCTACCAATTCCGGCCATTCGATGAAGCAGAGGTTCCCACTGTAGAAATAATCCTCGAACCCCATGTCATACACCTCTTCGAGCTTCTTGATGCGGTAGAAGTCGAAATGGTAGATGCTCTGTCCTTTGAACGTTCGTTCTGGTCTCTCCTCTCTCCTTTCTCCTCTCTCCTCTATTGTATATTCATTGACGATGGCGAAGGTGGGGGAGGTGATGACATCTTCTACTCCCAGTTCCTCACAGAGGGCTTTGATGAAGGTGGTCTTGCCTGCTCCCATCTTGCCGTAGAAGGCATAGACGGTGCCCGAGGGCATGTGCTCGATAAAGGTGCGTGCCGCCTCGCGGATATGCTGTAGGTCTTGAATCTTGATTTCCATACTTTTATCTTTTATCTTTGAACATTGAACTTTATGATTATTACTGGGGAATCTCCCTTGCTACTCAGCGAGTTAAACGAATCTGTTACTTCTTGCTCAGCGAATTAGACGAATTAGACGAATTTGTTACTTCTTGCTCTACGAATTAGACGAATTGGGCGAATTTGTTACTTCTTGCTCTACGAATTAGACGAATTGGACGAATTTGTTTCTTCTCACGCTGCGAATGACCAATCACCTGTCCCTTCTCCCTCCCTTCGGGAGGGTTGGGGTGGGCTCCCCCTTTGGGGTGGGCTCCCTATCTTCTTCGTGGTCGCATGGTGACTAGTGGTATGAGCATCTCCTCCATGGAGATGCCGCCGTGCTGGAAAGTATCCTTGTAATAACTCACGTAATAATTGTAGTTGTTCGGATAGGCGAAGAAGGTGTTTCCCGTGGCAAACACATAACTGGTGGAGAGGTTTGGTGCCGGGAGGAAAGCCTGCTGCGGATCCTTGATGACGAACACCTCCTTGGGATTATAGTTCAGGTTCTTCCCTAACTTATATCTCAGGTTCGTGTTCGTGTTCCTGTCACCGATAATCTTGATGGGCTTGTCGGTGCGGATGCTGCCATGGTCGGTGGTGATGACCACCGTATAGTTACTCTGTGCCAGCTGTCGGAAGAGTTCTGCTAAGATACTGTGACGGAACCAGCTGAGGGTGATGCTGCGGTAGGCACTTTCGTTGTTGGCCAGTTCGCGCACCATCTTCGATTCGGTGCGTGCATGACTGAGCATGTCGATGAAGTTCACCACGAGTACGTTGAGGTCGTGATGCTGCAGGTTCTTCAGCTGTTGCAGGAAACGGTCGCCGGCAGCAGAGTCGTTCACCTTATGATAGGTGAAGGTGTTCTTGCGGCGGTAACGTTCGAAGAGCGTCTGGATGAGCGGTCCTTCGTTCAGGTTCTTCCCTTCCTCCTCGTCCTCATCGACCCACAGCTCGGGGAACATCTCGGCAATTTTGTTGGGCATCAGTCCACTGAAGATGGCATTCCGCGCATACTGGGTGGCGGTGGGCAGGATGCTCATATACAGCTGTTCCTCAATGTCGAACATGTCACCGATCTCCTGCGACAGGACGCGCCACTGGTCGTAGCGGAAGTTGTCGATGACGATTAGGAACACCTTCTCCTGCTTGTCGAGGTGTGGGAAGATGACGGTCTTGAACAGGTCGGGGGAGAGTAGGGGATCCTGTGGGCTCTTTCCCCGGTTCGCTATCCATGCGAGGTAGTTCTTCTTGATGAACTTGGCAAATCCGTTGTTCGCCTCTTCCTTCTGCATGTGCAGCATGTCGGTCATGTTACTGTCTGTACTGCTGAGTTCCAGTTCCCATCGCACCAGAGTCTTATAGACATCTACCCAGTCGTGCCAGGTGGTGCAGTTGTCAATCTGCATGGAGATGTTCATGAAGTTCTGCTGGTAGCCAGTCTGGGTGACTTCTGTGACAATCTGTCGCTGATGGATGTTCTTCTTCAGCGTCAGCAGGATCTGCGAGGGATTGACGGGCTTGATGAGATAGTCGGCAATCTTGGAACCGATGGCTTGGTCCATGATGTTCTCTTCCTCGCTCTTGGTGCACATCACCACGGGTGTGGCAGGTTGTATCTCCTTGATGTACTGGAGCGTTTCGAGACCGCTGAGACCGGGCATCATCTCGTCGAGGAGAATCAGGTCGAAGGTCTTCTGGCGGCATTCTTCGATGGCGTCGTTACCGTTGCTGACGGTAACCACTTCGTAGCCTTTCTTCTCGAGGAAAAGGATGTGGGCCTTGAGTAGTTCAATCTCATCGTCAACCCATAATAATAGTCCGTTGCTCATATTCGTTCCTGTTCTTTCGTTTGTCACTGCAAAAATACAACAAAAACTTCAATTGTGAGCATGTTTGGTCTTTTTTTGATTGACTGACTTGTGAAACAACGACGAATCGTTCCTTGAACGGTAGGGAAATGTCAGGAAAAATGACAAAATTTTCCTTCATGAGAAGACCCCATTTGAGAGAAAAACAGTGAGAAAAAGCCCCTTTCTAACCCCCCAAAACGTGTTCGGGGGACAAGTAGAGTCTGATTTTGCTCCATTTAGAGTCTATTTTTACTCAAAATAGAGTCTGTTTCTACTTCAATCAGAGTCTCCTTTTAGTCGTTTCAGACGCTTTTTAGGGTCGTTCCGATGGCATCTACACCATGTTCCGCCGTCACCTTACCTCTGTAGATGACGGCGGAACACCCTATAGATGCCTTCGGAACGGGTCGTAGATGCCTTTCCTTCTCTCAAAACCATGTATTTATTACCTAAAAACAGCGTTTTCAGTACCCCAAAACGGCCTATTCAGCACCTGAAAATGGCCTTTTTGTGCTAAAGACCTTATTATCAGCACTTTGTCAAACTCCGTCAGAATCGCTCAATTGCGACCGTCTGACTAAAATTTTCAACGGACGCGTTAAATTCATGTTAAAAAGTAAAATTATTTCATGCTTCGTTCTCGCGTGCCCTCGAACCTTTGCACCCTCGATTGCAGAGAATGCATTCTTTTTATAATTTGTTAGAAATGATGTCCTTTTGCGACAGATTCTGCAGGGTGTTTCTCACTTTGTCGCAATATCGGTGAGGTGTCGCAAGGAGTCATGACATGCTCTTAGACAAGTAAACCGTAACAGTGAAACAGACTTGTCCTTTCTCTTTATGCACGCAACAGCCAGTGGTCAGAATCCTTCTAATTCGAAATACTCATCCACTTCTTTGGGCTCTTCTTTCTTGGCAGGTTCGGTCTTTTGTGTCTTTACGGGTGACTGTGAGGGTTTCCCTGTGCCCATTGTCTCATCGGGAATCTCTAAGGTTCCTGTTATCGATTGTGGGGTGGGAGCCTCTTCAGGAACAAGTTCCAAAATGCCCGTCACCTGCTGTCGTACGGTTTGCTTCTCCTGCGGCAGCTCAATGCCTTGCTCCTGTGGCAGTTTAATGCCTTGCTCCTGTGGCAGTTCAATACCTTGCTCCTGCGGCAGCTCAATGCCTTGTTCTTGTGGTAACTCTGTACCTGTTGTGGATGATGAAGGCTCCTGTTCTTCTGGAAGAACTACGGCTCCGTTGGTGGCGGGGAGGTCCTCGATGCCAAGGTCGATCAGGGTATTGTCGTCAATAACTCCACCGTTCAGCAGTTCATCGCTATCGACAGATTTTTCTTCTCTCTCCTCATACTGGATGTCGGCAGGCTCAGTGAGTAATTGTACTGTACTGATCTTCAACGGAATGAAGTGTTGTTCATAGAAATCGGCATATTCGTTGTAACTGTAGTGAGTGCCCAGCAGTTCTAAGTTGGGCTCACTGATGAGGATGACACGTGCTTGCTTAAGCAGACGGGTGATCGACTCGTTCTTGTAGAGTACACGGGCATACTGCAGGACTTCATCGTAGTTGAGGAAACCGCTGATCTTCATGCGATGCAGTCCTTCCACCTCTTCTATCTCGATGTCGAAGTTGCGCACGATAAAACTGGTGAAGTTAAACCGGGCCATCTCATAAAGCAATTGGTTCTCGTTCACAGAGTCGGGCTCGTAAGCCATCATAAAGATAAACTTGTCGTTGCGCTCTGCAGTGAACACCTTGGCGGCGATGGAGTCACTGTCTTGTAACACCTCACTGCGCCGCGTCCATACATCACCCATGTCAAATCGTCCTCCATGAAGCCGACGCCCGGCTTTCACACCGTTGATGATCATACCGGCCATGGCACTGACCTCACTCTGAGGGTAGTGGGCCACTACCTCCTGCATGTCATCGAGACATCCTTTGCTGTCACCATCATTCAGCTTACCCAGTCCTCCGATGAAGAGGAACTTGTCACGATGGGCACCCATGGGGAAACGCTGGGCGGAAAGGGCTGCATTGGTACGTACCTCTTGCAGACGGTTGGCTTTGAAGGCAGTATATGTGGCAGCGTACAGAGAATCTTCGATGTGGGTGCCAAAGCGGGCGTTCTCCTCGAAATAGGGATCATCGAGGAGGGCAGTCCACTGACTCTCAGGATAGCGTTCTTTCAATAGCCCGAGATAACTGTCGGCTGTCGGACCCATGCCTTTGCGTTGGTAGAGCAGCCACAGGTGGTAGAATACATCGTCCATGTGCTCAAAGTCGGGATATTGGTCGGTGAGGCGACGTAACTGACGCTCTCCCAAACGGAGGTTGTCGAGCTTATCCTTGAACAGGATACCACTATGGTACAGGGCATCTTGGATGATGGCATTGCTCTCGGCAACCTGCTCCTCGGTGAACGGGATCTGTGCTAAGTAATACTCTCGTTTATGGGGATCGTTCTGCGCACTGTCAAGGACCTGTGACAGCGAGTCCTGTACGGCGGCTTCCATGGCCAAGGAGTCACGTTCGGTATCGCTCATCTCCTCGGCTCCAGTGGGAGCAGCTACCACGGTCTTGTTCATACGCTGCCAGTGATCAACGTTCTCGCGCTTTCCCCATTGTCTCTGAAAGGTGGCCTTTCCCTGGTTCACAGCCGTGGGGTTATAGAAATACCAGGCGCCACCGCCCGACTGCTGTGATGGAGTTTGGGGAGCATTGCGTGGGGTAGGGGCATCGTTGGGAATGATATCGTCAAAGTCGTCACCTCCCGTCTGCCGTTGCTCGGCTTCCTGCTCGGCTTGTCGCCTGCGTTCCTCCTTTTCTTTCTTTTTCAGTTCTTCAATCACACGGTCGATGGCAGCATTGCGGTCTGCTTCACTCATCTTGGCCAGTGCCTGCAGGGAGTCTTGCAAGTGCACGGCCTCGGTGTGGGGTACGAGTTCGTCAAGCACCTTCGAACGCGATGACAGCTGTTCGTAGTCATCACGGTCTTTGTCTAACAATCCAATGGCCTCACCATAGCACCGGCGGGCATCGCTGAACTGCTCCCTCGCCCAGTAGAGATCACCGAGATGCAGTAGCAGCACACCTTTTTCTATACCTGCGCGTGTTGCCTTTTCGTTACCTTTCTCATAGGCAGCGATGGCATTCAGGGTGTCTTTCTTGGAGAGATAGATGTTGCCGATGGCATAGTAAACCTGATCGAGATAGTCCTTGTTCTTGTCGGAGGCGGCCATTCGTTTCAGACGGCGGATCATTTTCTTGTCGTGGGTACTGGCCATCACTTCGGTCATGGCAATGCGGGCATTGAACTCCAGTTCATAGGGCGGACTCTGACGGATGACATGCTTGAATGCCTGATAGGCCTTTTCCTGGTGTCCTAAGGATGCCTCTAACTGTCCCATCAGATACCACTCGCGGGCTTTCTGCTTGCGGCGCATCTCATGGCGGATCACTTTTCGCAGATAAGGAATAGCCTCCTCATAACGTCCTGTATGGATATAGTAGTCGGCAAAGGTGTAGTCCCACTCCTTGGCTGCCCGCCAGTCGATGGAGTCGCGTTTCATCTTGGTGATCACGTCCTCGGCATCATAGATCCAGTCTTGTTCAATATAGCATTTGGCCAGCCAGGCACGGGCTTTCCCGTAAATGGCGGGCTGGGTCTGGTAGAGTCTGCTCATATATGCGAAGGTGGAGGCGGCATCCTCAAAGGCTCCTTCGTGGAATTGTGAACGTCCCATCAGAAGCCACGCCTTCCAAAGGAACGGGTTGTATTCGCTGCGACTGAGCCACTCGATGTCACGCTCGGTCTTCTTCCTGTTCTTCGTCCATTCTGGACGGCGCTTAATACTGTGGCGTTTAATGGCTTTCTGACTCTTCTCAATGGCACGGTCGTAATTACTCTTGCCGATCTCACGACTGTTCTTGTTCCCGACAGGGTAGAGGGGGAGGATCTCGGTGAAATTATCTTTGTTTCCATTCTCCTTCTCCATCGAGGCATCGATATAGGCCTGTGAACCGTTGAAGTAAGTGTTGTAACGGGCATTGAAGGAATGCCACCAACGTGACTGTGCGGTGTTCTTGTCGTTGGAACAACTCACGAGGAAAAAGATAAAGAGGAGAGGGACAAGGTTGAAGAATTGTAGAACTGAAAGATGCGAAGCCCGTTTCAGCGTGCCTCGTATCCCACTTCTCCCTATTTCCTTACTTTTTTTCAACTCTTCAGCCTTTCAATTATCAACCCTTCAATTCATAACTGTCTCACTCAGCATCATCACTTCGTCTTTTACCTGATCGGGCAACTCAATGCCACGAAGGGTCAGACTGCGCGTCCAATCCTTGACTTCCTTCTGGCGCATCGAGTAAAGAATGTCACGGAAAACCTCAGCCTCTTCATCACTATAGCTGTCGGATGATTTCCCCTGAAAACGGTCAAGCTCTTCATCATCGAAATACTCAATCTCCTTGACCGCGGCCTCCAGCATACATTCCTGTTCGCATCGTGAGTCCTCGCCGTTGCAGGTGGCGCATGACGATCGATCTGCCATAATAACGTCATCCCTACTGTCTTTATTGTGCGACAGCAGACTGAAAGTGGCGGCAAGGACACCCAGGAAGAAGAGAGCGATCAACAGGTAGATGATGATGGTCATACGTCTTGTTCCTCTATGATGAAACCAGCCTGCCGCAGATGTGACCAGAAGGCGGGATAGCTCTTCGATACTACTTGCGGGTTGTTGATGCTGAGACCAGGTATCATGATACATAGCGGCGCGAATGCTAAGGCCATGCGGTGATCTTCGTAAGTGTCGATGGGCTCATAGGTGGCTTCGCAACGTTCCCCGTCCCACAACAATTCACTGCCGTTGGCATCCTTGATGACATAGCCCAACTTACGCATCTCTTTCTTCAGTGCCTCAATGCGGTCGGTTTCCTTAATCTTTAATGTGGAGAGCCCTTTGAAGTGGAAGGGGATGTCCATCAGGGCGCAGCACACTACGAAAGTCTGGGCGAGGTCGGGCTGGTTGATGAAATCATAGTCAAGACGAGGAAGGTGTTGTCTCACCTTTTTGATGGTGACAGTAGCCGGGGTGCCAGGTTCTGTGCTCTCAAAGGTTGTCTTGACACCAAGCATGGAAAAGAGGTAACGCACCACGGAGTCACCCTGACGAGATCCATCTACCAAACCTGTCAGCTTGATTTCATTGTCGATGCCGTTACTTAAAGCCATGATCTCATACCAGTAGCTGGAAGCACTCCAGTCGTTTTCGATGACATATTCGCGATGCTGGTATTGCTGGTGCTCGGTTTTGATGGTGTCGATGTCGGTCCATTCCACCTTTACACCAAAATCATGCATGGTATGGAGGGTGAGATCGATGTAGGGACGTGAGATGATGTTTCCCGTCAGTTTCAACTCAAGACCGTTACGCAGTGACGGACCGATCATCAGCAGGGCTGAGATGTACTGTGAACTGATGCTGCCGGGTACCTCTAACGTGCCTCCTTCCAGATCCCTTCCTGTGATGCGCAAAGGAGGAAATCCTTCTTCGCCTACATATTCTATATGGGCACCTAAATAGCGGAGGGCATTGACGAGGACCTTGATGGGACGGTGGCACATGCGCTCCGTACCTGTCAGGATGTGCGTACCTGGTGTTACACTCAGATAAGCCGTCATGAAACGCATGGCGGTACCTGCAGCCTTGATGTCAATCACTTCGGGCATGTCATGCAAAGCGCTGACGATCACTTCCGTGTCATCACAGTCACTGAGGTTCTCAGGAAGGATACTACTACCCGACAGGGCGTGAATCACCAGTGCCCTGTTGCTGATACTTTTTGATGCCGGAAGGTCTATCGTGCAGTGTAGCTGTTCCGGCGCATGAAGGATATATCGCATAGAGTGGTTCAGATTTTCTTGCAAATGTACGAATTTATTTCGTAACTCCATCAATAAATTGAATTTTTAATACATGTTCGCATGTTTCATATCCTCATCTTTGTCATTGCTCTGTACATTTAACAAAGATTTATCCATTTTTTTTCCAATAAATTTGCACAGTCCAAAGAAAACCACTACCTTTGCAGTCGCAAAACAAAAGATCGGGATTTAGCGCAGTTGGTAGCGCACACGTCTGGGGGGCGCGAGGTCGCTGGTTCGAGTCCAGTAATCCCGACTTTTTCGAAGGCTGAGAGTCAAAAGATTCTCAGTCTTTATTGTTTATTCATTACCATATTTCTCTGTCTGAGTCGCTTAACACGATGTGTTTTTGGAAGACGCGTAACTTACCCAACACCCGAATCGACGTGGCCGATGCCCTGAGGGGTATTGCCGTGGCGGGTATCATCCTGTATCACGCTGTCGAGCACTTTGATGTCTTTACGAAGAAGACGATCCTCTATTCGCTGCCTATCGACCAGATGGTGGGTAAGACCATGGCGTGGCTGCTGTCAGGCAAGATGTATGGGATCTTTGCCATGCTCTTCGGACTGAGCTTCTTCATCATGAACGACAACCAGCAGCAGAAGGGACGCTCGTTCTCAGGTCGTTTTGCGTGGCGCATGTGCCTGCTGTTCGGCTTCGGTCTCATCAATGTTGCTTTCTATGACGGTGACATCCTGATGCTCTATGCCGTCTATGGTCTGCTGCTCATCCCCATCAGTTATCTTCCCTTGCGAGTCGTATGGTGCATCATTGGTCTTCTGGCTATTCAACCTATAGAATTGTACTGTCTGCTGACGGGTAAAACGATCGACAATACCACACTCTTCGAACTGTATAACTATATTCTGGGTGTGCATGAGAACGGTACGTTCTGGGAGAATGTTGTAGCAAATCTCCGATATGGTTTTGAGCTCAATTTCCGATACAATATCTTCAGCGGGCGACTGACGCAGCTGCTTTGTCTTTTCATCCTCGGCATGCAGTTAGGACGACAGCGTCTGTTCTATCAAGAAAGACTGCGGATAGGTAAGCACAGTTCGGTGACGAACCTCCATTGTTGGCATATTGTACTCTGTACATCCTCCGCTGCAGTCATCGGCATGAGTTTCGTGGACTTCGGCAAACTTGCGATGTGGCTCAATCCTGTGTACAATCTCTTCATACTGCTGATGATCGTTTCGGCAGTTGTTTCTGTCTGGTATGCCTTCGAGGGGGTTCGCCGTGTGCTTCATCACCTGTGCGTCTTCGGTCGTATGAGTCTTACCAACTATCTTCTACAATCCATCATCGGCACTTTCATATTCTATGACTACGGTCTTGCCTGTTACTATAAATTGGGCATTACCTATGCGGTGCTGGTCGGTCTGGCCATGGTCATAGGTCAGTATGCCTTCTGCCGTTACTGGTTCAAGCATCACCCACGTGGTCCATTGGAGGGACTATGGCGTAAACTCACTTGGATAGGAAAATAATATACTAAACTTCATTCGTAATTCAAAAAAAATATTTATATTTGCACCATTAAACTATAGACCTATGAAGAAATCCATTTTAACCGTATTTGCAGCACTGCTGTTAGTGGGCTGTGGAACATCCGAAAAAGCCCCCCAAAACGTGATTAACCAGGAAGAAGTGATGGCCCAGATGTCGCTCGAAGACAAGGCTCACTTTGTTATCGGAACAGGTATGCAAGGCTTCTCGGGCGATAACGCCGTGATTGGTGCTACCCGTAATCTGGTGCCTGGTGCCGCCGGTACCACCTATCCTCTTGACTCCATTGGAATCCCTGCTATCGTCCTTGCCGATGGTCCTGCAGGACTGCGCATCGACGCTACCCGTCAGGGTGATTCTGCCACCTATTACTGTACACATTTCCCCATCGGAACACTGCTGGCCTCTACATGGAACACCAAACTCATTGAGGAAGTAGGGCAGGCCATCGGTGAGGAAGTGAAGGAATATGGTGCCGACGTGCTGTTGGCTCCAGCCCTCAATATCATGCGTAACCCGCTCTGCGGCCGTAACTTCGAGTACTATTCCGAAGATCCCGTCGTGGCAGGTAAGACCGCTTCCGCCTATATCAAAGGTGTCCAGAAGAACGATGTGGGTACCAGTATCAAGCACTTTGCTGCCAATAACCAGGAGACGAACCGTATGAACAATGATGCACACATCTCACAACGTGCCCTCCGTGAGATTTACCTGAAGGGCTTCGAGATTGCCATCAAGGAGAGCAAGCCCTGGACAGTGATGACCTCCTACAACTATATCAACGGCATCTATACCTCTGAGAGCAAGGACCTTGTGGAGACCATCCTCCGCGATGAGTGGGGCTATGAGGGAACGGTGATGACCGACTGGTTTGGCGGTAAGGATGGTGCCAAGCAGATGTGGGCTGGTAATGACATGCTGCAGCCTGGTAAGGCAGAGCAGTTCGACAGTATCGTGGCTGGTGTAAAGAGTGGTAAACTGGCAGAGGCTGATTTGGATCGCAGTGTCCAGCGCATCCTGAACCTCGTTGAGAAGAGTCCTCGCTATCAAGGATACAAATACTCCAACAAGCCCGACCTCAAGGCTCATGCGGCTGTCACCCGTCAGTCAGCTGCCGAGGGTATGGTGCTCATGAAGAATGAGAAGGCTCTTCCGTTCGCAGAGAGTATCAAAAACGTGGCCCTCTATGGTAACACTTCCTACGATTTCATTGCTGGTGGTACAGGTTCCGGAAATGTGAACCATGCCTATGTGGTGTCACTGCTTGACGGTCTGAAGAATGGTGGCTATACTGTCAGTGATGAACTGAAGAGTGCCTATGAGAAATATATCACCGACTGCAAGGAGGCTCGTAAAAAGGAGATTGAAGAGATGGCCAAGAAGGACAAGCAAGCCGCTATGATGGCCAGTTTCCTCCCTGGCGCTCTACCTGCAGAGAAGCAGTTCACTGTTGAAGAGATCACTGCTCAGGCCAATGTGGCTGATATCGCCATCATCACCCTCGGACGTATCTCGGGAGAGTTCCTTGATCGTAAGTCTTCCGACTTCAACCTCAGCGATTCAGAGCGTAACCTTATCCAGCAGGTGTGTGATGTGTATCATAAGGCAGGCAAGCAGGTGGTGGTGCTCCTGAATATCGGTGGTGTCATTGAGACTGCTTCCTGGAAGGATCTGCCCGATGCCATCCTCTGTGCATGGCAGGCTGGTCAGGAAGGTGGTAACAGTGTCGTTGATGTGCTCAGCGGTAAGCAGTCGCCATCCGGTAAGTTCACCATGACATGGCCTGTGAAGTTCACCGATGCCTATTCGTCCAAGAATTTCCCCGTCGATTTGAATGCCAAGATCGACATGATGAATCAGGGACAGAAGGGTAATGTGAAGAACGTGGACTTCACCGAATACGAGGAGGATATCTACGTTGGCTATCGTTACTTCGATTCCTTCGAGGTACCTGTCAGCTATCCCTTTGGCTACGGTCTCAGCTACACCACGTTCGAATACAGTGATGCCAAGATTTCCCAGAAGAACGATCTCTACGATGTGACGGTTACTGTTAAGAACACGGGTAATTTCGAAGGTAAGGAGGTGGTGGAGCTCTATATCTCTGCCCCTGACAACAAGACTGCCAACAAACCTTCCAAGGAACTGAAGGCCTATGCCAAGACCAAGCTGCTGAAGCCAGGGGAGAATGAGACGATTACACTTACCTTGAAGGCTGAAGACCTTGCCTCGTTCGACGAAGCTGCCTCTGCATGGGTGGTTACCGAAGGAGAATACCAGTTCCTCATCGGTGCCTCTTCTCAGGACATCAAGGCCACGCTCAAAGCCAATGCCAAGAATCAGCAGACCAAGGTGAACAATGTCATGAAGCCCGAGAAAGAACTTAACTTACTGAAAAGATAATCAGACTCCGATACTCATAAAGAGGCTAATTGCTTATGATATAAGCGGTTAGCCTTTTCTTTTTCCCCTTGTTCCATGGCATCGTTTTCATTTGCATTTGCTGTCCTTTGGGGGTTCAAATCATGACATGAACTCAGGGAAAAGCCGATAAAAACAACTATTCTTTGGACTGCAACGAACATTTTTTTAGGTAAAAACCGCATAAAGTTTGGTTTTCACATTGTAATTCACAGAAATATTCTTATATTTGCAGTCGAATAAGATCTTTACAAGACTAGGAGTTAACGGAAAATGAACATAAGGAAGAGGATATACAATATCATTGGTCCAGGCTACCTCACAGAAGATGGTGGCTTGTCGGAGAAGTATCACTTCTGCATGTCGTTCGTCATCGGTGTGAGTATCGTCCCTCTGATGTTCCGTGGCCATTGGGATGTCTTCAAGTATTTTGATGTGATTCCCGCCATCATCTTCGTGATTGATTACATCTTACGCTGGATCACGGCAGACTACGAGTTGAAAAAGGGAAAGCTTTCTTTCTTCATTTATCCGTTCACGTTGATGGCCATCATCGACCTCTTGAGTATCTTGCCTACCATTCACATGCTGAGTCCAACCTTCAAGGCAGCCCGTATCACCCGTCTGCTGAGGATTCTGCGCGTGGTGAAGTTCATCCGGTATTATGAGCCTTTGGAGATCATCATGGCTGTTGTCAGACGTCAGGGCCAAACGCTTTGGACCGTGTTCTCCCTGGCCGCATTCTATATATTCATCACTGCATTGATTATGTTCAATGCCGAGGAAGATATCAATCCCAGCACGGGAGATTACCTGTTCCCCACGTTCTTCGATGCCATTTATTGGGCGGCGTGTACGCTTACCACTGTAGGTTACGGTGACATCTATCCCGTTTCCCAGGTCGGCAGGTTCATCAGTATGATTTCCGCTTTCGTGGGAGTTGCCATCGTTGCTCTGCCGTCGGGTATCATCACGGCAGGATATCTTGATGAGCTGAAAGCAAGACGTGAGAGGCAGATGTCGCGAAAACTCATGAAACAACAAAACCAATTAGACGTAATAGATCATGAATTGGATTAGAAAGATCATCAAGAATATCAAGGGAAAAATCCATGAGATATTCCATCATGACCATGTCCTCGTGGTCCTGCTGGCTTGGCTGATAGCAGCATTCTGGGCAGTGCTGTTCGTGAACTTCACGATCTTCGATCCTGTGAGTCGTGCTTTGAGCGAGTTCAAAATGACCGACATCTATTTCACGATTGAGCGAATGGGGCACAATGTGAAATGGAGTGATGACATCGTTTTGATTGATATAACCGAGCAGAGGGATCGTGGAGAGATCGCACAGACACTTCAAGATCTGGCTTCCTGCAACCCCAAGACGGTGCTTATGGATGTGATCTTCGAGATGGAAGGAGAAGATCTGGTGGCTAATGGAGAACTGGTCTCTGCCATTGATCAGCTTCCACAATCGGTCTTGTCATGTAAGCTGATTGCCTCCTCCGAGGTGCAGGGGAAATTCGTGGATGTCTTGAAATCTTTCTTCGAGCCTTTCGGCGATTATACCTGGGCATACAGTAATGTACTGAAGGGGAATGGTCCGAATGGCACACTCCGTGATTATACCATCAGTCAGAAAGTGGATACCGCCACCTATTATTCCCTTCCTTATCTTGCAGCTTGCCGATACATGGAAAAGGAACCTTCTGTGGAGAAGAACAACAAACGGACTATTGTCTATTCGAATATAGAGTTCCCCGTGGTGAGATATGACTCCATCATGGAGAACAAGGCATTGATTAAGGACAAACTGGTCATGGTAGGAACGGTGACTGAAGAGGCCGATATGCATTTCACCCCTGTCGGTAAGATGGCGGGCATGAAGACGGTGGCTTACGCTGCGCAGACCTATATTGATCATCATGAGATCTCCTCCATGTCGAGTATCGTGTCTTGGATCCTGACAGTCCTTGTCTGTCTGATCGCTGCCTATGCCGGTTATCTTACAAGAAAGTACTCACCCCGTTTCTTCATCTATTGGAATAAGGTGGTTTATATGGTTATCAGTGTTGTGTTTGCATGGATCGGATTTATCTGCTTCGTGAAATACGATTACGACATCTCGTTGTTATTGCCGTTGCTGGGCGTAGCTTTCATCGAACGTGGCCGCATCCATTATATGTGGTTCATCGACTACTGCACCATTCATCCTCAATGGAAACGGCTTTACGCTTTTGCTTCACGTTCACTCTATTTCAAACCTCCCAAGAAAAAATGACAAGAATCAGATTATATCTATTGATAAGTGCCCTTATGACTGTGGTTGTCGTCGGAGCTCAGACGGGCGACCAATGGTTGAAGCAGGGAAACGACTTCTACGAGAAACAACAGTTCTCGAAGGCCGTGGAATGCTATCAGAAGGCAGCCGAGGCAGGTAGCCTGGAAGGACAGTTCAACTTAGGCTATGCTCTCTACAACGGTGAGGGCGTTGACAAAGATTATGCCACTGCTGCGATGTGGTTCAAGCGCGCGGCACGCAAAGGTTTTTCCAAGGCACAGTATAACCTCGCCTACTGCTATATGTATGGCCGGGGTGTTCCCATCGACTATGACAAGGCGCTCCGCAATCTGACAGAAGCTGCCAATAAAGGTGTCAAGAATGCGCAGCTCACCTTGGCAGAGTGCTATGAGAAAGGTGTCTTGGTGATGCAGGACAAGAAAATGAGTCAGCTGTGGAAAGACAAGGCTGCTGGAAAGCATACGGCGGAGATTCCGATGCAGGAAGTGGCAGAGGTGAAAACTCCTGCTCCTCATACATCGGGAAACCAGAACAAATCGGATGATCAAGGAACCGAAGTGGAGATCGATCCTAAAGGTGAGATCGCTTTGAACATCGGTGGCAATCAGCCCGCACCGCCTAAGACCGCCCCAGCAGGACGCCCTGTCCCTCCCGAAGTGAGAATCCTGTTCCCCGAGGACCAGAGTCCGTTCCATACGGATGTCATCAAACTGCGCTATCAGCTGCTGGCCCAAGGCTTGGAAGCCAGTACCCGTGTGACAGTGATGGTGGATGGACAGAAACAGCCAGCCGACCGTGCGGTGCGTGCTGCCAATACCGTGGAGGTTGATCTGCCGAACCGTGACTGTACGGTTACCATCTATGCCCAGAACGAGAACGGTAACAGTGAACCGGCCAGTATCCGACTGATCCGTGAGAAGCAGGTGGCAGAGTTGCCGAGGCTCTTCGCTGTGGCCATCGGTGTGGGTGACTACAACGACCCGGAACTGCCGAAGTTGAAATATACCACGAAGGATGCACGTGACTTCTCGAAGGTGCTCAGTACCAAGAAAGACTACCCCTATCAGGATGTGCAGGTGAAGACCATCTGCGACGAGGAGGCCACTCGTGAGGATTTCTATGAGGCCATGGAGTGGCTCAAGCAGGAATCATCGCCCACGGATGTGTGCATCTTCTTCTATGCCGGTCATGGCTACCGCGATGAGAAAGACCGTTTCTATTTTATGAATTATGGCAGTAGTACGTCGAAACTCTACAACTGTTTCTCAAGTAATGATTTCCGTCAGGCTGTTGAGGATATTAACGGTAAGCTCATCGTCTTCGTCGATGCATGCTATTCGGGTGCACTGATGGGAGGGAACCGTTCCGCTGCCAGCAGTCATTTCGTGGAACAGCTGCGGCGCACCAAGAATGGTATGGTGATGTATGCCTCCAGTGCCAGTGATACCAAGTCGAAGGAGAACGAGGATTGGAAGAACGGTGCTTTCACCAAGGCCTTGGTGGATGCTTTTAACGGGGCTGCTCGTACGCCGGGTGACATCGGTCTCTCCACGCAGCAGCTGGATCAGTACCTATATAAAGAGGTACGGCAGATGACGGACTACAAACAGACACCCATCTTCATGAATCCCAATGGTATGGAGCCTTTCGAACTCTTTACCTACGAGAAATAATGATTCCTTAAACAGAAAATATAACCAAGACAAATATGAATGAAGCAATGAAAATGAAAAAGAATGTGACAATGATGACAAAGGCATATCATGCCATGCGCCTTTGGGTGATGGTATTTGCTTTCATGACCTGTTCGATGGTCAGTGCTGCCGATTACCTGGTGTATTCCGTAGTGGGTACAGCCAAGATTTTTGAGGGCTCCAAGACGGTGAGCCTGAATGCCAGGAAGACACTCTCGGCATCCAGTAAACTCGTGATCGGGAAGGAGAGTGCGGTGACGGTGCTCGATGAGGTGAACAGTAAGATGTACTCCTTCACCACGGAGGGGACACACACCGTGGGTTCTCTGCTGAAAGCCGCCAAGACTCCCAAGAACCTGTCGAAGCAGTATCTCAGCTATATGGTGAAGCAGCTGTTCTCCAAAGAGAGCAAGAACCTCTCCCATCCCAGCACCTACATGCAGGTGACTGCCACCTCCTACCGTGCCACTGCCCGTGACTCGTTCTTGCTGAATCGCCTGGCCAGTATGGCTGAGATGACAGCCTCCGTGGAGAGCAGCCTGATTCAGCCCAAGAACCTTCTCTCTACGGATATGGATGTTCGCTTCGAACTCGTATCATGTGAGACGGGAGAGGCCATTGATCCCGAGGTGGATGTGTTCACGAACTGTTATGTGCGTGTCACCAATAACACGACAGAGCCCCTTTATGTCAACGTACTCGACATCGATGACCGCGGTAACAAGTACTTGGTGCTTCCTGTGGATGAAGCGGCCACCTGTGCCCATCTGCTCGTACCGGCACAGAGCACCGTGGCTTTTAAGTCGGAGCCGTTTGAATTCTCTGAGCCGAAATCACGTGAGACCTTCCTGCTCGTTGCTACCGAGGAACCGGTTGACTTCAGTATCCTGATGAGTCCGATCCGCGGCAATGGAGGCGATCAGATGAAATCGGGTATCTATCGTATTTCCTATCATACAAAATAAATCGATCAGTTATGCGTTTCCATAGTATGAACCGCCTTCGCATGGGACTCCTCCTGACGGTACTGATAGCCGTAACCGCCAGTGCTCAGGATCGGGATAAGGTGAGTGCCGACACCTTGCTCTATGAGCAGTTGTGTGCTCAGCACATCACTGAGAATTACCATGCACCTTACACAGTCAGTAAACGTGACTTGGAGGCTACGGCAGAACGGGGAATCTATCTCGTCAAGGGTAAGTCGTTCCAGGTGAAGTCGCTAACATCTGATTTCTATGTCCGTGACAAAAGGGGCACGTATGAGCCCATTTTTGACAAACGTTATCCTGTGGAGTCGTTCACGAATATCCTGCTTAACCGTCTGAAGCAGAACAAGCTGAAGATCGCCATCACCCAGCATCTGTATGGAAAGACGAAGAAGGTGCCTGTGCAGAATATGCAGAATATCTACGACCTGCTGGCAAGGAATATGGACATCTATTGCAGTGTGACTTCCATCACCAAAGAGAAAATGGAGGCTACATTGGTGTTCCACCACCGGAAGCTTAACTTCATCCATCTGTTTGTCGTAAGCGTTCCCACCGATGACTTGTTTGACGAGGGTGGACTTGTAACGGCTACGCTCTATGGCAATATTCCTCAAAGCAATATACGTACGCTCTTTGGAAAATATAAAGATTAAAATGATTGATAAAGAAATGAATATGACTAAGAATTTGATCATACGGTGCTTCATGACTGTCGCACTGGTCATGATGTCTGCCGCGGCGATGGCCGACGGTGCTACTTTCAAGATCCACGAAGGGGTTGTTGATGCCGCTACCAAGGCAAAGATGGAGCGGAATGTGATGACGATGATCGACCTCTTCAAGGAGGCTGCTGATGATCAGCAGAAGAAACTGAAACTACCCAAGGAAAACTTCACGCCCGAGGCTATCAAGGATATCGAACTGATGTGGAAGACCAGTGCAATGAGCTGTCCGCCAGTAGCGATCATGAGCCGTTGTCTGAAGACATCCTCCGGCTATCAGGTGCGTGGCATACCGGTAGATATGGTGGAGGCTGATCAGGAAGAGGCACGTCAGGAACTGACCATCGACTTCACTACCGATGGCCGTATTGCTGGCGTCAGCATCTCCATCGACCTTCAGCGCTATGAAGAGATCATGGGACAGAAGGAGAGTGATCTTGACTATGCGCGCCGGCAGATCATCGTTGATTTCGTGGAGAACTTCCGTACGGCATACAACCGCAAGGACATCGATCTGCTGAACAGCGTGTTTTCCGATAAGGCACTGATCATTACAGGTAAGGTGGTGAAGGAGAAACCAAACAGCGATCTCACCCGCATGACCCTTAATAATAATAAGGTGGTGTATATCAAACAGTCGAAGCAGCAGTATATCACCAATCTGACACGGGTCTTCAAGAATACCAAGTATATTAATGTGAAGTTCGATGAAATTGAGGTGGTGCAGCATCCGAAGTATGCGGATGTATATGGTGTCACGCTGAAGCAGTACTGGCACACCTCGGGCTATAGCGACGAGGGATACCTGTTCCTGATGATCGACTTCCGCGATGCGAATAACCCGCTGATCCAGGTGCGTACGTGGCAGCCGTATAAGAATGCGGAGGGACAGGTGGTCACCAAGCGTGAGGATGTGTTCCACCTCGGTTCGTTCCGAATCATGAGATAATCATCAAAAACTATTATATCACTATGCTAAAGAAAAGTTTACTATTCCTCCTGCTTAGCATGACGGCTCTTGCTGCCAGTGCACAGGGGGTGCTTGAAGTAGATGATCTATCGCAGGAAAACGCCGTCTATTCCAGTGAGGGCGAGAAAGCTGCCGTAGAAATCCGTTGTAACCACACCATCCCCCTGACATTCTCCTCTACGATGGACAGGACGGTGGAACCATTCAGTACGGAGATTCAGGGAACGGATTCTGTGTATTACATCGAGTTCCCCACAGGGTCGAGATATCGCGGACGAGTGATCACCGTGATCGCTCCAGGCTATAACCCGCTCGACATCCCGGTGGAGTTACAGGCAAAGCAGATGCGCACGTTCAAGATCTACGACCCGAACTCGATGGTGGATGCCGGTTGCTACCGAGGTCATCGTAACATGGGTGTCAAGGAGATCCAGAATGCCAACTACGAGGAGGCACTCAACCAGTTCAATGTGGCTAAGCAATGTTCCGACTGCGATCATGAGGAGAATAATGCCAATATCGCCAAGGTGGACTCGCTGATCAAGCTGCGCAGTGATGCCGACATCCTCTACCGAATGCTCGACTACAGTGCGGCGGCGGAGATCTACAACAACATCGTGCAGATCAACTCTTACGATGCCTATGCCGTGCAGAGGTTCAAGGAGTGTAACGAGCGATATGAATCGGAGTGTGCCGTCACCTTCAAACAGGCAGAGGCTTATTTCGATAACCGCCTGTTCGAGAAAGCACGTGCCTTGTATCAGCGTGTCGTGGAGAACGGATGTCCGGAGGCCAAGACCTCTACAGAGCGTCTGAACAGCATCACCAACTTCCTCACGGCAAAGGAGGAGCATGCCAGCGTGCTCACCTATGAGTGGATGAATGATGCGCCGATCGGTATCCACTATGGTCGTTACAACCAGACAAAAGCGGGTATCTACCTGCATCTGAACGTGAACTCCAAGAGTTTCAGTGCCATCCAGAGCAATTCGGGCAATGCCATCCCCGACCATCCTGAGGTGAACTTCGGTGTGGGATGGACAAAACATATCGTGAAGTCGGAGAAGGTGCCTGTGTGGATCACTTTCGGTCCGGGTGTCACCATGAAGGGTTTCTATGGTAAATATGCTACCATCGACAAGAATTCTCATCCTGATGAGCATGGCTATCCCAATAAGGAGGCTGAAGTGGAGGACATCGATCTGGAGGAAGGACAGAAGTTCAACGCTGCCGTATCGGTGAATCCCGAGCTCGGCGTCTGTGTGAAATACAGCTACTTCGCACTCCGTGTGGGCTATAGCTATCGCTTTGCCCTAAACAATGCCCTGAAGGATTTCCTCGGACAGCATTGCTTCAACATCGGTGTTGGCTTCGCCTTCTGATTGCCCACTCATCTACTGTTTCTGCTATTTCTACGGGACTTGTTTTTCATGCGGATCCCACAGATCCCACGGATTTGGTCACACAGATTCTTTTTATCTGATTGTCCCGCAGAAATAGCAGAAATGGCAGAAATACAGACATACGAGAATCTTTATTCCCCCCCAATCATTACTTCCGAATGTTGTGCAGAAATAGTGCATGACGTGTGCACATTTTGTGCAGACCCTTTGCACAACTTGTGCAGACGGTCTGCACAAAGTGTGCAAAGGCTTTGCTCAAATTGTGCAACACCCTTTCCCAATTCGTGCATTACCCAATTCGTGCATTACCCTATCCGCATGGCCCTCCCTCCCTTTGGGAGGGTAGGGGTGGGTCCCCTATCCGCATGGCATTCCCCTCCCATCTTAGGGGAAAGGCTACGGGTAGGCGAGCTTGCTCGGGAATGGGGTAGGGGTGGGGTCTAAACCCTGTGAAGTTGCGTGAAGTTAAACTTCACCCATAACTCACTATTCCCCAGTCGCTTTCATCACTGTGAAGTTGTGAAGTTGATTTTCAACCTTTCCTATGGGAATTATACTCTCTGTGAAAGAATTGCTTTTGTTTCTAAATGTTAAAGTTTGTCAATTCTATAAGATAGTTCGTTAGAAATACTCCTTAATATTAAAAAACTTTATATCTTTGTACCCGAAATAATAAATTGACTCTCTTTATGAGAGTTTATGACCTTCTCACTCTGTGACAGATTACAGGAGGTAAACAACAATAACGGTGCTCAGTCGTGAGACAATGGCACCCTTTAATAAGAACCAAATTGCTTACATATATATAATATAATAAGGTGTGCGCCCTCGGCAATCACCTCCCCACAACAATCAGTCTAAGAATTGACTCAAACCCGCCGATGATCTGGGGCTTCGGCAAACCAAGGCGATTTTCGCCCGTAAACCAAATTTAAATAATAAACATAAACCAATTATTAATTAACTTCAAGAACAATGAAGAGGTTTTTACTTTTTGTGATGATGTGTGTCTGCGTGTCGATAGGCGCGTGGGCAGAACAAAAGTTGGACAACGACAACATTACCATTGATGTGGAAGGTGATGTTGCCACTATTACAATTAAAAATGGTGGTGGGTTAAGCAATGTTAGTGACCAAGAATTACAGAGTTATCTTAATTCATGTAATACAATAGTTGTGAAAGGCTCGCCAAGTAATGATGATTATAATAAGCTCTCAAGTAGTTGGGGATTTGGTGATTATAACCGTCTTGATCTGAGCGGTGTAACGAACAATTCAACCATCAATTGCAAAAACAGTGTAAAGGTGATGATCCTCCCTGCTGGTAAAACTGCGGATGACGTACCTGCTCCTCATGGAAATAAGGACTATTTGAATTATGCCATTGTAAACAACAATCCTCTTGATGTTTATGTGAATCCAAAAGACGGTAACACAGGTTGGGTAGATGAGATTGGTAGCCAGACAGCAAATGTCCATCCCTTGAAGAATCCTATGGGTCCTGATGAAAAACAGAAGTACAACCAGTTGATGGAGGCTGCTGAAGGCCACGATAATATCACAACCTATGATGCAGATAACAAGTTGGCAAGTGATTTGAATTATCCCTCAGATTTGAATGGGGGTACTTTGGATAATTGGTTGCAAACGCATTCAATCAAGAATCTCTATGTCACTGGAGAGATGAGTGACCTTAACGCATTTCAAGGCCCTGGGAAGAACGTTTCCGGTAATGCGGACTTCTCTGGCATTACCAATACAGACTATTCAGCTCTGAAAATACCCGATTGTGGAGGAAAGGTGATACTTCCTGGAACGGTAGAATATGCAAACAATAAAGTTACTGTTAGTTCCACGGCCACCTCACAACAGGTAAGTGCTGCTTTGGCCGTATTAAAGAATAATGGTGGTCCCAAGTGGGATAATTTACAGACTGTTACTTTTGCGGATGGTTCTATCTATGACAAGTCCACCAAAACATTAACACTTTCTTCGGCAGCTGTTGAGTCTGCGGATGAGAATGTTATTAAGACTATGTCTGATGTTATTACAGGAAATGGATTGCAGGTAGAAATGATCAAAACCCAGCGCGGATCTGAGTATGATAGTACCAAAAAGACATTGAATCTGGCAGCTGGTGATGACAATTATGCTTCAGGTTTAAAAGCCAAACTATTAGCGAATTCACAAGATGTTGAGAAAGTGAACTTCTCAACAGGTTCTTCTTTCAAATATGCAGATGGGTCATTATCTATTTCTGATGCAGACAATAGTTCAGCAAGGATATCTTCTTTGGCTTCTAGTGTTGGGCGTGACAATATCACATCACTTAAACTATTAGAAGGTAATGCAACGATAGATAACAATAAAGTTACCAGCGTGACACTAAGAAATGAGATGACCGAAGATGAAAAAAATGCATTGAAACGGAAACTGCAAGATGCTGGCTTTGATGTCAGCGAGATACAATTCACAGTACGTCCTTCTTCGGATGACAACTCACATGTTCGGGTATGGATAGAGAACGGAAAAGTATATGTGGAATCTAATCAGGAAGGCGAATTGTCAAATCTCTTGAGTGCAGATCCTAAATCACAGGAAGCATTGAATGCTATTGAAGACCTGAAGTCTGCTCAGGGGGCTGAAATCGTTCTTAGGGGAGCGTTAAGTAAGGCTGACCTAGAGGCTCTTACAGATCCAAATAAGGGCGGAAATGAAGCTCAAACAGTTGATATGCGGGAGGTTACATATACCGATGCAAATGATGTGAACAATAATATGACTTTCGCACCATGGCAAAATACGATTAAAACTGCATATATTTCGAATGATGATAATGTGACGACAATACCGCAAGGTGCTTTCCAGAATATGACTTCTTCAGGATTGAAGAACTTGTTTATTGGTAACCATGTTACAACCATTCCAGAAAGTCGCTTTGAAAATTTTACAAATCTTGAAAGCGTTGATATTGCCACAAGTGTGACTACAATAGATAAGAAGGCTTTCAAAGGCTGTAAAAAATTGTCTAATGTTAATTTCCATGATGAAGCATGCAATGTGACTTACATAAACGATGAAGCTTTTATGAATACGGCCATTTCAGGAACTTTTACCGTACCCAAGTCAGTACAAAGAATTGAACAGTCCGCCTTTGAGGGTGTTAATAACATGACGGCTTTGGTGATTCCTAAAGGAACTGCTCTTGAATACATTGGTAAAAGGGCATTCTGGAATACCAATGAAAATGAGAAAGAAGGATTGAAAAACGTTTATGTAGAGGAAGATGAACGTACTATTGATTGTCATCAGCAAGCCTTTGACTCCAAGCATACAATTGGCCAGACAGATGTAGCTACAGTGACGACACGCTTATACTACCCTGCCAAATTCTATGAGCATTACGTTGGCTCATGGCGTACTACTCTATTCCCTAATGGCGTACTTACTCAGGCATCATTGGATAAGCTGAAGCAGGTCGTCGGCTTTAATGAAGAAGATCGTACGGAGAGGGATGTTGAAATTGATGGTAAAACATACCATGTCACTCACAATGGATGGCATATGTTTGTTTCTGGTGGAGCTCCTGTTACAAGTGAGTGGCGTACATATTGTAATGAAGCACCTCTTCTTGTTCCCGATAATGACGTTATTAAAGTTTATCTGGCGACGGGCTATTCTGAGAACATGGTTCAGTTAGTACGAATGAAAAAGGGTGATGTGATACCTCCTCTAACAGGTGTTGTCTTGAACTATGATTTTAATAGGTATGGTGATGGCGTTATCTTTATGGAGTATGCTGGCGATGAACATTTGCAAGATGTCCCATATGACAATCAGTATTACCGAGAAGAACGCAATGGTAAGAAAGATAAATATACCTACACAATGAGTGGTACAGTCTATCAAAACTACTTGAGGGCTATCCATACAAAAGGTAAGACTCCTGTTCTTATCAAAAACGTTGAAATCGCTGGTGGAGTAAAGACTTATCGTAATTTCTTCTTTGGCAATGGGAAAAAACTTGCTGATGCTAGAGATGCAGGAAATAATTATACTGGTACTGATTGGAAGAATGAGTATGACACCAAGGGTTGGGGTTTCTTCCGAGCCGTAAGTGGAAACTATAATGTAAATAGTAAGGCATACCTTCATTTCCCAGTAGATATATATACTGATGCCCAAGGTGGAGGAGAGAACATGAACCCGAAGGGTGATGGTAATGGAAGTGCTTCTTCCAAGGGTTATGGATTAGGTTTGTTCATTGTTGATTTTGAGGAAGAACTAGGTGTGGCCACAACTATAGAGTCCGTACCTGTAACCAAGAAATATATGGAAGGTTACTATACACTTCAAGGAGCAAAGATTTCTAAACCGACAACTCCTGGTATATATATCTTCAACGGGAAGAAAATCTTAGTGAAGTAATCTTTAACATGAATCATTTTGATTATGAAAGTATTATATATTAAACCGGTTTGTGAAACTTACGAAATGAAGTTTCAAGAGAATTTCCTTGGAGAGAATAGTGAGCCTGAGGAATCTGGTTGGCTTGAGGGTAAGGAAAATGAAACTGTTTTCTTCGATGATGCTCCTTTCGGCAGCCTTTGGGATGATGACCCAGTAGAGGATCCGTTCGCTATCGGCGACTAATGTGACTTATCCGTGATACAAACACGACAAGTAAAATCTTATATAGAATTCAAAACTTGAGTTAATTATGTGAGGGAGAGGCGTACCGCGAGGTACGCCTCTCTTTATAACACATCCTTTAGTACCGATTTCATAGTTTTAGAGTTTCTATGAATACCAAATAATAAAGAGAGGCGTACCGTGCGGTGCGCCTCTCGATGATGGATCTGTAACCCTCTATGAAATGATCGAATAGAAACTACTGGTTGTTAATCTCTTCGGTAAGCATCCGTTGAAATACACGTTGTATCAGTTGTAGTATCGTTGTACCTTTGCAATCGCAATAGTGCACACAACTACAACTGTTATTGTATTATGACCAAAGAAGAATTTGAAGTATTGCAATT
>Ga0247609_10000042_pt1 | contig 169349 bp, 118 predicted proteins | sample 172DNAGHGlowgp2_FD_193487 | JGI IMG/M metagenome (GOLD analysis project Ga0247609, IMG submission 193487) | Sheep rumen microbial communities from Palmerston North, Manawatu-Wanganui, New Zealand - 1728 DNA GHGlow gp2 | ecosystem: Host-associated > Mammals > Digestive system > Stomach > Rumen...
CGTTGTCCTTTGCCAACTTGTCCGCTTGATACGCCTTCGTATCTGATTCCTGTTCGTCAAGCCACGATTTCGCTATTGCTTCCTCTCCCCCAAGTGTCACAACTTGAAGCTTGCAAGTCGCTATAGGGTTCGTCGGTGACTACGCCCCGAATGGACTTTCACCACAGATGTATGACATGCCCGTCGTACAAAGAACAGGCGGCTCCCTTGCGGGAACCGCCTGACTTTTCTCAACCCCTAAAGGTTGATTAAGTTTTGAAGCTTAGCAGCTTACTTCATCACCTTAACAGCGTTTGTGGTGCCGTCGGTGTAAGTGGTAACGACGATGGTCATGCCGTTAGCCTCTGACATCTCCTGACCAGCCATGTTGAAGTAGCGTACGCCAGCAACTTCCTTACCGTTAACGAGCTCATCAACGTCGGTGGGACCACCCTTAGCAACATATGCGCAGTAGCCCTTGATGTCACCGGTGTTAACGTCCTTGATGAAGTGGATACCGATAGTGTAGCTGTAACCAACGGGAACGAAGTAGTAGTTCATGTTCTCGGTCAGGGGGTTCATTTCAGCCTCACCAAGATAAGCCTCGGTCATGTCCTCATTAGCACCATAAGCAACACCGTTGATCTTGAAGTAGAAGCGGCAGATGTCATGGAACAGAGGATAGATGAGATCCTGTACGTCTACATAGTCACCATTGTTACCGGGCATCAGGTCATAAGCAACCTCAGTACCGTCAGCGTAAACGAGAATCAGCTGATAGCCTTCCTGGGGCTCGGGAGGAGTAACGGGCTTGCCGGGAACAACAACCTCGCCATTAACGGGATCGCTGATCTCCTTGCCATCTTCCTGAGCATAAACAGTGAAGCCAAACTCTTCACCCTCGGGATCGTCACCGTAAGGAATTACCCAAACAGCGGTGCCTTCACCCTCAGCCACGAGCTGCTCATCCCACAGGATAGTGATGTGACCATCACCAGTAGCGGTAACGGTTACAGTCTGAGCCTCGGGATCGTCAACGATGGTGTAGGTGGGAGCATCGGTCTTCTCGACGGGAGCGGTCCACTCATACTCGGCGTTAGCAACGAGGTCATCATAGCCCTCAGCGCTTACGGTAACAGCGATTACGTTAGCACCCTCAACGAGCTGGATCATGCCGTCAACGAGCTCAACAACCTCACCGTTCAGGGTAACAACGATGTTGCACTCCTCGGTACCGTTGTAGCTGATAGCAACCTTACCATCCTCGGTGGGCTGACCAATTACGATCTGGCCTTCGAACTGCTGAGCCGGGGGATTTACACCAGCAACAGTGATGTTGGCAACCAGGGGACCATGAACGTACTCCTGACCTACAGTGGGGATACCACGGTCATCCTTACCACTTGAGAGAATTGACTTCACAGCGATGGTACCGCCAGTGAAAGTAGCGCTCGGTTTGATGCGGAGCTGAACGAAGAGAATGTCCTCCTCAGAGGCTTCCCACTTCACACCACCATAGAGCTCATACTCGCCGTCGCCATCGGGATCCCAATAGCCACCGGTTGCGCAGAAGCCCATGAACTCGGTTGAGTTACCCATGAGGTTACCGCTAACGTCAACAACGGCCTCATCACCGAACTCATCTACATAAGGCAGCAGGAAAGCTGCAGCGTTCTTCTTCACACCAGAAGTTACCTCCATGTCACCCTCATAGGTGAACTGAGCATCGTAGGTGCCGAAAGCCTCCTCAACGTGCAGATAAACGTCTACCCATACGTTGGTGCCGAGCTGATCCTGAGTCAGTTCTACATCGGGAACGTAGAAATAGCTAGCTGCCGACATAGTTCCTGCCATGGCAAGAGCAGCAAGAGTAAATAAAAATTTCTTCATAATTGAATAAAATTTAAATTGTTAATAAAAAAATAAATAAAAAATTCTGTCAATAATCGTTTGTTATCCAGTGCATAAAGTTGGTCTCATCATGATTTGTCAAAGCGTTTCGGAAGAACTATCATCTCATTAATATTTTTAAGGTGTTAGCGGTCGCCTACAACAAACCGACCCCGACAATAAATGCCAGTACCGGATGGAGAGTGCGACACATAAACTTTTCATTTCTCGTAACTTATTACGTTTACTCGAGTAATTTTCCCATATTGTCTGTTGCAAAATTAGTATAATTGAACGAACCCGCAAAGAGAGCCTCAGAAAAAAATGTTTAAAAAATGTTAAATTTGGACCTTTTTATATCCAAATGGCAAAACCATTCACTTTTACTATTGAATATGTAACTATTGTCCGCTTTAATTGTGAACTATATCAACAAAACCAGGCATCCGCCTTCGTCGAAAAGAACAGATGCCTGTTTGGTTCACATTTATTGTCGCATCAGAATGGTGGACGTCCACCACCGGGACGACCGCCAGGACCGAATCGGCCGGGTCCTCCGCCCCAGCGATCGGCATTGCGGTCCTTGGGCTGCTCGCCCTTCTTGAAGGTGTTGAAGCGGTAGGTAAAGGTCACCATGCCGTAACGGCCCAGGGAGTTGTAGTTGACATCCTCGATGTAGTCGCCGGTGACGTTGCGGTAGATGTTCTTGCGCTGGCCCAGGATGTCATAGACCGACAAGGTGATAGAAGCCTGCTTGTCACGCAGGAACTGATAGGCAAGCGAGCCGTTCCATATCCACTGGTCGCAGTTGTAGCCGGCACTGTAACCGCTGGTGGTGCTGTAACGCAGGTCGGTGCTGATGACCAGGCCGAAGGGGGCCGAGTAGGTGCCGTTGAACATGCCTCCCCAGGTGTGGATATTGCGCGCGTTGGACTTGAGCGCCGAGGTGGTGGTGTTCTGGAAGCCATAAGAGGGTCGCAACTCCAGGTCAAACTCGCCGGTGCGGAAGGCCAGGCCCGGCGAGTAGTTGAGACGCAGGGTGTTGCTGCGGTTCTCCACGCCATCGGTAACGCTCTTGGTGACGCCATAGCGGCCGAACAAGTGGCTGGTGAAGTACCAGGTCTTGCGGCTGCCGAAGGGGAAACTCAGCATGTTCATCGCCATAGCGCTCCACACGCCGCCCACGTTGGTGTAACTGGTGGTGCGGGTACCGGTGAGTTCGTCGGTTGTAACGGTCGAGACGATGCTGTTCTGGGCAAAATCGACGTTGGCCATGGCCATGATGCTGCGCTGCGCACCCTGGGCGAAGTCACCAAACCTGATGTTGATGTTGTGGTTGAAGGCGGGCTTCAACTCGGGGTTACCGATGATGATATTCTTGGGGTTGCTCTCGTCGGCAACGGGCTGCAACTGGGTGATGCTTGGCTGGTTGGCGCGCATGCGGTAGAAGACGTTCATGTTGCGCGTGTCGGTGAACTTGTAGCGGAATCGGGCGTAGGGTGCTACCGACCAGGCCCAGCGCTCCTTGATGTCGCGAGCGCTGTTGATGAGGTCCTTGCTCTTGGACATGGCGCTGTTGACACTGATACCCACGTTGAGGTTATAGGCCTTGCGCACCTGGCGGAAGCCTGCGCTGAACTCCTGGTTGTAGAACGTGTTGCGGAAACTGTTGCTCAAGCGCTCATTCCACTCCTGACCGGTAACGGTGCCGCCAGGCCAGATGCCCTCGCGCTCATTATCATAAACCATCTTGTCGCTTGTGGTGTAGCGGTAATTGCCACGGTAGGAGAACTCCAGGAAGCGGGCGTTCTTCACGTTGCCGATGGGCTCGGTCCAGGAGATGCGGCCCGTGACGCTGTGGGTCTTGCGGCGGTTGTTGGCCGTCTGGTCGATGAGTTGGTCCTGGTCAGGGACAAGATAGTAAGTGTTGTCGGTGTAGGTGTCACCATCCTCGTGCACATTACTATAGGAGTAATTGAGCATCAAGGACTGGCTGCGTCCAGGATGGCTGGCCACCTTGTGGTTGTAGATCAAGCGTGCCCCCCACTCATAACTCTTGCCATCGTTGAAGTAGTTGCTCAAACTGCGGTTGACGGCTGTCCTGGCGGGGTCACCGGCAAACAGGCTTGAGGTGTCGCCGCGCTCGCTCTTGTTGAAGTTGAACGAGAAGTTGGGGCGGAAGTCGATGGTGTTGTTGCTGTCCACCTCCCACTTGATGCGGAAGTCACCGCGCAGGTTGTGCCCCTTGTCGCGGGCCGCAGTGCTGGAATTCTCATAACTGGTGGAATCCTGGAGGAGATACTGGCGTGCAGTGCGCGTGCGCGTGTCGCGGTCGCTGTGGCTGTACATGATGTCACCGCCCACGCGGAAGTGGTCATCCTCCTTGCTGCCGATGTTGAAGTTGATGCCGGCATACTGTGATGAGGTGACGCCACGGTCGCCGCCAAAGCGCTGGAAACGTCCCGAGGCACCGTCGCCAAAGCCCAGATTGTTGGTATTGTTGCCACCGCCCAGGATGGTGAACTGGTTGCCGTCGCGAAAGTGGTTGATCATCACGTTGCCCGCATAACGGTCGTCGGTGCCATAGCCCGCATTGACGGTGCCAAACCAGCCGTTGTTCATGCCCTTCTTGACCGTGAGGTTGATGACCGTCTCGTCATCGCCATCGTCCACACCCGTGAGTCGGGCCAGGTCGCTCTTGCGGTCGATGACCTGGAGTTTGTTGATCATGTCGGCGGGAATGTTCTTGCTGGCCACCGTGGGATCGTCGCTGAAGAACTCCTTGCCATCAATGAGGATCTTTTTCACCTCCTTGCCATTGGCCGTGATCTTGCCGTCACTGCCCACCTCGACGCCAGGCAGGCGCTTGAGCAGGTCCTCGACCACGGCATTGGCTTGTGTCTTATAGGTGTCGGCATTGAACTCGATGGTATCTTCCTTTACCACAATAGGGCTTTTGACACCCACCACCACTGTCTCCTTGAGCATGATGGTATTGGGGTCCATTGTCACAACACCGATGTTCACATCACGCCCGTCTTCACCGACGGTGACGTGCTTGATGACATCGTTGTAGCCCAGATATGAGAAACGCAACAGGTACTTGCCCGGCTTGACGCCCTTCATGTTGAAGACGCCGTTCAAGTCGGTGGTGGTACCCTTGACCATCGTGCTGTCCTTATTGGCCATGAGCAACTTGACGGTCGCCTCAATGAGTTCGGTTGTGTCTTGGGAATCAACTAGGACACCATTGATTACCGCATCGTGGGCGGCAAGCGGCAACAAGCCAGTCATAACCATCAAAAGGGAAATAATAACCTTTTTCATTAACTAATAGTATTATATAATGTGTGATTTGATGGCGCAAAATTACTCGAAAACAATAAACGTGGCAAAAAAATTCGCCAAATCTACCTTTTTCATAGACAAATAAGGATAGACCCTTCATTTTTTACATTTTTTACCGCATCGTTTGGTATTGTGCGCGAAATGACGTAAATTTGCGGGTAAGATTGAAAACTGAAACAGGTATATTATGAGTAAAGTCATTATCATCGGATGCGGTGGCGTCGGCACCGTGTGCGCTCATAAGTGCGCACAGAATCCTGACGTGTTCAACGAGATCGTGATTGCCTCGCGCAACCGCGCCAAATGCGATGCTGTGGCCAAGGCCATCGGCAAACCCAACGTCACTACCGACCAGGTGGATGCCGACGACGTGGACCAACTTGTTGCTCTGCTTGAGCGCCACCGTCCCGACATGGTCATCAACCTGGCCCTCCCCTATCAGGACCTGACCATCATGGAGGCATGCCTGCGCTGCGGCGTGAACTACCTCGACACTGCCAACTATGAGCCCCGCGACGAGGCCCACTTTGAGTACAGCTGGCAGTGGGCCTATCGTGAGCGCTTTGAGCAGGCCGGCCTGACGGCTATCTTGGGCTGCGGATTTGACCCGGGCGTGAGCGGTGTCTATACCGCCTATGCCGCCAAACACCACTTCAGCGAGATTCACACCCTCGACATCGTGGACTGCAACGCCGGCAACCACGGCAAGGCATTTGCCACCAACTTCAACCCCGAAATCAACATCCGCGAGATTACGCAGAAAGGCCGCTACTGGGAAAACGGCAAGTGGGTTGAGACCGGTGCGCTGGAAATCCACAAGCCGCTCACCTACCCCATGATTGGCCCGCGCGAGAGCTACCTCATGTACCACGAGGAGCTGGAGTCGCTGGTCATCAACTTCCCCACCATCAGGAGAGCGAGGTTCTGGATGACCTTCGGCGAGGAATATCTGACTCACCTGCGCGTGATTCAGGACATCGGCATGGCTAGCATCGAGCCCATCAACTACCAGGGCATGGAAATCGTGCCGCTGCAGTTCCTCAAGGCTGTGCTGCCCAACCCACAAGACCTGGGCGAGAACTACACCGGCGAGACCAGTATCGGCTGCCGCATCAGCGGTATTGACAAGGAGGGCAAGCATTTGACCTATTACATCTATAACAACTGCGACCACCACAAGGCCTTTGAGGAGACCGGCATGCAGGCCGTGAGCTACACCACCGGTGTTCCTGCCATGACAGGCGCGATGATGTTCCTCAAGGGGCTGTGGAAGAAACCCGGTGTGCACAACGTCGAGGAGTTCGATCCCGACCCGTTCCTGGACGTGCTCAACAAGCAGGGCCTGCCCTGGCACGAGCAGTTCAACATCGACCTGGAAGCATAATCTAAACAACAAAGCTCATTCCGACCGCTGGAAGCACAACCGCTTTCGGCGGTCGTTGCTTTCTTACCAATTTCAGTTATATTAATATATTTTTTATTCCGACATTTGCTTATTATTTACAAAATGTTTTATCTTTGCAACGCTTGCTATTATTATCAACAATGGGACAATTGACTAACCTTCAAGTTATTTGTTGCACCTTTGGATAATGATAAATTGACACGATTTATTAATCACCACCAAAATTCATACACATGAAATATTTTTGTAAACATCTGCTAGTGTTCGCTATATTATTTGCGAGCGGGTGGGCTGTAGTTTCGGCACAAACGACCAGAGCGATTGACAACAAATGCTTTGGCCTCATGCTGGTTGACAACATCAGCCAATACACAACTGCGGGCGAGTTGAACAATTATGACAACCGGCTGCGTCTTCAGAACATCAATCTCACTGCCGAAGACCTGAAGACCGGTAATAACGTTTTCAAGTTCTACCGCACGGCCCAAAACGGAACCAAACATCTGTTTGCCGAGTTGATCATGAATGCTGCTGTCGCTGGCACATCGGTGACGGTAACTCCATCGGTCCGCTACTATGACGAGAACAACAACCTCACGGCCAATGGCGGCAACACCGCAATCAAGTACTCAAGCAGGACCTTCGCCCAGGGCGACACACTGGACCTGTATGGCGTGATTGACTATGTGAATGATGTGTTCAGCGAGGAAGTAGCCGACAATCAGCATCCTGACTCCTACAGCTACTATGCCACCTTTAACGAGGAGGGCGGCATCATCAGCACACTTGACTTCACGGGTTACTCACAAGGCAACTTTAGCGGAGCGCTCCCTGGCGCCGACCCTGCAGGCAGCTGGACGGTTACAAATAATGGTCTCAGTGCACAGAACGGCTCAGCGCGCATTCAAGCTAATGCCACCCTCACCTTCACTGTGCCTGCCACTCATGTGGGTAAGACTGTTACCATTGCCCTCACAAGGAATGAGACCAGTGCAGGAAATAGTAATAGGTATATCAGAATTAATGGCGGTTCTAATCAGAATGTCTCAACAGTTAACACTACCTACTATTACACATTTACCGCTGGAACGACCATCACAATTCAACCTAGATCAGGCAATATTTACACTTCACCATACTTTACCCAGATAGTCATCTATCCAGGCGAGGTAACAGGCAATTAAGCCCATCAGTAACCAGTAAAGTCTATTGAAACTAAACAAACGAGATATGAAAAAGACAATTAACATATTACGCTTTGCGCTGATGCTGGGCTTTGTTGCCATCGGCTTAACCGCATGGAGCCAGAACGTGGCTAACATCGAAAAGATGTCGGTATCGACCCAAATGTTCCTCGACGAGCTGGCAGGCCGTATCACCTTCGACGAGTCCCCAGCTCCTCCCACGAGACTGACGATACCCGGTGCCCGTCAATTGCCCGAGCCTCATCGTCCTATTGCCGACCCCGACACGATTGACGGGAATGTATATATCTCAGCCATCGTGCGTGTTGTTGACAACAGTGTTATAGGCGAACTGGAGGCACTGGGGGCTCAAATACAATGCCAGTTCAATAACGGCCTGTTGACGACCAACCTGCCAATTGACGCCATCGAACAGATTGCCGCCCTTGAGGGTGTGATAAAAATCGATGTTTCAACAGTCATGAAACCATTGACAAATCTTGCGCGAACGGCTACCAACGTTGACGACGTGCTCACGCTAAGCAATGATGCTAGTAACGCTGGCCTTCTCCAGCAGTATGATGGAGCAGGAGTCATCCTTGGTATTATTGATAGCGGAATCGATTTCCGTCACATCGCTTTTAAGGACGAAAACGGCAATTCCCGCATTAAAGGAGCATATTGCTACAATGGCACCCAAGTCACTGCCAACTGGACGGACAGTGGCACCCTGCCAACAACAGATAACTCCTCGAGCGACCATGGCACTCACACCAGTTCTATCGCCGGAGGCTCAAGTGTCATTGTCAACGGAACAAATGTGACCGTAACCTCTAATCATGCCAATGCTACATACGGCGGCATGGCTCCGGGTGCCGACCTGTTCCTTGCTGGAACACGCTTGAACACTGCCCATTGCCTTAACGCCTTCCAGAAGATGTGCAACTATGCTGACCAACAGGGCAAGCCGCTGGTAGTCAGCAACAGTTGGGGAAGCTCTTGGGGACCACGTGACGGCAATTCAGACGTGAGTGAAGTCATCTCAAATCTTTTTGGAGATGATCATCCTAACCGCATCTGCCTATTTGCATCGAGTAACGATGCCGGTCATGCCAATGGCGGAGTGGGCGGAGGTCTGTATGCCACGGGTCAGTCCACCCAAGCCAACCCTTTGGGCACCATCCTTCGTACAGAGTCATATATCGAGAGCTATGGCTATCAGTATTATTCAGGTCTTCTTGCTACAGCCTGGACCCGTGCTACCGATGCCAACGGTATAGGTATCAATATTTATGTCATCAACAAATCAACAGGCGCTATCCAGTACAGTTATAACCTGTTGAGCACCAACTCAAGCACTGGTGTCAATGGCAATTCCCTTACTCTAGGCGGTTTCAATAGGTCAATCGGTGTTTATTTTGACTATATCGCCAGCAATGGCAAGCATCAGGTGATGCTGTACGCCAATAACTCTATCACCAGTGGTTCCAGCTACGCGATAGCCATTGAGGTTTATCCCATCGGTGGCTCTAACTCTACTGTTGACATATGGGGCGGCGATAATACCTACCTGACCGGCAATGTCTCGACCAACGGACATAACTGGGTTTATGGTAGTGACGATATGAGTGTGGACGATGAGGCCTCCATGCGTGATGTGATTTCGGTGGGTTCTTACGTGACCCGTCAGCGCTCTGGCAGCAATAATGTAGGCGATATCTCTGATTTCTCCAGTTATGCTGTTGAGGGCAATGGCCCACTGGGTGATATGCATCCCTGGATCACAGCCCCTGGTGAGGACCTGATCTCAGCGTTCAATAGTAATAACACTGACCGCAGCAGCAGTTATGTAATTGACGTGAATAACTCGTCAAATCCATACGGTCGCATGTCTGGCACGTCGATGGCGACCCCGGCCGCTGCCGGTATTGTGGCCTTGTGGTTCCAGGCCGCCCAGGAGGTGGGCAAAGACCTAACGATGAGCGAGGTAAAAGAGATTATGAAGGAGACAGCCATCCGTGACAGTTGGGTGACCACTGGCTCAAACCGCTCCCACTTCGGCAACGGTAAGATCGATGCACTAGCCGGTATCAAGTACATCCTTGACAACTATGGCAGCAGTGAGCCGCACATCAGCGCCACACCCTCGTCGCTGACCTTCAGCTGCAATCCCGAAGACAATGTAACTAAACAAGTCACTGTCAAAGGTTATAATCTTACGGGGAATATCACTGCCACACTTAACGATCCGGACAACACCTATAGTATGACCGTGTCGGGAGCAAATGCTAACGGACAGACCTTAACCCTTAATTCCGGTGACATAATCGATGTGACCTACAGTCCTCATGCCTTAGGCACCCATACAGGTAGCATCACATTGACCAGTCCCGGGGCCGAGTCGGTAATTGTCACTCTTGATGGCAGGGCATCACTCACTACCGAGAAAACCCTCTTTGACGGGACAGACGAGAACTACTTCTTGCCTATTTTTGGCTATTTCTATGACGAAAAGCAGATTAACCAGATGATTTATCCTGGTGATCAGTTAACGGAATTCCAAGGCAAGACCCTCAAGTCGATGACCTTCTATTCACCTCATCTCTATTTCTCAGAAGGTAAATTCAATGTAAAAGTTGGCACCACGACTCAAAACACATTTCCATCAACTACGGAATCAATCGTTCGCCTGACCCCTGCCAATATCACGACTGTGGCAACCAATCAGGAAGCTACTGGTGGTGGCACAACGATGACCATCATCTTTGACGAGAACCATCCGTTTGTTTACGAGGGCGATAACCTGCTTGTTGATTTTGAGGTCACAGAGGTAGGCAATTATGACTATAGTAATGGTGATAATCCCACCTACTTCTATGGTGTGAATCAGACTACTTATACGGGATTCAATACTCATGCCCCTTCATCATCTGCGACGACAAATGACGATGGGATTTATACCACAGGTCGCTATTGCGGTGCCCGTCAATTCTTGCCTAAGGTGACGATTGTTGCCGAGGCACCGATGATTCTAGAACCGTCCTTGTCAGTTGATCCGAGCGAGGTGTTCATTGAGGATGAGACCGATGCCAACCGCAGTGCGGCTGTTGACGTTATCGCCGAGAACCTGAGCGGCGCTTTGACAACGACTGCATCCTATCACTGGAGTGCAGCCCTGAACCAGGACAACACCGAGTTGACCGTGACCTATCACGGCAAGGCCTTGCACCAGGTGGGATCGGCGAGCGTCCACAGCAATGCCGATGACCTGCACGCCAGCGTAGCGGCCGATTACCTGTACACGGGCCCGATTTATATCATCGGTGACGTGAACAACTACTATTGGAACACCAATAACGGCGCCCAGATGAGCCGTGACGAGAATGGCATTTATACTGTTACCGTTTCGACTCAACAGAGCAGCGATGCGGCCTACATCTCGTTCACCAAGCAGCTGGGCACGAACATCGACGGCTATCGCTTCGGTCCCGTGAGCGGCGGCAACTGGTGGCTCACCACCGAGACTCAGGGTGTTTACAATCCGCTCGATACCGTGGGCAACGTGAACAATATCCGTGTGACCCCGGGCTACTATATCATCACGATTGACTCGAAGAACAACAGGTTCATGATCACGCCTGCCGCCATCAGTTCCAGCGTGAGTCCCGCCGAGGGCACCCTGGATTTCGGCACGGTATTCACCGGCAGCACCTCGACGCAGACCATCACACTGACCAACGACGGCGACCTGCCGTTCACACCCAGCCTGAGCGGGCTTTCGGGAGCGTTCAGCACCGACTATGTACCGGCAGAACTTGCTCCTGGCGAATCGGTGACCATCACCATCACCTATGCTCCCCAACACAGCGGCAGTGACGTCGGAACGTTCACGTTGAGCGATGGCACGAACACCTATACCTGGACACTGACGGGCTCGGCCGTCACCCCCGTAATCCACGGCTATGTCGATAGCGATGATCAGAATGTCGATTTCGGCGAGAAGGCGCTTGACGAGACCTACACCTACAGCGTGCGCATCTACAATGACGGCGACTTGCCCTTTGATCCCGTCATCGACGCCACCGGTCTTGACGGTGTGTTCGCCGTGAGTCCGACCACGGGCATCACGATTGCCCCGGGCGAGTATTATGACCTGACGGTTTCCTACCATCCCACTGCTGAAGGCAGCTACAGCGGCACTTTCACCGTGACCATCAACGGTGAGCCCACGACCGTGACCGTCACGGGTAGCGCCAGTGCATCGGCCATCTCGGATGACATCATCCACAGCAACTCGGTGACCGTGCCGGTTTACAAGACCGACCTCGATGTGTATGGTCCCTACTCCTACAATCAGGTAGAGACCGACACCAACCGCCAGCTCGCTGCCAATGTCACCAATGGCAATGTCAAGGTTCTGGCCAAGGACGAAGATGCCATTACGGGTTATCGTCTGTTCCACAATGCGGGTTCTCAAAACAACTCGGTCAACATGACCAACTGGGCTGCTGGCAATGACCAGAGTTCGGTGGCCTATGCCGTCCACAACATCGCCCAGGATAATTTCACGACCTATGCCAAGACCGGCAACAGCTGGGCTCAGGACGAGACCTATCCCGTCAACGGCGCCAGTGAATTGTGGATTAACCTGCAAGACAATGACGAGGTGGTCAACGTCGACACCTGGTATGTTCCTGTTGTTGTTGCCGACAGCAAACTGGGCAACTCTAACACCTACGGCTCTCGCATGGAACCGAACCCGGCACTACTGAGCGAAATCATGGTTGTGGCAGCCTATGATGACACCAAGCATCATCGCGAACCCATCACCGACGATGCTACGGGCATGAAATATGTCTATGTGACGGCCCAGGCCGAGATTACTGCTAGCATTCCGTCAATCGATGTCAACGGTCACACCTATGAATGCTATAAAGTGCGTGCATGGCGTCAATACAAGCCATACATCATCGGACAAGGCGAGGGCGAGGAAGTCATCGAGTTAATCGGCGAGAACAGCGAGGTCGATGGCGCCACCGGCATCGTCAGCTGCACCATCGGCTCTAAAGACTGGACCGACGTCAATGTTGACTCCATATATCTGCCCAATGAGTACACTTTCATTGTCAAAGATGGCAGCCAGACTAGCGTCAAGTTGATTGGCCGCGTCTATTACAAGCGCTCGGATGTGGCATCGATGAGCATGCGCGGCGAGGGTGAAGAGGGCGGATACTTTGCGATGGAAGACGAGGAGAATCTGCCCGACCAGCCCACCTTTATTGATGAGTATCTCATTAACAAGGAGGTGGTTGACATCACCTATGTTAACCCATTGGGTGTGACTTCCCGTCAGCCGTTCAATGGCGTGAACATCATCGTGATTCGTTACAGTGACGGCACCATATCGACCACCAAGGTAATGCGATAACAACAATTCAGTTCAACGATGGCCCGCTCAGCAATGGACGGGCCATTTTTTTAGGCTTTAGACGGTAGACGTTAGACTTTAGACGTTAGACGTTAGGCATTATTCTCTAACCTCTAACCCTTAACCTTTAACCTGTGAGCAATGCGAGCATCAAGGGCCCTCATGGTTTCTGATAGTAAAATATGCAGAGGCACTATTGTTTATGATAATTTTTTGCAGTATTATTAAAAAATTTTGAATAATCCACTTGCAACTAAATTCAAACTACTACTTTTGTATTTGCTTTAAAAGCGTAACCAACTTCGAGAAGTTACTGTTTTCGGTGCATTTTCAAGCTAAGCCCCTAGACATAACAGATGCAAATATATTTATTAAGTTGTGGTTATATATAATATTATTATACCTTTAATTCTGTGATTCATATGAAACGTAAAATGACAATTTTGTTATTCAGCCTGCTGCTAGCGGTGGGCTGGACTAGCGATGCTCAGGCTCAGGAGGTTACAAGGAGCAAGTCTACCAAGTATACCACCAGCCAATTGAGAAAGACGCTCTCCCAAAAGGAGGCAATTGGGCAACCTGGAGTCAATGCGACAACAGTCACTTTGATGAATCAGGGTTCTCAGTTTAGGGCTCCTCTGCGTTCCCAAAACTTTAGCCAGACCTCACCGGTCGTTCATCCCAAGTCTTGGTATCAAGCCCTGCCCGATGTCACCTGGAACGGTGGCAGCCAGAACATCACCGAGCCTTTTACCGATATCGATGGCATGATGGCACTGGTAAAACGCGTGTACACCGACACGAACATCCCGGGATTCAAGTTCTCTGAACCCCTTAATATGGATATTCCCTACCAAAGCATCCAACATGGTTGGAATATCATTTACAACCAATACGAAGATATTGAGTTATTTTTTGGTTCCGGTTACATCGACATTGCAGCTATTCGAATAGTGAGTGGTACTGACACTACCATTTGGGCACCGACTAGTACAACTAGTTCTTTACCCAATGGTTGGACTACAGATGGTAATTTGTATTTTGAAAGTATGTCCAGTTATGGCTATAATGGCTTGTATGCTGCCTATTTGGCATCTGGTGGATCTATCTACATTCCTGCAAGTCAGTTGGCCAACTCAAATGGTTATGTGTCTGTTGATGTGGCAAGTATTTTCGTTGGGCCCAGCAATGTTACTAACTTTAATTACACCGTACAGGTAATCGCCAACGACACTTACCCATATGTTCTTGACTCTATTCGCAGTGACAACCTTTATTGGTATACGAAGTTTAACTGTGCGGGCACCACGACCCCACCTGACGATGCAGGTTATACTGTGATGCTTGTCAAAGTTCAAGATGACTTCGACCAGAATAGCGTTCCAGAATACACCTACTCGACCCAAGAACTGCGTAATTACTTCCAGACTTATGTCAAAGAAATCCAGTTGCTGACCGACGGTCTTCGCGTCCAAGAGGGCACGGATGAAGCTGGTACCTTGTTTGCTTACAACGGTGACTTGAACAAGTTCTACTTCATCGGCAAGGGTAAGATGGCTTTTAAACATTCGATAGAATCTGATCCTTTTGATAGGGCTCCATTCTATAGCATGTATGAGGAGTTCAGCCCCTACGTATCAGGCGAACATGAGGACCACAGCGACTTTTATGAGAAGATGATGCAGGGCACCACCTATCCTGTAGTGCATGACTGCGAGGGTGTGATTTGCCTTGATCACTACTTCGCCATGACAGGACAAGAAGGATCCTCCGAGAATCGCGTGAACTGCCTTGTGTTCTACGTCCCCGACAATCGTGGACAATATGGAGGATGGCAAACCTATGAACCAGAGCATCAGCCCACTGTGGGTATGTACATGATTGACCTTTATGCCAATATTGCATCGTCCACTACTCCCAACTATTACACAACGACGGTAACTTGGGAAGACAACCTCGATGTGGTCACCCATAGCGACGGTATCCCTCAGACCTACTATCTATATGAGATTTGGGACAAGGATGGCGACGGTGACATGGATACCACATGTGTATATACTGGACCCAACACTTATTGGAGCAGTGCCGATGATCCCGTTCACGGTGATTTTCTCGTGGGCGACCCCACCGCATATGATGTCCATTACTTCGTGATCGGCGTCCCTACCGCTGCAACCAATCCTGACACCTTCTATGCCCAAAGTAATACCGATGACGTGACCGTTCCAGGTAAGAACGACTTCATTGGCCTGCAGTGGGTGCGCTACGAGAGCGACTATTTTGCCAAAAACGTGGCTGATCCTAACAACAACGAGGTGAACTATTATCGCAACTGGTTAGCGCCACATAAACTGAGTACAGAAGGCCAAGGAGGCATCAGCGCCGGCAATGTGGGCGCCAATGGCCGCACGTTGACCTTGTATCGCGAGGATACCCCCATCATTGATCTTGAGCTGGTAATGAACGGTAACAAAGCTTACTACCGCATCAAGTACCGCGATAGGGCTACTAACCAGCAAGTGGAGCCTGGTTATAACGAGAACACTGGTGAAAAAAATAACAACTAAACACGATATAAGCGATGAAAAAGATATATATTTTTGCTGCAGTCCTTGCACTGCTCACCCTGTCGCTTAATGCGCAACTGAAAGCCACCAAGAAGGGAGTTGTTCAACCTACAACAACCACGGAGAAGGTTGACACGCCTCCCGACGGCTACTTCCGCATGGGTCCCTCAAGGGCTTCTACCACTCCGGTGACCCCGCCCTACACCAACGGTTTTGATTCTTCTACAGAAACAAACTGGTGGGAGGTTATTAATGCCAATAACGATGGAAACACCTATACTTGGGCATTCTATAGTGGTCGTGCACGTTATCACTGGAACTCTTCCAGTGCCGCCGACGACTGGTTGGTGACGGCCCCTGTGGTTCTCGAAGCAGGAAAGACGTACACGTTCTCCATTAATGCCTGGGCTGAAACGTCTAGTTATCCCGAACAGCTAGAGGTAAAGTTGGCATCTGCAAATACAGCAACTGCGCTTTCAGCTGGAACTACTGTTATTGCTTCTACCCAAATATCAAGTACAAGTAGCACCAACACCTTGAGTAACCAGAACGTGACGGTGACTACCTCAGGTAACTACTACTTTGGTATTCATGCGATCTCGGCTAGAGACATGTACTATCTGAATGTCGATAATCTTGAGATTGGTGTTGCAGCAGAACCCGAGCACGACTTGGCAATTGCCCTGAGCGCTCCTGCTACGGCTGGTGCTGGCAACACTGTAACCCTCACAGCTACCGTAACCAATACTGGTGACTTTGACGAGAACGGCTACACGGTAACCTTTACCGCTAACGGCACTACCATCAACACCCAGACCGGCGGTGCATTGGCACAAGGTGCATCTGCTACTTTCACTACCACCTACACAACCGATGCCAATGCAAGTTCAGTGAACTTCGGTGCCAGTGTGGCTTGCACCGATGATGCAGATGCATCCAATAACAATGCCACGGCATCAACATCGCTTGTCGTTCTGCCGCCCCCCGAAAATGTAGCGGCAACAGCTAGTGATAATAGCGGAACCATGACATGGGATGCCCCCACCATCGAAACATCAATTGTCACGATTACTGAGGGATTTGATGACACCAGCGTATACCCCTCATTCTCTATTGGTGGCATCACTGCCACACAGCATACCGGTACTATTGGTGACTGGACTGTTTATACACCCAGCAGTGACTATGTTTATGGTCCTCAGGGCGTAACCTTTACAAACGACAATGATCCGCAAGCTTGGATTGTATTCAATCCGTCGACTGCAGGAACATCATGGACCGCTCATAGCGGCAACCAGTTTATGGTATCGTTCTGCGATGCAGGTGACGAAAATGGTAATAATATCCAGACTACCGACCACTGGCTGATTTCGCCCGAGTTAAGCGGTAATGCTCAGACCATCACTTTCTTTGAACGTGTGATTACCACTCAATATGGTAGTGAGGATTATGAGGTACTGGCTTCATCGACTGACAAGAATCCCGCAAGTTTCTCATCAGTACAGAGCATCACTTCGAATACGACAACTTGGACACAGCGTTCAGTGTCTCTGCCTGCCGGCACCAAGTACTTCGCAATCCGTCATACCGCTTATGACATCTTTGGCATTCTGGTTGACGACGTTACTTACGAAGGCATTGTTTCTTCTGGTCCCCAGCCTGTATCCTATAACGTTTATCTGGAGGGCGAGCTTGTGGGTAATGTGGATGCCAACACCTTTAGCTACACCTTCAATAACCTGAATGACGGTACCTATAATTGTGCTGTCAGCGCAGTTTATGATCTTGGTGAATCGGCTGCTGTACCCACCAGCTTCACCATCGACACTACGAATCCCACGATTGAGATTACTCCCGAAACTCAGACCATCAGCGATGCCGCTGCTGGTACCTTGACCATCACTGGTACTGACATCGAGGGCAACATCAACGTCAGCGCGGCTAACAACGATTGGTATCTGAATCCTAACTCGCTCGGCAACACTGGTGGTAATGTCAGCGTGTCCTACACGGGCCGCGACCTGAGCGCCAGCACCACCGTGACGGCAAGCGCCACCGGTGCTACTGACGCCACGGCTACTGTGAACTATGTTGCAGACTTGTACATTGTGGGTAACTTTGGCAATGGTTGGAACTTCAACGATAATACCCACCCAATGACCTACGCCAATGGCATCTATACTGCCACGCTCACGGCAAACGCCGGCGACTATATCCTGTTTGCCCGCTTGCTGGGTAACAGCAATCCGTGGAACACCCGTGATGTCTTCGGCCCCAGCAGCAATGGCGACTGGTGGATGCAAGGCAATAGTGCCAATGGCACCATCGACCTGAATGACGATGACCCCATCCATTTCCCTGAGGGCGGCACTTACACCATCACCATCAATGCCAATGACGGTACCTTCACGATCACCAAGCCGTCCGAAGGTCAGACCGCAAGTCCCGTGATCTCCTACGAGATCGGCGACGAGTATGTGACCATCACCGCTACCGGTGACGGAACCGTGACGCTGAATGTGCCTGGCTATGATCCCGTCAGCGGCGAAGGTTCGGTAAGCATCACTGTGCCTCGCGGCTATGCGAACAACACCATTACTGCTACCGCCACTGCCAAGGAAGTCAATAAGGACGAGAGTCTTCCCACAACCCAGCAGATTACCATTCCTGCCGGCTCAGGTTGGACGGAAATGGATGGCGAGTATAACAATCCCAACGACCTGCTCAGCTTCCTGAAAGACGGTGAGGACATCATGATGGTTGACCAATTCCGCGTTTCGACGTTGAACAATGATCATCCCGACCATTACACCTACACCTTGAGGCAGACCGTTAATGGCGAGACTCAGACGAGTACTCCTGTGGACATCCCCGTCTATAAGACCAGCTCGACAATGCAAGGTCTCTACACAATGGAACAGATTAATGGTGATAAGGATATGCATCTGAAGGCCAACGTGCTGAACACCGAGATGGACTATGACGTCCATCCCGACCGCAATACCTTGTACTATAGCCTGTACCGCGGTGATCTGGATGAGAATTCCGTTTATCCTGTGATTGACGCTGATCACCGCGTTTCACAACTCCAGAGGTTCTCGGAAATGGTTGGTGAATATCCCCAGTACTTCCTCTTCGAGAGCCATCAACAGGATGTTGCTCCCAGGTATGACCACATCGGTAGCCAAATGGTAGAGCGTCTCGACACCAACTGGGTTGAAGGTCAGTATCAAGACCAGCTGCCCTATGTGCCTGTGATCTGGACCTATGGTCTCTACACCGCCCGTGGTGACGGCTTGAATAACACCTATGGCTCGGACATCAAGCGCGAGACACTGGGTGAAGTTACTGCTGAGGCCAAGATTTATCAAACGACCAGCACTTGGGGTAAGTTCAAAGATAGTAACAATGTGGAATATTGCATCTACTATCCTGAAATCAAGATTACAGGTGTTTGCCCTGTAACCGTGACTGCTGGCGATGGTGACGTTTACACCTATGAGCCTTACATGTTCCGCGCATGGTGCACCTATGAGGGTGCCCGCGACTTCAAGTCTATTGACAACGAGCTCCTTGACAACGGACCGAAGAGCGTTCCCTTCATGCTGGACAGCGTGATTGTTGTGGATCCTTCTCAGAACATTGTGACTATCGGTCGCGACTGGTTGCCTAGCGACACCTACAAACTGCCTTGGGCATTTGGTGTTCCTGTCACTGAGGATCCCCAGAACGTAACTTTCATCGTCCGCTTCTACTACAGGCAAGTGGTTGAAGAGGGTGGTCAGCAAGAGGGCGGAAGCAAGCTCCGTCTTGGCAACGATGCTGAAGAATTCTTCATCGCCCAGGGTGCTCCTTCTTCACAGAGCGCTGTGACCGCAGTCAACGAACTGTTCGGCGGTTCTGAGGTAGTAAGTGTTACCTACTACAATGCTCAGGGTATGCAGTCGAGCAAGCCGTTCAAGGGCATGAACATCATTGTAACCCGTTACAGCGATGGCTCGACCAGCACGATGAAGGTGATGAAGTAATTACTGAAATTGATATTTTTCGCAGAAGAATAACGATTTATAACCACAGTAATAGTACTAAATTATTTTGAGATCTGGGGTGCGCTGACGATAGCGCGCCCCAGATTGTTTTTTTCCATGCTCGCTTTGCTCGCAGGTTAATTGATGCTCGCGTTGCGAGCAGGTTAAAGGATAAAGGATAAAGAGGCATCCGCACTCCTTTTTTTAACAACAACTGATTTTTCTGAAACTTCTGAGCTGACGCGTGATGCTCGCGATGCGAGCAGGTTAGAGGTTAGAGAATAACGCCTAACACCTAATGTCTAACGTCTACAGTCTAACGCCTAACGTCTACAGTCTAATGTCTAGCGTCTAAAGTCTAATGTCTAATGTCTAACGTCTAGCGTCTAAAGTCTATTTTTTCGGGGAAGAGGGCGATGAGTCGCTCGTCGGCAGCACACCATTGGAGGGTGTTGAGTTCGTTCCATTGCAGCCAACGGCTAGCGATATGTTCGCGCATGGTGAATGCCGTAGTCGCTGCCGTGCAGCGATAGGCTGAGAGGGTGATGGTAAAATCGGGATAATCATGTGTGGCGGTGGCGAGCAGTTCGTGGACCTGGATGTCATAATCCATTTCCTCGATAATCTCGCGATGCAATGCCTGTTGGGGAGTCTCGCCCGGCTCGATTTTTCCGCCAGGGAATTCCCATCGGTGGCTGGTATAGGGATAACGGGTGATGCCTCGCTGCATGCACAGCACCTTGCCGTCGACCTCGATGACGGCGGCCACCACGTTGTAATGCTTGCGACAGGCCATTATTTCACCAATGTCTTGCCGTTGTCCTGCCAAGCAATCACGCCGCCATTGAGATTGGTCACCGTCAGACCCTGGCTGGCGAGCTGTGATGCGGCACGGGCGCTGCGACGGCCACTGCGGCAATAGACGGCGACAGGGCGCTGGCGGTCAATCACGGCCAGGGCGTTCTCGACAAACGCCGAGTCATTGACGTCAACGAGCAGTGCCCCGGAGATGTGCCCTTCGTCGAACTCTTCCTGAGTGCGCACGTCAAGCAGCTGCACACTGGGGTCGGCTATCAAGGTTTGGAACTCGTCGACGCCGACATCAGACCACGAGGGGGCAATCTGTTGAGGCACAGAACGATGTCTCATGCTTGTGACGCATGAAACAGCAATGACCGCCACAAGGGCCAGCAACATCATGGTTTTCACATTGATCATCAAAACTATCATGTTAGTGAATGTGTAGATTATTATTGTGTGGCGCAAAGGTACAATTATTTTTCAGTCGATCGGCACTTCGGACCCATTTATCTGCTTAATTATAACTACAAAACCCACACATTGGCAGTCATCAACAATGATGCCCGATTATAGAGTTGAGAAAAGCATTTAACGCTGTTTCCTGCCATTTTCGGATAGGAAGTGAGAAAAAAGTATTACTTTTGTAGGTTGAATTCAAATGAAAAAGCAAAAACAAGTGGAAACAAGATACATTTTTGTCACCGGCGGTGTCGTGTCGTCATTGGGCAAAGGCATCATCGCATCAAGCATAGCACGCCTGCTGCTATCGCGCGGCTATAGCGTGACGTGCCAGAAGTTTGACCCCTACATCAACATCGACCCGGGCACGCTCAACCCCTATGAGCACGGCGAGTGTTACGTCACCATCGACGGCCATGAGGCCGACCTGGACCTGGGGCACTATGAGCGCTTCACCAACATCAAGACCACGCGTGCCAATAACGTCACGACGGGCCGTGTTTATCAAAGCGTCATCGACAAGGAGCGCCGCGGCGACTACCTGGGCAAGACCGTGCAGATCATTCCGCACATCACAGATGAGATCAAGCGCGACGTGAAACTGCTGGGCACCACCGGCAAGTATGACTTTGTCATCACCGAGATTGGCGGCACTGTGGGCGACATCGAGGCATTGCCGTTCATCGAAGCCATCCGCCAGTTGCGCTGGGAACTGGGACGCCGCTGCATCTGCGTGCATCTGACCTATGTCCCCTATATCGCCGCAGCCAAGGAGCTCAAGACCAAGCCCACGCAGCACAGCGTCAAACTGTTGCAGCAGGAAGGTATCCAGCCCGACATCCTGGTGCTGCGCACCGAGCGCCAGCTGCCTCCCACAATGCTCAAGAAGGTGGCACAATTCTGCAACGTGAGCGCCGACGCCGTGGTTCAAAGCCTCGACGTGCCCACCATCTATGAGGTGCCCCTCAAGATGCACGAGCAGCGTCTGGACAACATCATTATTGAAAAGACTGGACTGGAGGTCAAGGGCGAGCCCGACCTGTCGAAGTGGAACGACTTCCTCGCAAAGCTCAAAGGAGCTCAAAAGGAAGTGCGCATTGGCCTGGTGGGCAAGTATGTCTCGCTACAGGACGCCTACAAGAGCATTGATGAGAGTCTGCTTCACGCTTGTGCCTATCATGACCGCAAACTCAAACTCGACTATATCAACAGCGAGCACATCAACGACGGCAACGTCGAGGAATTGCTTAGCAGCCATGACGGCATCGTGGTGGCTCCCGGTTTCGGGCAGCGCGGCGTGGAAGGCAAGTACATCGCCCTGCGCTGGTGCCGCGAACACGACATGCCCACATTCGGCATTTGCCTGGGCATGCAATGCATGGTCATTGAGTTCGCCCGAAATGTGCTGGGGCTGACCTCGGCCAACAGTACCGAGATGGATCCCAAGACGCCCTATAACGTCATCGACCTGATGGAAGACCAGAAGACAGTGACCAACATGGGCGGGACCATGCGTCTGGGAGGCTATGCCTGCCATGTGAAGCCTGGCACGAAAGTTGCTGAAGCCTACGGTGTGGCTGACATTGAGGAAAGGCACCGCCACCGCTTCGAGTTCAATGACGAATTCCGTGAAAGGTTTGAGAATGCAGGCATGACGATTGCAGGTGTTAACCCTGAAAGCGGTCTTGCCGAGGTCATCGAGCTATCGGACAAGCGCTGGTACATCGGCACGCAATACCATCCCGAGTACAGCAGCACGGTGCTCAACCCCCACCCGCTCTTCATGTCCTTTATCGAAGCTGCCATCAGCGCCCAGTCCTAAGGACTGTTGCTGTAAGTTTTAAGTTTGTCTCATGACAGGCGATCACGCTTAAAACTTAAAACAAAGAACTAGAAACTATAATACTAAATATATGGATAAAAACACTTTGATTGGAATGTTGCTCATGGGAGTCGTCATCTTCGGCTTCATGTGGCTGCAACAACCCAGCGAGGCCGAAAGGGCTGAACAACAGCGGCAAATGGACTCTATCGCCGCCGTCCAGCAGGCAGCGCAAAAGAATGATGCCGTGATGGGCAATGTGGATACCTTGAGCACGTCTGAACTTGCACGACTGTCGAGTATTCTGCAGAACATGCCTAAGGAAAATGCAGCTATCAACAACGAGGGCGTTGCGCTCTCGTTCAAGGACGGTAAGATTGCCGGCACCGTTACTGTGGCCGACACCACCGTACAGTGGGACGAGGTGACAGCCGCAAGCAGCGCCAACCCTGCAGTACACAACCTGGCAGTTCAAGCCGTGCAGCGCACTCTCGACATGTATGCCAAGAACGGCTCGTTTGCCGCATCTCTCACAGGCACCGAAAAGATGGTGACGCTCGAGAACGACTCCCTGAAGGTCGAGCTCAGCACCAAGGGAGGTATCATTGCTCGCGCCACACTCAAGGGCTACAAAACCTACAACGCGCCGCAACTGGTGCTCTTTGACAAGGGTGACAACGACTACAGTTTCACGCTGAGCAACAACACGCAGCGCTTTGAGACCAAGAACTTTTATTTCGAGCCCAAGCAGCTCAACGACAGCACCGTGTTGATGAACCTCACGCTGGATGGCGGCGCACAATGGGGCCTCAAGTACACCCTCATTCCCGAGACCTACATGGTGCGCATGGAGATGGTTCAGCAGAGCATGAACCGCCTCATCCCGCTCAACATCAACCTTGTGGACCTGGACTGGCACCAGAAGATATCACGCCATGAGTTCGGCAAGCAGTTTGAGGAGCGCAACAGCGGCATCTATTACAAGTTTGCCGGCAAGGGCGGTGACGTGAAGCACACCAGCGAGAACGGCAACGACGAGAAAGAGGTCAAGGAAAAGCTCAAGTGGGTGAGCGCCAAGAACCAGTTCTTCTCGACAGTGTTCATCGCCGACAGCGCCTTCTCTTCGGCCAAGATGACGAGCATGGAGACCAAAGACACGCCCGACTATGAGAAGTACCTGAAGGATGTGAACATCCACACCATGGTGCCCTACTCGAGCGATAATCCCAACCCCGCATCGTTCTACTTCTATCTGGGCCCCAACCGCTACTATATGCTGTCGAGCTATGACAAGTTCTCCCCCAAGGAGGACCTGAAGCTCACCCATCTCATCCCTCTGGGCTGGAAATTCTTCCGTTGGATCAACACCGGCGTCATCATTCCCGTGTTCCACTGGCTGGGTAAGTTCATGAGCAACTACGGACTCATCATCCTGGTGCTTACCATCCTCATCAAGATTGTCCTGTCACCACTCACGTTCAAGACCTACATTTCGCAGGCCAAGATGCGCATTCTGGCGCCCGACATCGCCAAGATCAATGAGAAATATCCCAATCAGGAGGATGCCATGAAGAAGCAGCAGAAGACCATGGAGCTCTACCGTCAGGCAGGTGCCAATCCCATGGGCGGATGCTTGCCCATGCTGCTGCAGATGCCTATCCTGATTGCGATGTTCACCTTCTTCCCCTCGTGCATCGAGTTGAGAGGGCAGTCCTTCTTGTGGGCCAATGACTTGAGTGCCCCTGACAAGATTTGGGAATGGAGTGGAAACATTCCCATCCTGTCAAGCCTGTTAGGTAACCACTTGAGCCTCTTCTGCCTGCTGATGACGGCAACCAACATTATCTACACCTGGCTCACCACCAAATCACAGCCCTCGTCGCAATCGATGCCGGGCATGAAGTGGATGATGTACCTCATGCCGCTGATGTTCCTGTTCTTCTTCAACAACTACGCAGCAGGTCTGAGCTACTACTACTTCATCTTCACGCTGATTACCATCCTGCAGACCTACATGAGCCGTCTGTTCGTCAGCGAGGACAAGGTGCGCGCCACCATGGCTGCCAACGCTGCCAAGCCCAAGAAAAAGAGCAAGTGGATGGCTCGCCTGGAGGAAGCTCAGAAGCAGCAACAGGCCCTGCAGCGCCAGCAGCAGGCCAAGGGCAACCAGCGCAGGCGTTAATCTCTTTAATGTGAATTTCGCGAATTCGACTGATTCTTAAACTAGTGCAAGACATCAAATTCGTGAAATTCGCATTAAAAACGCTGTGGCTATGATATTATTGGTACGATAATTGCAACTTTTTGGATACACAAATCGTCTAACAAGTGCAATTATAATCAAACAGGTAGTAATATGTACATTCACAATTGTCCCGAGTGCGGAAAACAGTATAGCACTCAAGATAAAGTAAACCGTGTGAAGTGCCCCTATTGCGGCGCCGAGACCAATGTATCCTATGCCGAGAATGAGCAGAGCCGCTGGGAACAGTTCAATAGCCAGCAGAGGCAGTACGGCAACATTGACAGCGTGTTCAACAATGGCCCTTCAGGCAAGAGCCGCGGTATCGCCGGCCTGCTCGCCATCCTCATGGGCTGGTGCGGCCTGCACTACTTCTACATCGGCAAGACCAATGCCGGCATCCTGTTCCTGCTCATCGCCGTCCTGTCGTGTGGTATCTTCGCCACGATAACCACCATCGTGTCGATCATCCAGGGCGTGCTCTTCTTCACCTCAACCCAGGAAGAATTTGAATTCAAGTGGGTCAACAGCCCCAGTAATTTCCCGATGTTCTAAAACCGAAAGTGCCTATGGGTAGACGCCAAGTGCCGACACGTCCCGACTACATCAAGTGGCTGCTCCTGCTGGGAGCGGCTGCACTTGTTGTACTTGGCGGGGCCTATCTGTTCTGGCACTATGTGCTGCCTCATTCGGTCAACGTGGACCGCTACCGCTACCCGATAGCGGGCATTGACGTGTCGAGACACAACGGAGAAATCGATTTTTCTCAGGTTCGAGACGATGATTACCAGTTCGTCTTCATGAAGGCCAGCGAGGGCAAGACCTACAAGGACGACGCGTTTAACCTCAACTATGAACGTGCCCGCGAGGCAGGACTGAAAGTGGGGGCATACCACTTCTTCCGCAAGAACCGCACAGGCAAAGAGCAGGCCGACAACTTCTTGGAAGCGCTGCGAGGCAAGACAATGGACCTGCCCCTGGTCATCGACCTGGAAGACGATTGGGGAAACGGCGCGACTATTTCCCGGGAAACTGCCCTCAAACGTGTCATGGAGATGATCAACATTCTCACCGACAAAGGCTATCAAGTGATGATTTACACTAACTTTGACGGCTATCAAAAGTATTACAAGGACATGCTGGGCGACCACGACCTGTGGCTCTGCTCATTCACCAGCCCCGACCTGTTACCCACGATGCCCCACCGTTTCCAGCAATTCAGCCATGAAGGCAAAGTGAATGGAGTGGACGGCAAGGTGGACCTGAATGTCTTCAGGGGCAGCAAGCGGGAGTGGAGCAGCTATTTAGACGAAGTGAAACAACCAGAATAATTCCCCCATCGATATGCAGAAACCGTTGAAATACATGGCATCCTTGCTGGCACTGATGTTTGTGCTGCTGATTGGCTCGAATGATGCCGATGCGACAATTTATACATGGAGCAGATATGACCTCTCGTTTGAAACGTCTGATGATGGATTTGTCACCTATAACAGCAACACCAGGTTTGAAATCCAATGGGAAGACATGGTGATGACCGTTCAGCTCTACAGTCAGGACAAGGGTGACGAGAAAAAGATGCTCAACGAGAATCTCCTGCGCAAGGCAAGAGGATATAACATGTATGACCTGCATGAGGGGAAAATCAAGGTCAAAGGCTTCAAGAAGACCTACAGCATCGACGGGACCATGCCCGACGGCTCACGAGCTATTATTGCCGACCTGGTGAGCAAGCACCAAAACCTCATCGTCGAGGTAACCGTCAACTACCTGTTTGGCAATCGAGAAACGGTAGAAGACATGATTAAGAGTTTTGCCGAAAACAAAACCCAGAAGCCTAACCATGAGCGCAAACGCCAAAAGGTGCAGACCAAGCAAAAGGCTAATAAAGAGAAGCAAGACTCTAAAAAAGGGCAACAGGAACCCAGAAAGCCTGCTTCCAATAATGAGAAACTCTATGACGCTTAACTTCTAAAAAACCAATATCCCAATGAAAAGAATGTCTTATATCATCTGTTTAGCCATAGCGACCCTTGCGGCCACGAGCCAACCCGTCGCTGCGCAGGAAGTCAATGGGAGCCAAGTGGAACCCGACATGCTGTATGCTCCCCTTGTTTTTGATAACCATCAGCCCGAAGCCGAGCCAACGGCCACAAAGGCCGCCAGCAACGAGCTCTACACACTGGATGCCGGCGACGAGTGGTTGCTGCAAGCGATGGGCAGCAGAACGCGTACGCGACAAGTGCGCCAGCGGGCAATGATCAACAACCCGCAACTGGTAGCCTATAATGCCCAGCGCCTGCCCGAACCTCCCCCCGAAGGCATCATTGAAGTCGAACCTCGACAGGCGATGCTCACCGTTGTCACTCCCCAAGTCGTTGTTCCCGAGGATGCCACTCCGGCCGATGCGCCCGACCTGAAAATCCACGACTGGCTGCACATCTTCAATGCGTCTCTGCAATTCACACAAGCCTACATCAGCGGCAACTGGTATCAGGGCGGCGAGAACAACCTGGCATTGCTGGGAAGCGTGAACTGGAACTGCAACCTTAATCAGGACCGCCATCCTAACTGGTTGTTCAACAATGCACTATCTTATAAATTGGGTATTGCCACCACCCATGGCGACAGCATTCGCAAATATCTCATCAATGAGGATAACTTCCTGTTTAGCTCACAGTTAGGTTACAAGGCAGTGAAGAATTGGTACTACAGTGCCATGCTGCAGTTCACTACCCAGTTCCTGAACAACTACAAGACCAACACGCGCACGATGACTGCGGCATTCCTGTCACCCGCCGAACTTAACATCGGTCTTGGTATGACCTATAACTACAAGAAGACTGATGACCGGATGTTCACTCTTGCCATCGCACCGATTTCCTACAATCTTAAGTATTGTCGCAATATCACCGACATCGACCCCACACGATTTGGCATCGATGCCGGCAAGCACAGCAAGAGCACCGTGGGTAGCAATTTTGAAGCAAAACTATTGTGGCGTTTCACTCCCAGCGTGATGATTACTTCCAGGCTCTACATGTTCACCAACTATCAGTATGTTCAAGGCGACTGGGAGAATACCCTGGACTTTAACATAGGCAAGTACTTGACCACACAATTCTACACCCACCTACGCTTTGACCGTTCGCACAAACGCGACGAAGACTGGAAGTACTGGCAATTCAAGGAAATCCTCAGTTTGGGTGTCATCTACCGCTTCGCAACCGTCAACTGATAGCAAAGTGCACAGACAACTACTCCTCATATTGTTACTCATTGCCACACTGCCGATTAATGCAAAGGCAGGTAGCGGGGTCCCCAAAAAGTCGGTCATACTGGCCGGTCTAGATGTGGATTCCATGCGAGTGCGGCTAGAGGAAACTGACATGCAGCCGCTGGAGGGCATCTGGTATTATCCCAACGAGGAGATGACACTTGGCATTGAACGCTATAAGGGTGACCACAATATCGGATACCGCATTATTCTGCTTGAATCGCCCGACATCAACCTCATGCCAGGAACTGTCATCGGCTACATTGCCAACAGCGCGGTAGATAACAAGTACCAGCTGTGGATCTATAGCCAACGCGATCGAGTAACACTTGTCAAACCACTGGAATGTGTAGCCACACTCAACGCAGCAGCAACGACACTCACATTTGACCCGCCACATTGGAAGGTCAAAGTCAGGGTTAATTTCGCCCGATTCTTGCCCAGCCTGTTCAATGGTATGAGCATCGTTCCTGAAAAGGTAAGTGAGCGACTGCCTGTCGGTTTTCGCAAAATATATCCCGAGGGCAGTGACAACAATCCGTTTAACCGCATCCGTTACTTGTGATGAGAAGAGAGATTAGACATATCCTGAGAATTCAGCCTCTGTTGGTACTCATCCTGATTCTCATGTGTGCCAACACGTTGGATGCCAGGACGAAAACTACCCGAAAAAACCTGCAATCGCTAGAAGTGCCCGTTGCAACTCTTGAGGCCAGCGACGACCTGATGCCCGACAGCCTCATCCAACTTGACCCCAATGCGGTGACTCTCAAGGGATTCAGCAAGCGCGCCAGTGACAGTAAGGAGTCTTTCTTCATCACCAACAACACCCGCCAGCGCATGAGTGCCGTGCGGTTGCTACTGCGCTACACGACCATGAACGGAGAGATGCTTACCCAGCGTACTGTCACAGTGCCTGTTGACCTCAAACCCGGTGAGACCAAACTCGTCAGCGTCAAGTCATTTGACATTCAGCGCTTGTTCTATTTCTATGCCGGCCCAAAGCCGCGAAAGTCGGCGACACCCTTCAAGGTAGCCTTCCGTCTCACCGGATATGATATTCCTGTTGGCAACTAAATAATTCTATATATCACATTTAACCAAAACCAAAGAAAAATGAAACATTTATCAATCAAGTTATTATCGGTGGCAATGATGGCCATTGCCTGCTGGACCGCCGCCGATGCTTGCACCAATCTGCTGGTCGGGAAGAACGCCAGTGTCGATGGCTCCACCATCATCACCTATGCTGCCGACAGCCACACGCTGTTCGGTGACCTGCAGTATCTCCCTGCTGCCGACCATGCGCCCGGTTCCATGCGCCAGATTATTGACTGGGACAGCGGCAAGCCTCTGGGTGCTATTCCCGAGGTTGCTCACACCTATGCCGTTGTCGGCAACATGAATGAGCATCAGGTAACCATCGCCGAAAGCACTTGGGGTGGGCGCGAAGAGCTGTGGGACACCACGGGCCGCTCCATCATTGACTACGGCAGCCTCATGTACATCGCGCTGCAGCGTTCCAAGACCGCCCGTGAGGCCATCAAGTGGATGACCGAACTCGTGGCACAGTACGGCTATGCCAGCGAGGGTGAATCTTTCTCGATTGGCGACCCCAACGAGATCTGGATCATGGACATGATTGGCAAAGGCCCCGGTGAAATCGGTGCCGTTTGGGTGGCTATCCGCATTCCTGACGACTGCATTGCCGGACATGCCAACAACCCCCGCATCTGGAAGTTCAACATGAAAGACAAGAAGAACGTCATGTACAGCAAGGACGTCATCTCGTTTGCCAAGAAGAAAGGCCTCTATAGCGGCAAGGATGCAGATTTTGCATTCGCTCCTGTCTATCAGAAGTTTGACGCCGGCGCACTGCGCGGCTGCGACGCCCGTGTATGGAGCTACTTCAACCGTTTCCACCAGGGCATGGATGCCTATCTGCCCTTCATCTACGGCAAGACCAGGGCCGATGCCGATGTGATGCCCCTTTATGTAAAGCCCGACCGCAAAATCAGCGTTCGTGAGATGCAGGAAATGATGCGCGACCACTTCGAGGGCACCCCGTTTGACATGACCAAGGATCCCGGCGCCACCACCGCCTATGGCGTACCTTACCGCTGGCGTCCCATGGACTTTGAGGTAGATGGTGTGAAATACAGCCAGGAACGTGCCATCGCTACCCAGCAGACCGGTTGGGTGTTTGCTGCACAGATGCGCTCATGGCTGCCCGATGAGGTGGGTGGCTGCTTCTGGTTTGGTGTCGATGATGCCAACACTGCTGTCTTCGTGCCGATGTACTGCTGCATCACTCAAGTTCCTGAGAGTTACCGCCAAGGCAAAGCCGACATGTACACACTGGATTGGGATTGCGCCTTCTGGGTAAACAACTGGGTAGCCAACCAGGCCTATCACCGCTACTCTCAGATGATTGGCGATATCCGCAAAGTGCAAGGCGCCATCGAGGACAATTTTGCCAAGCAGCAGTCGGTCATCGAGGCTCAGGCCACCTCACTGCTCACTACCGACCGCAATGCCGCCGTTCGCCTGCTCACCAACTACTCGGTCAATGCCGGCCAGGACGCCACAGCACGCTATAAGAAACTGGGCGAGTACCTGTTTGTGAAATATCTCGACGGCAATGTCAAGAAAGAGAAGGACGGCAAATTCTTGCGCAACGAGTATGGAACCCCGGCATCTCCCAACTGGCCTGGCTACACCAAGGAGTACTACGAGATGCAAGTCAAGGGACTCGATGGCAGTGGCCAAGTCCTCAAGGTTGAAGAACCCGTGTGGTTAGAAGAAAAAGACAAGAACTAATCACTAGGAACAAGAAACAAAAAGCCGCATCGATATCCCATCGGTGCGGTTTTTTATCTGTTTACTTTTACTCTTGATTGCATCAACTAATAACTAATTCACTGCAAACCAGAATCTGTATCAAGGTTTGCACTGCAAAATTACTGCCGCTCTCAAGAACGCACAATCGCCAACAATAGTCATATTTCTTAAGAAACATCATCATTTTATGGGATTTTCTTAAAAAAAAGACACGATATAGACATTTTCAAAGGATATTATTTAACTTTGTCACATATAAAAATATTAACTGAAAAATCTGTCGAAAATGAAAAAGAGACTATTCCTGGCTATCGTTGTGGCATTGATTGCCATTTCTACCCAAGCTCAACTGTTGTGGAAAGTGAGCGGTAACGGACTTGCAAGGCCCAGCTACATCATGGGCACCTACCACATGGCTCCCGCGTCGATGATTGATAAAATCCCCTGTATGGAGCAGGCATTTCAAGGTTGCGATGTCGTAGTGGGCGAGATTGAAAAAGAAAGCATCATGAGTCAAGAGTCACAGTTAATGTTGGCTCAAGCCATGATGGCACCATCCGACAGCACACTCGACAAATTGTTCACGCCTGAAGAGTATGCTATCATTGAAGGTGTATTCGATAAATACTTCAGTACCATGGGTGTCAAACTCAACCAGATGAACATGCTCAAACCTGGTGCCATCAGTTTCCAGATGCAGGCAATGCAGGCACTGAAGTATTTCCCCAACTTCAACGAGAGCGAATTCATTGACATGGCCGTGCAAACGCGCGCCAACAGTTTGGGTAGGCCCTCTATCGGCCTTGAGACAGTCCAAGAGCAGATTGACCTGCTTTTCAACAGTCCGCTGACTGAACAGGCCAAGGGACTGCTCGAGTCCTGCAAGAAGGACGACTTGTTCATGACACAGTCGTCGGCACTCGTCGAAGCCTACATGTCACAAGACCTGAATGCCATCGAAAAGGTCATCACCGATCCCGAAATTGGAGGCGATGATGCTGAGGAGATGGAGGCACTGATCTATGACCGCAACCGCCGCTGGGCGGTAAAACTCGCCAAGATGATGCCCGAACGTGCTTGCCTGGTGTGCGTCGGAGCTGGGCATCTGCCTGGTAGCCAAGGACTGTTGCAGTTGCTGCGCGACCGCGGCTACACCGTCGAGCCCATGCGGTAATCATTCACTGGCCGTCGGTGCCTTAACCCATGACACCGACGGCCATACCATCACAGCTCCACCAAGTATCATTGTTCTTATAGGATAGAGTCATACATCTATTGTTAAACCCTAAAAATAACCAAAATGAAAAGAATCCTACTATTGCTACTGCTTGCCGTTGCCACAGTCAGCTCCATGCTGGCCCTGACGGCAAACGATGTGCGCATTTACATCAACCCAGGTCATGGCGGATGGGGGCCCAATGACCGCCCGATGGCGACCATCTCCTACCCGATGCTCTCCTCGACAGGCAGGCCCGACACCTGCGGCTTCTACGAGAGCAACACCAACCTGTGGAAAGGCTTTGAAATGCGTGATGCGCTCAAGCGCATGGGCGTTCCTGCGGCAAACATCACCATGTCCAGAACCGCCAACGGCCCATTCCCCTATGACGGGAACACCTATGGTGCCTACAGCAAGCCATTGTCTGTCATTGCCGCCGAGGCCGAAGAAGGGGGCTATGATATGTTCGTATCAATCCATTCTAATGCGTTAACCGACGGCAATTCGACCAACTACCCCCTGTACATTTATCGAGGTACCAATGACAGTGAATCGGTAAGTGGCAGCAAGGCGATGTGCCAATCAAGTTGGCCCCGCCACTGGATGGACGAGGTTGACCCCACCTATTGCAGTTCACGCACGATTGACAAAACACATCCATATATTACTGGCGATGTCAGCTTTTATGGAAGTGGATCAAACAGTACCAACAGCGCCTCAGGAATTACCTATTATGGTTATCTGGGAGCTATGAAGCATGGTGTGCCCGGATTTCTTGTCGAAGGATATTTTCACACCTACCAACCTGCCCGTCACAGGGCCTTGAACCAAGACTACTGTCGCCAAGAGGGCCTGCGACTGGCACGCGGTGCCGCCGACTATTTCGGCATCAGTGGTGAAAATGTGGGCTACATCATGGGTAGTGTGAAGGATGCTGTAAACAGCTTGGAGAATTCTCTTTATAACTATAAGTCTGGCTCCATCGATGCCCATGCGCCCATCAACGGCGCCGTGGTCAAGTTGTACAAGGGCGGCACACTCGTGGACACCTATACAACCGACAACAACTATAACGGCATCTTTGTTTTCAATGGTCTCACTCCAGGCAACGACTACACTATCAGCGTCACTGCCGCTGGCTTTGATGACTTGAATAATCAGGGGTCCTATACCGTCACTGCCAACGAGACCACCTATATGGTATTGTTGATGAGCGGAGGAGAGCCCGTTATCGACACCAAAGTGAAAGGCATTTTTGCCTATGACCTGAACCGCACAACCAACGAAGCGGGTGAATATGTTTTCACCTTCAAGAGCAACAGCAACGCCACAGCAGCCAACCTCGTGTTTACTGATAGCGTCAGTGGTGAGGAAGTTGGCAGCATCGCATTGAGCAACATCGTGGAGGGCAACAATACCGTGGCCTTTGCCCCCGAACAGTTGCCCGGCAATGACGGCCAAGTGTTGACGTGGGCAGTGAACGTCGTGGGTGAACCCATCACGACCATCGAGCGCCTGAACAACGTCAACGCCACCTATACCCGCGCCACCGTTGCCATCGACCGCAGTCCTGAGAGTGCCCACTTCGGCACCATCTATGTGGGCGAGCGCGTCGGCAAGGATAATGCCGGTAACGGCCTGTACGTCTGCGACATTAACGGTATGCCCCAAAACAGCTCTGTCTATCGTGGCGGGCAGGCACTGAGCAACTGCTTCCGCATCAGCGTGGACGGCGAAGGCAAGGTCTATATACCCGACTGGGCCGATGCGTCATCGGGCATCTATATCGCTGATCCTGACAACTTGGGAGGCACATTCACTCCGTTCTTTGAAGGCACACGCGCCAGCAACGGCCTGATCAGCAATAACGGCGTCGGTGTGGGCAGTTCAACCCCCAGTGTGTGGATTCAAGGCGCTGGTGCCAATACCAAGCTATATGCTTACCTTGAGGACCTTTTAGGACCCTCAGGCAATGGCAACGGCATTGGTGTTTACAACATCGGTCAGAACGACGGCACCCTTGCTGAGACTTGGAATCAAGCCCCCAGCAACTATCTGGACATCGGAGCTCTGGAAGCAAGCACTAACGGCAATATCATAGCCGACCCGGCCGGCCGAGGCATCTGGGTGGGACAAAACCGCAGCAAGGGGCAGAACACCGCTGCTGTGCCCTCACTCGTCTTTGTCGACAACAGCGGCAATGTGCTGTTTAACTCGGGTACCGACCTGACCACGCTCAACGGTTCGGCAATCGCCGGATTTGCCATCAACAACAGCAACGACATGCTGGTCATCAACGACGGTGACGGTGTGCTGCAGTTTTATAACATCACCTGGAACGGCAATACCCCATCGTTGACCTCAACAGGCACTACCTATATTGCCGATGCACGCACCAGCGGTAACGCCATTCACCAAATGGCATTTGACTGGGGCGGAAACCTCGTATGTGCCGGCAAGAACATCGGCATCTATTCCATGCCCACCGACGACAACCAGAGCACCACACCCGCAAGAACGTCACTTAGTGTTGTCAAGAAGGAACTCTATGTGGACACCTCATTTGTCAAGGGCATCTATGCCTATGACCTGAACCGCATCGAGGGCGAGAACGGCAGTTACACATTCACCTTCAAAGCCAACAGCGATGCCCGTGAGGCTTACCTTGTCTTTACCGACGAGGCATCGGGACAGGAAACCGGCCGTGTAGCCCTCGAGAATGTTGTCGAGGGTGAGAATACCGTTACACTGACCAAAGACAAGTTGCCCGGCAATGAGGGACAAACCATGAACTGGGCCGTGAACGTGGTGGGTGATGCCATCACACGCATCACGCGTCTTAACGATCACTATGCCGACTATACCCGTGCCATGGTTGCCATTGACCGCAGTCCCGAGAGTGACCACTTCGGTACCATCTATGTGGGAGAGCGCATCAGCAAGGACAATGCCGGTAACGGTCTCTATGCCTGTGATATCAATGGCCAGCCTCGCAACAGCAGCGTCTATAACGGCGGCATCACCTGGGCCAACAATATGCGTATTGCAGTTGACGGCGAGGGTAAGATTTATATCCCCGAATGGGGCGATGCCACCTCGGGCATCTACATTGCTAACCCCGACAACCTTGACGGCACCTACACGCAATTCTTTGTGGGCACGCGAGACAGTGATGGTCTCATCACCAACAATGGTGAGAGCGTCGGCAGTTCGATATCCGGCCTGTGGATTCAGGGCACGGGCAGTGACACCAGACTGTATGCCTATCTTGAGGACGTCGCCGGTCCCTCAGGCAAAAAGAACAGTGTGGGCATCTATAACATCGGACAGGCCGACGGCAGCTTGCTCACTACCTGGGGGCAGGCCCCCAGTGACTTGCTCGACGTCGGGTCGGTCATGCTCAACGCCAACGGCAACATCATCGCCGATGCCGCCGGACGCGGCACTTGGGTGATGCAGTACCGCAGCAAGCCTCAGAACATTCCCAGTGTTCCGTCGGTCATCTTCGTCAATAATGAAGGTAACATCGTTTATAACTCTGGCAGTGAGTTATCATCGCTTAACGGTTCACTCATGGCATCATTTGCCATCAACAACACTAATGACATGATGGTCATCAACGACGGTGACGGTGTGTTGCAGTTCTATAACATCACCTGGAACGGCAATACCCCCGCGCTGACCTCAAACCGCACCTCCTATACCGCCGATGCACGGGCCAGCAACAATGCCATCTATCAGATGGCATTTGATTGGGGAGGCAACCTGGTGTGCTCTGGCAGCAACATCGGTATCTACTCGATGCCTACCGACGACAACCAGAGCACCACGCCTGCCAAGGCTGCCCTAACCGTTACCAAGGCCGCCAACTATGAGCCGGGCGACGTGAACTGTGACGGAAGGATTAGCATCAGCGACGTGACGACGCTCATCGACCACCTGCTGAACAATGATCCACAACCGTTCAGCTATGACGCTGCCGACGTGAACCGTGACGGCAGCATCAGCATTGGCGACGTGCCAGCACTCATCGACATCCTGATGACTCACTAAAAACATGAAACTATCGATTTAAAACTGAATTGTAACATGAAAAGAATATTAATAGCGTTCTCGTTGTTGGCTGCAATGACAGTTCATGGTCAAATCTTGAATGTGACCTCGATTGAACGTCTGGATGCTCCTGGCGAGAAGGATCAAGTCAGTCAAGCGGTAGCCATCAGCCCAAAGGGTGACTATCTGCTACTATCAACCGACACCAAACAAGGACTCGTGAAATGGGACCTTAACACTGGACAAACGCAGATCATCACCACCGATGAGGGCACCGGCAGCAATGTGCTCATCAGCAACGACGGCAAAATGGTTGTCTATAGCCAAGTGTCCTATAAGGACAAACGCCGCCATGAGGCCGTCCAGGCCTTTGACCTTACCAAAGGCAAGAGGCAGACGTTGCTCAAGCCCTCCCGCAAACTTCAAGGAGTTGACATTCAGGAAACTACTGCAGCTGTGATGAACGACGGCCAATTGAAGACTCATGCCCTGAACGGTAATGCCAAGTCATTGTCGCGTCCCATGCTGTCGCACCACCACCTGAAACTCTATGTCACCACCGGCGGAGAGACCAAATTGCTTGCCCCCAACGGGACCGAAGAGCATTACATTTGGGCTTCTTTGTCGCCCGATGGCAAGCGGGTGCTCTACTATGTGAGTGGCAAGGGCACATTCGTGTGTGATGTGGATGGAAGCAACGTCATCAGCATGGGTAACCTGACCGCACCCAAGTGGTTAAATAACAACATCATTGTGGGTATGGATGAAACCGATGGGGAATACACGATTATCGCCTCAAGAATCATCGCCCGCACCCTCGACGGCGTGCAGCAGGTATTGACGGAGGACGATATCATCGCCACCTATCCCCTGCCCTCGGCACAAAGCGGTAAAATCGTGTTTTCCACGCCCGACGGCCAGATCTATTTGATAACCATTGAATAGTCCCAACGAAACCATCTGACCAAGAAAACCCTGCCGAATCATGACTTACGGCAGGGTTTTTAGTCTTTTCGCCTTAAGCAGGCACTTTTTAAAGATAGGCGGCGCCTTAACAAAAATCAAATTAAAATTTGTTTTTGTCTTCGGCTTGCACTATCTTTGCCGCATTATTCAACAAAACTAGATATAATTTTGGACCCTGACCCGTTATCGTGCCTATTATCGGTACTTTGCACAGCAAGCAATCCGCTTGTCACTTTCAACGCACCCACAGCTGGTAGCATCATCGCCATTATAGTCGCCGTACTAGGATTGTTCCTGTCGGCATTCAACTCGGGCAGCGAGATTGCCTATTTCTCGTTGCGCCCCGAGGACGTAGATAACATCGAAGACTCACATCGACGCGAGCGCGTGAAACAAATGCTCGCAACACCCGAAAAGCTACTGGCCACCATTCTGGTAGGCAACAATCTGGTTAACATCATGATAGCCATTGTACTGAATTTTGCCATGAACCAGATTTTCTATTTCAAGAGCACGGTGCTCAATTTCATCGTACAGACAGTGATTTTGACTTTCCTCATCCTGCTTTTCGGTGAAGTCATCCCCAAACTCTATGCCACCAACTATAATTCCAAATTCGCAGCTACGGCTTCGGCGCCTCTTAAGCTGGCGATGAAGCTCTTCGCGCCTTTCACCGTGCCGCTCGTGCGCAGTACAAGCCTTGTCAACAAGGTCGTGCCGGCGCAAACCGAGGAACTGTCGGTCGATGACCTCACGCGCGCTTTGGAAGTGAGCGAGGTGAAAAACCCCGATGAAAAAGAGTTGCTTGAGGGCATCCTCTCCTTTGGTGACAAGACGGTTAGCGACATCATGCGGCCGCGTGTCGATGTGGTGGACATTGATCAGGAGGACACCTTCGACGATGTGGTGCGCAAGGTCATTGACACGGGCTATTCACGCATGCCGGTCTATGAGGAAACACCCGACAACATCAAGGGAATCCTCTATGCCAAGGATCTGCTGCCCTACATCGGCAATCGTGACAACACCTTCAAGTGGCAGACGCTTATGCGCCCCGCTTATTTTGTACCCGAGACACGAATGCTCGACGACCTGCTCGAGGACTTCCGTATGAAGAAAATGCACATGGCCATCATCGTCGATGAGTATGGCTGCACCCAAGGCATCGCTACCCTCGAAGATGTGCTAGAGGAAATCGTGGGCGACATCAACGATGAATATGATACCGAGGAGAAGTTCTACAGCCGCATCAGCAAGGACACTTGGATCTTTGACGGCAAGACGCTGCTGAGCGACTTTGCCCGCGTCATCGACATCGATGAGGACGAACTGGGAGAGCATGCCGAGGAAGCTGAGACTATTGCAGGCCTGCTGCTCGACATCAAGGGCGAATTCCTCCAGGAAAAAGAGGTCATTGAACATGGCCGCCTCACTTTCACGGTGGTCAAGGTCATCAAGCACCGCATCGCCAAGGTCAAGGTCACACTGCACGAGCAGTGACATTCAGCAATCATCCCGCAAGGCCTTCTCAGGATAAAGAACAAGCAAATTATCAAGAACTGACAAATGAGAATCGTAATACAACGCGTAACCTCGGCACAAGTCACCATCAATGGTGAAGTGCACGGCAAAATCGGCAATGGAATGATGGTGCTTGTGGGTGTGCGCGAGGGAGATACCCCCGACGATATGCATTGGCTGGCTCAGAAGACCGCCAACCTGCGCATCTTTGATGACGAGCAAGGCGTCATGAACCGCAGCATCATGGATGTGGGCGGTGAAGTGCTGGCTGTCAGCCAGTTCACCCTCAACGCATCGACCAAGAAGGGCAATCGGCCTTCCTATATCCATGCGGCCGGCCATGACGTGGCAGTGCCCCTATATGAAGCTTACTGCAACGAGCTGGAACAGTTGCTCGGCAAGCCGACGCAACGCGGCGTGTTTGGCGCTGAGATGCAGGTTTCACTGGTAAATGACGGCCCCGTGACCATCATCATCGACAGTCGCCTTAAGGAATAAACCACCTCTTTACACATTAATCTATATAAGAAGACAAAATCAAGCCTAAAAATACTTGTATTAAAAAAAAATTGTATCTTTGCAATCCGGATGATGAAAATACAAGTATATATCTGGCTAATAATCAGCATACTGGTGACATCGTTCGCTGGCTGCGATCACTTACCCGACTATGACTCGCGTCTGGTCGAGGCCGACAGCGTGGTCTATATCCAACCTCAACAAGCCAGGGCTATCCTTGACAGCATCGACTGCAATGAGCTCAATGAGGCCGATCGCGCCTACTATAATCTGCTGCTCACACAGGCCAGCTACATCAACTATGATGTCCTGACCAAAAAGAATGACAGCATTATCACGCAGGCGCTGAATTATTTCACCAAACACAAAGGCAAAGATAACAAGCTCACACGCACCTACTTGATGAAGGGTGCCATCATGGCTGAGCTTGGTAAATCTGACAGTGCCATGTACTACTATAAACAGGCAGAGTTTGCTGCCGAAGATGATGATTTCAATCTTGGATATGCCAAATTGCGCATTGCCAAGCTATACTCCAAGCATCATGCCTATGATGGTCGCGACATCGAGAAGATTGAGCAGGCCGTGGAATGCTTCAAGAGGGCAAACGACTCTATCTACCAGATTATCAGCTTAAAAGAGCTCGGTTCCTCCTATCGTCCCACCAAGACCGACACGTCAATCATCATCCTGCAAAAGGCCATCGACCTTGCCTGGCAAGTCAAGGACACTGCGATGGTGCTGAACTGCACCAATGACCTGGCAGAGTCTTATTACAACAATAGCAAGTACCGAGGGAAAAAGCAGGATAAATACAAGGCACTCAAGCAAATACAAGCCATTAAGGCGATTAAGACACCTAACCTTAACGACAAACAGTTCTACATCACCTTTGCCAAGGTATATGCTTTGGCAGGCATGCCCGACTCGGCATATAAATACCTCAGCCTCATTCAGTTTGACGGCATCAACAAGAATCCCGGCTATCTGGAGGCTACAACCGAGATTGCCCATGCCAGAGGCGACCTGCAGACCGAGTTGCAGCAACGCAACGAGCAGAAGAAGATTTCGGATTCGTTAATGACTGACGAACAGAAACTTATCATTATGCACATTGAGGACAATTGCGAAAAAGAACACGAAAAGCAACTGATCAATGAGCGCAACAGGCACAATAACACCATCGCAGCCATCGTGGGAGCGATTATCATCTCACTAATGATTCTGGCCCTGCTACTCTACAGGAGGGTGCACCGCTATGATAACCTTGTTCTCGAACTCAAAGACCAGTCACGCAGCCAATTGAGTGACTTGACCGATATGCAGCAGAACATCAGCGAGATGCAGATTAAGGATGAACGGCTCAAGGGGTTCATCTCTTCACACATGGACATGATGCGAGAAATGATTGAGGCCTGCTATCATGAGCCCAACAACCGCATTGCCGAAAACATGAAACGCATCGTCAAGTTCCAGGGCAGCAACAAGGACAACTGGGTCAAGCTCTATGACTACATCGACATCGAACACAACGACATCATGACGCGAACGCGCCAGAACTATCCCGACCTAAATGATCGTGACTTGCTGCTGCTCGCGCTCACCTGTATGGGATTCACCTACATCCAGACAGCCATCATTATGGGATACTCCAACGCCACCAGTGTGAGTGTTCTCAAACAGCGTCTTGCCAAGAAAATGGGACTCGATTGTTCCTTGAACGAGTACATCGAGAACAACGGCAACATGAAAACTCAGCAATAATTGAGTCGAAACACCATTTTTCTACCCCTAAAACGGGTTGCAAAAACCTGTATTATAAAAAAAACATTAAATCGTTGAACGTCAGCACATTAAAATTGTCTTGTATTACAAAAAAATTTGGTCATTTCAGAAATTGGCTGTAATTTTGCACCGTACAAAGTTATGAAATCTAAACATTATTGAGCGATGAAACGTTTTTTAATTATTTCAATCATATTATCCATCTGCGGATTGGCCGCGATGGCACAGGATCCAGTTTCAAGCCACCAATCAACCGGGCGTGACCGGTATGAGGTTTTTAGTAATACCCGCCAACCAAGCGTGAGCTATGACGCCGGATCAGAAAAGATAACAGTCAGCAATGTGAGTGGCCAATATCATGCTGTGGTGACATTCATATCGACCCAAGCGGTGATTATTGACACTGTCATTGACGGACAAGACGATGAAATCGACCTGACTGGTCAAGAAGACGGCAAATACATGCTAGCCTTGACTGGGCTCAATGGAGTGACCTACAGGTGGACCATCGACAAAGGCGGAAACAACCAGGCAGAGCCGTACTGGAACAACGGGTCATCCTCCCGTCTCAACGGCAGCATCTGGCACCAACTATTTGAATTTTAAAACAGAGAAATGTTTAGATTTTAAATAATTAGTAATCCTTAGATTTAAATCTTAAGAAAAAACACACATCATCATCCAAATAACTACCTGTCATCGACCGATGGCGGGTGGTTGTTTGTTTATACCTACCCTAACTGGCCTACGGTGGCCTTCAAGACTACTATTTTCAATCAACCAACCAATTAAGTCATCAATGCCAATCCCCTATTTAAACCATGGGTGTATGCCACACGACGCCACGCCCCAGATGCGTTATCGGTTTTTTGGCAAAATTCACATTCCTTGACACGCCTATGTGAAAATAAATAGCTACTTTTGCAAGTTGTAGTGTGCCTACAGGTACAAAACAATAGACAACATTATTATCATTACCAATCTATTATTATATAACATACACATGATTAATCTGAGTGTTAACGTCAACAAGATAGCCACCCTGCGCAATGCCCGCGGGGGTAATGTTCCCGATGTGCTGCAAGTGGCGCTTGACTGTGAACGCTTTGGTGCCAACGGCATTACCGTGCATCCTCGTCCCGACGAACGGCACATTCGCCGCAGCGACGTACTTGCCCTGCGTCCGCTGGTCCGCACAGAATTCAACATCGAGGGCTACCCCACTGATCAGTTCATGGAACTGGTGCTGATGGTGCGCCCCACCCAAGTGACTCTTGTCCCCGATGCGCCCGATGCGCTCACCTCATCAGCCGGATGGGACGTACGTGCCAATATGAAGTTCCTCACGGGCATCGTTGACCGCCTCAAGGAAGCCGGCATCCGCACCAGCATCTTTGTGGACACCGATGTAGATAACATCCAGGCTGCCGCCCAGACCGGGGCCGACCGTGTAGAGCTGTACACCGGTCCGTTTGCCGAGGAGTTTGCTACCGATGCCGAGCGCGCCGTCGCTCCCTTCACCGCTGCTGCCGAGGCGGCGCACCGCGTGGGGCTGGGCCTGAATGCTGGCCATGACCTGAGCCTGAAGAACTTGCGTTACTTCCAGCAGCACGTTCCTCACCTGAGCGAGGTGTCGATTGGGCACGCCCTGATCAGCGACGCTCTTTACCTGGGTCTTGAGGCCACCATCAAGGCCTATCTGGACTGTTTAAAATAAAACCTGAATTTTCACGTTAGATAATAGAAATAACCAAACAATAACGAAATAGAATTGATATGTCTATCCTTAACATGATTCTCGCTCAAGTAACGCCTGTCGACACACTGCAGCAGGCGATGGACAGCGCTGCCCAAGCCGTCTCGGACAGCATTGCAGCCGTAGCTGCCGCCACAGCCCCCGTTGCTGAGGCAGCTGAACCTATTGTCAAGGAACTCTCGGTATGGGAACTCATCAAGGCCGGTGGCTGGTGGATTATGATTCCATTGGCACTGCTGGCTGTTGTGAGTATCTACATTTTCTTTGAGCGCCTGTTTGCCATTAACCACGCAAACCGTCAGGACCGCTCATTCATGGACCGCATCAAGGAATACATCCACCGCGGTGAGGTGGATCAGGCACTCAAGCTTTGCCAAGATGCCAACACCCCCTACTCCCGCATGATTGAGAAGGGCGTGACGCGCATCGGCCGCCCCATGAACGATGTGCTCGTGGCCATCGAGAATGTGGGCAACATGGAGGTAGCCAAACTCGAAAAAGGCTTTAACTGGCTGGCTACCACAGCCGCCGGAGCCCCCATGATTGGTTTTCTGGGCACCGTAATCGGTATGGTACAGGCCTTCTTCCAGCTGGCAAGCGCCGGCAACAACAGCAACGTGACCATCCTTGCCAGCGGTATCTATCAGGCGTTGGTAACCACTGTCGCCGGTCTGATTGTGGGTATTCTCGCCCTGTTTGCCTATAACTTCCTCACCTCGCGAGTGAACAAGGTGATGAACAAGCTCGAAGGCAAGACCATGGAATTTATGGACCTGCTCAACGAGCCGGCCAAGTAAGATTAGGCATTAGTCTTTAGGTTCTAGGCTTTAGTGACTTTGTAAACTAGGGGCTAGAAACCAGGGACTGGAAACTAAGAAAAACTATGGCACTCAAGAGACAACATAAGACGCTGTCGATGTTCAGCATGGCCTCGATGACCGACGTCATCTTCCTGCTGCTCATCTTTTTCCTGGTGACATCAACATTCGTCTTCCCGTCGGCACTCGAAGTGAACTTGCCACAAAGCAGCGAGCAGACCGCCATCAAGCCCTCAACGCGCATCTATGTGGACAAGGACCTCAACATGTATGCCACACAGACGAGCGAGACTGGCGAGAGTGACCTGTTGCCCATCGCTCCCGAGCAACTGGAGGGATTCATGCAGAGCCTCAAAGCCGGCAATCCCAACGAGTTTGTTGCCGTCTATGCCGACGAGGAAGTGAACTATGGCAAAATTGTTGAAATCCTGGACAAGGGGTCAAAGCAGGGTGTAAAAATCGTACTTGCCACCAAACCCAGTGAAGCCACCTTCGGGCCCGTCAACGCCGGTGAGACTGCTGTCATGCCTCAAGAAGGCACTGACAACCCTGTTTCAGTAAATCCTTAATGCGACATCACGATGGAAGATAATCGCCGCAAAAATAGCCTTTGGGCCCTGCTGCTCACCCTGCTCATCACGGGTGGCACGCTGGCACTGCTGCTGAATTTCTCGCTGCGCTACGTGCAGGATCCCAACCTGCCCGACCTGACGCAGCTGGCGCAGGACTCCATCTTATTCGGCGGTGACTATGTGATGCTGGGCAACACCCTTGAAGACGTGCAAAACGACATGATGGACCAGGAGTCGGCCGACCCGAGCGCCTCGCCCGAGGAAGGTGACGACCCCGACATTGATGCCGACGACATGGAAGATGCCGGTGAAGCCAACCAAAAGACGCCCCCACTGGTCACCCAAAAGACCGAATCGCCCCACAAGGTGAAGGAGCAGCCCAAGGAAACCCAGCCCAAGAAATCAGGTCCCGCCAAGGAGAATGACAAGCAGGTCGAGAAGCCCAAGGCCAAAGACCGTAAAGCCGAGGCCCAAGAGACCAAAGCCAAAACTACCACCGAACAGAAGTCCTCGACCAGCAATGCCACCGACAACAAGGTGAAAAACGCCTTCGGTAAAGGCAATGGCAACGGTGGCGGACAACAGGGCACACCAGGCGGCAACTCCAATCAGGGTGTGCTAGCCGGCAAGCCCGGCATTGGTGGACTGGTAGGCTACACCCTCGACTATTGGGCCAAACCCGTCCCCAACAGCAAGTGGTCGGGACGCGTAGTGGTGCGTGTTACCGTCAATCCGCGCGGACAAGTCACCAAGGCCACCGCCGTGAGCGCTACGGGTAATCTGGCCTCGCATCCCGAGGTGCGCCGCGCCTGTGAGCAGGCTGCCTTGAAATCCAGCTTCTCGGTACCCAAAAACACGATGACCGAGGGCATTGGCACTGTGACCTACATTTGGCATTAATGTACCGTTCAATATCAAGAGCCGTCCCTATTGCTGCCGCGATAGGGGCGGTTTATTGATACAATAGGCAAAATGGCTGAAAAATTTTGTGCGAACAACTCTTTTCTGCTATCTTTGTTCACTCCATACAAAGAGATACAAGCTTCATGAATATCATTAAAAAACAGACCAAACAGGAAACGATTATCTACACGATCATGTGGACAGTCTTGTTTGCGTCACCCCTGGTGAGCTTTATCTTCAGCCACGAGGATGCTTCGATGGACCCGTCAATGGTAAAGCACTCCCTCATTGACTCATGGATAAACTTGTTATCTTTTCTTCTTGTATTCCTGATTCATAACTACGTGCTTGCTCCTATCATAGTGAAACGCAAGCGCGTGAAGACATATCTCATCGCCTGTTTTGCCTTGGTCTGCGTTTTCCAGCTGACCCAATGCGCCCACAGGCCCAATGGCCAGCCACTGATTTCGGGCACTGATATGAGGACACCCCCACCACGCCCACCAAGAGGTGCTCCCCCAGTTGACAGGCATGATGTGTCGATGTTCATCATTGTAGTCATGATGATTGGTGCCAACTTGGGCGTGAAGGCCTATTTCCAAAGTGAGGAGGAGAAGAAGCACCTTGCCAAGCTCAAGGAACAGAGTCTCAAGCAGGAACTCGATTACCTGCGCTACCAAATCAACCCGCACTTCATCATGAACACGCTCAACAACATCCATGCCCTGGTTGATATTGACCCAGATCAGGCCAAGGACAGCATTGTGGACATGTCCAGGATGATGCGCTACCTACTCTACGATAGCGATAACCACTGCGTGTCGCTCAACAACGCCATCAACTTTCTCAAGAAGTACCTCAACCTGATGAAACTGCGCTACATGGATGCCGTGAACATCAACCTTGACGTGCCCTCGTCGTGCAACGAGGACGTGGCACTTGTTCCCCTGGTGTTCATCCCCTTTGTCGAGAACGCCTTCAAGCATGGAGCGGGCATCGACAAGCCATCAACCATCGACATCAGCATTGAGCAGAAAGACGGCCGTCTGCTGTTCCATTGCCACAACACGAAGAGCAATGCCAAACATGAATATGGCGGCGTGGGGCTCAACAACGTCACCAAGCGCCTAGAGCTCATCTATGGTAGCGACTACAGTCTTGACATCAGTGACGAAGCCGGCAGTTATGACGTACGGCTCGACCTACCTGCCAAGTGCCCCGAAGACTTCAAACCTCGCACCGACCCTGACAATAAAAACGACTAACCCATCTCAACCCGACGACAATGATCAAGTGTATAGCAATAGACGACGAACCCTTGGCCCTCAAGAAGCTCGTGACCTACATCAAAAAGATTCCATACCTGGAACTTGTTGCCCAATGCCGCAGCGCAATTGAGGCACAGCGAGTAATTGACAACCAAGAGGTTGAAGCCATTTTTCTCGACATCAACATGCCCGACCTGAACGGTCTGGATTTTGCTAAGTCGATGCAGGATCACAGCAAGGGACCTGTGATGGTGTTCACCACCGCCTACAGCGAGTATGCCATCGAGGGATACAAGGCAAACGGCGTGGGCTACCTGTTGAAGCCCTATAGCTTTGAAGAGTTTGAAGACGCAGTCCTAAAGGTGAAGGAAATCTGTGAAATCAGGCAGCAGGCGATGACCGAAGTTACTGCTCAGAGCGATGACGACGGCATTATCTTTGTTAAGAGCGACTACAAGATTGTGCGCATCGCCATTGAACACATTACCCACATCGAAGCCATGAGCGAGTACCTGCGCATCACCTGTGACGACAAAGAACGGCCCGTCATCGTGCTGTTGAGCATGAAGAAAATCGAGGAGCATCTGCCTTCAAACCAATTCATGCGCATTCATCGCTCATTCATCATCAACCTCAAGAAAATCAGCGAGATAAAAAAGAACCATGTCGTTATTGAGGGCGACATATCGCTGCCCATTGGCGACAACTACAAGGACGCTTTCATGAACTACCTGAACAGCAAGATCCTCACAAAATAAACATCGAAGTACGTATTTTTTCTCATAGTTTTCCAAGGGGGAGGCTCACGCGTGAAGCGCCAGCCTCCCTAGTTTTTGGAATAACCGGAAAATCATTCAACAGAGAAAACTTTTTAGATTTTGCGATGTTGGACAGCGCCGAAGTAACCATCCTGAAAACGGGCAGCAGTAAAAAAACTCCAAACAATCCATACTAAACGCTAAACTTTTTGTAACTTTGCACGTTTTTAAGCGATTATAAACTTTATTCAAGATTATGAATATTTCCTATAAATGGCTCAAACGCTATATTGATACCGACCTGACGCCTGAGAAGGTGGCCGAGGCTCTGACCTCGCTGGGTCTGGAAGTGGGTGCTGTGGAACAAGTTGAAACCATCAAGGGTGGACTGCGCGGACTGGTCGTGGGACAGGTGATGACCTGTATCGACCACCCCAACAGCGACCACCTGCACATCACTACCGTGGACCTGGGCGACGGCAACGATCCTGTGCAAATCGTGTGCGGCGCACCTAATGTGGCTGCCGGACAGAAGGTTATCGTCGCCACACTGGGCACCAAGCTCTATGACGGAGACCAGGATTTTACCATCAAACGCAGCAAAATGCGCGGCGAGGAGTCGCTGGGCATGATCTGTGCCGAGGACGAGATAGGTGTGGGCACCAGCCATGACGGCATCATCGTCCTGCCCGAAGACGCCGTGGTGGGCACTCCCGCTGCCGACTATTATGGCATTGAGGATGACTACCTCATCGAGGTGGACTTGACGCCCAACCGCATCGACGGCGCTTCGCACTATGGCGTAGCACGCGACCTGGCTGCATGGATGAAACGTCATGGTCTGGACGGAAACCTGCACAAGCCCAGCGTCGAGGAGTTTGCCATTGACCGCAAAGACGGTGGCATCCCTGTCACAGTCGAAAATGCTGAGGCATGCCCTCGCTATGCCGGCTTGACCGTGCGCGGCGTGAAGGTTCAAGAGAGCCCTAAATGGCTCAAGGACCTGCTGCTCGCCGTGGGCCAGCGTCCCATCAACAGCATTGTTGATATCACCAACTATATACTGCTGGGTACCGGGCAACCGATGCATTGCTTTGACCTGAGCAAGGTCAAGGGAGACCGCATCGTGGTCAGGACCGCCCCTGCAGGCACCAAGTTTGTCACCCTCGACGGCGTGGAGCGCACATTGACCGACCGTGACCTGATGATTTGCAACGGCGAGGAGCCGATGTGCATCGGTGGTGTGTTCGGCGGCTTGGATTCGGGTGTTACCGAGACCACTACCGACGTGTTCCTGGAGTCGGCCTACTTCCATCCCACATGGATCCGCAAGACGGCACGTCGATTTGGTTTGAACACCGACGCCTCGTTCCGCTTTGAGCGCGGCATTGACCCCAACGAGGTCATCTATAACCTGAAGTTGGCTGCCATGCTCGTCAAGGAGATTGCCGGCGGCGAAATCTGCGGCGACATTGTTGACGTGAAGGCGCATGACTTCCCAGGCTTCCCTGTGGAACTGCGCTATGACTATGTCACAGGCCTCATCGGCAAGGACATTCCTCACGACGAAATCCGCAACATCGTCAAGAGCCTAGAGATGGAAATCACCCATGAAGACAATGAGAAGATGAATCTCGTTGTACCCACCTACCGTGTGGATGTGCGTCGCCCGTGCGACGTGGTGGAGGATATCCTGCGCGTCTATGGCTACAACAATATTGAGATGACTAACGATGTCCACAGCAGCCTGTCGAACAAGACCGAAGTGGACTTTGCCGACGATATGCAAGAAACCGTAAGCAACCAGCTCTCGAGCATCGGCTATCACGAGATTATGAACAACTCATTGACCGTGGGTGCCTACTATGAGGGGCTGACGACCTATCCTGCTGACCGTTGCGTGCGCATCATGAACCCGCTGAGCGGCGACTTGAACGTGATGCGCCAGACGCTGCTGTTTGGCGGCCTGGAGAGCATTGCCCGCAACATCAACCACAAGAATCCCAACCTACGCCTCTATGAATTTGGCAACGTCTATAGTCACGATGCCAACATCAGCCAAGAGGAAAAGGCTCTGGCCCCCTACAGCGAAAGTACACAGATGGGCATGTGGCTCACCGGCAACAACCACGACGAGTCATGGGCTGACAAGGTGAGGGCGCTCAACGTTTATGACCTCAAGTCTGACCTCGAGAACGTGCTGGCCAACATGGGCATTGACCTGAAGGACCTGGTAATCGAGCAATGCGAAGACGAGACCGTCAATCCCGCCCTGCGTTACTGCAACCGTGGCGGCAAGGCCATTGCTGTAATGGGTGTTGTTGACGAAGCGCTGGCCAAGAAGTTTGACGTGGGCCAGCCTGTCTATTACGCACAAATCAACTGGAACCTGGCCTGCAAGGTCGCAAGGAAGAAAGACATCAAGTACAGCGACCTGCCCAAGACGCTGCCACTGCGCCGCGACCTGGCATTGCTGGTTGACCGCAAGGTGACCTATGACGACATCCGCCGCGTTGTCGAGGCCAGCGAGAAGAAGCTGTTGAAGTCGATGACGCTCTTTGACGTGTATGAGAGTAACAAGCTGGAGGCCGGCAAGAAGTCCTATGCCATCAGCATGATACTCCAAGACAACGAGAAGACGCTCAACGACAAGCAGATTGACGCCATCATGAACAAAATCATCAAGAACCTGGAGACTCAGCTGGATGCTAAGCTTCGTTAAGGCATCAGGTTCCAGGAAATGATGTTTTAAAACTGAAAATTTTAATCTTTAAACTACATATAACAATGGGAAGAGCTTTTGAATACCGCAAAGCAAGAAAGATGAAACGCTGGGGCAGCATGTCCCGCACGTTTACCAGGATTGGTAAGGAAATCACCATCGCCGTTAAGGCTGGTGGTCCTGATGCCGAAGGTAACTCACGCCTGCGTGCACTTATCGCCAATGCCAAGGCAGCCAACATGCCCAAGGAGAACATTGAGCGTGCTATCAAGCGTGCCAGCGAGAAGGATGCCGGCGACTACAAGGAGGTTATCTACGAGGGATTCGGTCCTCACGGCATCGCCGTGCTGGTCGAGACTGCTACCGACAATACCACCCGCACTGTTGCCAACCTGCGCAACTACTTCAACAAGAAGGGCGGATCGCTGGGTAACTCGGGCAGTGTAGCCTTCATGTTCAGCCACAAGTGCTACTTCCATGTGGCACCCAAGGCCGATGTGGACCCCGATGAACTGGAACTGGAACTCATTGACTGCGGCGCTGAGGAGTTTGCCATCGACGAGGAAGAAATGCTCGTTTCGGGCGATTTCGCTTCAAACGGCGACATCATGAAATATCTTGAGGACAATGGCTTCGAGATCAAGAGCAGTGAGTTTGTCTATGAGCCTGCCGACTACAAGGAAGTGAGCGATGCCGAACGTGCCGATGTTGAGGCCCTTATCGAGGTACTCGAAGAGGATGATGACGTGCAGAACGTCTTCACCACCATGGCCGAGGCCGAAGGCGGCGAAGAAGACGAGTAATAGTTTTTCATAATTTATAGCATTAATTGAAACCTGTGGACCCATCAAAGTCGGGCCGACAGGTTTTTTTATTACACACTTGCCACACAAGGACCGATTGACTCATTGAGAATGATTTAGAAATTTAGGCTGGCAATAAGCCTTTATTTTGCTCATTTTCAACAATTTGCCGATTATTTCGAGTTTGATTTTTCTTTGTGCGCAGTTTTCACATTGCTTTTTCTTCTAATTTTGTGAAAAATCAATTATTCACATTAATAGAATAAAAAGCGATGAAAAGAATCTTATCTCTACTCAACCTTGCTACCATGTTATTGGTATTGACATGGAGCAGTAACAGCTGGGCCCAGGACGGGCTGGCAGTAACAGCCGGCACTCCTGTTGTGACTCAGACCTTTGACAGCATGTGGGACGCTGACGCCCAAGCTGCCACCCTTGACATGCCGCAGGGCTGGCGCGTTGAACGTCAGATGACCGCCCCGCGTACAGTGGGCAGCTTTGCCAACGCAGCTACACAGGTGATGTACACTGGCGGCACCAGCCTTGCCAGCAACGCCAAGAACGGCACCTGGAACTTCATGTCGAGCAGCGTGCCCAGTGACTGTTCGGTGGGAGGTCTCTCCACTACCGTTGACGGCGGCACCCGCTGCATCAGCGTAATGACCTGCCTGCACAATGCAGGTGACGAGGCCATCACCAAGCTGACTCTTGACTATGATATCGAGAAGTACCGCGACGGCGACAATGCCGCCGGCTTTGCCGTTCAGCTCTACATCTCGACCGATGGCACCAACTGGACCAGCGCCGGTGAGGAGTTCTATAACTATTTCGCCCCCGATGCTGCCACCCTGGGTGCCGAAGTTGTGCCTATCAGCACCACTGCGATTGCAGGCAAGCAGCTCAAAGTTGAGGTGGCCGCCGGCAGCGACCTCTATCTGGCCTGGAACATCAGTGTGGCCAGCGGTGCAAGTCCCAACAAAGCCATGGGTCTGGCCATTGACAACGTGGTCATTGATGCTACCTTTGCCTCACAGGACCAGTCCTGCTACATCTATGTAGAAGACGTGACCAAGTGGAGCTCCCTGTACATGGCAATTGACGGCGGAGAGGCCGTTGCACCCTCAAGCAGTGCCGTGGTTAACGGCGTGACCTACAAGGTGTGGTCGCTTGACATGGATGGTGCTGAACATGCGATCAACTTCACCGACGACAATGGTAACACCCTGATCACCAGCATCACTGCTGACAGTGACCACTATCTGTGCCTGACTAAGGAGGAAGTAACCGAAATCGATGACCCCGAGAATTATGAAGGCTATGTTGACCCCTCGCGTCCACCATTTGTTGCATCAGGCATCTACCTGCGTGGTGAAGTGAACAGTTGGGGCGCAGTCACCGATTGGGAATTCAGCGACGAGGGCAATGGCACCTATGTGCTCTATGACAAGACGCTTAGCGGCCAGTTCAAGGTGGCCGACGCCAACTGGAGCAGTGCATGCAACTATGGCAGCAACGGCACCAGCGCACAACTGGACATGCCTTACAGCCTCGTGCTCGGCACCAACGACAACATCTCGTGCGGCGGCAATACCTACATCTGCAAGCGCATTGTCCTCAATATTGTGGACGGTGCTGCCACACTGCTTCTCGAGAGCGACGATGACGACACGGGCCTGACTGCAGTCTATGTCATCGGCGACAATAATGGCTGGAACTACATGGATGCATCGGGCAAGCTGGACCTCGTCGAGGGCAAAACCTTCAAGGGCCAAGTGACCATGCCCGCTGTGGGCGACGGCTACAGCCACTGGCGCATCTACCAACGCCTGGGCATGGGCGGTGTGTGGGGTGCCGAGAGTGACCTCACTGGTGACAACACCAGCGGCACACTCATTAAGGGCGCTAACGGCAAGGTTTCGACCGCTCCGGGCACCTACGACGTAACTTTTGATCTTGCCACGGGAGAATACAGCCTCGTGCTGGCTTCCTCACAGCCCACGACCATGACACTGCAACCCGCCAATGTCGTGTTGGTTCCAGAGTTGCCCGAAACAGTAAAAGTGCTCTCGCTGAACAACAGCCTCATTTATTATAATGACCAGGATGCCGTGTTCAACAGCATTGCCGAGGCAATGGGCAAGGACGCCAACTGGACCAAGCACACCTTGCTTGGCAAGTCGCTCAAAACCCATTGGGACGAGGGTGACGGCGTGGCCGAGGACGGCAATCCCGGTGCCAAGATGCTCGTGCGCAGCGAGGCATGGAGCCACATCATCCTGCAGGAGCAGAGTTCGCTTCCCCGCACCGATATCGAGACCTTCCGCGCCAATGTCAAGCGCTGGGTGGACTACATTCGCGAGTACTGCCCCAACCCCAATGCCATCATCATCGTTCCCATCAACTGGGCCTACAGTGGTGACTGGGCAAACTACACCGCCTTCAACTCAACATTTGTCAAGAACTATCAGGATGTAGCCCTTGACCTGGGTGTGACACTGTGCCCCGTGGGTGTGGCATATCAGGAAGTCTTTGACCTGGAAGGCAGTGAGGGCACTCTGACCTGGTTCCTCGATGACCGCCATCCGACGCTCAAGGCCACCTATATGGCCGCTGCCATGGAATATGGCCTCATCTACGGCGTTGACCCGATGGACATCACTTGGGCTCCCAGTGGAATAACTGCTGCCGATGCAGCTGCTATGCGTGGCTATGCCAGTCGCGCCCTGAACGGTTTCACCAACTACGTTGACCACACGGCCGGACAGGTACACTACAAGGTGACCGTGCGTGACCAGTTCGGCATGGAAATCGATGCGCCCGAGCCTGTGGTAATGACCTTGACCGACGGTGGTGAGATTGATGCTAACCAAGTATTCACCAGCAACGGCACCAACGGCGAGTACACCGTTACCGCCACAACCGGTGACTTCACCCAGACGGCTACCGTCAAAGTGGCAACTGCCCTGACCGAGGTAGTTACCTATCCTGCCATCGAACTTAACGAGGATGTGCTGAGCGCCAGCCAAAACTTTGATGTGATGGGCGACGAGGCCACAGCCACACTGCCCGCAGCATGGCGCATTGACCGCATCCTCACCGCACCGCGCACCGTGGGCCGCTATGACCAAGCCGACGACCAGACGATGTACAGTGGCGGTGTGAGCCTGCCCAGCAACGCCAAGAACGGCACCTGGAACTTTGGCGACAATGCCGGCGACGACCGTGCCCTGGGTGGCATTTCAACGGGCGTGGCTAATGGCACAAGATGTGTCAACGTCTATGCCCACCTGCTCAACAATGGCACGAAGGACATCGAGAACGTCAATATCAACTACAATGTCGAGAAGTACCGCAAGGGTAACAACAGCGCCGGATTTGCAGTGCAGCTGTATTACTCAATCGATGGCCGCAACTGGACCAGTGCAGGCAACCAATTCTACACCTATTTCGCTCCCGATGGCGAGACAATTGGTTATGACGAAGTTCCTGGCGAGACCGTTCCTGTGAGTGGCGCGCTCGGCACCAAGATTTCGCGTGGCTGCGACCTCTATCTGGCATGGAACATCAGTGTTGCCAGCGGAGATGCGGCACAGGGCGCCATGGCTCTTGGCATTGACGACTTCACCATCAAGGGCGAGTTGCCCAAGATTCCCGCCTCGCAGCACTACATCTTTGTCAATGACTTGACGGGTTGGGATGCCCTGGGCCTGTATGCTTGGGGAGACAGCGAACTCTTCGGCGCATGGCCAGGTGAGGCCAGCGTGGGCGACTCCATTGTGGACGGCAACCACTACAAAGTGTTCCTGCTCGATGACAACGGTGGTTTTTATCACCTGATTTTCAACAACTGGAACAACGGCTTGCAGTTGCCCGACTATGACATTATCGCAAACCGTGACTACTACTTCACCATCACTTCCACCGAGGTCATAGAGGATCAGGCAACCATCATCGAGAACGTTGTAGATAGCGCGCCGCTGATTAACGTAAACGGAAAAGAAGCGACCTATCCCGGCCTTATCACTGTCTATAACATTAATGGCCAGGTTCTTGCCACAGGCAAGGGTAGTATCGGGTTGCACCAGTTCGAACGCGGCATCTATATCCTGCAAGGATGCTGCGACGGACACGTCAACACTGTTAAAGTTGCCATCGGTTCATAATTCAAAATAATTCAAGTATCCAATTGGCCGCCCCCCATGCGAGGAGCGGCCAATTTCTTTTCGCTGCATTTTCAGTCAAGATGATGGTTCATAGCCCTTTATAGAGAGGTTTCCTGTTCAAAAGTCTTGCTTACATCAAGAATTTTACCGATATTTGCAGGTTGGTTTAGTAATTTAGTAATTACTTAACGCTAAAGTCAAAAACTCAAAGTTCATATTTCAAGACACCATTGCAATAATTTCACGCCGCATTAACCAAAAGTTGCCTCATGAAAATAGCCGACTTCTTTGATACTATAAGAATAAATAAGTATCGACGGGCACTTCCAGCTCTCGCTACTATTATTATTGCGGTGCTTTTGATCGAGCTCATATCGTTAGTGCAGTATCAATACACCCATCGCCTGATGGAGGAAGAGCTGGACTACCGCATCGAGAGCGAGCTGACCATCAAGTCGTTACGCGTCAAGAGCATGCTCAAGGCCAACGAGAGGATGGTCCACAACTACCAGTGGCCCATCCAGCGCCAGCTTGATAGTCCCGACAACATCTACGGCATCATCAAGCGCCTGGTGAGCACCAACAAGGACGTCATGAGCAGCTTTGTGGCTTTCCGTCCCGACTACTACCCCAGCCGCGGCCGGCTGTTTGAGCCCGTGTGCTACCGCCGTGGCGACTCCATCATCACCGAGCAACTGGGCGGGAGAGCCCACGACTACACCACCCGCGAGTATTACCACGACACGTTTGTGAACGACACCTTGAGCTGGAGTGACCCCTATGTGGACGGCAACGCCAGCGGCAAGCAGGTGACGACCTTCACCGTACCCATCCTCGATACTGACGGACAGACGGTTGCCGCCTTCGGCATCGACATGTCCACCCAGGGCATCATCGACACCCTGAACACCAGGCACAATTTCCCGTCCACATTCTTCCTGCTGCTGGCCGAGGATGGCAGCCTCATCTCGCAGCCCGATTCAAGCCATGCCAGCCAGGACGACGTGGATATTGTCGTCAAGATGATCAATGACACCACCTATGAGCGCAAAAGCAGCAGCTCGGGTCACAGCAAGATCATCGAGTTCCGCAACGAGCAGGGAGAGACAGGCTATGCCTACTATGCCTTCATGCGCGGCGATCCTCACTGGTTGGTCGTCATGGTCTGCTATGACCACGAGGTGTACGGCAAGTTGAGGCACATGCGTCACAACCTGCTGTTGATGCTGCTGGCGGGCTTCTCGCTGCTGGGATTCATCCTGTACCGCTACAACCGCAACGTGCAACGGCTCAACGAGTCCACGCTCAACAAGGAGCGCACCAAGAGCGAACTGCGCATCGCCAACAACATCCAGGCCGAGATGCTGCCTTCAGGGGAGATCCATCGGCCCGACATTGATGTCATCGGCACCCAGGAGACAGCCCTGGAGGTGGGCGGCGACCTGTATGACTACTTCATCCGTGACGAGAAACTCTACTTCTGCATCGGCGACGTGAGCGGCAAGGGGGTCCCGTCGTCGCTGGTAATGGCGGTGGTGCATTCTTTCTTCCGCAGTTTTGCCCGCTACGAGAGCAACCCGGCCCACCTCATGCGCTCGATCAACGAGGTGGCCTGCGAGGGCAACAAGGCCAACATGTTTGTCACGCTGTTCATCGGCGTGCTCGACCTGCCCACCGGACGCCTGCGCTACTGCAATGCCGGCCACGACGCGCCCCTGCTCATCAGCGGCGAGGTCAAGACGCTGCCCGTCGATGCCAACATGCCCATCGGCGTGTTTGACGACATCAAGTATGCCCAGCAGCAGCTCCAGTTGACGAACGACACCACGCTGTTCCTCTTTACCGACGGCTTGACCGAGGCCTTCAACACCCAGCACGACATGTTCGGCCTGCAACGCGTCATCGACACCGCTCGTGCCACCCTCGACCAGGGCGGGCTCGCCCCCATGCTGTTCACCAGCGCCATGCTCGATGCGGTCCACCGCTTCACCAGCGGTGCCGAACAGAGCGATGACCTGACCATGCTCACGCTACGATACCAGATGCAACAAGAACACGAAGTCTTGCACGAGACCATCACGCTGGACAACGACGTGCGCCAGGTGCCGCAGTTGAACGATTTTGTCAAATCGACCTGCAACCGATTAAACCTGGAGCCGTCCATGGTGTCTCAGATCATGCTCGCCGTCGAGGAGGCAGTGGTCAATGTGATGAATTATGCCTATCCCATTGGTACTCAGGGCACCGTCATCATCAACGCTCAAAGCACTGATGATGCTATCAAGTTTATCATCACCGATGAGGGCAAGGCCTTTGACCCGACCTTGAAGAGCGAAGCCGACACCACACTCAGTGCCGAGGAACGCCCCATTGGAGGCCTAGGCATCCTGCTGGTGCAGCAATTGATGGATTCCATCAACTATGAGCGCATCGATGGTAAAAACGTGCTCACACTCAAAAAAGGATACGACAAGAGATAATAACCATAATAATCATCAATAAAGACATAACAAATTTATGAAAACGACAATTCAAGAACTTGACGAGATGACTCTGGTAACCATGGTTGGCTCTCTCGACACTGCTGCAGCCATCGAGGCCGAGCAGACACTCAAGCCCATCACCGAGGGTGACGGGAAAGACATCGCGTTTGAATGCAAGGAACTCGAGTATATCGCATCGAGCGGATTGCGCATCCTGCTTGACGTGCTCAAGAAGACCAAGGCCAAGGGGCACAAGGTTGTGCTTCGCAACGTCAACGACGACATCAAGAACGTGTTCAAGATTACGGGGTTCATCAACCTGTTTGAATTTGAGTAACAGCAGCAGCCACCACATGCACAAGTTTAAGATCATCAGGGGTTGCCTTATTGCCGCCCTGATATGTACGGCAATGCCCGTTGCTGCCCAGACAGATGCCGACACTGCGACCGTCAAGAAGAACGAGTTCAGTATCGACTTCCAGTTCATGGGTCGCGGCGAGTCGCGCTATGGCGGGATGTATGTAGACGAGAGCGACCCCTTTGACGATGAGGCTGAAGCCCCGAAGCCCGGCAAGTCAAACTTCCTGTTGAGCCGCATGCGCCTGCCCATCCACTACAAGCGCGACTGGCTCGAGGCTCATGTCACACCACAGCATTCCGGCGTGTGGGGTCAAGAGGGCAAGGGATCCTTCAACCTGTATGAGTCGTGGGTGAAATTCACGTCACGCCAGGGTCTGTTTGCCCAAGTGGGACGAGTTGCCCTGAGCTATGATGACGACCGCATCATCGGCACCGACGATTGGGCGATGGCCTCGCAGTCCCACGACGTGCTGCGCTTGGGCTATGAGGGCCATGGTCACAAGGCCCACGCCATCGTTGCCTATAACCAGAACGCCGAGGTGCTGACCACCGGCTACTCGCAGTACCGCTACGGAGCCCAACCCTACAAGACGATGCACACGCTATGGTACCACTATGACGTGGGGCGCTTCCCGCTGGGTGTGTCGGTGCTGTTCATGAACATCGGCATGCAGAGCACCAAGGACAATTTCCTGGACAAGACCTTCTTCCAGCACTTGCTGGGTGGTTACCTGTCCTTCACCCCCAAGAAGTGGGCAGTGTCGGCATCCTACTACCACCAGTTCGGCCACAACGAGAATAATGTGAGAATCGACGCTTGGATGGCGAGTGCCAAGGCCACTTTCAAGCCTAAAGACCTGTATAGTATCACTGCAGGGTATGACTTCTTGAGCGGTGACAAGAATTTTGCCGTTCCAGACGCTGGACAGATCGGCATGTCTCAGCACAAAGTCATCAAGGGCTTCAGCACCGTCTATGGCTCCCATCACCAGTTCTATGGCGCTATGGACTTCTTCTATGTGAGCACCTATCTGAATGGCTTCACTCCCGGTCTGCAGAACGCCTACATCGGTGTTCAGGTCACCCCCCTCAAGGGTCTTGCCTTGAGCGCCAGTTATCATTACTTAGCCACAGCCACCCACCTCGAGGATAAGGATATGACCCTGGGCCACGAGGTGGAGTTGCAGGCATCCTACGCCATCGCGCGCGACGTGAGAATCTCGCTGGGCGGCTCTCTCATGAATGGCAGCAAGACGATGGAGAGCCTCAAGCGATTGACCAAGGACAGCACCCTGCGCTGGGGCTGGATTTCACTGATTGTGACACCGCGCATTTTCACCACCAAGTGGTAGTTTAGAGATAAGAAATAAAAGATAAAAGGCAATATTTTGAGATGAGACAGTCAGCACCATTAACCAAATCACAGTATGGTATCTATGTGGAAAGTGCAACCCACATGGGAGAGCCTTATTACAATCTTCCTTATATTTATGAGTTAGACCGTTCGTTGGACCCGCAACAGCTGCTCGATGCCATTGAGACAGCCTTCAAGGCGCATCCGACGCTGTTCACCCGCATCGAGTTAAATGATGAAGGTGAGCCGATGCAGACGCTCGACATGGATAGTGAGCAATGGGCCCTCGACATCGAGGACATCGAAGATATAGAGCAGGAAAAGTCACGCCTGGTCACCCCATTTGACCTGTATGGCGGGCGGTTGTTCCACGTCAATGTGATGCTCAACAGCGAGCACTACTACCTGTTTCTGGACTATCACCACATCATTGTTGACGGCACCTCGATGCAGATCATGCTGCAAGACATCGACAAGGCCTATCGCGGCGAGCCCATCGCTCCCGAAGAGCTGACCCTCATGGATGTCGCCCGCGATGAGGCGTCCAAGCGTGAGACACCCGCCTTCAACGAGGCCAAGCAGTGGTATGCCCAGAACTTTGACTGCAGCGACACCTTCACCCAGTTCATGCCCGACCTGGAGGATGCCGAGCACAGCGAGGACAACCTGTTGCGCACCCTGTCACTCGACATGGGCCGCGTGGGCAACTATTGCAAGCAGCACGGTGTGTTCAAGAGCACCCTGTTCACCACAGCCTTTTCCTTCCTGCTGGCAAAATTCAATAATGATCAGGAGTCCTTGTTCACCACAGTTTTTAATGGGCGCAAAGACAAGCGCTTCAATCACTCGGTGGGCATGACCGTGAAAACCCTTCCTGTCTATACCAAATTCTCGCTGGAGACCTCGGTGCTCGAACTGTTGCAGCAGGGACAGGAGCAGATGACGGGATGCCGTGAGCACGACATTTATACCTATGGTGACATTCTTGCCGACCTGAATCTCCAGAGCAACTCGATGTTCGCATGGCACGGCATGCTCTTTGACAACGAGACGATGGGAGGCAAGCCCATGCAGACCATTCGCATCGGAAACAGCACGCTCGACGCTTCATTCTACATGAAAGTCTTCATCAAGGACAACAAGGTTTGCGTTAAGGCTGAATACAATGCCAACGAATACTCTGGTGAACTCATCAGCCAGATTCTGGAAAGTTACGAGGCCGTCCTCGAGGGCTTCCTTGCCCAGAAATACCTGCGTGACATCGACATTGCCACGGCAAACCAGGTGTCTGTCCTTGATAGCTTCAACCCAGGTGAATTGGACTACGACAACACTCAGACCATCGTGTCGCTGTTTCGCCAACAGGTCAAGGCCACGCCCGATGCTACTGCTGTCGTTTATCTGGACAAGCGGTTTACCTATGCCCAAGTTGACGAAATCAGTAACCGCATCGCTGCCTATATCGCCAGCAAGGGTTTGGGCGCTGAGGACGTTGTGTCGGTACTCATTCCTCGTTGCGAATGGATGCCTATCGCCTCGCTGGGTGTGCTCAAGGCCGGTTGCGGCTATCAACCCCTTGACCCGAGTTACCCCAAGGAGCGACTCAACTTCATGATGCAAGATGCAGCAGCCAAGCTCTTGATCGCCGATGAGGAGTTGTGCCCCATTGTCGATGAATACCAGGGTCCCGTGCTGCTCACCAAGGATATTGCCGGTCTGCCCGACCAGGCCGCTCCCGAGGTGGAAATCACTCCCGACCAGCTCTTTATCATGCTGTACACATCGGGCTCGACCGGCATTCCCAAGGGTTGCCAGTTGACACACGGCAATCTGGTGGCCTTCTGCCACTGGTATCAGCGCTACTACAGTCTCCAAGCCGAGCACAATGTGGCCGCCTATGCCAGCTATGGTTTTGATGCCTGCATGATGGACATGTACCCGGCCCTCACCTGCGGCTCCACCGTCTATATTGTTCCCGAGGAGCTGCGCCTCGACCTGATCGCCCTGAACGATTACTTCGAGCAGAACCACATCACCCACTCGTTCATGACGACCCAGGTGGGCTACCAGTTCGCCACCAGCATCGAGAACCACTCGCTGCTCTACCTGTCGACCGGCGGCGAGAAGTTGGCCTCATTGACACCGCCCCAGGGCTACAAGTTCTATAACGTCTATGGACCCACCGAGTGCACCATCTTCACCACCACCTATCAGGTGGACAAGAAGATGAAGGAGATACCCATCGGCAAGCCGCTGGACAACATGCGGCTGTACATCGTCGATGCCCAGGGCCACCGGTTGCCCGTGGGAGCTGCCGGCGAGTTGTGGGTAGCAGGTCCCCAGGTGAGCCGCGGCTACCTGAACCGCCCCGAGAAGACCACCGAGGTCTATATCACCAACCCGTTTACCGACGAGGAGAAATACCGCCGTGTCTATCGCACGGGCGACATCGTGCGCTACCTGCCATCGGGTGACATCCAGTTTGTGGGCCGTCGCGACGGTCAGGTAAAGATCCGCGGCTTCCGCATCGAGTTGAAGGAGGTCGAGGGCATCATCCGCGAGTTCCCGGGCATCAAGGATGCCACGGTACAGGCATTTGACGAGGAGGGCGGCGGCAAGTTCATCGCGGCCTACATCGTGAGCGACAGCCAGGTGGACATCGAGGCGCTCAACAACTTCATCCTCGACCAGAAGCCCCCCTACATGGTTCCGGCCGTGACGATGCAGATCGACAGCATCCCCCTGAACCAGAACCAGAAGGTCAACAAGCGCGCCCTTCCCAAGCCCGAGAAGAAGGCGGCAGCAACCGAGGCTGTCAATGTGCCGATGAACGTGCTGGAGGAGGAATTGCACCAAATGGTTGCAGACATCGTCAATAACAAAGATTTTGGCGTGACAACGGTGCTTGGTTATGCAGGACTGACCTCCATCTCGGCCATCAAACTGGCAGTACAGGTCAACAAGCGCTATGGCGTAACTCTTGACTCGAGAAGCCTTGTCAAGAGCGGTACTATCCAATCTATTGAGAATGAAATCCTCAAGCAGATGCTTGCTGGCGGCAATATGACCGCCGCCGAAACGTCTAAATCGACTGAGGCAAGGACCAGCGCTCCGCTGTCATACGCCCAAACGGGAGTCTATTTCGACTGCCTGAAGAATCCGGCATCGACTATCTATAACATTCCCTATCTGCTCTCCTATCCCCAGGGGACCGACGCCCAGCGTCTTGCCGAGACCGTTAAAACAGTCATTGAGTCACATCCCGAGTTGAGCGTGCACTTTGCTACCGAGGGCGAGAAAATCATCCAGACGACTGACAACAGTGTTCCAGCACAAGTTCCCATCACCATGATGAGCGAAGAGGAACTGAAGAGACACAAGAATGAATTTGTACGTCCCTTCAACTTGCAGAAAGCCCCGCTTTACCGCGCCGAGGTCGTGCAGACATCTGCAGGCGTATATTTGTTGCTGGATGTCCACCATCTTGTGTTTGACGGCGGCTCGGCCGACTTGTTGATTCGCCAGATCAATGCCGCGCTCGAGGGCAAGCATGTCGAGAAAGAGAGCTATAACTACCTGGACTTTGTCGCCGACCAGCAGGCTGCCGAAGAGACTGATGCTTTCAAGGCCTCGCAGCAGTTCTTTGCCGAGAAACTGCAGACTTGCGAAGGGGCTAGCGAAATTCCCGCTGACCTGCCCAAGAACAACGAACAAGGCTACATCGGCGAAGCCGTCTGTCCTGCCGACATGGAGAAGGCAGCAGCCTTCTGCCGCCAGCAGGAAATCACTCCCGCCCACTTGTTCCTTGCCGCTACAGCCTATGTCGTTTCACGCTATACCAACAACCGCGACGCTTACCTGTGCACCGTGAGCAGCGGACGCAGCAACCTGAAGATTGCCGACACGGTGGGCATGTTTGTCAACACGCTTGCCCTGGGCATGAGCATCGACGATGTGACCGTCGGTGAGTTCCTCAAGCAGACCAGCGAGACGTTTGACCAGACTTTGCGGCATGAGGACTACCCCTTTGCCCGCATTGCCACCGACTATGGTTTCCGTCCGGCAATCGCCTATGCCTATCAGGTGGGAGTGCTCTCGCAATACACGGTTAACGGCAAACCCATCGGCCATGAGCTGTTGGAACTCAATGTGCCCAAATTCAAAATCAACATCAAGATCGAGTCACGCGGCGTGGTAGTGCAGTATGACGACTCAATTTACAGTGAGCGCGTGGGACGCGGCCTTGCCGAGAGCATCGTCGCTGTCGCCAACAGGATGATGGAGCAGCCACAAGCCAAATTGCGCCAGTTGTCTATCGTGAGTGCAACTCAAGAGGAGGAATTGAGTCACTTGCGCCAGACGGCAAGCGGTGAAGCGCCGTTCAAACTATTCCATGAGTGCATTGGCCACTTTGCCCAGTCGCAGCCTGAACACGAAGCCATTGTGGCCATTGATGGCAGATTTACATACAAGCAGATGGACGACATCACCAACCGCATTGCCGCTGCATTGAGAAAGCGCGGTGTGGTTGAGCGGGACCGTGTCGCCCTGCTATTGCCCCGCACCAGCCGACTGATTTTGTCGCTGTTCGGCGTTCTCAAGTCAGGAGCCGCTTACATACCCTGCGACCCCGAATACCCCGCCGACCGTGTAAAGCTCATTCTAGAGGACAGCGAGGCTCGCTTTATTATCACCACAGCCGACCGCATGGACAGCGTTCCCGATGGTAAGGCAATCAATGTTGAAGAACTCATCAACGATGATAATGACGGTGTTCTCAAGACCGACATCACGCCCAATGACCTCGCCTACCTGATTTACACCAGCGGCTCGACAGGCCGTCCCAAGGGTGTAATGCTTCACCACCGCGGCATCTGCAATTATCTGTATGGCCATCCAGCCAATGTGTTTGCCAATGGTGTGATGACCGATGCCAAGCGCATCATGAGCGTGACGACCATCTCGTTTGATGCCGCCTTGCAGGACATTGGCACTGCATTCTTCAACGGCAAGACGCTTGTTGTCGCCACCGAAGAGCAAGCCAACAATCCCCTTGATCTGGCTCGTCTCATTAACGAGGAACATGTCAACATGGTTTCGGGTACACCGTCACGCTGGATGACCTGGCTGACGAGTGAGGACTTCTGCGATGCTATCAGCCGCATTGCTATCGTGCGTGCCGGTGGTGAGAAGTTCTCCGACCAATTGCTGGGACAACTGCGCAAAGTCACCAAAGCCCGCATCTTCAACTGCTATGGCCCCACCGAAATCACTGTAGCATCTAACAACAAGGAACTGACTAATGCACAACTGGTTACTGTTGGAAAGCCGCAATTGAATGTGATTGAATATATAGTAGATCAGGATGGTAACGAGTTGCCCGTGGGTGTAGTGGGCGAATTGTACATCGGCGGTCACGGCGTGGCCCATGGCTACAATAACCTGGACGAGATGACGCGTGAGCGCTTTGTGGACTATCGCGGCACACGCATATACAAGTCGGGCGACTATGCCAAGTGGCTGCCCGACGGCGATGTCGTCATCCTGGGACGTACCGACCACCAGATCAAGCTGCGAGGCTTGCGCATCGAGTTGGGTGAGATTGAAAACGTCATGCTCAAAGTCGAGGGCATGAAGAAAGTTGTCATCCTCATCCGCAAGATCAATGACAAGGAGCACCTGTGCGCTTATTATACCGCCGACCGCGAAATCAAGCCTGAAGACCTCAAGGCTGAGATTTCCAAGAGTCTGACGCAATACATGGTGCCCACGGCCTACCTGCAGCTCAAGGAGATGCCCATGACTCCCAACGGCAAGACCGATGTCAAGGCACTGCCTGAGCCCGAGCTGGCCATCAGTTCGGCCTATGTGGAACCCGCCAATGATACCGAGCGCACCTTCTGCGACATTTTCGCAAGCATCTTGCAGATGGACAAGGTGGGTGCTACCGACAACTTCTTTGAATTGGGCGGCACCTCGCTGGTGGTTACTCGAGTCATCATCGAGGCCGACAAAGTCGGGATGCATGTGGCATACGGCGATGTGTTTGCCAACCCCACTCCCCGCAAGCTGGCACGCCTGATTACCGGTGAGAGTGTCAATGAGGGTGATGACGAGATTACCGGATTTGACTACACGGCCATCAACGCCCTGTTGGAAAATAACACGCTTGACAATTTCCGCAAAGGTGAACGCCAAGAATTAGGCAATGTACTGCTAACGGGTGCCACAGGCTACCTGGGCATACACATCCTGCGCGAGCTTATTGATTCTGACGCTAAGAACATATACTGCCTCGTGCGCGGCAAGAACCAGGAGGCGGCTGAAGGCCGATTGCGCGCTCTGATGTTCTACTACTTCTCGGATGCGTTCAAGGATTTGTTCGGCAAGCGCCTCCACATCGTGCTGGGTGACGTGACGAGCGACTTTGGCGAAGGTCTGGAAGTGGACACGGTGTTCAACTGTGCCGCAATAGTGAAACACTTCAGCGAGGGTACCGAGATTGAGGATGTGAACATTGGCGGCGCACAACGCTGCGTGGATTACTGTCTAAAAAATGGTGCCAAACTAGTACATGTCTCCACAGCAAGCACCCGTGGCCTGTGGGCCGGTGAGGTCAAGGATGACATATTCACCGAGCAATGCTTGTACTTGGGCCAATTCCTTGGAAACAAGTACATCTATTCCAAGTTTATGGCCGAGCGCCTGATACTTGATGCCATTGCCCGCCATGGACTGAACGCCAAGATCATGCGTGTGGGCAACCTGGCTGCCCGATCGACCGACGGCGAGTTCCAGGCCAACTTCCAGACCAACTCGTTCATGGGCCGCATCAAGGTTTATAACATGCTGGAGGCCTGCCCCCACTCGATGCGCAACAAGCAGGTGGAATTCTCGCCCATCAACGAGGTGGCCCATGCCATCGTGCTGCTGGCGACCACGCCACGCGAGTGCTGCGTCTTCCACCCCTACAACATCCACGGCCAGTTCCTGGGCGACGTGCTCATGGGATTGACCTCGGTGGGCAGCGGTGTGAAGTTTGTCGAGCCCGAGGAGTTCCAGCAGATCATGGACGCTGCCAAGGAGGATCCCGACAAGGCCCGCTCGATGTCGAGTCTGCTGGCCTATCAGGATATGGCCCATGGCCAGAAGACTACCGACGTGCGCCGCGACAACGACTACACGACCCAGGTGCTCTACCGCTTGGGCTTCGCCTGGTCGCCCACGTCGTGGGACTATGTGGAGCGCATGCTCACCGCCATCGGTTCACTCGGTTTCTTTGACATGTGATTTTCTTGACACATCGCCATGGACAAACGACTGCAAGACGGTGACATCACCGCTCAATTCTACCGCTACCTGTCGGCCTACATCCTGGTGGCCCTGTCGGGCTGCCTGGGCAACGTGGTTGACGGTATCATCGTGGGCAACCTCATCAGCGAGGACGGCGTCAGCGCCATCAACCTCTCTAAGCCCATCGTCCAGTTCATCTTCACCCTGCACCTGCTCATCAATGCAGGTGCAGGAATGCTGGTGGCCTATGCACTGGGACAGAAGAAGATTGACCTGGCCCGCAACTACTTCACCCGGGCCCTGACGCTGAGCGTGGGCCTGGGTATCATGCTGGCAGTCATCGGCGGCCTGATGTTCCCGCACCAGATGGCCCGTCTGCTGTGCAGCAACGAGCAGATCCTGCCACTGGCCTATGACTACATGCAGGTGCTGCTTGTCGGCAATCCGGCCTTTATCCTCATGTGGGGCCTCTCGACCATGGTCGGCGTGGACGGCAGCCCGCGGCTCGTGTCGCTGGCCGTCATCATCGACAACACGGTCAACCTGCTGCTCGACATCGTGTTCATCCAGTGCTTCGGCTGGGGCATCACGGGTTCGTCGGCGGCCACTGTCGTGGGGCACCTCGTGGGCATTGCCATCCTGCTCACCCACTGGCGCAACCCCGAAAATCGCCGGCTGACTCCCGTCTTCTCGGGCGAGGGCTTCATGGGCACCGTGCGTCGCATCGTCTCCCAGGGGGCACCGCTGGCCGTCGCCTCAATCTGCTTGACGCTACTGCTGTTCAGTGCCAACAAGATTGTGCTCTCGACCACGGGCCGCACGGGCATCTTTGTGTTCGCCCTGTGCATGAACCTGCTGCAGATCTACAACCTCTTTGTGTCGGGCACCTGCCAGACGCTGCAATCGCTGGGCGCTATCCAGGTGGGCAAGAAGGACGAGCAGGGGTTGAGGACGGTCATCCGCAAGGGTTTCCACTTCATCACTGTATCCATGGCCATCACCTGCCTGATCGTGTGGATCTTCCCGCAAGGCATCGCCAAGTTGTTTGGCTGCGACGAGCCCGAGATGCTGGTCCAGAGCGTTCCCGCCCTGCGCGTCTTTGCGCTGAGCTTCATCCCGTTCTGCTACATCTATGTGCTGATGATCGTCTATAAGCTCTACAGCCATCACCACATGGCGTTGTTTATCTCGTTTGCCCTGTCGCTCACGGTGATTCCCGTGCTGTGGTTCATGGCCAAGACGTTGCCGCAGTACATCTGGCACAGCTACCTCATCGCCTACATGATTGAGGCCATAGCCATCCTTGCCATGCACAAGGCGACCCGCATCCAGTTTGTCCTGAAGAAGTAGCGGAGATAAGGGTCTGTTTCACTGGGCGGCATGATTTATATCGACAGTCACATCTGGGACTTCGACCTGGCCGAAGCACTCGCGGCGGTGAGCCCGCAGCGGCGGCAATATGCCCTGCGTTACCACCACGAGCGCGATCGGCGGCTGTGCCTGGCGGCCTACAGGCTGCTGCGGCAAGCCTTGTTGCGGGAATATGGTATCACCGACTGGCCGCTGTTCAACTACGACCATAACGGCAAGCCCAGCTTGGCCCGGTTCCCGTCTATCCACTTCAGCCTGAGCCACTGCTGCGATGCAGTGGCTTGTGCGGTGAGTGACCAGCCTGTGGGCATCGATATCGAGACCTTTGAACACTACAGCGAGGAGGTAGCGGTCCGAGTCATGAGCGAGAAAGAAATGCTCGAAATCAAGTCGTCGCCCTACCCTGCCATGGCCTTTACGCGGCTGTGGACCATGAAGGAAAGCCTTTACAAACTCACCGGCAACGACAACAAGGGCAACATTGCCGCCATGCTCGACGACATCTCCCTCTATCACTTCACCACCGTCAACCACCCCAAGTTCCTCATCACCATCTGCCAACAAGGGCAAAACCCATAAACCGCTGCCCGGCTTGCTGAAGGGCCGATGTGTGACAATAATGTGGTGGTCGAGGACGCGGGCTGTGCCTTGTTCGTGGGTACCTATCAGAAATCTCAGATAAATCAGTTGTTTTCTTCGTGATCGGAGGATGCTTTCTTGTATTTACGATACACGCTTTTCAGCTGTTTGTCAATCTCATTGACGGGGCGATCAAGTTCGCTTAGCTCCACGTCGAGACGAAGGGTGTTCTCAGGATCCGTCTTTTCATGATATTTCACGATGAACTTAAGCGTAGGTATGCGGAATCGTAAGACAGTCTTGAACCTCACCTGTTCACAGTCAGCAAACGGTATTGTTGTAGCCGAGCCGTCATTGCCGTAGACGACGAAGAAGTCGGCACCAACAGCAAATGCAGGTACACAGTGACGAGTTTTAGCCACTTTCCGGAACGATTCGATAGCCGACAGTATCACGGCAAGTGTCATCAGGCCATAGACACTGAGTATCACGTAACCATGCCAGTCATGAAACATGAACGATAGCTCCCAATGGATAAAGCTGTACACTGCAAAAGCAACCAGTACCACCGACAATATGGTATAAATCACCGCCTTTGTAGCCGCCAACCCCTGGCGGTAATAGTATTGATGTAATATCTCCATAACATTAATTTTAATCTGGCCGCAACGGCGAGAAACCTATAGGTTCCCATCCATTCCATCACAAATAATTTATATCTCTGACATAATTAAGAATTCTACAAAAAATTCCCGAGGTAAGTGGACGGTCAAGGTAGCGGGCCCAAAATCTTGCTCATGTAGTGCGTGCGCTGGTACTCGTTGCAAACGCATTTCTTCTTGGGATGCCCATAGTACCCGCACGGGCACGGATTCATCGAAGCCACAAGCATAAATGACGCGGGATACTCTGTAGAATATTTTGCCCTACTGATACTAATAATCCTGTCCTCCAGCGGCTGTCGCATGACCTCCAGCACACTGCGATTGAACTCGGGTAGTTCATCCAAGCGGAAGAAATGGTACCATTGTTCGCTATCCTATGGCATTAACAAATTGATTGGAACGACATATACGCCATCTTCACGTTGGTATGAACTGCCGACAGCGGTAAGCACCATGAGAAAAGAGGGCGCTTTCTCGTCACTCTTTTCGGCCAACTTTGCCTTGAGTCTCTTCAACGAGGAGGCACCAGCCTCAATCAGATCGTCTCCACCCAGTTTGATTTCAATAGCGCCCCATTGGCCATTTTCCAAATGAATGACAGCATCGCATTCCAGTCCGGCATTGTCCCTGTAATGCCTCACTTCACCTCCCAGAGTGCCGGCATATACCTTGAGGTCACGAACGGCCATGTCTTCAAAGAACAAGCCAAAACTCTCAAGGTCGGCAAGCAAGTCCTCGGGCATCACGCCAAGGGCTCTACATGCAATTGACGTGTCCACAAAATGCCTTGTCGGTGTTGAGCGTATCGAGGTCTTGGAACGGATGTTCGGGTTCCAGGCACGCATATCTTCAAGAATGTATAAATCCTTCAGAGCCTCAAGATAATCATCAAACGTCTTGGTATCCATTGTCCTCTCGTTGCTCTGGCGCACATCGGCAATGATGGTCGAGATGGCAGCCTCGGTGGAGATGTGACGGGCATAACTGCGGATAATCATCTTCAACACCTCGGGTTTCTTGTTGCGGAAACGCTCATTCTCTTGGTCTTCAAAAGCAAATAGTCCATTCCAGTAGTTCTTAGTGATCTCGATGGCAATATCTTTGGGGGCCAAGACCGAGATGGGCCAGCCGCCCCGACACAACAAGAAGGCAACATCATCGAGCGTGAAATCCTGATTGGTGTCCCATGTGAATTCTTCGCCACCATTAAACAAATCACCAAGCGATACACCGCCCTTTGAATCCTGGGACTCCCACAGGCTCATGGGGCGCATCATCACTGGTGCGATGCGCCCGGCACCACTGTGATGCACCTCGGTCTTGTCTGCGGGTGTGGAACTTCCTGTAAGGATATACTTCCCGAATTCATAGTTGAAATCCAAGTCATCTTTCACCTGATTCCAGATGTCGGGAGCCTTTTGCCATTCATCTATCAATCTTGGCGTTTCACCTTTCAGCATAGCCTTCGGATTTAACCTTGCCATAGCGATAGCCTGCTTGGTGTTAAGTTTCACAAAACTCTTCTGATAGAGCATACAGGTGGTCGTTTTTCCGCAGAATTTAGGTCCCGCCACAACCACTGCCCCCGAAGTCCTCAACTTCAGTTCAATCTCCTTCTCAACTAACCTCGGATAGTACATACGCTTGTTTTGTTTCAATTCACCCCGCAAAGATACAAAACTCCCAAGATTTTCAAAATAAAATTCCCAAGATTTTCAATATTCGACTCTTTTAAGGAGAGGATATAAACTAATTATAGTCCTTAACTCGATTTTTTGATACGTTAGGGACTATTTACGATTTATTTTTAGTCCTTAACTCAATTATTTAATAGGTTAGGGACTAAAAATGATAAAAGAAAGAGGCCTATAATACTCTCATCCAAGCGGAAGAACTTGTCTCATTGCAACAGCCTTATAGTCAGCCATAAAGTCCCAATAAAAGACCAAAACATGTACCATAAAGCCATTCACAACCACAAAGAAACATGACAATAACGCATTACTAAGGGTAATGGAGTAAAAAAATACAAGCAAAATGGGCGCAATTGTGAAATAATGTGTATATTTGCAGGTGTTCTTTGGCGGAAGCCCGACTACTGATGGTGGCAGGTGCATGGCAGGGAACCGACGACCGAAACAAGAGCACAGACAAAGCTTGCTTTGGCTTTGCCTTGTAAGGAGGAGGAAGACCGCAAGGTCAACCATGACATAAGGAAAGGCGCTGCTTGCGCTTTGTTCTTGGCTAACTGGAATCTTGCAAAATTCAAATCGAAGTCAAGGATGAAGCAACGGTAGATGCCCTATGTGGGATATGTAATACCGATATTGCCGCAGATGCGGTGATGCGATAAGCATATTTCGGCGTGGGCTTCTGCGTTGCTCGTTCAACTTCGATGGGCAATGCAAGAGCCTCAGTTAGCGGGACGAGTAACAAGTACAGACTCCCGCGCTTCTTTTTTTATGCCCATGATAGTCATAACTATTTACAAACCAGTCACTCCAGGGAGCATGTGACAGACAACCTTGATAGAGAAATATGGCTAAACTATTATGTACAGAATGCGGGTATGAGTTTGATGCACAATTGACTGCTTGTCCCGAATGCGGTAATCCTGCCAGCGAATGTAAGAGAATGGAAGACGAATCTTCGCAGAAAACCAATAAACAGTTACCTAAAACTGTTGCTGCAAAAAATACCTCACCACAAATGCACCGATTGACAAGTTGCCCAGAATGTGGTAATCATATTTCAAAAGGCGCTAAACGTTGTCCTCATTGTGGTGCAAAAGGCCCTTGTGCACATTTAGATTTTGGAGATTCTATCTATGATTGTTTCTGCCGCAAATATGCTTTGTTTTCAGGACGTTCACGGCGTAGCGAAGTGTTCCCGTTTTTTATATCAGTTCTGGCTATTGCACTCTCACTCAGCTTTGAATATCCTAAAGTCGCCGGAATCGCTCTGTTGATTACTTTAATTCCATGGTTTGCAGCGATAGCGAGAAGGCTTCATGATATAGGCCGTAATGGGTGGTGGGCAATTTGTCCCATAATCCCTTGGATTTTCATTTGTAAGGACTCTGATAAAGAAACGAATGAATATGGCAGGTCACCCAAATACGACCCCAATTATGTTGCCGAAGAATTGCCAGATAAAGGAACTCAAATTGCAATGTGGTGCTTAATTGCCGTTGTAATCGCATTTATTCTGCTATTCTTTGTTTTTGCTGGTGCAATAGGCGGCGCAATAGCTTTGTCGAATAGTTATTAAATACAGATATCATGGCACTTATTAAATGTGAAGAATGCGGTAATATGGTTTCGGATAAAGCAAAGGCTTGTCCAAATTGTGGTTGCCCACTCGAACAGGAGAATGAATCAGGGATGGCATGCCCTGAGTGTGGACAGGCTGTAACACCAGCAGATTCTGCTTGTCCCAATTGTGGTTATCCCATTAATAATCAGGATACAACAAGCGAATCCACATATTCACAGTCGTATTATTATGAAGAGGAAGAGGTCAGTAAAAAATCCAGAGGATGGGTCTATGCTTTACTCATAGGTGTACTAATACTAGCAAGTGTAATAGGTGGATACTTCTATTTGCATAATAGTTCTTCTATTGAAGGTAATGATTCACCTGCAGATGAACTCGCCGGGATTTCAATTCCTTCAGGTAAGTATTGCATAATCCTTCAAAGTGATAATTTCGGAGAATTTATTGCGCCCAATGGTGGCCATATTTGTGGCGTGGAAATGAGAAGCGACCACAATCCACCTGAATTTAAATTGACAAAGACACTAACAGTGTTAGGACATAACACCGATAGGTTGTTCGTATCAGGTGAGTATCTATTTGCTGATTATTCAGATTACCTAAATCTTCAATACAATCAAGAATTGAATTATGCGTCGATATCTTCAAAGAAACAGGGTGGAGTAACTGTTTATACCATTGACTTCACCGATGGACAAATAGACCCTCAAGAACCACAACTGCATAATATCGATTTCCCAGAAGATCAATATACATTAGTTTACTACGTTGATGGATGTGGTGGCTTTTATGGACCTGGCAACAAATATATTTGTGCTTTGAAAGATAAATGGCATGAAGGGAATTTTCGGTTCAGTAAAACGGTTACCATATATGGCAAACCATATGATGATATCTATGTCCTACAAAATAAGGTATGGAAGTCAAATTTTGATCCTATTTCTGATAAATACGCTAAACCTGGTGAAGAAAGTAAGAGTTTGGCCGATGCAACATATAAAGAAGAAGGTGATATGATTCTTGCCCATTTCCCTGTCAACACTGCTCATCCAAGGTATATATCAGGAGGCCAAAACAGTACGACTGGTTCATCAGTTAGTAATGGTTCCTCATCACCCTCATCAAGTCAATGGAAAATCACTTCAGTTGAGCAACTGAAAGGCAAACTGGAAGGAACAATATGGACTTGTAGGCCAACGGGAAGAATGTGGTATCGTTTGATGTTCTCTTCTGGGAAGATGAGGCTCTATTATGCGCAGCCAAGTTCTGGCAAATGGCTTGGTGGTGATGACGGCCATGTTTATGTATATCAAATTAAAGAAGGATATACAAACGACACTGGTGAGAAATACATTGGTGTTGCCTTTGGTAAGAGCATGGAAGATATTCTCGCATGGGGCACTTTGGCATTTTACTCCGATGGCGAGATATATTTTGATTGGTTACGCGGTAGAGAGGGAGGAAAAGCCGAATGTAGAGATTTCAATTGGGAATAATTATTACATTTAAGAATATTTATGGCACTAATAAAATGTACAAGATGTGGACAGATGATTTCGGACAAAGCTAAGGCTTGTCCGAAGTGCGGAGAACCCATAAGAGGTTTCAATGAAACACCGAATGAATATCGCCGTAGTGAGCAACCATTTCCTCGGCAGGATAATTCAATCAACCAAACACGCAAGAGGAAAACTTCTCCTGCGCTAATAACAACTATTGCTTTGTTATCTATGGCGGTTCTAGCGCTTGGCGGTTTTGTCTTTTACAAAATGGTGTATGAGCCGTCACGGGTAATTACAGACCAAGAACAGGAGGTACTGATAGATATGTCTGGTGATGACACTGTTGACACAACGGCTATCGTGGAAGAACAACCTGTGACCGTAGAGGAAGCTCCAGTTGCTATTGAAGAGCCTGTTGATGCTGCTGCGGATTATTATATATCCGAGAATGTGTGGTTGGCTCAACGTAACGCTACTATAGAAGATATAGCAGGTTTATCATCTGCTGAAATACGTATCTTGCGCAATTCTATTTTTGCCCGTCATGGTCGTTATTTTAAAGATCCTGAATTACAAGCATATTTTAATTCGCAACCTTGGTATAGTCCATATCGCAAAGAAGTACCAATACAGGAATTGAATGACTATGAGAGAAAGAATATAGAGTTCCTAAAGAAACATGAATGATGCATAAATTGTTATTGCTAATTATACAGGTGTTATTGGTGTCATCATCTTGTGTTCAATCAACTGATGCTAATACGTCGATTACAGATAATGATATCAATAGGCCAACTCCAGCCATTCATGATGGCGAGATAAAGCAAGAGATTCCTATTGGAGCATCAATACTCATTGAGACTTACCCTCGCTTCATCAAGGACTATAAAGACGGGAAACTGTTCTTATCAGATGGAACATCTATCAAATACGATAGTGGCAATAATAAGTCATTTTTAGATAAATTGGATAGAGCAGAGCCTGTTGACATCTTTGCATGGGAATACAAAAAGACAAAACCCAATTATTGTGAAGACCCAGGGCGTGGCCGTTGTGATTATTTGTTCAAACTGATGTATGGTTCTACTTCTGCCGAGGTGCAGAAAAGGATGGAGACGGTAGATTGGTTTGGGACAAAAGTTAAGTTTTCTTCTGTCAACGGAGCTGCAGATAGTTTACGGGTTGTATGTCAAGAGATCAAAAAGCACCAGAACCTATTGAAATATACTAAAACAGCTGGTACATATAATTGGCGAAAGATAAGTGGCACCAACCGCCAAAGCGCCCATTCATATGGCATTGCCATTGACATCGGTGTAGCTCAATCAAATTACTGGAAGTGGGACAATCCTCATAAGAAAGAAACAGATAAAATACAGTACAATAATAGAATACCCATTGAATTGGTTGATATTTTTGAAAGACATGGTTTTATCTGGGGAGGGCGTTGGTATCATTATGATACGATGCACTTTGAGTTTCGTCCAGAATTGTTGAAAGAGCCATATTAATGATCTAAGTAGGCGTAGAGTCAAATCAAGAAAACAAACTCTACATGCGTTTAAGATAATTATAGATTGCTGCCGAGGTAGGTGGGGCGGTCGAGGTTGCGGTAGGCGATGGCTTCCATGATGTGGTGGTCGAGGACGTCGGCGGTGCCTTCGAGGTCGGCGATGGTGCGGGCGACCTTGAGGATGCGGTCGTAAGCGCGGGCCGACATGTTCATGCGCTCCATGGCGTTACCTTTTACTCTTGCTCGTTATTTGATTGGTTGAGAAGCCGTTTCTCGATGTCTTCAAGGAGTTTGAGGTCGTCGGCGTCGGCTTGTTGGGCTTCTAAGCGTTTGCGTTTGGTGTCAAAGTCGGCGTAGACTTCACGGACATGAGTTTCCATTTGGGCGTTGGAGACGGAGCCTTTGTCTTGGAGAACGTCCATTCCCTGGAAGGCGAGAAGATTGTCAACATTGTCGCGCCAGTAGTCAAGGGTGAGGTCTCGTCTATCTTGTACTCGCATTTCGGCTGAGGTCAGGAAGATGTCAACGAGGCGGTTTAGCCTATCAATTTCTGTATTTTGAAGGTAGTTTTTCGCGATAGTGATATCGCCCTTGCGGACAATGGACCCTTTCCATGTTGTCAAGCCCATGTTGGGTTTCTCGGCATCGGCACGAGCGCAGATGAGTTCGGCGGCAGTTTGATGAGTGACAGCATAGAGTAATTTGTTCTGTGTCTCAGCAAAGAACATCTGTGTTGCCTTGTCTGCTTTATCGTAGTCGCTGCTGAGCGCGAACAAATCGCGAATCTTTTGATAGAAACGCTTCTCTGAAGCCCGAATGTCCCGAATCCTCGCTAACAGTTCATCAAAGTAGTCAGGTCGCCCATCGGGGTTCTTAAGCCTTTCATCATCCATTGTGAATCCCTTAACCAAATACTCGGTCAAGTGTTCAGTCGCCCATTGGCGGAATTGAGTACCTCGCACGCCACGTACACGATAACCCACTGCAATAATCATCTCCAACGAATAGAAAATGACATTGTAACTCTTGCCATCGGTGGCAGTAGTTAAGAAATTCTTAACAACTGAATCTTCTGTCAACTCATTCTCTCTCAGAATGTTGGCTATATGCATACTGATGTTTGGCTTTGAGGTGGCAAAAAGTTCTGCCATCTGTTGCTGGTTAACCCAAATCTTGCCGTCGTGGGCATAAAGGGCTACTGATGCACGGCCGTCGGCAGTGCGGTAGATGATGATATTTCTCTCTTGGTCAGGCATATTTCTGTATTTATAATGTTGTGCCGAGGTAGGTGGGGCGGTCGAGGTTACGGTAGGCGATGGCTTCCATGATGTGGTGGTCAAGGACGTCGGCGGTGCCTTCGAGGTCGGCGATGGTGCGGGCGACCTTGAGGATGCGGTCGTAGGCTCTTGCGCTCATGTTCATGCGTTCCATGGCGTCCTTCAGTTTCTCGAGGCCGGCGGCGTTGGGCTCGGCGTATTTGTGGAGGAGGGAGGGGGTCATCTGGGCGTTGCAGTGGATGCCAGGTTCGTCCTTGAAGCGGCGCTCCTGCAGCATCCTGGCGGCGATAACGCGCTGGCGGATGGCGGCAGAGGGTTCACCTGGGGCCTTACTTGACATCTGGTCAAAGTCAACGGGCTGGACCTCGATCTGCAGGTCGATGCGGTCGAGTAGCGGCCCCGAAATCTTGCTCATGTAGTGCGTGCGCTGGTACTCGTTGCAGACGCACTTCTTCTTGGGGTGCCCGTAGTACCCGCACGGGCACGGATTCATCGACGCCACCAGCATAAACGATGCGGGGTATTCGGTACTATATTTAGCCCTCGAAATCGAGATAATCCTATCCTCCAACGGCTGTCGCATGACCTCTAAAACGGAGCGATTGAACTCGGGCAGTTCATCCAGGAAGAGGACGCCATTGTGGGCCAAGCTGATTTCGCCGGGCATGGGGAAGGAGCCGCCCCCGACGAGGGCGACGGGCGAAATGGTGTGATGCGGACTGCGGAAGGGGCGCACAGTCATCAACGTGGTGCCTCGCGGCAGTTTGCCCGCCACGCTATGTATCTTGGTTGTCTCGAGGGCCTCGCTCAGGGTGAGCGGCGGCATGATTGACGGCAATCGCTTAGCCATCATCGATTTGCCCGATCCGGGGCTGCCGACCAGCAGAATGTTGTGTCCACCAGCGCAGGCGACCTCAAAAGCGCGCTTGACGTTCTCCTGGCCCTTAACATCGGCGAAGTCATAGGGGAAGACACCCTGCGCCTTGGCAAACTCAGCACGGGTATCCACGACGGTAGGCTCCAGATCAATGGCCCCATTCAGATAATCCACCACCTGCGAGAGGTTATCGGCAGGCAGAATCTTCAGATTGTTGACCACCGCCGCCTCCATCGCGTTGTCGCGCGGCAATATAAAGCCGTCGAGATGCAGTTCGCGAGCCAGAATAGCCATAGGCAAGGCCCCCTTGATGGGACGCAGGCTGCCGTCGAGCGACAGTTCGCCCATGAGCATATATCGGTCCAGGCGTTCGGCGCTGACCTTCTCATCACCGGCCAGGATGCCGACGGCCAGCGGCAGGTCATAGGCCGATCCCTCCTTCTTGATGTCGGCGGGTGTCATGTTGACCATCACCTTCTTGCCGGGGAAGTCATAGCCTGCCTGCTGCACGGCGCAACGCACGCGCTCGGCACTCTCCTTGACGGCCGTGTCGGGCAGACCGATGACCATGAAGCCGATTCCCCAATCGACCGTCACTTCCACCTCGACCTTGATGGCGTCAATGCCCTGAACCGCAGCACCAATCGTTCTCGCTAACATACTTGACTCACTTCAATAGTGTAACTGATGAAATTACTCGCGGGTGAGGCGCTCTGTCGAGCGATTCTTTTTGAGCCACACCGAGAACCACACAACAGTGATGACAATGACAGCCAGTGCCGCCCAGGGAGTGAGTTCGGTGCGTCCCAGCGCCTGGGGCGATGCAATAAGGAACGAGGTGCACACCACCGTCATGAAGATGGCAGGAATCAAGGTGATGATATAAGCCTTGCGGTTGCGTGCAAGATAGACAGTAATCATCCACAGCGTGAATACCGACAACGCCTGGTTGGACCAGCCGAAGTATTGCCACAGGATATTAAAGCCGTCGCGGTTCTCCATTTGCCAGATGAGCAGCAGCAACGATGCCACAAACAGGGGTACGCTGATCATCAGACGGCGCACCATGCTCTTCTGCTCAAAGTGCAGCGCCTCGGCAATGATGAGGCGCGCACTGCGGAATGCCGTGTCGCCACTCGTGATGGGAGCGGCCACCACACCCAGCACGGCCAGCGTGCCGCCCACGATGCCCAGCCAACTGCTGCATACCCAGTTCACCAACTGGGGTGCATCAAAATATTGTATCAGATTCTCACCATCGGCCAGATGTACCTGTGCCATGAATTTGACAACCTCCTCGGGGCTGACCACCTCTTTCCATCCGCCGTAGTAGAAGAAATAGGACGAAATGGTGGCCCAAATGAGTGCTACAATGCCCTCGGTTATCATCGCACCATAGAATACCGGCCTGGCCAAGCGCTCGCTCTTGAGGCAGCGTGCCATGAGGGGACTCTGCGTGGCATGGAAGCCGCTGATGGCACCACAGGCAATGGTGATGAACAGGCAGGGGAACCAGGGGTTCTTTCCCAGATAACCATTCACGCCAAGGATGTCCTTGCCATCCACCACCTGCGACTCTGTCCACTGCGACATATCGCCCATGTTCCACAATTCGGGCAGGTGAGGCATTTTCACAAACAGTCCCACCAGCAGGCCTGCCGCCATCACCAGCAAGGCAATAGCGAACAGCGGGTAAACGCGGCCAATGATCTTGTCGATGGGCAGCAGCGTGGCAATCACATAATAGACAAAGATGGCCACAATCCACCAGATGGTAGCGCTATCGCCACCCCACATATCCTTGAGAATCAGGGCAGGGCTATAGACAAACACAGCGCCCACCATCATCAGCAAGAACACAGTGAACACGAGCATCACGTTGCGCGTGCCGTTGCCCAGATATTTACCGATGAGCGTCGGCAGGTTGGCACCATCGTGGCGCAGCGACAGCATGCCGCTCATGAAGTCGTGCACCGCGCCGGCGAAGATGCAGCCCAGCACAATCCACAGATAGGAAGCCGGGCCGAACCACATGCCCATGATGGCACCAAAAATGGGCCCCGTTCCAGCAATGTTCAGGAACTGGATCATAAACACTTTCCATGTGGGCAGCGCCACATAGTCTACACCGTCGGCAAGTCGCACAGCGGGCGTTTCTCTGTCGTCGGGGCGCATCACGCGCTCCATCACGGCACCATACACCAGATAGCCCAAAACAAGGGCCACAAGGCTTATAATGAATGTAATCATATCATTGAGGTTAATTGAAATCTATATAATATGGCAAAATTACAATTATTTCTCAAAACTATGGCAAACGGCACGAAATATTATGCGGCTATCGCCGTGGCCTAGCGCTCAGGGCTTAGAGGTTAGTGAGGCAGCCGTGGTGCTTTATCCTCTCGCTAAGGCGCTTGAAAGTGAATGGGAATCGCGTTAAGTATGAGGTATGTCACATAAAAAGCACAAAGGCCAGACCTACAAACAGTCTAGCCTTTGTCAATCATTATTGATTCTCAAGCCGGGGCTCGATTTCAATCTCAGAACTTAAAGTCGATACCGGCACCGAAGACCTTGTTGGTGCGGCTGTAGGTGTCCTTACCAGGGAGCGTGGTGTTGAAGTAATTATCCTCGCTGCGGTCATAGTCCTTGTAGGTGGTCCAGAAATAGCCCACGTTCAGTTTCACCTTCTCGCTCAGGTTAACAGCACCGCCAAAGCCAATCGAGTAGCTGTCGCAGGAGAAGGAAGTGTGCGTCTGATAATCATCGCTCAAGCCGTAGTCGGTGTTTTGTGCACCAGCGCTCACGGTGAACATCTTGTTGATGTCCCACTCCACACCAGCCAGCACCTCGTGAGTGCCGTGGCGCAAGTGTTTCTGCTTGTCATGGGCCATCTCGGCATGCTTGTCGTCATAGTAGTGATACTCGACGGTGGCACGCAGCTTGTTGGGGATGAACTCATAGCCCAGAGCAGTATAGAATACGGCGGGCAAGTCGTTGGGCGTATTCACGCCGTGCTTGTAGTCATCGAGTGCTGCCTCAAAAGCGGCGGGCTCGGCAACGGCGGTCTTGGTGTTGTTCTCGATGTTGAGGTTGGTCTTGAACTCATACTTGGCAGCCAGGGTGAAGCCCTTCCACACCAGGTCCACGCCGATGATAGGGGTGATGCCCCAACCGGTCTGCGAGCAGTCCAGATCAATGTTGGCCATCTCACCGTTCTGGTTCACCAGTGTGCTCAAAGTAGGAGCCAATGCAGGATAGGCAATGGCAATCTGCTGAACGGTTGCTGCCAGTTCAGGCTTGGGCATGACCTTGACAAAGCCGCTGTAGTTGCCATCAAAATAGTTCATGCGGGCACCGGCATAGGCACTCATCCAGTCAAGCACCTTGTAAGTAGCACCCAGCTGCAGGCCATAGATGTACTGGCGGCCCTTCATTGCCGAGTTGATGTCATACTTGTCTGCCGTCAAGGGCAGCATGCCGGCAATGCGGGGATCGGCCATGATGGGTGCGGTAGCGGGATTGGAAGCAAGGGCTTGAGCCAATTGGGCAGTCTGGCCGTAGATGCCGGCCATGATGCTTGCGTCAAACACGGGCAGACCGCTATCGAAGTTGCACTTGCCGCCACCACCGGTGAAACCGAAGAAGCCCGAGAAGGTCCAGCGGTCCTTCTTGTAGGCACCATAAAGCGACGGGATGACGGGAGCCTCGGCCTTGCCCTTGTAGAGGCGGGTGTGATCGGCCTCGGGGAACAAAGCAAAGGTGGTGAGTGCATTGCGCTCCTGTGAAGCGCTCTGGATGTTCAGCGACAGGGTCCAGCCGTCATGGTCCATGAAGGCCAAGCCAGCAGGATTGGTATAGACAGCGTCAATCTCGTGGCTGGCGCCGCGAGCCATCATGCGCATGAAAGCGATGTGCTGATTGGTGTTGTGGAGCAGGCCACCGGCAAACGCCGACAGGCCGAAAGCTGCGAGAGAGAGCACTAATGTTGTAATTCTTTTCATTGCTATTCGTGATTGATTAAATAAAATAAACCTGAATTGTGGAGATTTCAAGGGACAAAATTACTATCACAGCACCAAACAGTGTGCAAAAAGCCACAAAAAATGGCGATTTTGCCATGTTTTGCCACATTGTAACACTTTTTAACAGTCCCAAAATGTTAAAAACTCGGGAAAGCAAGCCGAATTATTGGTAACTTTGTCATTCATGAATAAACCCTAAAACCTAGAAAAAGATGATTACTGCCTCAGAACATGACGAGTTGAAGGACGTGATAGCCTATCTGGCCGAAGTGCCGTTTGACGTCGCGCGTAAGTCGTTATACCATCCCGCAGAACTGTATGAAGGCTTCGACCCCGATGATGAGAGCAGTTTCGACCGGTGCTTTGACAGTGTGATTTATCAGCGCTACAAGGCGATGGGACAGCACACCAACAACGTCAAGGAACTGTTGGCGCGCACCCTGCACGACCACAGCATTCACACGGCGCTGGCACGATTTTTCAAGACCCACGACCATCGTCGCAGCGTTGGAATCATGGGCGGGCACGCTCTGCTCAGGACCGACAGCATTTACCGCGACATAGCCTTGTTGAGTCAGCGCCTCACCCAAGAGGGATTTGTCATGTTGAGCGGCGGCGGTCCCGGAGCCATGGAAGCGACTCACTTAGGAGCATGGATGGCGGGCTTCTCGACCCAGGATGTGGAAGATGCCCTCGCAATGATGATGCCCTCGCCGTCGTTCAGGGATGCGGGGTGGCTGCGCACCGCATTCAGCGTCATCGACAAGTATCCCCAGCAGGAGTATGTGAGTCTGGGCATTCCCACATGGCTCTACGGCCATGAGCCGTCAACGCCATTCGCCACCCACATTGCGAAGTACTTTGAAAACAGCTTGCGCGAGGACCATATCCTCACGCTGGCCTTTGGCGGCACCATCTATGCCCCGGGCAGCGCAGGCACTCTGCAAGAAATCTTCCAGGAAGCGGTGCAGAACCACTATCTCTCCTTTGGATTCTCCAGCCCCATGATTTTCTTGGGAAAACGCTTCTGGACCGAGGAAATCCCTGTCTATCCCCTGTTGGAGAATCTGATGGAAACCGGCAAATACAAGAACCTGCTGCTCACCCTCACCGACGACATCGACGAGGTAGTCGCCACCCTGCAAGCCTATAGTCAACAATCAGCTGGAAATCTTTTTTTCAAACAATCATAACCGCTATGAAAAAGAGATTCTTAATTATCACAGTGTTCTTGGCACTATTTGCAATAGCTGGAAAGGCTCAAATTGTTTGCCACGTTGAGGGCGAACTAATGTCCAACAAGTATGGCAACGACATCGTCATCTGTGAACAGGGTACTGACCTGCGCGCAAATGATGATCCTTCGCTCCACGTCAGGGCTGTTAACGGCAAGTTCACTAAAACCATTGAGTGTGACCACGTCACCCGATATGTCGCTTTTCTATACGGTCAATACAGGACTGGTGCAAGGCGAATTGCGCCTTTTTATGCCGAAAACGGCACAGTCCGGCTAAAACTCTATGCCGATGAAGACCACTTTGTGGTAAGTGATGGAGAACAGTGGCTTATGCAACATCATCTTGACAGCCTGCTCAACGATAAATACGGAGAACTCAATGATGTCTACAATCTCTTCTTTGACAATGAGCGCGAGTCACAGTACTACACATCCGATTACCTCAATTCAAAAGCCAAACTTTATCAAGAGCTCAATAAATCTGCCTCGAGTAATCCCGCCAATCGAAAAGGAAAACAAGAATAAAAGGAAAACAAGAAGTACAATAAATACAATTGCTTGTTAATCAATAACTTGTATTTATTGTACTTGTTGTTGTTTTATGTCCTTCGCGCCTTAGCGTGAGTGACGGGGATGGAGGTTACAGTGTGACCACGGTGCCGATGGGCTCGCCGGACATCACCTTGCGGAGGTTGCCGACCACGTCCATGTTGAACACGTGGATGGGCAACTTGTTGTCGCGGGCCATGACGGTGGCGGTCATGTCCATCACCTTAAGGCCGCGATTGTAGATCTCGTCATAGGTGATGCGGTCAAACTTCGTTGCCGTGGGGTCCTTCTCGGGGTCGGCGGTGTAGATGCCGTCCACGCGGGTGCCCTTGAGCATGACGTCGGCCTCGACCTCAATGGCGCGCAGCGTGCTGCCCGTGTCGGTGGTGAAGAAGGGGCTGCCCGTGCCGCAGGAGCAGATGGCGACCTTGCCAGCCTGCATGGCCTCGATGGCGCGCCACTTGCTGTAAGGCTCGCCGATGGGGAACATGCCGATGGCGGTGAATACTTGTGCGGGCTGGCCGATGGCCTCAAGAGCCGACGAGAGTGCCAGTGCGTTGATGACCGTGGCGAGCATACCCATTTGGTCACCCTTGACGCGGTCAAATCCCTGGGCGGCACCCTTGAGGCCGCGGAAGATGTTGCCGCCGCCCACGACGATGGCTACCTGTACGCCAGCGTCCACGATTTCCTTGATCTGGGTGGCATAGTCGGCCACACGCTGCGGGTCGATGCCGCTACTCTGTTCTGCTGCCAGCGACTCGCCGCTGAGCTTGAGCAATATGCGATGATAAATCGGTTTCATAGCAATCATTGAGATTTAAAAAAAGGTTGGCACAAAAACTAAGTTTTGCCCAACCTCACCCATATTTACATTATGAAAAATTATTTACCGGCCAATGCGTTAGCACGCTCCAGATACTTATCAACATCAAATCCAGCCTGGCGCGTATAGCTGTAATACTTGTCCTTGATTTCCTGATAGATGGCTGCCTCATCGGCAAACTTCTTCTGCTCATGCAGCACGGTAGCCTTCTTGATCATGAAAGCAGGTGCATACAATTCGTTCCCACCGGCAAGGCTGATAGCCTTATCGTAGGCACTCAAAGCCTTGTCAAGCTTCTTCAGGTTCACATAGCAGTCACCCAGCAAAGACTGGCTGGCAGGACCTACCAGATTGCCTGCAGGAGAAAAGTCCTCAAGGTGCTTAATGGCTTTTTCATATTCACCTTTTTCATACAGCAGGATGGCTGCATTGAGGTGAGCGCGCTCAGCGGTCTTGTTGCTGTAGGCTGCAGCGACCTTCTCATAGTCGGTTAATGCTTTGTCCTGATCGCCCATCATCAATTCCAAATCGGCATCACCGATTTCGTTCTTAGCCTTCTCCAGATTCGGATTACGGATACCATAGATGTAACCGATGGCAAGCAGTGCAATCACTGCGATAGCGATGAGAGCCCAGTTGATGTACTTCTTGTTGTCTTCAATGCGTTGTGCCGCACTCGTCAGAGATTCATTCACCTCTTCGAGGGTTGTGCGTGCACTTTGATTTTGTTTTTTTGCCATGTTTATTGCGTTAATTTAATGATTTCTACATTTTTTGCGGCTGCAAAAGTAATAGATATTCTTAACATAAAAAAACAAAACCGGAAGATTTTTTGATTTTTAAGCGTTTTTGAACGTTTGCTGTAGCGATTTTGCCCCTATCGGTCATAGGGATTTATGCTGTTTCTAACCTAAAAAAGTGATGCGCTATGCGTCTATAATTTGGTCAATTGGTGACAAAGTATTACCTTTGTCCCGCATTACCAAGTAAATTTCAAGTTTATGGAACTGCAGTGCCCACAATGCGGAAAATGGATGGAAGTGTCGCAAGAAGAGCTTGTGATACACGATAGCCAAGTCGTGTGTCCCCAGTGCCTTGCCGTGTGCCGTTATGAAAACGGCACGCTCGTGGCACGCGTTGACTCCGAGACGCTGTCACGACCCACTGCCACTGTGAGTTCAACCAATCGTGATAAGGTCAAGTACTGCTCCAGTTGTGGCAAACAGTTACCTAGCGGAATCAGCTTTTGTCCCTATTGCGGCTCTAAAATCCATCAACCGGCCAATCCCGGATCGGTCATCGACGTTCAGCCAGAGCCTGTACAAGTTCCAAAGGCCGTAAAGCCCGAGAAAGTCGAGGCAAAGCCTCAGGAAAACAAGAAGAAGTCGGTTGAGAAAAAGCCACAACCCGACCAGTCATCTCATGTGGAAGATAAGCTCAGAAGCTTCAACCGCCAATATACCAACAAGAGCATTCACCTGCACCAGAACGGCACCATGCCCAGTAAAACGGTGAAAGCCATCGCCTACACGATTATTGCCCTGTTGCTCATCCTGCTCGTTTGTATCATTGTCGCAGGGCTGAGCTTGGAGCCGGCGATGTAATCCAGCCCGGTTTCTGGACTGCGGTAAAATCCCTAACTATTTTACATTGAAACTTCCCTGTAGCTATTGCTGGCGGGCAAGCAGACGGTTCTCATTCATGCGTGACATGTATTGCTGGATGATGGCCTTGAGGAACAGTTCCATTTCCTGTTGTTCAGGCAGCTTGCCCACGAGGTTTTCCTTTAGCAGGGGGTCGGTCTTGAAACGATAGACGGCGGTGGTCTTGCTGCCGTCGAACTGCAGCATCAGGTCACCCTTGACAAGTTGGTAAACACCGGCATTGTAGCTGAAGGCCCATGATTGCCCAGGAGGGACCGAGAGCAAGTCATCACCAAATGCGAGGTAAGAACGACTGTAGCCCAGCAGGTGCAGCAAGGTAGGTGTGATATCGGTCTGTTGTGCAATGACATCATCCCTCACAGCTGGAGCTATGGAGCCATCAGGAGCATAGAAGATAATGGGGATGCTATAAAGTCCCAAGTCAGTTTTATAGACATCGTGGCTGGCCAGGTTGGTATGGTCGGCCACGAGGACAAAAATGGTGTTTTTGAACCATGGTTCACGGCTGGCACGCTCAAAGAACCGTCGCAATGCCAAGTCAGTGTAACGCACACACTTGTGGATGGGCTGGCCACCCTCGTCCTTGAGAGAATCAGTGTACTGTTCAGGCACGTTATAAGGATGATGAGAGGAGGCCGTGAATACCGTTGCAAGGAACGGCGACTTCATCTCCTCAATATTGTCCAAGGTGAATTGCAGGAAAGGCTCGTCCCAAATGGCCCACTTGCCATCGAAGTCATCCATGCCACCATACTTGGACGACTTGCAATACTCATCCAAGCCAACATATCGCTGATAACCAATGCTATGAGCATAGGCGCTGAAGCCCATAGAGATGTTGTGTCCGCCATGGAAAAATGCACTGCTATAGCCCTCAGTAGCCAGCATCATGGGCAGGCCCTCCACATCGTTGAGCGAGGCGGGCGTGAGAAAGAACGGCTCGACCATCATGGGCAGGCCCGACAGTATCGAGGGCATGGCATCCATGCTGATGCGCCCGTTGGCATAGCTGTACTCAAAAGTCATGGACTGAGTGAGCAGACTGTCGATAAAAGGCATATAACCCTTATAGGCACCGTTTTCCAGTCCATGGTTGAAATTGCCGATATACTCCTTGCCCATACTTTCCACGATCAGAATCACTACATTCTTGCCCTTATGACTCAATGCATCTGCTACAGGAGCCTGATGCACAGGAGTATAAACCATTTCCATTTCATCGGCAGAGAAATAATCTGGCGTGACGAAGGCTTTCTTGCCCAGGCTGCGGATCATCGAGAACGGGGTGTTGAGCACGACCGAAGACTCAACAGGGCGGTTGACATACTCGTTGGCATTGCTGATGGTGATGGGGCGGGTTCCCGCCGTCACGCTACCGCGAATGCCGACTATGGCCAGCGGTATCATCACCAGCAAGGCAATGAGTTGAGAAATGTAATAATGATGCCCGAAACGATACACGTCCAACCTGGGCTTGGTATAACAGCGCCACATGAGGAACACCAGCGCCACAAACACGAGTACCAAATACCAGTGATGGACAAACTCGGTCAACAGGATTGAAGTGATGTTGCCCTCGTTGGCAAACTCGGTGAACACCGACACCGTTGAGCGACGTCCCGTATACTGGAAATAGACCGAGTCCATGAGATTCATCGCCACACCCACGGCATTAGTGACAACAAACAGCCATTTCAATGCCTTATGGAAACCCGGCCGCTCCTTGATGTGCAATGGTAGCAGCATGAGCACCAGGTAAAGGCTGTTGACATAGAGCAGCGCCGACGTGTCAAATACCAGGGCACCATGCAGCATGCTCTTGAACAACGGCCAGGACATGTAGGGGGCAAAGGTAGACCAGTTCTCGGCAAAGAAAGCCACCCTTGACAGCATCCACACGAGATAGGCCAGCAGCATGTTGAGCACTGCGGTACCTATATTGCTATGGATGATTTTTTTCCACTTAGGCATGGCTCAGAACAATCGTTTCAGGAGGGATTCATGAACTGCAGCATCTGCTCAATGATGTCGCGGTTGTTGTTCAGACGGGGCACTTTTCGCTGCCCGCCCAATTTGCCTGTCGAAGCAAGCCAGCGGTCAAAAAGGCCTTGCGGAGCAACGACCAGTGACGGCTTACCCAAGAAAATGTCGCCAGTCCGCTTCGCATCGTAGTCGCTGTTCACCTCACGCAGATGCTGGTCGAGCAGTTGCATAAAGCGTTCCTTGTCATTGGGCTCACGGGCAAACTCAATGAGCCATTGGTGACGCCCACTCTGGCCACTGATGGAATAGACAGGGGCAGCGGTATAGTTGAGCACTTCGGCCTCGGTTTCCAGAGATGCCAAGGCGATGGCATGGTCGGCATTATGCACCATCAATTCCTCGCCAAAGGCGTTGATGAAACTGCGGGTGCGTCCTGCTATCGTGATTTTTACAGGGTTGAGCTGCTCAATGGTCACAGTGTCGCCCAAGCGGTAGCGCCACAGGCCGTTGGCAGCTGTGATAATCAATTCATAAGTCCTGCCCTGCTCGATTTCCCATATCGGATACACTTCAGGCGTCTCGCTGTCGCTTTCCTCTACGGGCAAGAACTCATAGAACACACCCACGTCAAGCAGTAACAGCATCGCCTCACTTTCCCAGTCACTCTGCACGGCAAAGAATCCCTCGCTGGCGTTATAAGTATCCAGGAAGTGCATCTTGCTCATGTCGCAGATTTCCTCATATTGCTGCCTGTAGGGCTCAAAGGCGATGCCTCCATGGAAGAAGACCTCAAGGTTGGGCCACACCTCATGGACGCATGACTTTCCGGTTTTCTTGAGAATCTCACGGATTACCGTGAGGAACCATGAGGGCACGCCGCTCAGATTGGTTACATCCTGGCCGATGCTCGCCTCGACCAGCAAGGGCAATTTCTCGGTCCAGTCTTCCATGAGTGCCACACGGCGATTGGGAATGCGCACCAGGTTGGCAAGTGGGTTCATGTTCTCGATGAGGTTGGCACTCAAATCCCCCACCCTGACACCGCGCGGCACCTGCAGGTTGTTGGCAAAACTGCCGCCGAGGATGAACGCCTTGCCTGCAAAAATGCGGCTTTCAGGGTTCATGTTCAGATAGTGGGACACCACATCGCTGCTCCCTTGATAGTGATTCCACCCAAAGGACTCACGCGTCACCGGAATGTACTTGCTGCGCCCGTCGCTCGTTCCCGAAGATTGGGCAAAGTTCATGCAGCGTCCCGGCCACAACTCGTCCTTGGCGCCATTGATCATGCGCATGATTTGCGGCTGCAGGTCCTCATAGCGGTATAACGGCAATGTTGAAGCAAACTGACGATAGGTTCTGATGGATGAGAAATCATATTTCCGCCCGATGCGAGTCAGCGCCGCTTTTTCGATGAGCCGCACCAACTCACCCTGCTGGACCGCGTCAGCATGGTCAATGTAGCGCGCATGCTGCTGCAGGCGCCCCATGAAATGACTGCGAAGCAAAGGCGTGAAATCTATCATAAGCGCAAAAGTACAAATAAACTGCGAAAAACGATAAACAAGAAACTAAAAATCGTGGAAAAACGCCTGTTCATCTATGATAATCCCTTCCTGGCGGCCCACAGCGGCCATCACGGTCGGAACAGTCGAATCATGGCATAAAAAATGCAGATGTATGGATAAATTAGTCGATTATTTATGAAGATTTGTCTAAAATATTTGCAGCAAATTATGAATATCGCTAATTTTGGGGCAACAAACATACAATAACATTAAAAAATTACAGAATATGAAACGGTTTATCTTAATATTGGTGGCACTTGCCACTCTTGGAACTGCCGCCAACGCGATGAGTTACAAGTCAGCTCGCGATCAAGCGTTCTTCCTGACCGACAAGATGGCCTTTGAGCTGGGCCTGAGCAACGACCAGTACAATGCCGTGTATGAAATCAACATGGACTACATCATGTGTCTGGAAGTGTATGATGACATCTTCGGCACTTTCTGGACCCGTCGCAACAACGAGCTGAGGTATGTGCTCTCACCTGCACAATACCAGTACTACATGCAGTTGGAATACTTCTATCGTCCTGTTTCGTGGGAAAACAAGCGGTTTGTCTTCACTGTTTACAACCGCTACCCCAAGAACCGCTACTACTACCCCGCTCCTCCGGGATATCAGGTTTATAAGGGATCTAACCGCTACTTTGACCACAGCGCCTACAACGGACGCACCTTCGGTGCTCCCCCTGTTGACAAGTCGCAGCCCAAACCCGGTATGGGTGGCACACAGCCTGGCATGGGCGGTTCAAAGAGTCAACCCGGTGCCAAGAGCCAACCTGGAATGAGCAAGAAGCAGGCCATCAACCAGGGCAAGCAGCGCATGACACAGCCGCATCGCTACTGATTGAACGGCAACAACGATAACTAACACTGGAGGGAAGCCGATGACTCGTGCTTCCCTCCAGCGTTTATCAAATCACTTGTTGCTGTACTACTTCTTGAGTTCAAAGCCCACCATCACGTCCTCATAGTTATCGAGGAGCGTTGACACGGCCTTGATGGCAGAATTGTCGGTGAAACGACCTGCCAGCGACAACAACGACAGGAACTTGTCGGCCTCAAAGGTGATGTGAAGTTTCTTCTTGCCGTCGCGCCTGAGGTTGGCGTTCAATGGCACCCCGTGCCACTTAATGGTGATCTTCTCCTGGCTCGGGTTGTAGTTGTAAGTCCCTTTCATACTAGCGCCCAACAACTTGATGCGACAGGTGCCGTCTTCGTTAAAGACAAACTCGGGACGAGCCTTGTCCAAGCCGACTTTCTTAAAAGCATTCTTGAGTTTTTTCTTCAGTTTGCTTTTAGCAATGGGCTTGGCAATGCCAGCCAGCACATTCTTGCCGCTCACACCCACACTAGGGCCATTGTACTTCCACTCGCCCTTGAGTGTTGAATTGATTTTCCACGTTTCACGAGCGATGTCGTCATCGGTGATGGTAAACACTTCATCGGGATTCAAATCCCTGCCCTGTCCAGCCACGACATTGCGGTTAGAAGAGCAGCTTGCTAACACAAGTGCCACCAACAAAAAAGACAATATTCGTTTCATAGTTTCTGCGTTTTGGGGGCAAAGTTAAGGAGAATCAGCAAAAAATATGACATGAACAGCCCCGAAAATGAAAAAAACGTATTAATTTTGCAGTTTGTCAGTAAAGCAGTTATGCTGGCCAATACAAAAAGCGACTAAAGAATCGAAATAAAAATTTAATACAAACAGATTATGGTAGTAGGTTACGGAGGAAGGAAAATTGTCATGACAAACAGTGATACATCCTATTATGGACGTATCCTGATCAGGGCACTTTCAACCAATTATCCCAAAAACTATTATATCATATATTCACCCAAATCCGTTGAGAACAATAAGCGACTGACGGCATTGTTCAACGATGATGCTGTGCGTGTGAAGATTCCACGCAACTACATTCACAACAAACTCAGGTGGTATAAGCACAACGGTATTGTCAGGTCGGCAAAAGCCCATGGTGTGAATACCTTCCACGGCATCGATGACGGAATTGCTACCGGCTTCATGGGAAGTAACTTCCCAACGGTTTTCACCATGACCGATCCCTTGTTTAAGACATCGGGATGGGTAGACCGCATGGTCATGCAACGTCGCGCTCGCAAAGCCTGCAAAATCGCCAAACGCGTGATTGCTCTGAATGAGGTTGACCGCCAAATCATCATCGACCACTACCATGTGAACCCCGATGATGTTGAAGTTGTATATCCCTGCTTCTATGATGGCTGTGACGAGTCGGTGCCCGAAAGCATGAATGAAATCCTCAGGAGCAAGTATCACCTGCCCGAGCGCTTTGTGCTCTATAAGGGCCGATTGGATAAAGATGACAACCTCAAAGAAGCGATGCAGCTGATTCACGAACTGCGCAACCGTAAGATTTCGGTAGTTCTGCTTGGGTACCGAACCCCCTATTTCGACGATGTCATCAAGGAACAAGCCCACGATCTTCACATCTTCCACCGCTTTAAACAGGTCGACAAGATTCACCACGCCGACCTCACTGCCGTGGTCAAGATGGCTCAGGCTGTCATCATTCCCAATACCGAGCGCATCAGGGACAACTACAAACTCATCAATGCCCAGCGCACCGGTGGTCTTGTCATCTGCAAAGACTCACCTAAAGCCCGTGAATATGGTGGCGACGGTGCCATCTATTATGATTCCTTCATGGACGGAGCCGATAAACTCAGCGATGTGCTCGAGGATGAAGCCAAGAAGGCCGCTATTCTCCAAGCAGCAAAAGAGAACAGCGAGAGATTCACATCCAAGATACTTGCCGATCACATGATTCACATCTACCGTTCGGTTCTTACTCACCGCCGGCTCTATCAGAGGTAATAAAACATCAGGTAAACCAATATTCATCCAAGGCACCTTTCACGAGGTGCCTTATCTTTTGTCGGTGCCCCAAAGCAGCTTCTGCCGCAACGTGTTAGCGAAATTGTTGCTCTGGCGCTGCACCACACGGGCGCAATAGGGAGCACGGCCGATTGTCAATGATGACCCGGTGGGGCACAGCGTCACCTCCCCGTCGATACTCACCTCATAGTAATCGGCACGGGAATGTGTGCGCACCACAACCTGGCTATCGTCTCTCACTACTAGCGGACGCATCGTCAACGAGTGGGGCGAAATTGGAGACAAGACCAGGCATGAAGTGGTAGGTTCCAAAATGGGCCCACCAACACTCATGTTATAGGCCGTGGAGCCTGTTGGTGTGCTAACGATGAGGCCATCTCCACGATAGGTGGTGAGTTCACAGCCTTGCAAACTGGTTTCCATATCCAACATTGATGATGTGTCATGACGAAGGATAGCTACCTCGTTGAGTGCCCATGGATGAGCAATGTCAACAGCATCGCATTGCACCTGAAGCATGGTTCGTTGTTCAATTCGATAGTTGCCCGCAAGCACATCATCGATCATGTCGTTGCTCTCCTCAAGATTTACTGCAGTTAAATATCCCAGATGACCCAGATTGATTCCCAATATGGGCAGTCCTTTGGGAGAGGCCCACATGACAGTTGTCAAAAAAGTGCCGTCACCGCCCAGCGATAATGCCATGTCGGCATCAGGCATTCCCGAAGGCTCAAAGGATGGATAATCCACTTCCTGACCTCGGCACAAATAGCTCAAGAACCCTTGTTCGACAGCGACTTCCAAGCCACGGCTTCCCAAGTATTCTATTAGAGACACCACTCGTTTGATATCGCCTTTTTGATAGGTGTTTCCAAAGATGACTATTCGTTTCATTGCGGTATGTATTTGAGATTTAATGCTATCCTAGACAGCTTTTATACGAGCACATCATGGATATCCTCCTCAGGAGAAGCGATGTCCACTGCCGGATCATTATTGAGCAGCGTCCGATATAAATCGGTCATCTTCTTATAAAAGATTGGATAATCGAGTCGTTCCTCAAAGTCACGCTTGGCCTGATTACCCAATTCGGCACGTCTTGCCGGGTCATTCAGCAACAGGTTAATGGCATCGGCAAGCGCCTGTTCATCGCCAGGGGGAACAAGCAATCCGTTCACCTTGTCATGAACATATTCGGGCTGAGCTCCATTGTTACTGCAGATGTGCGCCTTGCCCGCCATCATGTATTCCAGGTTTGAGATACCTAATGCTTCGGGCTGAATTGACGGCAGAATGCCGAAATCAGCCTGCCTGAGGTATTCCAGGATATTGTCTCTAAAGCCCAGCAACGTCACATTGTGTACCAGACCGTTTGCAACGATATCTCCCTTGAAGCGTGCTTTGTACTTGGGCAGTCCCTCACCAATGATGACAAGGTGATATTTGGTCTTGTCCACATGGGCCAGCGCCTCAAGAAGCACATCAAGGCCTTTCTCGGTCGCCAACTTGCCGTGATACATGATGAGCGCTTGATGGCTTTCCATTCCCAATTCTTTCCGCAAGTCAGGTACAGAGGTACCCAACTTGCTGTCGCAAACACTGTCGCGCAGGACTACCATGCGTTCCGAATAAGGTTTCTTTGCCTTCCCGGCAAAGGCATCGCGCGCCATCTCGGACGAGAACACGAAACAGTCAATTGACTTGTACAGTTTGGTGTACATGTAATTGCGTTTAGGCTGATAAACGCCATGCACACTCACCACCACGCGGGTGTCGTGGTTCTCGCTGATGCGCCTGGCCATCACAGCCATGAAGGCATCCTTGAAACTGTGGACGTGAATGATATTCTGGCCCTTTCGCAACAGTCGGGCAAAACGCACCGGGCTGTCGATGTCAGTCACTCCCTTCAGCGGCAGTATGGATACCGGGATTTCCAGACGACGAAACTGCTTCAGAACGTTGGGATGCTTGCGGCACACCACCTCGGCATAGAAATCAGGATCGTTGCGCAACAATGCCACCAAGTCATAGGCATACTGTTCGGCGCCCGTCCAGCGCTTATTGGAAACGATATGGAAAATGTTGATCATTATTCAGGTCTGTTGGTGACACACGCTGCGCAAGGGCAGAAGGCAACAATCACTTAATCGTTAAGGATGAGCATGGCATCGCCATAGACTCCGAAACGGTACTTCTCCTCGATAGCGACACGATAGGCGTCCATCGTCTGCTCATAGCCGCCAAACGAAGCCTGGGCCATCAGCATGATGGAATAGGGCATGTGGAAGTTTGTCACCAGAGCATCACAGGTCGTGCACTCATAGGGCGGGAACAAGAATTTGTTGCTCCAGCCACCAAAGGGCTTGATGTGGCCGTTCATACCGACACAGGTTTCAAAAGCACGCAATACCGATGTGCCAATGGCGCACACCTTGTGGCCACTGTCGCGCACCTCATTCACGCGGTCGGCAAGTTCGAAACTCACGTCCATCTCCTCGCTGTCCATGCGGTGCTTGCTCAGGTCCTCCACATCAATGTCACGATAGGTTCCCAGACTGATGTGCATCGTCAGGAAGTCACGGTCGATGTCACGGATTTCCATGCGGCGCATCAACTCGCGCGAGAAATGCAGTCCTGCAGCAGGTACCACGACGGCACCTTCCTTGCTGGCATAGATGGTCTGGTAGCGCTCGGCATCCTCAGGTTCGGCCTCACGTGGGATATAGAAAGGCAACGGCGTGTTACCCAAGTTGTACAGGTCCTTCTTGAACTGGTCATGGTCGCCGTCATAGAGGAAACGCAATGTGCGTCCACGCGAGGTGGTATTGTCAATGACTTCGGCAACCATCGAGTCATCGAGTCCAAAATACAGCTTGTTGCCAATGCGGATTTTTCTTGCCGGCTCTACCAGCACATCCCACAACTTGTTGTTGGGGTTAAGCTCGCGCAGCAGGAACACCTCAATGCGCGCGCCGGTCTTTTCTTTGTTACCGATGAGTTTAGCCGGAAACACCTGGGTGTCATTGAAGACGAACAGGTCGCCCGCATCGAAGTATTCAAGTATCTCCTTGAAAATGCGATGTTCGATTTTGTTGCTTTTCTTGTGCAACACCATCAGGCGCGATTCGTCGCGCACGGGACTGGGATGTGAGGCAATCAGCTCCTCGGGCATCCGGGTATCAAATTCCGAAAGTTTCATATTTATCTATTCTGTTATCTTATTTTTAGTTATTATCTCTAACCTTGGGCTGGTTCATGCCTAAAACCTATTTAATCTGCGACGTGCGCTTGGGAGGCGCATCACATTTCAGTGCTTGCTTGCGGGCGAGACGTTCCTGTTTTTGACGGGCAGCACGTTCACGGTTCTCGATGCGTTCACGTTCCAACCGTTCAGCAGCGGCCTGTTCAGGGGACACATAGGTCTCATTGTCGAGTTTCTCAACCAGCTGTTCAAGTGTCAAGCACTTGTCAATGGTGACGTCACCCACCCGAGTGCGGCGCAGGGCAGTCAAATGGGCTCCGCTGCCCAATGCTTCGCCGATGTCTCGTGCTAGGGCACGGATATAGGTGCCCTTGCTGCACACCACCCTGATTTGCAACGTTGGTTGCTCGGGAAGTCCGCACTGAAGCACCTCAATCTCATCAATGACCAGCGTCTTGGGACGTATCTCCACATCCTGCCCCTTGCGGGCCAGCTTGTAGGCGGGTTTACCATCCACCTTGCATGCCGAGAACGAGGGCGGTACCTGCTCGATGCTGCCTGTGAATTTTTCCAGCAGCACGCGGTCAATAAGAGCACGATCGATGTGTTGCCACTCGTAGGTGGCATCCACCTCGGTTTCCAAGTCAAAACTGGGCGTGGTAGCACCCAACCTCAAGTCGGCGATATATTCCTTGACGCCAGCCTGCAGTTCGTCAATGCGCTTTGTCGCATGGCCAGTGCACAGAATCAGTACACCAGTCGCCAGAGGATCGAGGGTACCGGCATGTCCCACCTTGACTTGACGTGTCTTCAAGTGTGTGCGTAGCACGGCACGCACCTTCTTGACCGCGGCAAACGAGGTCATCCTCAACGGTTTGTCGATGCAGAATATTTCGCCTTCTATCGGGTTGAGCATAGTTCCTTTTTAGTCACAGTCCGTTAGTCTACCATCTGTAACGATTGGCCACTTAATAACATGGCCAGAATGATGATACCCACAATGATGCGGTACCAGCCGAATGCTTTAAAGCCGTACTTGGTCAAGAAATTCACAAACCACTTCATGGCGAGGAGCGCCACGATAAAAGCGACGACACAGCCCACAATCAAGACGATGATGTTGTGAGACGTCGCCCACTGGGCATTGTCCTTGAACAAGTCCACGAGGTCGAGCAGTGTGGCACCAGCCATGGTGGGCACTGCGAGGAAGAACGAGAATTCGGCTGCTTTCCGGCGGCTGAGTTTCTGGGACATACCGCCCACAATAGTTGCCATGCTACGGCTCACACCCGGAATAACCGAGATACACTGGAACAGACCTATCTTGAAGGCCTTGCGCTCATCCAGCTTCACGTCCTCACTGCCCTTATTGAAGATGCGGTCGCAGAAGAGCATGAACACACCTCCCGCCACCAGCATGATGGCCACCACCATGACGCTGTCGAGCAGCCAGTCGAGCAATCCCGACTTCTTAGCAGCCAGTCCAATGACAACAGCAGGAATCACGCCCACCAGCAACAGCCAGTAGAAATACCACTTGTGCTTGAACTGTTGCCATGCCGAGGCACCAGCGGGGGCCGGCGTGTGGTCAAGGCGGAAGAAGCGCTTCCAGTAAAGCACTACAACCGACAAGATGGCTCCAAACTGGATGATGAAAGTGAATGCATGCACAAAAGCATCACCCTGAGCAACGCCCAGCAAATTCTGGGCGATAATCATGTGGCCCGTTGACGAAACAGGAAGAAACTCGGTGAGTCCTTCCACAATAGCTATAATGATAGCTTGCAACAAATCCATGATGACCGAGACTTACTCGTTGACGCTTGCGTCGTCGTTACCAGGTTTATTGTCTTTCTTGCGATAGATGATGGCAAATGCCATAAGCACAAAGCCCAGGAATGCGATAATCGGGCCCGTAGTCACACGGCTGCTCTCAAATAAATCTTTGTTGAACGTGTCGCCCACATTGGCGCTACCAGTCATCAGCCAAAAGCCAATGATAATCAGAAGCAGGCAGATTGCCATGAGAATGAAATTGATTTTTGTAAGCGGGTAAGATACCTTGCCTTTAGCCATGTTCTCGACTTGAGTTTTCTTTTCTTGTTTTGCCATATTCAATTGTCTGTTTTCCGTTTTCGGTTTCTCGGCTTTATTTCATCTCTAAGCGTTAATTGCCAAAGCCTAAAAACCCAATTTGGCGCAAAAATACAACATCCAAAGGCCTTTGTCAATAGTTTTAACCCATTTTATGATTTATAAGACCTCGTTTCATTCGCGCTCACAAGACAAAATAAAGACAACTAAAACAACTTTTACAACAATTATGTTATTTGCATCCGCCATTACAATTATCGGCATGCGAATGACAATAATTAGTCAAATTCGTGTAATTCGCAGTTTAAGCTATTTTAAGTCTCCTCGAAGGACTGGGCAACGAGTTTGAGGTTGTCGATGATGTCGATGTGCTGTGGGCACTGGGCCTCACACTGGCCACACTCCAGGCACTCGCTGGCCTTGCCATGGTTCTTGGACAGCAGGTCATAATAGAGTTTGCAGTTACCCCGCTGATCTGGGAACTGCTGCAGGTTGTTGTAGAGGCTGAAGTACTCGGGGATAGCAATCTGCTGAGGACAGCCGTCACTGCAATAATGACAGGCAGTGCAGGGAATGACGATAGAGTCGCGGATAACCTCGGTGGCACGGGCGATAATGTCCTGCTCTTCATCGTTAAGGGGTTGGAATTCCTGCATATAACCGATATTATCCTCCAATTGTTCCATGTTGCTCATACCACTAAGTACCATGTACACGTTGGGCAGCGACGCACAGTAGCGGATGGCCCACGAGGCTGGGCTGGCGTCGGGATTGTAGTCCTTGAACAGTTGCTCCACCGACTCGGGAACGCGCGCCAGGGAACCGCCCTTGACGGGCTCCATAACGATGACGGGCTTGCCGTGCTGTGTGCACAGGTCATAGCAGATTTTGCTTTCTATGGCAGGGCTTTCCCAATCCAGGTAATTAATCTGCAACTGCACAAAATCCACCTCGGGATGTTTATCCAGAACCTCGGCCAGCAATGTTGAGTCACCATGGAACGAGAAGCCGATGTGTCGAGTGCGTCCCTCGGCCTTCATGCGGGAGAAAAAACCCCAGCCGTCCATGCGGTCCATCACCTCAACGCGCTCACGGTTGAGGGCATGCATCCAGTAGTAGTCGAAGTAGTCCACGCCGCAGCGCTCCTGCTGCTCGTTGAAGACGCGTTCCAGGTCGCTCTCCTCATTGATGGCCCATACTGGCAGTTTGGTGGTCACGGTAAAGGACTCACGCGGATAACGCTTGACAACGACCTCGCGCAGGACCTCCTCGCTCTTGCCGCCATGATAGGGATAGGCGGTGTCAAAGTAGGTGAAGCCGCACTCAATAAAGCGGTCGGCCATCTCCTTAAATTTCTCGATATCAACACTCGTCTGGTCGTCGGGATTGACCAGCGGCAAACGCATCAGTCCAAATCCAAGCTTCTTCATTTTATTAGGAACATTATGGGGCCTAAGGGCCTTAAAGTTGTTAATTATTCAATCTTGAGGTCGGTGAAAAGTTTCACGCCGCGCAGGTAATGGGACGTGATGATGTTCACGCGTTCCTCGGGCAGCTGTTTCAAGAGGTTAACCGCAGGCTGCGAGGTATAATTTTTCCTCATCTTGCGGAAGTCGCGGTGAGCTCGCACAATGGCCCGGGCATCACCGAAGTGGAATTTGGCCAGCGCCATGCCAAAAGCCAGCGTGTCCATCAGACGACGCACAATCAGCAATTTCTTGCCCTCGTGATGAGGCAGATTCTTGTGCAATAAGAGCAGGTTGTTGCGGAAGTTGAGATAAGTCTTGCGGGGATTGCCCTGTGGCAGGCTGCCACCGCCCAAGTGAAAGACATGGCTCGCGGGAACCATCATCAAGTCGCTGCCCGCCAGGCGGATGCGCCAGCACAGGTCAATTTCTTCCATGTGGGCAAAGAAGTCCTTGTCCAGACCGCCCACATCATGATATAGTTTGCTGCGAACCATCAGGCAGGCACCTGTGGTCCAAAATACACTCTTGGGCCCGTCGTCATACTGGCCATGGTCGTCCTCAACAAATTCAAAGATGCGCCCACGGCAATAGGGGTAGCCGTGACAATCGATATAGCCGCCTGCGGCTCCAGCATATTCAAACATTGACTTGGCATCATCACGGTCTTGCAACAATTTGGGCATTACGGCCCCCACGTCAGGATGCTCTTCCATGTATTCAAACAGGGGATTTAACCATCCCTGCGGGGTCCGCACATCGCTATTGAGCAACACAGTATATTGATACCTTGTTTGGTCAATAGCCAAATTATATCCTTGGGCAAAACCATGGTTCTGATCAAACTTCAGCACCTTGACTTCGGGGAACTCCCGTTGGAGCACCTGCAAGCTGTCGTCGGTGCTGCCGTTGTCGGCAACAATCACATCAGCAATGGCGGCATCAGTGCCCTCGATAACCGTGGGCAAATAGCGCCGCAACAATGCGGCTCCGTTCCAGTTCAATATAATAACAGCAACCTGTTTCATTCTTTTATTACTTGAGCATCGACGCTCAAGTCATCGTTAAGCGCCAGGAGTTTCACGTTTACAATCTGGTTGGCGAGGCTCATGTCGGGCTCCACATTGACGCGGATATAGTTATCGGTAAAGCCGTGCATCATGCCTTTGCCACGGCCATGCTCGAGCAGCACGGGACGCACGCTTCCCAAATAGCGGCTGGTGAAATCAGCTTGTTTCTTATCGCTCAAGGCAATCATGCGGGCAGCACGTTGTTGCTTGTCCTGCTGAGTAACGATATATGGGATGCGCAAGGCCATCGTGCCGGGACGCTCGCTGTAGGGGAAAACATGCAGGTGTTGCACATCAAGCCCGGCAATGAAGTTGTAACTGTCATCAAACAACTCAGGTGTCTCGCCACGGGTCCCCACCATCACATCCACACCGATGAAACAATCGGGCATCAACTCGCGGCAACGTTGCACCTTGTCGGCAAACAGCTGGCGGTTATAGTGACGGCGCATCAACTTCAAAATGGGATCGCTGCCACTCTGCAGGGGAATGTGGAAATGGGGCATAAAAGCTCTTGACCGTGCACACCAGTCAATCATTTCGTCGGTCAGCAAGTCGGGCTCGATGGATGAGATGCGATAGCGCTCAATGCCCTCAATGTCATCAAGCGATTTGAGCAAATCAAGGAAATTCTCACCTGTGTTCTTGCCAAAGTCGCCGATGTTCACGCCCGTGATGACGATTTCCTTACCGCCCTCGGCTGCCACTTCACGAGCCTGCCGGGTGAGCTGTTCAATGGTGCCGCTGCGGCTGCGGCCTCGGGCTGCTGGGATGGTGCAATAGCTGCACCAGTAGTCGCAACCATCCTGAACCTTAAGCCAGTAGCGGGTGCGGTCGCCATGGTCACACGAGGGTGAGAATGAACGGATGTCGAGCGACGGAGTCACTGCCAACTGCTGCTGACGGTCTTCAAACCATTGCAGCACAAAACGGGCAATCTCTGCCTTGTGCTCACTGCCCAAGACTATGTCAACGCCAGGAATTTCGGCAATCTCCTTGCCCTTGAGCTGGGCATAGCAACCAGTGACCACCATCAGTGCGTCAGGATACTTGCGGATGAGTTGGCGGATGTGCTGCCGGCACTTGCTGTCGGCCAGGGCGGTCACACTGCACGTGTTGACCACACACACATCAGGCACCTCACCTTTAGCGACCGGCACAATGCCATGCTCGGCAAGCAGCGACTGCATGGTGGCAGTTTCCGAGAAATTGAGTTTGCACCCCAATGTCTCGAGTTTAACTCGATGTGTCGTTTCAGGAATCATCGGCGACGGGGCTTGCCTGTGCGTTTGGGTTTACCTGTTTTGCCAGGTCTGCCCACATGGCCTTCTCTATACTGGCGACGGGTGCTGTTACCGCGACTGCCACGCTGCTGGCGCCGCGAAGCGCTAGCACCCTCATACTGCATGCGCTGACGCTCGTCACGCGAAATCTTGCCACCCATGCTGCGGCTGTTTTGCTCGGTAATCGGCTCCTTGTCGATGCGATGGGTGCCTGCAGGATTTTCCTTGTCAACGAGGACAAAGTCGAGCTGCTTCTTGATGAGGTCGGCACGGGCCACTTGAATGGTAATGGTGTCGCCCAAACGATACACCCTGTTGCGACGGCGGCCACGGATACAGTAGTTCTTCTCGTCAAATTCATAGAAGTCGTCATCCAGGCCACGGATACCCACCAGACCCTCGCAATGTGTCTCGTCTAGTTCTACATACAGTCCCCACTCGGTCACGCCCGAGATGTGGCCGGTAAACACACCGCCCAAGCGTTGACCCATGAACTCTACTTCCTTATATTTGATGGAGGCACGCTCGGCATTGGCAGCGAGCTGTTCCTGGGCACTCATGTGTTTGCACTGGTCCTCGAGTTTGACTGGATCCACACTCTTGCCTCCAGCGGCATACACGTCAAGCAGACGATGCACCGTCAGGTCGGGATAGCGGCGGATGGGCGAAGTGAAGTGGGTATAGTAGTCAAATGCCAGGCCATAGTGCCCGATGTTGGTAGCGCTATAGATAGCCTTGGCCATCGAGCGGATGGCGAGAATGGAGAGCATCTCCTCCTCGGGTTTACCCTTGGCCTGCTCCAGCATCTTGTTGATTGACTTGTTGATGTCGCGGCCGGAACCCTTGGTGCGCACCTTGTAACCAAAGTGGGCTGCGATGTCGGCAAAATTCTGCAACTTGTCCAGGTCGGGCTGGTCATGGACACGATAGACAAAGGCTTTAGCCGTCTTGTTCTTTGCCACCTTGCCGATGTGCTCGGCCACCTTGCAGTTGGCCAGCAACATAAATTCCTCGATGAGCTTGTTGGCATCCTGGGCCACATGCACATACACGCCAATGGGCTTGCCCTGCTCATCAATGTCAAACTTGATTTCCTCACGGTTAAAGGACACAGAACCGCCCTCTTCAAAGCGGCGTTTCCTCAACTGCTTGGCCATCTCGTTGAGCACGGCGAGTTCCTCGGCCAGGTCACCCTTACCAGTTTCAAGGATGTGCTGGGCTTCCTCATAGGAGAAGCGGCGGTTGCTGCGCGTTACCGTGTGACAGATTTTGTATTTTTTCACCTTGGCCTCGGCATCCATCTCCATGACGACCGAGTGGGTGAGTTTATCCTCATCAGGGCGAAGGGAGCAGATAAAGTTACACAATTTCTCGGGTAGCATGGGCACTGTGCGGTCTACCAAATATACCGAAGTGGCACGCTCATAGGCTTCCTTGTCAATGATGCTGCCGGGTGTCACATAGTGACTCACATCGGCGATGTGAACGCCGATTTCCCAGTTGCCGTTCTTGAGTTTCTCGATCGACAAGGCATCGTCAAAGTCCTTGGCGTCGGCAGGGTCGATGGTGAAAGTGGTCACGTCACGCATGTCGCGGCGACGGGCAATTTCCTCGGGGGTGATGCCAGGATCCAAGGCCTCTGCTGCCTCAGTGACATTCTCGGGATACTTGTATGGCAGGCCAAACTCGGCCAGGATTGCGTGTATCTCGGCATTGTTCTCGCCGGCAACACCCAACACGTCAACCACCTCACCGATGGGGCTGTTAGCATCCTCGGGCCATTCGACAATCTTCACGACAACCTTGTCGCCTGTCCTGCCGCCGGCAAGTTTGTCCAGCGGAATGAAAATGTCGGTTGCCAGGAACTTGCTGTCGGTTGCCAGTTGAGCGAAATACTTCATCACCTGTAATGTACCGACAAATACCTGCTCTTTGCGCTCGAGGATTTTCACCACCTCGGCCTCGGGCTCCATGCCATGACGTGCAGCGCTGATGTGTACCAGCACACGGTCACCGTTCAAGGCATGCATCGAGTTGCGCTCGGCAACCATGATGGGCAGACCGTCGTCGCTGGCAGTATCCACACTGTTCTTGCCGTTGCTGCGACGAATAAAGATGCCCTCGGCCACCGACGAGCGATTCACCGCCTTAAAACTGCCGGGTCCCGAGCGCGACAGGAAACCGTCGATTGCGAGCTGTTCCAGAATATCCACGATGAGCGTGCGGCGACGGGGGGTATTGGCACCCACAGCAGCCGACACTTGCTTGTAGTTGAACGAGGACTCGCCTTGCTCATTAAAGAAATTAATGACCCTATCATGGAATTCACGACGTTCCTGCTTCAACGATATCAATCCGCTTTTTCTTGCCATATCGTAATTTTGTTTTGTCTTTTTTGAATTTTTGATAATCCTACAAAGATAATGATTATTGTTGAAAATGAAGCCCTCATGGCAACACTTTTCGCTTTTTTTTTCAAAAAACCGTTATCATTTCTATCTTGCCCACAATAATGCCCCTGCGAACAGCAAAACAATAGTAAGGCTGTGTGTTTACAAATATTCACACAAAATTTACAAGTTTTTGCTCTTTTCTTCTGCTGCTAACCAAAGTTTTTCCTAACTTTGCGGCCACTTTTAAGGTGTTGTTTTGCAGTGGTTGCATTTTTTAAAGGCATTATCAATTTTGGCTTGACTTCAAGTCTGGTGAGTCGCGGTTTTGTGGTCGTGACACGCAAGTCGTGATTGTCAAGTGCCATTAAATTCATTATAGCCTTCCAGACTAAACACTCATAGACCTTATACAACCACACCAAAACAATACTGTACTCTTTTTCCATATAATAACATGATTAGCAATGGTTACAACTATGTATAAGAATATTATCCACTTCACGATAGCAGCTGTCATTACACTACTTCCACTAATGGGTGTGGCAGCTCCTCAAACTACTGACATCAAGAAGCCCACGCGAGAGAGGGTGAAGGCAAAAGACGATAAAAAAAACACCAACGACAAGAAAAGCAGCAACGATAAGAATACCACCAACGACAAGAAAGAAGGTAATAAAGAGAGCAAGGCGACAAACACGGTAAAGAAAGAAAACTCAACTGATGCTAAGACAAGCACTTCCAAACCAGTCGAAAAGGAAAGTGCCCAGAAACCAGTCGAAAAAGCCGCCACAACCAAGCCTGCTGACGCTAATCAGAAAAACCAGCAACCCGTTGCCGACACCGCCAACAAGGCTGTGGCCCCTCCAAAACCCAAAAAGGTCCCCATGTACCCCGACAAGGTGCAGTTTGACGGCATAGACATATCCAAGCACAATGGGGAAATCAATTGGGCTGAGCTCAAAAAGCAGTCCAAGATAAAATATGTTTACATCCGAGCCACGGTTGGCAGCAACGTGACCGATCCCAAATATAAAGAGAATTTCAACAATGCCCGCAAGCACGGCTTTAAGGCAGGCAGTTATCATTACTTCACCAATCTGTCGAGTGCAACGGCACAGTTTGAAAATTTCATTAAGACCATTGACCGGAACAGCCAAGACATCTTGCCCGTCATTGACGTGGAAGAAATCAACCGCTGGTCCAAGCAACAGCTACGCGACAGCGTGATGGTTTTTGCCCGCCTTGTAGAGGACTACTTCGGGTGCAAACCGCTCATCTACACTAACGAGAAATTTTTCACTACAAACCTGGGGCGCGCCTTTGCCGAATTCCCTCTCTTTATCGCCAAATACAGCACGTCACGTCCTAACATCGGTTATAACTGGGTATTGTGGCAGTTCTCGGACTGCGGTCAATTCAAGGGTACCATCAAGGGCAACCGCGGCGAGGTGGACCTTAGCCGATTTAACGAGGGGCGTTCAATCAACGACATCATCTATGTTCCCAGTAAGCACAAGCCCAAAAAGACCACCATCCTTGAGTCGGTAGACCAGAAGAAAGCACCTGAGAACGTGAAGATGACCGAACAAAAGCCCAGAGAAACTGCCAAGCCATCCAAACGTCAACAGGAAGAAGAAAAAAAGCAAGCCGAAAAAGACAAGAGGATTAAAGAGCGTAATCAAAAGGCTGCTGAAGAATTAGCCAAGAAGCAAGCCGAGGCTGACAAGAAAGCCAAAGAAAAGGAATTGCAGAAGAAGAAAGCCGAAGAACGCCAAAAAGCGCGTGAAGCTGAAGCAAAAAAAGCCGAGGCCGAAAAGCAGAAGCGTAAAGCCGAAGCCCAAAAGGCCCGCCAAGAAAAAGCAAAGCGCGACGCTGCCAACAAAGGCAAAAGCACCAAGTCGGCAAGTCTGATACACTCGTCGTCCTCCAAGCTTTTGCAGTCACAGCGCAACGACAGCATACGTAACGCCAACCTCAAGGGCCGCAAAACCAACAAGAGCTCGGCGGATAATGATTAATATGCCGTCACATAACCTATCAATAAGACCATTACTGGCGACCATTGCGCTGGTAATGGTTTTGTTGTGTTCTTGCAAGGGCACCGACAGTAAGAAGCACATACGCCATGAAGTGACACCTCGCAACGAGCAGGCGAAATATGACGGCATCGACATATCGAGCCACCAGGGTTACATCGACTGGGCCAAAGTGAGCAGCGACAAGGACATCCACTTTGTCTACATCAAGGCAACCGAGGGTGCCACCTACCGCTCACCACACTATGCCCACAACATCACCCAGGCCCGCCGTTACGGACTGCTCGTGGGCAGCTACCACTACATCACATCAACATCGTCAATCGATGAGCAGTTTGAGAACTTCTCAAAGTTTGCCCTTCCCGACATCCAAGACCTCATTCCCATGCTTGACGTTGAGGTGCGCGGCAACTGGTCCCGTAGCCAACTCATTGACAGTGTGGAAAAGTTTTGCCAACTCATCAAGAACTACTATGGCGTGCAGCCCATGATCTACAGCACCATGGGTTTCTATAACAAAAACCTCGCTCCCCGCTTTAACCAGTACCACCTCTACATCGGGCGCTATTCATCGACCGAGCCCGAAATCAACTGGGAGGGAGATTACACCATCTGGCAATACAGCGAGACGGGCATCATTCCCGGCATCGACGCCTATGTTGACCTGTGCCGCTACCGCCGCGACGGATGGTTGGATGAAATCATGTTGCCCGACAAGCGATAGTTGCAATATCCCACATTGCACCCCTATTTTGCATTATCGTTTATTCCGATTTTTACAGCTCCATTTGAGCTGGTGATAATGTCGTTAAACTGGTTTGTATCAATGGCATAAACAAATAAACACCCCGTTTCACAACGCGGTGCTTATTTAGGATGAATAGTATTAATATTTCCAACTTTCACGCAAAAGTACACACATATTTTTTACTGTACAAATTTTTAGTGTAAAAAATTGTTTATGCTATTGCGTGGCAGCATGGGGACATTAAAGAATGGAGGCCTTTTCGCAAAGCCTCCATTCTTGTTTATAAACACTTGAGGGATGTTATACCTGTGCGAAAATGAAGTCGATGAGGGTGTTGATATCAGCAATATTCACCTCACCGTCGCCATTCACGTCGGCGGCACTGCCGTCACCAGTTTCGCTCAAAATATAGTCAATGACAGCATTCACATCGGCAATATTGACCTCGCCATCGCCATTCACGTCGCCCTGCAGAGGCTCAAGCTCCCAATACTCGGCATAATACAACTTGATGTCGTCAAGATAGCAGGCTACCTTGGTGTTTCCTGAAATCTGGTTGATGCGCAGCATGATGGGTGCGGTAGTGGGTAAGCTCACCATTGCCGACGCCATTGACTTGGCATTGGCTGTCACCATACCATCCTCGGGGCTGACCCAATTCTCACCCTTATCCAACGAATAGGATAACCTGAAGTTGGATTCGGTTGAGGTGGGATTATAAACCGAGAATTTCACTGCATAGGGCATAATTTCAAGTGGGGCCGATGTCGTAATCATGCTAGGTCTCTTCATTGCCACGGCACGATATCCATTGCACCAAACGGTATCCTCAACTTCCTCGACAGCACACTTGCTAAAGTCCCACTTGGAGTACACTCCGGGCACGCCTTTAGCACTTTGTTGGCCAGTCACGGGCATGTTCTCAAATTCTTCTACAATCGTCAAAATCGAGGAGTCGGGTTTCAGGGTGAATGAGATAATGTTATCCTGTTCGGCGATGTCAAAGATGGAATAATCATTAAAAACCTTGTTCCAGGTGAGCAGATTCGGGGTGGAGAAATTGGTGATAGCCGTCACTCCGGCAGTTCCGGGGAACGGGTCAGAGTCGCTGTCGCCGCCGGTATAGCTGGCGCGTAGCAGTTCATAGTACATGTGCTTGGGATCGCAGTTGACCTCGTTAGACCACCACACATGCTCGTTGGTGGAGTCCACACGTGCCACCATCATTCCATGACCGGGCAAAAACCTGTCCCACTTGCCAGGCTGGCGGTTCTCGATAAGGAAGTATTCTTTCTCATTGGGGGTATTCAATCGACAGCCCATATTGCTCATGTCGAGGGGCATCAGTTCATAGTCCCCTTCATGATCAAGCACTACCGGCTGGGTGAATCCCAAGGCATAGCGCTCATAAAGGCTATAGCCCACGGGATTGCGTCCGAAGTTTCCGCCACTACCTCCGGCCATTACAGACCATTCGCCCGGATTGCGGCTCTCGCCACCACTGCCCTCGTAGTCGGTATCATAGAGGTCGGGAAGTCCCAATACATGACCGAACTCGTGGCAGAAGGTGCCGATGCCGTTCACGTCGCTGTAGTAGCCCTCCCATCCGGCAATCTCGGTGGAGCAAGCATACAACCAGAACTGGACACCATCCCTTGCGGGCTCATCGAAGAGATAATACATGTGGGGCCACAAGTAGTTCTGATTATTGCCGCCATAGTTGGCCGAAAAGCCCGCTACCAGGAAGAAAATCATATCGACATACCCGTCGCCATCACTGTCATAATCACTGAAATCAATTACCTTATCCACCGAATCCAGAGCTGCATGAAAAACAACATCAGAATGCGATGTGGATTGTGGATAGGTACATGAATAATTCACATCCACGGGACCTACAATGTCAAACACAGGGTCGAATTGTTGTGCTGAATTATCATAGAAATAGTCACGCACACTTCCTGTCATGGGCACAAAACGGTTGTTGAGCGTGTAGCCCGTGAAATCGTGGGTGTTGACCATGTCATCATAGAACTCCTTGGCGTTGGCCATCGAGAATTTCTTGTTTGAGTAATTGATCAGAATGATCAGTCCCTTGAAATTCTCATAGTCCATCATGCCCTCGGCACCCACACGACGCATCGCGGCATTGCGGCGACCCATCATCTTGCGGCCTGCATTCAAGCCCGCAGGGCTTGTAATCCTCTTGGAAATCGTTGCCAAGAATGAGCGATCGCCAGCATTGCGATGTATCAGGTCTCTCGCCTGTCGTCCACTCGGCACAAGACGGTCACCATCCAGGATGGCATAGTTGTAGTAGCCAGCAGCGTCCTTCACAACAGTATAACCGTCGGCGGTGGTGGTGAAGTGGAAAAACTCATCACCATGCAGAACCACCGTTAGCGTTGACCCGTCGGGTTGGGTCACCACTATGGGTGTAGGGTCAGCCGGGACAGCTCGTGCAACCATGCACAGCAATCCCATTAAAAGCAAGCACAAATGTCTCTTCATTGTTTGTTTTTTAGCTTCGATATGTTAATATAATACTTGAATTGATGTTAGGTTTAGTTCAAAATAATGTCAATGAGTGAATTGATATCGGCAATATTTACCTCACCGTCATCATTCACATCGGCTGCACTGGCATCACCTGCAAAAGACAGAATAAAGTCGATGACAGCATTCACGTCGGCAATATTTACCTCACCGTCACTATTCACGTCGCCATAATTACCGCCTGGCGTAGGACCGCCTTCCTCTCCTGTATAGTAGAGTGTTAAATCGTCAACATAGTTGGCCGTGTTCTTGTGGCCGGCTTTCTCATATACCCTGAAAATGGCAGGCTGAGTATTTTTGATGTCTAGATACCAGTAGCAGGTAGTGACCGACTTGCCAAAAGCTTCGGCAACGACATCATTCTTGGCACTGTTAGCTGTGATCCAAATGGGGTTTCCATCGGCATCTTTCTCTACAGAGTATTCAAGAGAGAACTTGGCATCGGTTGATGACGTGTTGAACACAGTGAGACTTGCCAGATAGAAATTATAATAAACCGGAGTCGTGCTATAGAACAAACTAGGCAATTTCATCATCACACTATTTTCGCCGTTGGCCTTGTCCTCGCCAGGAGCGCGAACACCCGATTTGTTGAAGGTCCAAGTGGCAAATGCGCCTTCCACATCCTTGTCGGTTGTTCCTGATGACACAGGCATCCCCTCAAAGTCCTCAACAAGGGCCTGCAATGAGCCTTCCTCAACGATGTTGAACGAAATCACACCGTCATTTTCCTGGATGCCAGCGATGTTGAAGTAGTTGCCATAACCCTCCCACGTCAGGATATTGGGGGTGGTCTCGTTGGTGAGCATCACGTTGCCGTTAGTACCAGGGAAGGGGTCACTGCTCGACTCGCCCGAAGTGGAATTGCCAGCGCGCAACAATTCAAAGTAATTGTGTTGCGGATCACAGTTCACCTTATTCTGGTTCCAAATGCTGGTATTGGTGCTGTCCACCCTGAACACGAGCATGCCATGACCAGGCAGGTAGGCATCCCATCCCGTGCGTTGACGATTCTCGATGGTGAAGTACTCGTTCTCGACAGGTGAACGCAAGATGTAACCCTCACGCGAGGTGTTCACGGGATTGAGGGTATAAAAACCAGCCTCGTTGATGGTCTTGGGATTTGCCCAACCCAAGGCATAGCGCTCAAACAGGTTGTATCCTGCCGGGCAACGTCCGTAGTTGTAATCGCCGCCACCAGCCATCACGTCCCAGCCGCCCGGGTCATGGCTCTGACCGCCAGTCGCATAGTCGGTGTCGTAGAAGTCGGGCAAACCGAGCACATGGCTGAACTCATGGGCGATGGTACCGATGCCCTCGACGGTGACCGTTGTTGGAGTGTTTTCCCAACCATAAAGCTCGGTAGAACAAGCATAACGGTCAACGCGCTTGCCATCATAGGTGGAATAGGTGCTATAGAGATTTGAAGCATGGGGCCACAAATAGCCGCTGTTATTGCCGCCATAGCTCGACGAGTAGCCCGCCATCAGGAAGTAAACCATGTCAATCCTGTTATCACCGTTATTGTCATACATTGTGAAGTCGATTTCGTTGTTTGCTTCTTTCAACGCCTGCAGGATGATTGTTGTCACACGGCTATTGCACAGCGATGCCTTCACTAAGCCACCATTGCTATTCTTGGCATGATAAGGGCCATAAACATCAAAAGGAGGCTTGAAAGCACCATTGGACTGGTCGTTGAAGTAATCACGCACACTGCCTGGGCAGTTCACGTCTTTATCGGTAAAAGGATCATGATAACTGGTAAAATTCTCATTGCTGAACATCTCGGTATAGAAGGTCTTAGGATCTTCGGCGGTGAATTCCTTGTCCGAGAAATCAATCAAAATCACGAGTCCGTGGAAATTCTCGAAATCGAAGTTAGACAAATCCACGTTGCGCTTAACGCGACGCACATGTGCAGCAGCCACCGAAGTCTCGTCAACAAGCCACTTGGGAGTGGAAGCCAGCAAGGCCTGCTCGTCGGCACTGCGCGCACCTTCGTCGTGAGCCAGCACAGTAGTAGCAACAAGATTCATGCCGTCGCTTTTGGCGTACACATAGGCACCCGCCTCGTTCAGCATAATTGTGTAACCGTCGGCAGTCGTGTTATAATGATAAAACTCGTCACCCACCAATTGAACAGTTAACATCGTTCCATCGGGCTGAGGCATCTGCACCAGCCCACGATGTGCTGGATTGGCCTGCATGGTGATACTCACAAGTGCTACCGTCAGCAGCAAAAAAACTAATTTTTTCATCATTACCTTGTTTATTTTTGGGTTATTAGTTAGCGTTGAGACCACATCTAAAGTTGCCACCCAATGAACGAGGAGTCCACTCGGGCGACAACATCACATGTTTTGTAATCTGCAAAATTACACTATTTTTTACTTGTTCATCAAAAAATGCCCATAAAAGTTAGTATTTTCAATAATTTTGCTCCTATATTTCCATTTTTCCCTAGAAAAATAATATCTTTGCCTTTTCAATCATTGCTCAATCATTTTATAGCTTTGTAATATGCCAAGAAAAAATGCGGACCGAGGTTTTAAATAGGTACGGCCCGCAAAAAAGATGTTTTAAGGTTTACTTCTCGTGGCTACGTCGAGACGACGTGGCCACCTTTCTTTTTCCATTGGTCACTGGGGTGAAACTTGAGGAGAGGTGCCGTGGCCACGGCACAGGGAACATGGCTGATGTGGACAAATTGCGGTTTTTGGGAATGTTCCACGAGATGTTGACAATCGGGGTGATTTTTCAACAATTCACCCATTTTAACTGAATTTTCCAAGCTTTTCTGAGTAAAAAACTGTAACTTTGCGTCCGTGAAACACCGCGCAAGCCGAAACCAATGGGTGCTTGCACCAAATTGGTGAGGCGAAGCCGGTGTAATTCAAACACCGCGCAAGCCGAAACCAACGGGTGCTTGCACCAAATTGGTGAGGCGAAGCCAGTGTAATTCAAACACCGCGCAAGCCGAAACCAATGGATGCTCGCATCTAAATTGGTGAGACTATGCTGGTGTTATTTAAACTATAGAAGACTACCACCAATGGGAAAAATAATAGCAATAGCCAATCAAAAGGGAGGTGTGGGCAAGACGACGACGTCGATTAACCTGTCGGCAGCTCTCGCCATGCTCGGGAAGCGTGTGTTGCTCATTGATGCCGACCCTCAGGCCAATGCCACATCAGGGCTGGGCGTTGAACCCAAGGACATGTCATCGACAATCTATGAATGTCTGGTTGATGACTACCCCATGGCAAGTGCAACTGTCAACACCTGTGTTGAAGGACTCAAAATGATCGGGTCCCGAATCGACCTCGTGGGTGCCGAGCTGGAACTCATTGAAAAACAGGGGCGTGAACGGGTGATGTCCAACGGCCTGAAAGACATCAGGAACAACTATGACTTCATCATCATCGACTGCAGCCCCTCGTTGGGCCTGATTACAGTCAATGCCTTGACAGCAGCCGACAGTGTCATTATCCCTGTTCAGGCCGAGTACTTTGCCTTGGAAGGCATCAGTAAACTGCTGAACACCATACGCATCATCAAGGGAAAACTCAATGCCGGACTGCGCATCGAGGGCTTCCTGTTGACGATGTATGATGCACGCCTGAGGCTCGCCAATGAAATCTTTGAAGAACTGAAGGGCCACTTTGGCGACATGGTGTTCAACACCGTGATTCCTCGCAACATCCGCATCAGCGAGGCTCCCAGCCACGGGATGCCCGTGACACAATATGATCCCACTTGCCGCGGTGCAACGAGCCACATCCAGCTCGCCCAGGAGATTATTTCCAGACATTAGGCTTTTAGTTATTTTAAAAACGACAATCATCCAATTCAATCATAAACAACTGACAATATGAAACGTAGCGCATTAGGCAAAGGCCTCGACTCGCTCATCTCGATGAACGACATACAGACCGAAGGCTCTTCGGCCATCAATGAGATACCCATCAGCCAGATAACGCCCAATCCTGAACAACCCCGACAGAACTTTGACGAGCAAGCGCTTGAAGAGTTGGCTGCAAGCATCCGTGAGATGGGCATCATCCAGCCTCTCACCCTGCGCAGCACGGGCGAAAACAGCTACCAGATTATTTCAGGTGAGCGACGTTACCGTGCCTCGCTGCTGGCAGGTTTGCAGTCGGTACCCGCCTACATTCGCACCGCCAATGACAGCGAAGTGACCGAGATGGCGCTCATCGAGAACATTCAGCGCGAAGACCTGAATGCCATCGAGATTGCCCTCACTTTCAGGAAACTAATCGACCAATATAACCTCACGCAGGAACGCCTGAGCGAGCGCATCGGCAAGAAACGTGCTACTATCGCCAATTTCCTGCGTCTGTTGAAATTGCCTGCCGAAGTGCAATTAGGTCTGCATGACCACACTCTCGACATGGGACATGCCCGTGCACTGCTCTCGCTTGACAATCCCAAACTGCAGCTGAAACTCTACAACGAAACCATCAAAAAGGGGCTGTCAGTTCGTCAAGTGGAACAGCGCGCCAAGCAGATGCAGCAAGCCGCCGAGAAGGAAGAATCCAATCAACATACTATTTCTAATGTGCTGAATTCCAAGGATTATGTGATACTGCAGAAGCATCTGTCCTCGGCATTTGGAGTACCGGTGAAGTTCTCGTGTGACCAATCGGGCAAGGGTAAAATCACCTTCCCGTTTACCACCGAGGAAGAGCTAGAAAAAATCATCCGCATCTTTGACACCCTCAAAGAGGCATAATCGGTCAGTATATCGATGAGGCGCATAGCAACATGCTACAGCAAATGGCACGGCAAGGCAGCGGTCTTAACGTTGCTGTGCTTGCTGTTCTACTCCAGTATCGGCGTCTCTCAGACCATCACCACCACCGCCGACACCATCACCACCAACACAGTTCGCCACGAACGCAAGCCCGTCACTTTGAGCGACACCGCGACCGTCGGTGACCAGCGCCCCGTGAGGGTAGTCAATGCCGCAGGAGATACCATTACACTTGCGTCGATTGACTCCATTGGCGCACTTGATGGGGTGGAAGTTCTCATCGACAGCACCACCAATGTGGCCACGTCCATGGGCAAGGTGCGAGTCTTTAATCCAGATCCTCAACGGGCATTATGGCTGTCGGCCCTATGCCCAGGCTTGGGACAGATTTACAACCGACGTTACTGGAAGTTGCCCATCATTGCCGGAGCATTTGTAGGATTGAGCTACGGAACAGCCTGGAACAACCGCATGTACAAGGATTACTCCAAGGCCTACCGCGACGTGATGGACAACGACCCCGACACCCGCAGCTACATGGACTTCTTCCCGCCCACTGTGCAGGAGAGCGATCTTGATGCCGCCTGGCTGCAGAAGATCATGAAGAGCAAGCGCGACTATTACCGTCGCTATCGCGAAATCTGCGTTATCTCGATGGTGGGTGTGTACCTGATCAGCATCGTGGATGCCTATGTGGACGCATCTTTGGCCCACTTCGACATCTCACCCGACCTGACACTTGATGTGTCGCCCGCGGCCATTGACAACACGGCGATAGGCGGCCGCCTGCCCTCCCTCGGTTTGCAGTGCGCCATCAGTTTTTAAACTTGAAACAAAAAAAATGACAATATGACAAAACATCGACTTTTGACATTGATTCTCACAACCGCCTTGGCAGTATTGGCTGTGGCAGCATCACCACGTGAGAAAAAGAACATTCTTTCCTTGAAGAATTCCATCACCGATGAGGATATCGTCTTTCCCGAGAGTTTTGACACCGACGTGCACAAGATGATGACCAACTGGTATCTGCAGAACTATGCCGTGCTTGATGCCGAAGTGGAGAACAAATCCCCCGGAGAGGTGAACGAAGAAACCTACATCCGTCGTTTGGCAGCCATCCCATCGGTCATTGAGATGCCTTATAACCAGATTGTGCGCAAACACATCGAGCGATATGTCTATCGCAGCCGCACACTCGTCGAGGAGATGCTGGGCATGAGCCTGTACTACATGCCCATCTTTGAACAGGCACTGGAGAAAGAAGGACTCCCGCTGGAGCTCAAGTACCTGCCCATCGTCGAGAGCGCGCTGGACCCCAACGCCACATCTCGAGTGGGAGCTGCCGGCTTGTGGCAGTTCATGATTGGTACCGGCAAGGGCTTGGGGCTTGAGGTGAATTCGCTGGTCGATGAGCGCCGTGACCCCTACAAGTCAAGTGCCATGGCCGCCAAGTACCTGAAGAATCTCTACCAGATTTACAACGACTGGTCACTGGCCATCGCCGCCTATAACTGCGGACCGGGCAACGTCAATAAGGCACTGCACCGCAATGGAGGCACCGGAGACTTCTGGGACATCTATGAGTACCTGCCCAGGGAAACGCGCGGTTATGTGCCTGCCTTCATTGCTGCCAACTATGCGATGACCTATTACAAGCAGCACAACATCAGTCCCTCGCTGGCCCGTAAACCGTTGATTACCGACACCGTGACAGTCAACCGACGCATCCACTTTGCTCAAATAGCCCAAGTGCTGAACATGCCCATTGAGGAGATACGCACCTTCAACCCACAATTCCGCTCCGATGTCATACCCGGCGACTTCCATCCTTATACACTGGTGTTGCCCTCACAGCAAGTCTACAGTTTCATCATGAGCGAGGACAGCATCGACAACTATCATGATGACATGTATGCTCATCGCCAGATTGTCGAGCCAGGCGGAGAAGCGCCCACGACCGAGGAATACCTGAGCGGCGTTACCTCGACCGGTGAGATGCGGACCATCACTCACAAGGTGGCAAGAGGAGAGACATTATCAACCATTGCGGCCAAATATGACATGACCTCAGATGAACTGATGGCACTCAACGGCATGACCAGTGAGAGGGTGAGACGCGGCGACAACCTCAAGGTAAAAGCCCCCAGCCACAACAATGCAAGTGCCGACAATGATGACTTTGCAATGTCAACTGCCACAACTTCGGTCGAAACGCCCACCGAGGAAGACTTGGCAATGAAAGAACAGGCACAATTTGACGAGGTGAAGAACATTGAACGTGAAGCGGCTACCAAGGCACCCTACAAGGGCTCCTACACTGCCAGCTCCAATGAAGTTGCCAAGCCCACTTCCCAAAAAGTCAAGGTCAAGGTCGAAGACCAGACGACAAGGCAGAATGCTTCCAGAAGCAATACCCGCAACTGGCGTGACCGCAACAACAAATATGCCCACAACAATAAGGACAGCAAGAGCCGAGGCAGGGGAGACAATGCTGAACGCAGTTCCAAGAGCAGCAAGAGCAGCAAGAGTAAGAAACACTCTAAACCGCAACAGCCCTCGGAAGTAACTGTCCAGAAGGGAGAATCCCTGACCAAGATTGCCGAGAAATCAGGCCTCACAGTCAAGGACCTTGAACGCGCCAACGGCATTGAGGACGGCAACAAGATCAAGGCGGGCGAAAAAATCAAAATCCCCACCAAGGCCGAAGCCCGTCAAGCTGCAGCCGCCGAGAAAAAAGGCAGCAAGTCTTCTAAAGGCTCGAGCAGCAAGAGTAAGACTTCAAGCAAGTCCAGCAAAGACTCCTCAAGCAAGAGCTCAAAGAAGTCCAGCGGCAAGAGTTCTTCGGGTAAAAAAGGCTCTAAAAAGAAATAAGGAAATTGCACGAATGGCTAAGACGGGAATGCCCGCAGCTGCCATTCTACTGTGACACCTCATCATAGCGTGTGAGGTCAACGATGACCTCACGAGCGATCAGCAACCCCGCGGCAGCAGGCACAAAAGCATTGCTGCCGGGTTGTTTTTTGCCATCGACATAAACCGGAACATCGGGGTTGAAATGCGGTTCCTCCTCGCTATACACGCACTTGAAGTGATGTATTCCCTCGCGGTGCAGCAGCTTGCGCAACATGCGCGCCAAGGGGTCGATGCGTGTAGCATCAAAATCAGCGACACGAAAGGCCATGGGATCCATCTTGTAGGCCGCGCCCATCGAACAGATGTGCGGCACCCCCAATCGCAGGCAACGGCGCGCTATTTCCATCTTGGCCGTGATGGTATCCAGGCTATCGACCACATAGTCAAATAGCGACATGTCAATCTCATCGGCATTGTCGGGCAGATAGAATTGCTTGTGCGTCGTCACAGTGCATTCAGGATTGATGTCACGCACCCTCTCGGCAGCGACTTCAACCTTGGCACGTCCAATGGTGCTGTGCAAGGCGAAAATCTGGCGGTTTATGTTCGTTACACTGACTGTATCATCGTCAATCAGGTCCAACGCCCCTACCCCGCTCCTTGCCAACGCCTCGACAACATAGCCGCCGACTCCGCCGATGCCGAATACCGCCACGCGGCATTGCGCCAAGCGATTCATCGCCTCGTCGCCCAGCATCAACGCCGTCCTGGCAAACGGGCTCTCTATTTTTGATTTATCTTCTGCCATCGATGTCATTCATTTTGGCGCAAAGTTACTCCTTTTTTTTAATTTAGCACCATCGATGGTTTGAACACATCAAAAACTGAAAGCTGAAAAACAGAGAAAACCAGAAAGTTTGACTACCTTTGCCCTAACAATAACAACGTGACAGTCATGAACCTGCAACTATTCGCTCCTGAACGGGCCGCCGCCTCGATAGCGTTGCCCACCTCCAAGAGCATCACCAACCGCGCCATGCTCATTGCTGCCCTGTGCGGCGACACGGCCCATGTGATGCGCCCTGCCCTGTGTGACGATACCGCCGCGATGGTTGAAGCCTTGTCCTGCACCGATGGCGGCCACATCAACGTGGGAGCGGCGGGCACGGCAATGCGGTTCCTCACTGCCTACTTTGCATCGCGCGAGGGACTAGAGGTAACTCTTGACGGCTCAAAGCGCATGCACAAGCGGCCCATCGGCATTCTGGTTGAAGCGCTCAAGAAACTTGGAGCGCGCATCGACTATGCTGGCGAAGCGGGCTTCCCCCCCTTGCATATCAAGGGCACAACGATGCACGGAGGTGAGGTGGAAATGCCTGCAGGGGTCAGCTCGCAATTCATTTCGGCTGTGATGATGATTCTGCCGGTTATTGGCGGCGGTCACATTCACTTGACGGGAAATGTCGTTTCCCTGCCCTATTTGCACATGACCGCATCGGTCATGCGCGACATGGGAGCCACGGTGGATATTTCAAGTGATGGCATCAGCGTGGGTGTAGGCTATACAGGCAATGACTACCTTGTCGAGGGTGACTGGAGCGCTGCAGCACCGTGGTATGCCCTTGCCGCCTTGCTTCCCGAGTCATCACTGACTTTGCAGGGACTCAACTACGATAGCATCCAGGGTGACTCACGACTAGTGGAACTGAGCAGAAATCTCGGCATTGCGTCACGATTTGATTCACAAGGAGTGGCTCTTGATACCAGCAGTTTCATCGGATGCTGCTGTTCTTCCTATGCCGACATGGCATCTACTCCTGATCTGGTCCCCTCATGGGCAGTGCTGATGTGTCTGCTGGAACGTTCGTTTCGCATGACTGGAGTAGGCTCGCTCAGGATTAAGGAAAGTGACCGCATCGAGGCGCTGCGCACGGAATTGATGAAACTGGGCTATGTCCTCAAGATTGATGGTGACGATGCCATTTCGTGGCATGGAGAACGGGTAGCCGTCAGACCGAACCCGCCCGCCATTGATTCCCACGATGATCATCGCATCGCGATGGCCTTTGCTCCCGCTGCCGTTCGCTTCCCGGGTTTAATCATCAACAACGCCCAAGTGGTGAACAAATCTTACCCGGCATATTGGCGTCACCTGGCCCTTGCAGGCTTTACCATCAACGAATTGGCACAATAAATGCAATACCCACCATCATGAGAACAAAATCAACGTTAATCATCATGATATTATCCACTCTGCTCGCCATCGAATTGGCGGCTCGCACCGAGCATGACCGCATTGTCGTCATCAGTGACCCGCACCTTCTCGGTCCCGAACTGATTACCGCAGGCAGCGCCATTGATCGCGCCGATGCTGGCGAGAGCAAGATGATGGCAATGAGCGATGACATCATGGGTGCCGTCACCGACAGTATTATCGGCATCAAGCCCGCTCTTGTGCTTATCGCCGGTGACCTTACCTATAATGGTGAACGGGCAAGCCATGAGCGCATGGCATGGTATCTGGATAAATTGGCCCAGCACGATATCAAGTCGCTAGTTATCCCTGGAAATCACGACTGTAACAATCCCTACGCCTTGAGATTTGACGGAGACAAGACAGCAAGCACAGCCACTGTCAGCCGTGAGGATTTTGCCTGGATTTATCGGGACTATGGCTACGGTTCGGAGTCACAACGCGACACGGCATCGCTGAGCTACTGCTGCGAACCCCTCAAGGACGTGGTGGTCATAGGCATCGACAGCAACATGGATGAACTGAACACGCTCACTAGCCGTGGGGACAGCTTGGACACCTATCACAATGGGGGACGCATCAAACCCGAAACCCTGCAATGGATCATCGACCGAGTATCTACTGCCCGCCGTCAAGGCAAGCGCGTCATAGCCATGATGCACCACCATCTGGTTCCACATTTTGACAAGCAGGAACGCCTGCTGGCCAACTACATCGTCAAGAATAATGACAATGTCTCCCAAAAGCTCATGCAGGCAGGCATCCACACCATTTTTACCGGACACCTCCATGTGACCGATGCAGCCACCTATTATAACAATGATAGGTCCGACAGTCTGGTAGAAATTGCTACAGGGTCGGCCATCTGCTATCCGTTTGCTATCAGGACAGCGACATTTGACAAAAAGCACCGCTCTCTCGAAATCGACACCCGATGGCTCAACGAGACGCAAGACTGCTACAACCTGAGGGAACTGGGACGGCAACGCATCATCGACGCCATTCCTGGCGTTGCGGCCATGCTTGCCGGGAAAGCATGGGACAAACTGGGCGGACAGATGGGGCAACTCAAGGCAATGCTAGAGATGGGTGGCGGCACTGCCCACCTACCCGAAACGCCCCAACAAGCGACACAACTGACCTTGAGGCACTTGAGCGAGGTTTTGTCCCGCACCATGCTGGCCGTAGTCGAGGGCAACGAGCAGGAAAAGGACAGCGAGGACATCATCATGCAAGGCAAACAAGGCATCCGCGACATGATTGGCGAAGTGGCGCCCGAACAAGCCGAATCATTGTGGGAGTTCTTTGAGAGCGAAGTCTATCCCAAATTGGAGCCACTGGTGCGCAGTATCCTTGAAGATAAAAATGCTGTGGGAACTCCCGCCGAATCGCATACCGACGACCTGCAGCTCAGCATCACTTTGTAAACAGAACTACTGCTATACCAAAACAAGAGACCGCTCTTTTCAGGCAGTCTCTTGTTTAGTATATGGTACCTATAGAACTTTAGGTATCGATGGTGGCATAGGTGGCGTTCTCCTCAATGAACTTGCGGCGAGGCTCAACGTCCTCTCCCATAAGCATCGAGAAGATGCGGTCGGCCTCGGCAGCATCGCTGATGTTGACACGCTTGAGCAGTCGGGTTTCAGGATCCATGGTGGTTTCCCTCAACTGATCGGGGTTCATCTCACCCAGACCTTTGAATCGCTGCACGGTCACGCCATCCTCGTTACCGCCAGCATACTCGTCGATGAACTTGCGCAGCTGAACGTCATCCCAGCAATATTCCTCGCGGTTACCCTTCTTGGTGCGGGCACGATACAAGGGAGGTGTAGCAATGTAGAGGTAACCATTCTCGATGAGGGGTCTCATGCGACGGAAGAAGAAGGTCATCAACAGGGTATCGATGTGTGCGCCATCGACATCGGCATCGGTCATGATGATGATGCGGTGATAGCGCAGCTTGCTCAGGTTGGCCTCCTTGGGATCTTCCTCGGTGCCGATGGTCACACCCAAAGCACGGAAGATAGTGACAATCGATTCACTCTCAAACACTTTGTGGTCCATTGCCTTCTCGACATTGAGAATCTTACCGCGCAAGGGCAGAATAGCCTGATACTTGCGGTCACGGCCCTGCTTAGCGCTACCGCCTGCCGAGTCACCCTCGACGAGGAAGAGCTCGCTCTCGGCGGGATCCTTCGATGAACAGTCGGCGAGTTTGCCGGGCAGGCCACCGCCGGCGAGGGGCGACTTGCGCTGTACCTTGAGTCGGGCGTTTTGTGCGGCATGGCGTGCCTGTGCTGCAAGAATCACTTTCTCAATGACGGTCTTGGCCTGATTGGGATGCTCTTCCAGATAATTGTTCAGGGCATCACGCACTGCGGTCTCGACGGCACCGATTACCTCGGTATTGCCGAGCTTGGTTTTGGTCTGACCTTCGAACTGGGGCTCCAGCACCTTAACCGAGATGATGGCGGTGAGGCCTTCACGGAAGTCCTCGGGCTTAATCTCTACCTTGGCCTTCTCGAGCATCTTGTTGTCCTCGGCATACTTCTTCAAGGTCGAGCCCAAACCGCGGCGGAAACCAGTCAAGTGTGTACCACCCTCGATGGTGTTGATATTGTTAACGAAAGAATAGATATTCTCGTTGAACGAGGTGTTATAGGTCATGGCGACCTCAACAGGGATGTCGCCTTTCTTGCTCTTGATGTGGATGACATCCTGAATGAGGGCTTCCTTGTTGCCGTCGATGTAGCGCACAAACTCGTCAAGACCCGTCTCGCTATAGTAAGTCTCGGTGCGTGCCACACCGTTCTCATCCTTGCTGCGCAGATCGGTGATACTCAATGTCACACCGGCATTGAGATAGGCCAAATCGCGCAGACGGTTGGAAAGGATGTCAAACTCATAGACTGTCGTCGAAAAGATATTGCCGTCGGGGTGGAAAATGATGGTGGTGCCATGGTCTTCCTCCTTGCAGTCACCAATGACTTTCACCTCGCAGGTGGGCTTGCCCAAACTGTACTCCTGCATATATACCTTGCCGCCACGACGCACCTCGGCGCGCAGGTAATCGCTCAATGCGTTCACGCAGCTCACACCCACGCCGTGCAGACCACCAGAAACCTTATAGGAACCCTTGTCAAACTTGCCACCGGCATGCAGCACGGTCATCACGACTTCGAGGGCTGACTTGTGCAGTTTCTCGTGCTCGTCAACAGGAATACCGCGGCCATTGTCACGAACGGTAATACTGTTGTCCTCGCCAATCAGTACCTCGATGCGGTCACAGAATCCTGCCAGAGCCTCATCGATGGAGTTGTCAACGACCTCGCTCACCAGATGGTGCAGGCCCTTGACATGAGTGTCACCGATGTACATTGCCGGGCGCTTGCGAACGGCCTCAAGACCTTCAAGCACCTGAATGTTTGACGCAGAATAATTTTTCTCTTCCTGTTCTTCAATATATTTGTTCTCTTCTGACATAAAAATGTAGTTTATTTCACTTTTATACACCCCGAAAATGTGGGCGACTAAAAACGTACAAAATTACAAAAAATCGCTTATTTACCCAAATTCTAAAACCTTAAAAAACCATAATTTCAACCCCTAATTTTATATGCAATCATGCCGCCTTTTTACACCCTTGATTAGTTGATGAAAACAACGTTTTTTCATTCCTGACGACCGGGTTCATCGAGATTGCTTGATTTTTACTAACTTTGCGGTGATGAATCTGCCTGAGACGTTTATAGAGCAATTACAGGGACTTGTGCCCGACGAGTGGGAGGCACTGGTCGGTGCCATCACATCAAGCGAGCCTAGTGTGGCTGTGCGTGTCAACAGCGCACGTTGCGTTAACGTGCCTAATGATGCACGGCGCGTACCCTGGTGCGGACAAGGTTTCTACCTTGCCGATAGGCCCGCCTTCACCTTCGACCCGGACTGGCATGCGGGGCGCTACTATGTGCAGGATGCCTCGTCGATGTTCATTACACATGTCATCAGCCACTTGATTCACAAGCCTGTGCGCTATCTGGACTTGTGTGCTGCACCTGGCGGAAAAACCACTGCAGCCATTCAAGCATTGCCTGAACATTCGTTGGTCGTTGCCAACGAAATCGTGCCTCCGCGTGCCCGAGTACTTGCCGACAACGTCATCCGTTGGGGCAACCCCTATTGCACAGTAACCAGCAATGCGCCAGCCCAAATAGGAAAACTGACACATTTTTTTGACGTCATTGCCGCCGACGTGCCTTGCAGTGGAGAGGGAATGATGCGCAAGGATGACGAGGCAGTAGCTCAATGGTCACCCACCTTGGTCGAACAGTGTGCCCAACGGCAGCACGAGATTATCACCGATGTGTGGCAGGCGCTGCGTCCTGGCGGTCTGCTCATATACAGCACCTGCACCTACAACCGCCAAGAGAATGAGCTGATGGCCGACTTCATCGCCAATGAGTTGGGTGCCCAAAATCTTGAGGTTCCAATTGAGCCGTCATGGAACATACATCCAGCCATCGGGAGCGATGCTCACTGCTATCGCTTCATGCCCCACCGAGTGGACGGCGAGGGATTGTTTATGGCAGTATTCCGCAAGGATGGAGACGCACCGCGGCAAGAAATCCGTATCAAGGAAAAAACAACAAAAAAAGCCGATGAAATCGGCAAAAACTGGATATCTCACCCTGACGATTATGTGTTTGAACTGCAGGGCGAATTATCGATTGCAGTGCCTCAGGATATCCGTCGCGAAGTAGCGGCCCTGCGTTCTTCGCTGACTGTGCTGCATGCCGGTGTGGAACTGGCTACCGTGATGGGACGCAAGACGGTCCCGCACCATGCCCTGGCCATGTCGATCGCAAGGAGTGAGGGGGCATTTCCTGTTGCCGAAGTGGACTATCCTACAGCCTTGCGCTACCTGCGCGGTGAGAGTATCACTATTGACGCTCCACGTGGCTACGTCCTCATTGCCCACGAGGGTGCCGTCCTGGGCTTTGCCAACAACCTGGGCAACCGCGCCAATAACCTCTACCCCAAGCCTCAACGCATCCTCAGCACACATCTCCCAGACGAGAAACCCCACATATTGTAAGAAGCACCCACCCCAGCTATGGATGAGTGCTCCTATTACTTTATGAATCAGCTATTTTACAGATTCAGGTAATCTTTTAGGGCTTCGACATATTGCTTGAAAGCCTCTCGGCCCTGGTCGGTGACCTGGCAGGTAGTGCGTGTCTTCTTGCCGACAAATCCCTTGGTGACGGTAATGTAACCGGCATTGGACAGTTTTTCGAGCTGCACGCTCAGGTTACCTGCTGTGGACTCGGTCTGTTCCTTGAGATAGACAAAGTCGGCCTCGTCCACGTTCATCAGGATGGACATCACTGCCAGCCGCAGCTGGGAGTGAAGAATGGGATCAAGCTCTTTCATCGCTGCAGGCGGGCTTTATGGTTAATGATGTGACCCGGGATAATCATCATGCAGATGAAGGCGATGATGAACAGCGGCAGAATCAGACTGGCATACAAGGGAACCTCGGCAGCAATGCAGCAGACGATGAAGATGCCGCACGTCAGACCGATGGCACCGCCTGCCACCAGCGACTTCTCCTTGATGACAATGCCCTGCGCCATCTCGGCCATCGGCACGATAATGAGTGCGAAGGCAAACATCATCTTCCATGCGTCGTAGCCCTTGATCAGGCTAAATCCCAAGCAGAACAGCGTTGCAACGAAGGCTGAGCAGCCCACTATGGTCCAAATCTGAGAAGTGAGCTTGTCGGAATAACTTTTCACGCCAGATTTCACCCTTTGCTTTTTGTCCATAATCGGAGTGGCGATGCCGCCGATAACACCGATGGCGAACCACAGCCAGTTCCATAACGGATTATGAGTTTTCGCTAACAAGATCCATACCAGGGCGGCCACTACTACTGACAGGTAACCCCACATCAGCATGATATTGCCGTCGCCCACATAGCGCTCACGGGTGCGCTGAATCATCGCGGTAATCAATTCGAGACTCTCTCGCTCGGTCATTTTCTTCTCTTCCATAACTTGAATTGTTTCTGAATTTGGCTATAAAGCGGTTTAAAAAATAAACTAAAACTCTTCGAAAAAAGAACAGCACTCGCGATTACCGTTCTTATTTTTCACGCTGCAAAGATAAAGCGGTTTATAATATAAACCAAATTTCAGACCATTATTTAACCTTCTTTAACAAAACTGCATCAACAAAAACAGCTCTTATTCTATTGTTTGTTGCAATATCGCACACGGCTTTCAATAAATTCATACTAAGCCACTGCTGGCAAATCAATCTAATTCGCCAGTCGGTTTAAGGCTGTCTCATCGCCCAACGGGCGATTCTATGAGTAACCCGTGGTAATGCTGGCTATCGAGCGAAGCGAGTGACAGCATCACCACGGGCACGGACACACAAAAAGATGTCGCTGAAGGCGACCCCATTATCTAGACTGGCGAATGGTCGCCGTAGGCGACGACACTGATCGTCACCCTCCTCCCGTGGTGCCTGCCACTGCACTCGCTTCGCTCGTTTCGCTGGCAGGTACCACGGGTGACTCAAAGGATCACCCTTCGGGTGTTTAACCGTAAATCATCTTTATAAAAAAGCAAGTGGCCAGAGAACACTCTCTAACCACTAAACTCTAAACTTCATGCGGCCCAAAGCCGCTTGAATATTACCCTACTTGACAACCGGGCTTGACGGGACCCGTGGGGCCGATAACGACGAGGCGGCCGCCAGCGTCCTCGGCACTCAGGATCATGCCCTGGCTCTCGATGCCCTTGAGTTTGCGCGGAGGGAAGTTGGCAATAAAGCACACCTGCTTGCCGACCAGTTCCTCGGGCTCATACCACTTGGCTATGCCGCTGATGATGGTACGTCCTGCCATGCCGTCGTCGATGGTGAACTTCAGCAGTTTGTCAGCTTTTTTCACCTTCTCACAGGCAATGACGGTGCCCACTCGGATGTCCAACTTGGCAAAATCGTCGATAGTGCAAGACGTGGTAACAGGCTTGGGTTTGAAGTTGTTGATGATATTCTCCTGCTTGATACGTTCCAATCGTTGGATTTGCGCATCGATAACATCGTCCTCAATTTTCTCGAACAACAGCACGGGTTGCTCAAGCTGGCGGCCTGCGGGCAGGATGTCGATGTCACCCAAACGGTTCCATTCTACCCTCTCCATGCCAATCATGCTACGCAGTTTTGCGGAGCTGAAGGGCAAGAAGGGCTCAAAGGCAATCGACAGGTTGGCCGTAATCTGCAGGGCCAGATGCATGATAGTCTTCACGCGAGCCATGTCGGTTTTGGCAAGTTTCCAAGGCTCGGTATCGGCAAGATACTTGTTGCCGATGCGCGCCAGGTTCATGGCGTCTTTTTGAGCCTCGCGGAAGTGGAAGTGCTCGATGTTGTCGCTCAAGGTGGCCTTCACGTTCTTGAACTCCTCGATGGCCTCGCGGTCAATGTCCGTTAGTTCGCCCACCTCGGGCACGATTCCCTCACAGAACTTGTGAGTCAGCACCAGTGCACGGTTCACGAAGTTACCCAGGATGGCCACCAACTCGTTGTTGTTGCGGGCCTGGAAATCTTTCCAGGTGAAGTCATTGTCCTTGGTCTCGGGGGCGTTGGCAGTAAGCACATAGCGCAGCACGTCCTGCTTGCCGGGGAAGTCCTTGAGGTACTCATGCAGCCAGACCGCCCAGTTGCGGCTGGTTGAAATCTTGTCGCCCTCGAGGTTCAGAAATTCGTTGGCAGGTACATTGTCGGGCATTACATAGTCACCGTGGGCCTTCATCATCGTGGGGAATATAATGCAGTGGAACACGATATTGTCCTTGCCGATGAAGTGGATGAGACGCGTGTCCTGCTGCTGCCACCATTGCTGCCATGTACCCCAACGCTCGGGCTGGGCATCGCACAGTTCCTTGGTATTGCTGATGTAGCCGATGGGCGCGTCAAACCAGACATAAAGCACCTTGCCCTCAGCACCCTCGACGGGCACAGGGATGCCCCAGTCCAGGTCGCGCGTCATAGCGCGGGGCTGCAAACCATTGTCAAGCCATGACTTGCACTGGCCATAAACGTTGCTGCGCCATTCCTGATGGCCTTCGAGAATCCACTCCTTGAGCCAGCCTTCATACTCGTTGAGCGGCAGGAACCAGTTAGTGGTGTCCTTGAGAACGAGGGGATGATCACTGTCCTTGGCGTGCGGGTTGATGAGTTCGGTCGGGTCCAAGTCGCGGCCACAGCCGTCCTCACACTGGTTGCCCTTGGCTGCCGGATGGTGGCAGTAGGGGCACTCGCCCTCAACGTCACGGTCGGTGAGGAATTTGCCATCGATTTCATCATAGAATTGCTTGGTGGTCTTCTCGATGAGTTTGCCATCGTCATAAAGCTTGCGAAAGAACTCGGCAGCAAACTGATGATGCGTCTTGCTTGTCGTGCGGCTATAGATATCGTAAGAGATGCCCAGGTCTTCAAACGAGGTCCTGATCAGCTCATGGTAGCGGTCCACAACCTGCTGGGGAGTGATACCCTCCTTGCGGGCGCGCTGTGTCACGGGAACACCATGCTCATCGCTGCCACCCACAAAAAGCACGTTCTCACCCTGCAGACGCAGGTAACGCACATAGATGTCAGCGGGAACATAAACGCCAGCCAAGTGACCGATGTGAACAGGGCCGTTAGCATAGGGCAACGCCGTTGTTACCAACGTGCGTGCAAATTTCTTCTCTTTCTCCATTTTATCGTGATATTAATCTTAATTGTCCTTGTTGAGCCTGCAAAGTTACTAAAAAGATTGCACATTGTAATGCTAATCAATAAAGTAGGTGAATAAACCGACATTTTTTCTCTTTAAAAAGCGTTACTTGCAGCGTTTTTTGGCCTTTTGCCAATGATTATACCGATTTTGCTTAGTTTTTCATTGCCATGTCAAGAAAAAGAGGTAATATTGCTTGCTGAAACATAAATTAACCTCTCCAATTGATATGAACAACAACTATGATCCCAGGGCCATTGCCCAAACTATTGATGTTGACGAATTGTATGACCTGGACATCACAATCGCCAAGTTTATCCTGCCTCGCCTGATTGCATACAAGCAGCACTATGAGCGCACTCCCCGCTTGACAATGACCCGCGAGGAATGGGAAGAAATCCTCGATAAAATGATATACGCCTTTGAGCGCATCGCTTGCCAAACCGAGGAAGATACCCCAGAATATAAAGCCTATATCAAAGCCATCTGGAACAACGAGGAAGACCTGGCCGACCTCAAGCATGCCGCAAAGGCTTCACTCAAGCCCATCAGCGAGGGGCTGTCTCTCTACCACAAGTACTTCCGCAGCCTGTGGTGGTGACACAATGATTTGCGTCATTGTCCGTTATTAAAGAAAAACTGGGAATTGACGATGAAACAAACATTTTTATTGCTCATGGCCATGTTGACACTGGCTCCTGCCGCAATGCGCGCTCAAGAGAACGCATCGGTGTATCAGCCACTGGGAGTAGGTTTCCAAGTGGGCGTGGGCGGCATGATGCCTACTGGCTCGCTGGGCGATGACCTCAAGGGTTGCGCCCTGTTTACAGGAGGCTTGAATCTTGACTATAACCGGTTGAGGTTCAAGGTTGACCTATCCTATGGCCAACCGTCGTTCAAGAACGATAATCCCTATGCTGCCTTTGATGAACAAGGCCGAAATGCGCAACTGAATGCTACAGCCAATCCCACATTGTTTGGCGTGAGCCTGCAACTGGGCTATACCGTGTGGAAAAATGGCAAGTTTTCTATTACTCCCGCTGTGGGATTTACCGCTAGCCGCCTGTCCTGGGAACTGAACCACATCAAGTATGAAAAAGACGATGAGGGCATCGAGCGTCCCACAATCGATGATGTAACCGGCACTCACGAAAAGAATTTTGACTGGACAGCAAGCGTGGACTTTGACTTCAAACTGCATGGAAAACTGGTGGACTACTCCTTTGGCAACGACCATCAAGCCCATTACACTTCATCGGTGCGCATCACACCCTTTGTTACACATGCCAAATTTAACTCATTTAATCCCCAGGCCAAAGGCTGCTGCGTGGGTGTCACTGTTTCCTATGCCGGTCTCCTGCGTGCTTTAAAATAAAGGGACTACCGACTAACAACTTATTTTAACACCTAAATCTTGCTGTGATTCATTTCTTTGTTCTACTTTTGCCGCGAAGAAATGAAACGGTTATTCCTCATATTAGCTATTGCCGTAACCATGACGGCATTAACGGGCACTAATGCACACGCTGCACCTGCCGTGAACGATCCTCTCGACAACATCGAGTTGCCATCGGCATTGCAGAAGACCTTTGCCGGGTACTACCATTTCATCGAGCCCTCGACCGGCGACACGCTGGCGATGATTGTCTTCAATCCCATCACCATATATCCCCGAGAGCGCTTCCGCAACAAGGCCGAGGAGAAGTTCTACTGGAAAACGGTGCGCGACGTGAAAAAGACACTGCCCTATGCCAAACTCATCAGCTCCACCCTGCTGGAGACCTATGAGTACATCGATACCTACCAGACCGAGAAACAAAAGCGGGCCTACCTCAAACGCTTTGAAAAAGAGTTGTTTGAACAGTACAAACCCCAAATGAAAAAGATGACCAAAAGCCAGGGAAAAATGCTCATCAAACTCATTAACCGCGAGACGAACCAGAGCAGCTACAGCATCCTCAAAGCCTTTTTGGGCACTTTCAGGGCCGGATTTTGGCAAACCTTCAGCAAATTCTTCGGTGCCAGCCTCAAGGCCGGCTACCATCCCAACAAGGACAAACAAGATGCAATGATTGAACGCATCTGCGTACGCGTCGAGCAAGGCACACTGTAATCATTAATATGTGTGTAAAGGCAAAAAAGGCGGCAGGACGTTGGTCCTACCGCCGCTGTAATTTGTTAATGATAATTAGAAGCGTTTGTATCGCAAGTTGGTAACTTGATTAGCCCAGTCGTTTCAACTTCACGGTGAAGTGGCGCATCAGCGGGGCTTCCCACTCGATGGCGACACCACGGGTGATCTCTTCACGACGGTCATAAACATTCTTCAGGGCTGCGGCAATCACGTTCATGTGGTTGTCGGTGTAAACGCGACGGGCGATGCACAGGCGCAGCAGGTCGAGACCACCAAAGCGGTTCTCGCGGGTGACGGGGTCACGGTCGGCCAGGATGTAGCCGATTTCGCAACCGCGGATACCTGCCTCGAGGTAGAGCTCACAGGTCAAGGTCTGAGCGGGGAACTCTTCCTTAGGAACATTGCAGAGCACCTTGTCGGCATCAATAAACAGAGCGTGACCGCCAACGGGACGCTGATAAGGAATGCCGTACTCGTCAAGCTTGCTGGCGAGGTACTGAACCTGGTGAATGCGGGTCTCAAGCATCTCAAACTCGGTGTTCTCGTCCAAACCGACTGCCAAAGCATTGAGGTCGCGACCATTCATACCACCGTAGGTGATAAAGCCCTCAAAGGGGATGCAGAACAACTTGGCACCCTCGTACCAGTCCTCGCGGTTGGTGGCGATGAAGCCGCCCATGTTCACGAGGCCGTCCTTCTTGGCCGACATGGTCATGGCGTCAACGTAGGAGTACATCTCGCGGGCAATCTCCTTGATGGTCTTGTCAGCGTAACCCTCCTCGCGGGTCTTGATGAAGTAGGAGTTCTCGGCAAAGCGGGCGCTGTCCATCACGACGGGCACGCCATACTTGTGGCAGAGTTCGCAGGTCTCCTTGATGTTCTTCATCGACACGGGCTGACCACCAACGGTGTTGTTGGTCACGGTGAGCACCATGAAGGGAACGTTACCCTTATTCTCGCTCAGCACCTTCTCCAGCTTCTCGAGAGATACATTACCCTTGAAGGGGATTTCAAGCTGGGTGTCCTTGGCCTCGTCGATGGTGACATCGATAGCCTTGGCCTTGCGGGCCTCGATGTGACCCTTGGTGGTGTCGAAGTGGGCATTGCCGGGGATGACGTTGCCTTCCTTCACCAGATAGGAAAACAGCACGTTCTCGGCTGCACGACCCTGGTGGGTGGGAATGACATACTTGAAACCGAAGATGCGTTGTACGACGCTCTCAAACTTGTAGAACGAGGTGGCACCGGCGTAACTCTCGTCACCCAGCATCATCTCGGCCCACTGGCGGTCGCTCATCGCACCGGTACCGGAATCGGTAAGGCAATCGATGTAAACCTGCTCGGCCTTGAGCATGAAAACGTTGTTGTGGGCTTCCTTGAGCCACTGCTCACGCTCGGCACGAGTGCTCTTGCGCAGAGGCTCGATCATCTTGATTTTCCAAGATTCAGCAAATGGTAATTCCATTGATTCTCAATTATTTAGGTTAAACTATTATTGTCGATATTGGTGAAAATTGAACTCCCTAAAAAGGTAATTATATTCAATTTTTATGCAAAGTTACGGCAACTTGCCGAACTGGCAAATTTTTCTAGCCGCATTCATATTTTTTAACAAATGCGATATATCTTATATTGAGTAAGACGCATCAAAGGCATTAAACTATTCAGGGACCTAATGGCCCAAAGGCCATTCAAGTCCCTGAATAGATGGTATGCTTTTATGGGGAGTATTCTTCGCCTGTCAGTAGTCGCAGCGCGTACGGTGGTTAGTAGTGGGATAGCTAGGATAGGAAGGCTTGTTGTACACCATATTCGTATCCTTGTTAAGGATTACCAATGCACCAATCACACCCGGAATCCATCCAGCCAAGGTCAGTAATAGCACAATCAGTACCGAACCACAGCCCTTATCCAGCACAGCCAGCGGCGGGAATATAATCGACAATAATACTCTGAAAATCGACATTGCTCACTCCTTTCTATATTATAGATACACGATAACTTAATCTACAATATCCTTGCAAATCCCATGCCAAAAACCGCGCCAGGTTATATAGAGGCGCGGTTTTTAAGTCCAATTACCGATAATTACTTGAGCAGGTTACTCATCATCTGGTTCCAGTCCTGGGCATCCGAAAGACTGCCCAGCATGCCACCACGGACGGGGAATGCGGCGCTGTCGTTGAGCGTGTAGCTCACCTGGGGCAGTTTCACATAGAGGCTCAATGTGTTGAGCGTTTCACCTATCTTGTATTGCTCTCCCAGCTGCTTGAAATCGTCGGCTTTAATATAGTAGAGTCTATTGCCCTTGTTACACAGGAAGATGCGAGAGAAATCGCGGTCGCTCAAATGCTGAGCACACTGCAACAGGCAACGTGTGACATCAAAGCGGTCAAAGTTGCGCTCATCGGGCTCCATCACATTAAAGGCCAGCTCCTTGTGTGGATTATACCATGGCTCGGTCACCTCGATGTTGATACCGTTGTTGGCTGGATCGAGGTTCTTGAGTTCAACCCGTGAAATCACTTTGCGGCCGTGACGGACAAAGTCGAGCGATATAAAAGCATGCGCTATCACCAGTGCGACCACTGCCACGATGGCAAGAATCAGGAGTTTGTCTTTTCGAGTCATTGTTATTAAGAACTATAAGTAACCTGAGGCCAATTATTCCTTGCCATATTTCAAGGTCACACCTTGAGGCGTCACTTGTAGTGTGGCGGGGCATCCTTCAATCATGGGATAGTTCCAATCCTCGTCGTGACTAGCGGGGAAATCATAGCACACGGGTATGCCGTAGCCGTTCAAGGTCTCGGCCAGCATCTCGTTCATGTCGGTGTAGCCGTTACCTGGCTCATAGTCGGTGAAACGGCCCACGATGATGCCCTTGACATGGCTGAGCACACCCTTGAGGCGCAACTGCTGCAACATGCTATTGACACGGGGCATGCTCTCGCTCACATCCTCAAAAAAGAGAATAATGTCTTTGCCCTTGATGTTGTCGCGGTCCATGAAGTCCCACTCGCGGCTGCCTCCGATATTGGTGAAAACTGACATGTTGCCGCCAATGACGATGCCCCGTGCAGTGCCCATCTTGTTGAGCGGGTGGGCAGGGACGGTATAGCTGGGCAGGTTGCCTAACAGCACGTCGCGCAACATCAGGTTGATGCTATCATTTGCACCACGGCCGCCCAAGGCACCACCCATGTTGGCATGCAGGCTCATCACACCGCTGCACACCATTGCGCTGTGCAATGCAGTAATGTCGCTATAGCCCACAATCCACTTGGGGTGGCGGTTGAAGTCCTGGTGTGTCATCGGGTCGAGCAGCATGGCAGAACCGTAGCCGCCACGGGTGCAGACGATTGCCTTGATGCTGGGGTCGTTGAGCGCCCAACGCAAGTCGGCACAGCGCTCATCGATAGTTCCGGAATACATGTGGCACTTGCCAAGCACATGCTCGGCGATAACGGGTTCGAAGCCCCAGGCGCGCAGTGTAGCTGCCGCTTTCTCGGGATTATCGTCACCAGGTGTGCTGGCAGGTGAAATGATAGCGATTTTGTCTCCAACCTTGAGGGCATTGGGCATCTTGAGGGATTTGCCACATGCCAGGGCGGACATAGTTGCCACAACGGTGATGGCGATGGTGAAGATGAGTCGTTTCATATATTCATTGTTTATTAGCCGTAGCAGTGCTAAGGCACGGTGAACTATTATATTTCATTGATAACCTTCGGATTCTCTCATTGGACTCCAGGAGTCGCTCCCAGGGAATGCGGCCTTCCTTGACCGAATTGACAATCATTTCAACCAGTTTGAAGGGGCGATCGGCTTCGAAACCGGTGCTGATGTTGTTGCCCACACAAATAAGGTCGGCACCTGCGTTAATGGCTAACTCCAGTGCTGTGGGAATACTGTACTGGTTGCGGATGGCTTGCATGTACAAGTCGTCGGTAACCACAACGCCATCATATCCTAACTGCCCACGCAACAAGTTGTTAATGGTCTTCTTGGACAACGTGGCAGGATAATCTTCATCAATCTGACGATTGAACAAGTGGGCCGTCATGATGAGGTCAACCTTGCCGGCATCAATGAGACGACTGAAGGGTTCAAGCTCCTGAGGTGTCCAAGCATTGGTCACATCAACAAAGCCGTAATGTGAGTCGTCGATGGCATTACCGTGGCCTGGGAAGTGCTTCAAAGTGCAAAGAACTCCCTGGCGGTGGCTCTCCTCGATGAACCATCCAGCATGACGCACGATTACATCAGGATCCTTGGAGAAACAACGCAAGAAGTGCCCCACTGCGGCGCAGTCATGGTTGAGGACATCGACCACTGGAGCCAGGTTGACATTCACACCTGCTTCACGCATCTCCCGCGACAAGCGCGCCGCATAATAGCGTGTAGTGTCCTCGTTATCGAGGGTGCCCAAGTACTCTGCAGTTACTGTTGGTTGGAAGCCATATTGTGGCTTGAGGCGAGCGACCTTGCCGCCCTCCTGATCGGTAGCGATGAGCAGAGGATAATCGGCCCAGGCCTGGAGTTGGGCGGTCATGCGCGTCAAGCGTTCCTTGCTGGTGATGTTGCGCGAGCCGAGTGTGGCATCACCTGTGACGTCGATGTCGAACAGGACAATGGCACCCACCTTCAAGTCACGCACATAACGCGCCGCGTCACAGTCTTCGGTCACGCTGTCTCCCTTAAAGCCCACCATGAGCATCCCAGCAGCATAGCGGCGCAACACCGAGTCGGCCGGCAGTTGAGCAAAAAGGCTATTGGCTGCCAGCAGCACAATAGCCAATATCGTCAAGATTTTCTTCATTCTTTGCCCTAAAAACCTATAGCCTAAAAACTACTTCTCAAAAAAATGGAAGAAAAAGTAGCATGCAATCCAATCGACACGCACACCACGGGCAAAGCCGATGGTATTTTTCTCGGCATCGGTTACCTTACCATCGTTGATGCTGATGTAGCCAAGAACATTGCTCTCGCCGTCATGGACAGCACCATTAGGGTTGATATAGCCAATGCGGTTTCCCTGTGTGTCAAAGATATCCAGCTGCTTGATGATTCCAAGTGCCGAGCCATCGTTGCTGCGCACAGTGCCGTCGGCGTCAAACGAGCCCACCGAGCGACCAGCCTCGTTGCGCACCACCCCATTGCCGTTGATGCGTCCGATGCTGTTGAAATCAGCATCACGAATCACCTGAGCGCTGAGCTGGGTTGACATGATGCCAGCCAGTGCCAGCACCACAATTGTCATGTATAATCTGATCTTTTTCATTGCCGTAATGTTTAAATCGTTGTTCTATTTTGTCTATTAGACATGTAACAAGCCACAAAGTTAAATGTTTTTTCTAAAAAAACAAAATTTGAAGTTTCGGTTACCACGACAACATCTTCCATTTTAACCAGACCGTTAATTCAAAAAAACAGGGTGAGCCACCCTTCACGAGGCCCACCCTATCGGTTACTTTATATCAAATCCAGTATTTACCAAGTTAAAGTCAACAGGTAGTCGATCAATGCTGTAATATCACCGATGGTGACATTCTGGTCCTGGTTACAATCGGCAGCGTCAAGATTGATGTTATCGGGATTTTTGTCCAGCAGATAGTCAATCAATGCAGCAATGTCTGCAATCGTCACATCACCGCTGTTATTGACATCACCACGGATAAAGGCGGGCTCACTACCGGCAACGGTCACGTTAATCGTGGTGAAGCGGCACTGCTTGTTAATCTTGAAGACAACCTCGTTGGCATAGCCTTCCCAAACACCGTCGGTGCCACTGGTAGTCCAGGTGCCCTCATTGCCTTCGGCCTTGGACAGCTCGCTGGCGGTATAGCCACTCATTCCGTTAAACTCAATCTTGAGGATTGGGCCACCGGTCGAAGTGAAGACGACGCGAGCCGAGTCACTTGGCCCATAGAAGCGGTAATGACCGTTGGCGTGAACCAGACCGTCACCCACAAACATGGTCACGGGATCTTTCACGATAGTAAATGAATGGCGGTTGCCGTCACCGGTGCCAAAATCAACTGTAGCGTCAAAGGTCACTTCGCTCGTGTTGGAAACCTTTATGTAGTTAGCGCTAACAATCTCGCTCTCCACATCACCCACCATAGCCTTGGCCCAGATGGTGATGTCATCGGTTACAGGGATGGGATTGAGATACTCGCTCCACAGATCTTGATCCAAGCTGTAGTAAATCTTGGCATTGGGAGTAGCGCAGGTCAGTGTCACATCCAGTCGATCGGTAAAGGTGCACGAAGCAGGAGTGAAGACGGGAGCCTCAACTGTCGGTTCAACCTTGGTGAAGGTAACGGTCACAAATTCACTAATCTCGTCGCCCTTTTGAGAATAGGCAGTATAGGTCTTGGTCTCGGTCACATAGAAGGGGGCATTATAATAAGTCCAGTTGGCCCAATCACCCTCAGGCAGACCCTCAAAGTAACAGATTTCGGCATTCTCGGTAGCGCATTTCAAGGTCACTTCCAGGCTGCCGGTGAACTCGCCTCCGTTGGGGATGAACACAGGAGGAACCAGCTCTTGGACTACCTCCTCGGCAATGGTAACAACAATCTTGGAGCAACGCACCTGGGATGCGGTATTCAGTTCAAAGAAGGTCGTATCACCCTGCCAGATGCCGACATTACTGCCTGAATGGCTAGTGTATCCGTCACCATAGAACTGGTTGGGGCCATAGGACTGTCCATAGGAACCCGTGCAGGTAAACTCCACCTTCTTGATATTTCCTACAGTCGAAGACACAGTGGCATGGCTGCCTCCTGCAAAACGATACTGAGCAGCAGCAAAAGCTCCAGATGTGCAAGTGATGGTAACTCCATCAAGCGACATCTGGTCAAAAGCGTTGGCCGATGTGTTTGAGCCGACGGTTGTTCCAGGAACAAAGGTCACAGTTGTGTCTGCCCATGCCGACATTGCCAACACAGCAACAAATAATAGAGATAAAAACTTCTTCATAACACTGTAGATTTGGGTTAATTATGTGAATAACAAATGATTCAGGGTTAAGCAAGACAAGTGAATCCAAGCACCAGTCCCAATTCGATACAAAAGTACAAAAAAGCAACAACATACCGTATATCATCTCCCCAAAAACACATCTTTTTCCATAAAAGGATGCCGATGATTGGTTGCCGAGGTAGCTGAGGCATAATTTACTGTTGATTTCCTGCTGCCAGAAAAACAGGAGAGCAAGCCATGCAGAAACCTTAAACTTGGGACTAGAAACTGTTAATATCGGGGCGGTTGCCGTTAAAATTGGTCAATTTCGGGTATTTAAGGGGCTTGTTTTAAAAGATTATGAGTAATTTTGCCGTTTAGTACATGCAGCAATCAATATTAACAACGAAATAAAACCAAATTTTTTACAGAAAAACGATGAAGAAGTACAAGCTCATCAACGACCTGCTGGGATGGCTCATCTTTATTGTGGCAGCCGCAACCTATCTGCTGACCATAGAGCCTACCGCCAGTTTCTGGGACTGCCCAGAGTTTATCGCACAAGGTTTTAAGACTGAAATCGGCCATCCGCCCGGCAACCCCATCTTTATTCTTGCCGCCAACTTCGCCAGCAAATTTGCCGGTGGTGACGTGATGGCTGTGGCCAAGTGCGTCAATGCCATGTCGGCCATCTTCAGTGCCTTGACCATCCTGTTGCTGTTCTGGTCCATCACCCATCTGGTAAAGAAACTCGTCGTCAATGACGGCGAGGAGGACAAGATGACGCTTGCACAGTATCTCGTGGTTATGGGCAGCGGCATCTGTGGTGCGCTGGCCTACACATGGAGCGATACTTTCTGGTTCAGCGCCGTCGAGGCCGAGGTATATGCATTCTCATCATTCTGCACTGCACTGGTGTTCTGGCTCATCCTCAAGTGGGAAAACAGGGCCAATGAGCCCGGCAGCGACCGCTGGATTATCCTTATTGCCTATGTTTTGGGCGTGTCACTGGGTGTCCACCTGCTGAACTTGCTGTGCATCCCCGCTATCGCGCTGATTTTTTATTATCGTCAGTGCCGTGCCAAGGGAAAAGATTCGAACGTGAAAGGTTCGTTGATTACACTGCTCATTTCATTTGTCATCGTGGGACTGATCCTGTACGGTCTGGAGCCTGGATTTGTCAAGATGGGCCAGAAGTTTGACCTGTTCTTTGTCAATACGCTGGGCATGTCGTTCAACTCGGGCGTCCTCGTTTATGCCATCTTGCTCATTGCATCTCTGGCATGGGCATTGTGGGAACTCTACAGCAACAAGAGCAACCTCCGCATCAAGCTGTCGTTCGCCCTGTCTATTCTGCTGTCGGGCATCATACTGATTGGCGACGGCTGGATTATCCCTCTGATTCTGTTTATTGCTTTGTGCGTCTATCTGTTCCTCAAGAACATGAAACACATTCCTGTGCGCACATTTACCAATATCATCAGCTGCATTCTGGTGATTTTCATCGGTTTCAGCTGCTATGCGATGATTCTTATCCGCAGCTCACAGAACACTCCGCTTGACGAGAACTCGCCCAACAACACCTTTGCACTGGCCAAGTACCTGAGCCGTGAGCAGTATGGCGAGACCCCGCTGCTGTACGGACGCACGCTCTACAGTGACATTATGTATCAGAACAGCAGCAATGGAACGATGGAGCCTGCCACCAAAAACGGTCCCATGCAATATGCTCCTGAGGTGAAGGAAAGCCCCGACCAGCCTGACCGTTACAAGGAACTGGGCTACAAGAAAATCTTCCGTTACAGTCCTGAGCAAAACATGCTGTTCCCGCGCATCCACGACGAGAAACATGCTTCGGAGTATATTGATTGGCTCGGCATGCAGGGCACTCAAGTCGAAGCCACAACCAAGCTGGATGCTGATGGCAACGCCATCGAGCATGAGACGAAACTCAAGCCCACCATGATGGAGAATCTGAGATTCTTTGTTGACTACCAGCTCAATTACATGTACTGGCGCTACTTCATGTGGAACTTTGCCGGTCGCCAGAATGATTTGCAGGGCATGGGCGAAATCACCCATGGCAACTGGATTTCAGGATACTCGTTCATCGACAACCCGCGTCTGGGTGACCAGAGCCTGCTGCCCGACGACCTGGGCAAGGGCAACAAGGGCCACAACGTGTTCTACCTACTGCCGCTCATCATGGGCATCATCGGCCTGCTGTGGCAAGCTTACCGCGGCCGTCGCGGCATCGAACAGTTCTGGGTAATCTTCTTCCTGTTCTTCATGACGGGTATCGCCATCGTGCTGTACCTGAACCAGACTCCTAACCAGCCTCGTGAGCGTGACTATGCCTACGCCGGTTCGTTCTATGCCTTCTGCATCTGGGTCGGCATGGGAGTTGCCGGATTGTGGAGCCTCGTGATGTGGGCACTCAAGAGCAAAAAGAAAGCCGCCAAGGAAGGCGAGCAGGCTGCTGCTGTTGCCAATAACGGCAACCGTGGTGCAGTGGCTACTGCAGTGGCTGCAGTGGCTGCCCTCATTGGCCTGATCGTGCCCCTGCAGATGGTGAGCCAGACGTGGGACGACCACGACCGCAGCGGACGCTATGCCGCGCGCGACTTCGGCCGCAACTACCTGTCGAGCGTTGCCCCCAACGGCATCATCTTCTGCAATGGTGATAACGATACCTTCCCGTTGTGGTACCTGCAGGAAGTTGAGGGATATCGCACCGACGTGCGTGCTGTCAACCTGAGCTATCTGTCAACCGATTGGTACATCAGCCAGATGCAGCGCGCTGCCTATGAGTCGGCTCCGGTTCCCATGCAGGCAAGCAATACAACCTTTGCCTACGATGACCGTCAGTTCAACTACTTCATTCAGCCCGACCAAACGCCTACCGAGGCTCTTGCATCACTGGCACATATCTATAGTCCCGAGAGCAAGAACAATCCTTATGGCATCAGCGAGATCCATTATCCCAAGGTGTTTATTCCCGTAAATGCTGACCAGGCCATTAAGGCAGGTGTGGTGCGTGAAGAGCAACGCGACCTGATACAGCCTTCAATCAACCTTGATCTGCAGCGCATGGGTGCAGGTATGACTTCCAGCCAATTGATGTCGTTCGACATCATTGCCAGCAGCATTGCTCAAGGCTGGAACCGTCCCTGCTATTTCGCAATGACTGTGCCCAACAGCTATTATCTGGGCCTTGATCCCTACCTGAAACTGACCGGTCTTGTTTACCAAGTATCGCCCATCGTGAATGAGGGTAACGGTAATACAGGTGTATCGACCGATATCATGTATGACAACGTTGTGAACAAGTTCAAGTGGGGCGGTCTCGACACGGCCAAGCCAGGCGAAATCTACCTCGATGAGACTGTATGCCGCATGGTGACCACCATTCGCAGTGCGCTCATTGACCTCGCATCTGAACTGACCAACGAGGGCATCGCTGCGAAAAACGGCGACAAGACCATTCCTGCCGGCATGACTCAGGAAGCCTATGCAGCCGACCGCTTTACCAAGGCGCGCCACATTCTTGACCTGATGATGGAGAAACTGCCCGTTGCCATCACTCCATTCACCGTTCAGATGGGTGAGCAGGTGGCTGATGTTTACTATAATCTTGGCCAGGTAAGCAATGATGAGGAATGCCTCAAGAAGAGCAACGATATTCTCAAGAGCGAAATCTTGAGGTACGCAAAATATGTGCGCTTCTATCAATCGCTTGATGCATCCAAGTATGACCGCTTGACTGCAACCGACAAATTCATCGATCAGCAGTATTTGTTCTACATGCTGCATGACTATTTCCAGAATAACGGCGAAGAGCCCTACAAGAAACTGATGGATGAGGTATCGGCAACCGGTGTCAACATTGAGCGCTTGCAATCCTATCAGCGTGCCTATGATGAAGCCATGTTGAGGAAGCAGCAGGCTGCGCAACAACAAGCTCAGGCTCAAGCTGAGGCTGAGGCGGCTGCCGAATGAAGCAGATTGCCGGTATAGTGATGATAAAATCCTTCATTACACCGTGTTAGTTGAACGTCCGCCCCTCATCTACCGTATGATATTCCCCGAGACCGTGTGGCGCATTCACAAGCGCGACCACACGGTCTATTTGACCTTTGATGACGGTCCCATTCCCGAGGTAACGCCTTGGGTGCTGGACACGCTTGACCGGTATGGCATCAAAGCGACATTCTTCATGGTCGGGGAAAATGTGGAACGCCATCCCGAGTTGCTCGAGGAAGTACGTCGCCGTGGTCACTCGGTAGGCAATCACACGATGAGCCACCTGCAGGGAGCTCATGTGGGAACCAAACACTATCTGCACAACGTCTTTCGTGCCAACGAACTCATCGGCAGCACGCTGTTCAGGCCCCCACACGGCCTGCTGCGATGGGGCCAGTCCAAGGTTTTGCGATCGCGATTTGCAATTATCATGTATGACCTTGTAACCCGTGACTACAGTCGCAAACTCACTGGTGAACAAGTGCTTGCCAATGTCAAGCGGTATGCGCGCAACGGCTCGATTATCGTCTTCCACGACTCGCTCAAAGCCGAGAAAAACATGAAATATGCCTTGCCTCGAGCCATCGAGTGGCTACAGCAGCAAGGTTATCAATTCGATGCCATCCCCGAATAACGACATAGCTGCAAAAATCAAGGCTCAGGCGACAAGCCTGGGCTTTGACGCTTGCGGCTTTGCTGCTGCCATTCCTGTTGAAGAGAATGAGGTAGCGCGCTACGACCGGTGGATTGAACTGGGGCATAACGGTTGCCTTGCATGGGCCGCAGGACATCGGGAACTGCGCCAAGATCCCTCATTGCTGCTCGAAGGCGCACAAACGGTCATCTCACTAGCCCTCAATTACTATCCAACACGTTTTCAACCGCCTGAAGCATTGCGGGTTGCCTATTATGCCTATGGTCGTGACTATCATGAAGTAATGAGGGAAAAATTAACCCGGTTAGCCGCTTTCATTCAGGATATTACCCATTGCGACACACGGCCATGTGTTGACTCGGCTCCCATCCGTGAACGGTACTGGGCACAACGCGCCGGCATCGGTTTCATTGGGCGCAATAACTGTCTTATTCTACCGGGAAAAGGCTCTTATTTCTTTTTGGGAGAAATCGTCACCACAGCCCTACTGCCGCCCGATGAGCCATGCACATTGTCATGCGGAGACTGCGGCAAGTGCATTGATGCCTGCCCGTCAGGAGCATTGTCCCAAGAAGGTGCTGCCGATTGTAACAAGTGCCTGTCTTGCCTGCTAATTGAAAACCACGCCGACCAGTTGCCCGAATGGGTACATGATGTTGTGGGGCAACGCATCGTGGGATGTGACGAGTGCCAGTTGTGCTGCCCGCACAATGCCCATGCCGTGGCAACCAGTGTGGAGGATTTCATGCCTTCAGACACCGTATTGACGCTCACGCGTGACCGCATTCATGCCATGACTTCAGGTGATTTCAAGCGCACATTTGCCCACAGCGCCATCGCACGCTTGCGCCACAAGACGCTGCGCCGCAACGCTGACCTGAACGACGAAACAAAGCTTTGATTATTCTATCACTATCAGTTGTGACTGCACAACGATGAGGCGAGAGCGGCAGCCTGGCTGCGTGCCGGTTTTTGCGTCCCTGTCATCGGCAGTGATTCAACGGCCAAAATCCGTTTAGGACATGCATATTTTGAGAGGTGCCGGCGGCAGATGGTTTCGGCCTCGGCCACGTCTAATGCATTACCTTGGATGAGCATGACGACGATTTCGCCGAATTTGGCATCAGGGCACTTGGTGATGATAAAAGGTCGTGAAATGTGAGGCGATAATGCCTGCTCCACTTGTTCGATTTGGACTTTAACGCCTCCTGTGTTAATAACATTGTCAATGCGACCCAGCACCTTGAAACGTTGTGTGTCCTGTTCCAGTTCAACCACATCATGAGTCGTCAACACATGGAGGCAAAGGTGAGGCGCGTCGATGACAAGACAGTTTTCATCATTGACCGCCACACTGATGCCTGGTAATGGCGTGAACCAAGGCGACGCATCCTTGCCGCTCACGCGGCGCAGGGCAATGTGGGACAAGGTCTCGGTCATGCCATAACTGTGCCAAATGGCATTGCCAAAATGCCGAAGTTCTTCCTCCAAATCGGCATCGAGCGGGCCTCCACCAATGATGATGTGCCGAATCTGCCCTAATCGCTCCCGCTCAAAAGGAACCTTTAGGCTCTCGTGGACCTGAAGGGGTACCATCGCTGCAAAATCAATTCTTTGAGAATTTTCTTCATACAGTTCCTGTGATGCGAGTGGATGGCTGGAGGGCGTTACAGCCAACAACTTCAAGCGGCGTTCAATAGACCTGACAACCATCATCTTGCCCGCGATATAATCCACACTCATGCACAACAGGGCAGTGTCACCAGGCTTGAGACCCAGGAAGTCGCAGGTGGCACGAGCGCTGGCAAGCATCCGTTTTTTCTCGGCATGCAACACTTTGGGCTCTCCTGTCGAGCCACTGGTGTGGACCTCGACGGTGTCACAAGCATCATGCCACTGGCCGATAAACTCTTCTACTGTCATGGCATATACCATAGTTGATCGCCACGAATCGTTAGCGGCACCGTGTCGATATTGTCGGTGTATAGCTGGCCTGTTCCCAGTCCTTGGGGCATAGTGATGTCAGGACCATAAACCATCGCAGCAAAATGGGCAATGGCATTGAGCCCCACATTGCTCTCCAGCGCGCTGGTAATCCATGAGCCAATGCCACGCTCTTGGGCCAGGGAAATCCACTCCCTGCAGCCTGCCATGCCACCATGCAACGAGGGCTTGAGGATGATATACTGCGGGCTGATCGTATCGAGCAAACTGCGCTTGGCTTCTAAAGTATTGACACCGATGAGTTCCTCGTCAAGGGCAATGGGCAGCGGTGATGACTGGCACAGCTGCGCCATGCGTTCCCACTGTCCAGCCATGATGGGTTGCTCGATGGAATGAATGTCATAAGCCGACAGCTCATGCAGCCGCTCCATCGCCTCATCAGGAGAGAAAGCGCCATTGGCATCCACACGCAACTCGATGCGGTCGCTGCCGTAACGCTCGCGCAGACGTCTGATTAATGAAATTTCATCGGCAAAATCAATGGCTCCAATCTTGATTTTGACACAATGGAAGCCTTGTTCCAGTTTCTGCTCCATGCGCCGTGCCATCATGTCAAAGTCGCCCATCCACACCAGGCCGTTGATGGGAATGCCTGCTTCGCCATGCGCAAACGGGGTGTCGGACAATGCCGTGCCACCTCCACGATGCAGCTGTAACCATGCCATTTCCAAGCCAAAGAGCATCGACGGCACATCGCGCAAACTGTCCACATCGATGGTTCCACGGGAGCAAACGTCGTCGCAATGTTGACGTAGCACAGCGTCATAGTCGGGCAGGTCATCACAACTCAATTTAGGCAAGGGAGCACACTCCCCCACCCCTGCGATGCCAGGCATGTCGTCGCAGGTGAGATGCACAAAGCGGCTCACACGTGTGCGGTAAACACCTCGCGAGGTGCCCGCAGGCTCCTTGAAATGAAACGTGCGAGTGGTGATGTCGATGTGGAAACGAGCCATCAGGGAAGATAGGGATATTGGTCGAAATCGGGCTTGCGCTTCTCAAGGAAGGCCCTTCCTCCTTCTTGGGCCTCGTCCATGCAGTAGTATAGCATAGTGCAGTCACCAGCCAACTGCTGGATGCCCGCCTGGCCGTCAAGTTCAGCATTCAAGCCCATCTTGATCATACGCAGAGCCAGCGGCGAGCGCTCCATCATGGTCTGAGCCCACTCGACACACTCGTCCTCCAGGCGCTCCAGAGGCACAACCTTGTTAACCATTCCCATCTGCTCGGCTTCGCGAGCTGTATATTGACGGCAGAGGAACCAGATTTCGCGTGCCTTCTTCTGGCCCACGATACGCGCCAGATAGGACGAACCGAAACCGGCGTCAAAAGAACCCACCTTGGGGCCTGTCTGACCAAAAATGGCGTTCTCGCTGGCAATCGTCAGGTCGCACACCACATGCAGCACATGACCGCCACCGATAGCGTAACCGTTGACCATGGCAATGACAGGCTTAGGCAAGCGACGTATCTGCATCTGCACATCCAGCACGCTCAACCGCGGCACACCCTCGCTGTCCACATATCCGCCGCGGCCCTTGACATGCATGTCGCCCCCAGCACAAAAGGCCTTGTCGCCCGCTCCGGTGAGCAACACCACGCGGATGTCGGATGCCTCACGGCAATGGTTGAACGCTTGTGACATCTCTAAGGTTGTCAACGGCGTGAAAGCGTTGCGGTAGCGCTCGCGGTTGATGGTAATCTTGGCGATGCGGTCATACTGCTCAAACAGGATTTCCTTGAAGTCGAATCCCTCTATCTTTTTCCATTCTCTTGTTGCCATATTATAATTATTAGGTGTTATGATTTAGGTTTTAAGTGGTTCTCTGTATATTTTGAGGCTTGAAGCACGGCTTGGTCACGGTTCATGTCGGTGACCACCTCGAGCAGGCGGGGACGGTCACTGTCGTCCTGCACAAGCCAGGTGATGCCGCTGTAAAGGTCCTCACTGCCATGGGCGGCACGGTATTCCACTCCATGTTGCCGGCAACATCCCTCGGCAAGGATAGCGTGGTGGGCCGCAATCATCGTTTCACGGGCAGGAGAGACTTCCAAACCAGGCAGTTGTGAGAAGATTCCCCCACCGCCATTGTTAAGCAACAATATGCGCAGGTTTCCACGCAAATTGTTGTTCCACAATGCATTCTGGTCATAGAAAAAGCTCAGGTCACCCGTCACGCACAAAACGCGGTCGCTCGTTACTGCGGCACATCCTGCAGCCGCCGATGTCGTTCCCTCGATGCCGTTCACACCCCTGTTGCAGCAAACATGCTGACGGGCAAACAGGTTGGCAAGTCTGACGGGCTGACTGTTGGCAAAATGCAGCACAAACGGTTGGCCACTCTCACTGGCCAAACGCAACGCCAGCTTGACCGCCAGCATCTGAGAGAAATCGGGCCGCAAGTCATCAAAATGCTTTTTAGCAGCTTCCAGGACACGATTCCATTGCTGGGCAAAGGGGGTTTCCTCTGCTTTTTCAAACAGTTTTTGGAGGGCTTGTAACGCCACTTGGGGAGAACAGTTGATGATTTGTTCCACATGGCCAAAAGTGTCATGGATTTCGCCATCCACGCTCACTTGAATCATGGTCACAGCTGCCAATTTCCTCAAATAGGCTTTGATGCGCTTGCTCACCAGCGTGCCACCCAAATAGATGACGGCATCGGGCTCAAAATCTGGATTGTTCTCGACAAGGGGCAGCAGTTCGTCAAAAGGCACCCCACCGCCATCGGAGCCTAATGCCTCGACAAGCAAGGCAGCATGATGGCTCAAGCAGTTCATCATTTCACAGGTCACCACCCCATGCTGCATCTGACCGATGGCCAACATCGGTTTTTTAGCTTCTAGAATCGGTTGCAAGACCTCTTGCACTGTTACGGCACTCGCCTGAATTTCAGCACAACGGATAATGCGTTCTACGGGCAACGATGGCACTGTAAAGTTAAACAGCGGTTCATCATAAGGCACGTTGATGTGTACAGGTCCACCGCGCTTGGCCGCAATCAAGGCCTCATTGGCCAAACGATTGCAATGCCAACGGGTGAGGTCATCATGAGGCTCAATGAGGTTCGCGTCCATGAGTGTGAACCGTGACAAAGCACCAGGTTGATCGATGGTCTGGCCCATCTGCTGCCCAATGTGTGCCATGTGGCGGTCGGCACTGATGACCACCAGCGACAAATGACGGTGACGCGCTTCGGCCACTGCAGGCGCCAAATCGAGCAATGCTGTGCCCGATGTGACACAAACGGCCACTGGTTCCTCCAACTGCTCTGCCATCCCCAGCGCAAAAAATCCCGCACTTCGTTCATCAGTAACAGGATGACAAACTATTTGAGGACATTCATTCAAATTGTGCACGATGGGTGCATTGCGTGACCCGGGGCAGACCACAGCATGATTAATGCCATGCCCCAACATCACTGCACACAGTATATTTATATTTTCCTTGTCGCTATAACTCATTGTTCCCTAATCAATCAATGATAACATGGCTTGCATCTTGGCTGCGGTCTCATCCCATTCCAGCGACTCCACGCTTTGAGGCAGGATGCCGCCGCCAGCATACAAACGATAACGATCTTCCATAATGCGCATGCAACGCAATGTTACAAACATCGCCGTGTCACCATTCAGATTCAACGGCCCCGAAAAGCCGCTGTAGTAGCTGCGGTCGCACGTCTCGTTGTCAACGATGAAACATTGGGCTTTTTCCTTAGGCAGGCCGCACACGGCAGGCGTTGGGTGCAGCGCATCCAAAACATTGCCCACATTAGCTTCATCGGTCAATGAGAACGAGAAATCGGTGCGCAAGTGCGCCAACATTCCCGACTGGGTCGTGTAGGGTCCCACCATCTTCACATCATCGCAGTAATTGTCCAGGCAATCCTTGATGTAACGGGCAACATATTCCTGCTCCTGCACATTCTTGTCGCTCCACTGCGGCAGTTCATCGCTATAAGGCATGGTGCCGGCAAGCGCCATCGTCCGCCATGCGTCATGTTCACGTGAAAGCAGTACCTCGGGGGTTGCCACAAGCCATGTGCCGCATTGCGGTGCAGAGAACAAAGTCACAAAGGCCTCGGGATAACGCTCACATGCCCTTGCAAACAAGCTGGCTGGATGAGTTCCGTCGTGCCATGTATCTTCGCTGCGGGCAAGCACCAGCTTCTGGAATCCATATTCGGAAAAAGCCCGATGAAACCTTGAAAAAACATTATGATAATCTTCTCGGGTAACAGTATGACTGGACTGGTTTTGGCTACCCGGATGATAGAATAAATCCTGCATTGCCGGCACCTCGTCGGGCAAGCATCGCCGTAGCACATCAGGACGCAGCAACAAGATGGGTAAAGTATCACCTACATGAAAAGGCGCAATCACAAAACCGCCATCATCACCCAATTCTCTCAACGAGGAAAAGGACGATGGCACACCATCCTGGCCCACCAGTGTGCAATGACCAGTGTGCGGCAGACGATATATTGCAAAAGCATCCAAACCTGTTAGTACCTAAAACAGTTAGTTTACTCCATGCCGGTAAGCCGGTCAATGAGAGCCGATACGTCACCGATGGAAACAGAGCCGTCAAGGTTCACGTCGGCAAATAGTGCCCTGTCGGTCTCACTGCCCAAGAGGATGTCGATGAGAGCCGATACATCGGCAATGGAAACGGCACCATCACCGTTAATGTCGCCCACATCCTCGATGGGCACAATAGTCTGGAATCTATTCCACATCCTAGCCTCGCGATAGGCTTCAACCGACGCTTTGTGAACATAGAGTGGCGTTCTGGAAAAAGCAACATCCATACCTTGCTCATTGGCTCGGGGCGGAACCGTTGCCCAGCAAATGACTAGTTTGACATTAGAAAGGTAATTAAGAGCTCCGTAGGTCAATGAGTCAATATTCGCTCCTAACTCCAACCTTTCGATTTCAGGACAATGGGCTAATGCATAGTGCTCAATATACGTCGTTCCTGCAGGAGTGTCTTTGTCACCAATTTTCAGTTTTTTCAATGAGGTGCATTCATAGATGGCGGTATTGCCCAGGAGCGTGCAAGTTCCCGGGATGTCCAATTCGGTCAACGAAGTGCATTTATAGAAGCATCCGTAACCGATACTTGTGATATTTCTGCTCAAGTGCACTCTCTTCAATGACGGGCACACATAGAACAAGCTCTTATTCATGGTTGTAACAGTATTCGGCATATCCAAGGATTCTAATGCAGGGCAATAGGCAAATGCTTGATCACCAAATTCTTCCAGGCAACTGCCCTCTTCAAACGTGACAGTTTTCAAGATTTCACATTCACTGAAGGTATAATCTCCAATGTATCTTACATTGCGTGGAATTATTATCTCCTCCAACGAGTTACACCCATAGAAGCACGAACTCTTAATTGAATCAAGACTGGCAGGCAAGTGCACATAACTCAGTTTTGGACATTGCCCAAAAACCGTTACACCCATTTTGCTAACCCCGTCAGGAACATATATCGATTCAATGTTGTCGCACCCACTGAAAATGTTCATTCCGAACTTGGTAACAGTCTCAGGAATGTTGACTTCAGTCAGGTTGTCGCAATTATGAAGGCAGTAGTCACCCACAGTCGTCACCGTACTCGGAATGTCGAACGATGTGGCTGGTGCTGCTTGAGGATAGGCTACCAACGTCGTCATGTCTTTGGAATAGAGAATGCCACCGACAGCACAGTATTTGGAATTAAACGGACTACAGGTATAGCTTTCCAAACTGGTGAGAGCAGCAAAAACATTGTAGGCAATGTCAGTGAGATTACGAGTGATATTAATGCTTGTAATTCTACTGCATCCATAGAAAGCCCATCGACCAATGCTGACAAGAGAATTAGGAAACTCTAAAAACTCCAGACTTCCACAGCCATTAAATGCCCATTCATCAATCTTGGTGACACCTTCAGGAATATCGACCGATTTAATGCTGCAGCCTGCAAAGGCATTTCTGCCAATGCGAGTAACATGATAGGTAATACCTTCATAGATGACTGTAGAGGGGATAGAAACATCATCCGTGTACTTGTTATCGCCACTGGTCACCTCAATCTCATCGTCACCGATAATGCTATAATAGATATCATCCACCATAAAATCATAAGCCGATGCAGTTAAACAACTGAGCAGCAGCAAAGAAAAAACATATAATTTTTTCATAATTCTAGAGTTTTTAGAGGGTTACTAATTATACAATTATTGCTGATTGTTAAGGAATTCCACCAGGCGGGCGACAGCGCGACCACGGTGACTAATGCTGTTCTTTTGTTCAGGTGACATTTGGGCAAAGGTGCTGCCATCTCCCTCAGCAGGCTGGAAGATACTGTCATAGCCGAAACCGCCCGTGCCATGACGCTCGGTGAGGATAATTCCCTCGACCTGACCTTCAAACATGTGCATTTCATTACCCTGCAGCAACGCTATGGCTGTGCGGAAGCGAGCCGTGCGGTCGGTCACACCATCCAGTTTTTTTAACACCTTATCGATGTTGGCCTCACTGTCGTGTCCAGGACCGGCATAACGTGCTGAATGCACTCCCGGTTCACCGCCAAGCGCATCAATTTCCAGACCGGTATCGTCACTAAAACAGTCATAACCATAATGTTCCTTGACATATTCAGCCTTCATTCGTGCATTACCCTCGATGACATCTGAGGTTTCGGGGATATCTTCATGGCAGCCAATATCAGCCAAACCCAATATCTCATAGGTATCACCCAGCATTTGACGCAGTTCCTGCAACTTGTGGGCATTATTGGTAGCAAAAACTATCTTCTTCATTTTTCCAAACAATCATATTATAAACTACGAATTACACGAATTAAACTTATTGATTTATTCGTCTAATTCGCGTAATTCGTAGTTAAATGTTGATTACACGACGATGTTGACGAGCTTGCCCTTAACGAAGATGATCTTCCTGGGTTCCTTGCCTTCAAGCCAGCGTTCGGCATTGGCATCGGTAAGGGCCAGGCGTTTCACTTCTTCCTCATCGGCATCGGCAGGCACCTCGATAGTAAAGCGGGACTTGCCGTTGAACGACACACCATACTTCACCGTCGATTCCTTGAGATACTCCTCGTTCCACGTGGGCCATTGTGCGTCACACACGGTGGTTTCGTGACCCAGCACATGCCACAGTTCCTCAGCGATGTGCGGAGCAAAGGGTGCCAGCAAAATTACTATCGGCTCAAAGACTTCGCGGGAACGGCACTTCAGACTCGTCAACTCGTTGATACAAATCATGAAGGCTGCTACAGAAGTATTATAGCTGAAGCTTTCGATGTCGCCACTCACCTTCTTGATGAGTTTGTGCACCGATTTAAGTGCATTGGCACTAGGCTGCTCATCGGTGAGCTGCATTTCATCTCCCTTGTAGAAGAGTGACCACAGACGCTTGAGGAAGCGATTCACACCGTCAATGCCGTTGGTGTCCCACGGCTTGCTGGCCTCGACAGGACCCAAGAACATTTCATACAAGCGCAACGTGTCGGCACCGTAACGATCCACAATGTCATCGGGATTGACAACATTGAACATTGACTTAGACATCTTTTCGATGGCCCAACCACAAATGTACTTGCCGTTCTCCAGGATGAATTCGGCATTATTGAATTCGGGCCTCCACTGGCGGAATGCCTCGATATCGAGTGCATCCTTATCCACGATGTTTACATCCACATGAATGGGTGTTACATCATATTTATCCTTCAGGTTGAACGAGACGAACGTATTGGTGTCCTTGATGCGGTAAACAAAGTTGCTGCGTCCCTGAATCATACCCTGATTGACGAGTTTACGGAAGGGCTCGGCCTCGCACACATAGTCATAGTCGTAGAGGAACTTGTTCCAGAAACGACTGTAAATCAAGTGACCTGTAGCATGCTCGGTACCACCCACATAAAGATCTACCTGGCGCCAGTAATCATTGGCCTCGTGCGACACAAGGGCCTCATCGTTGTGCGGATCCATGTAGCGCAAGTAATAGGCCGAAGAACCGGCAAATCCCGGCATGGTATTTAATTCCAGCGGATAACCGTCTTCGGTCACCCAATTCTTGGCTCGTCCCAGAGGAGGTTCACCTGTCTCGGTGGGCAGGAATTTGTCCACCTCGGGCAACAGCAAGGGAAGTTTGCTCTCATCGAGCGGTTGCGGCTGGTTGTTATCATCATAATAGATGGGGAACGGCTCACCCCAATAGCGCTGACGGCTAAAAATGGCATCGCGCAGACGGTAATTCACCTTCACGCGCCCGATGCCTGCCTCTTCGATGTACTGCTTGGTCTTGGCAATAGCCTCCTTGACGGTCAAGCCGTTGAGCTGCAGGCGCTCGTTAGACGAGTTGGCCATGATGCCTTCCTTGGCGTCAAAACTCTCCTCGCTCACGTCGGCACCCTCAATCAACGGAATGATGGGAAGATCAAAATGCTTGGCAAAAGCATAGTCGCGGCTGTCGTGTGCCGGAACCGCCATGATGGCACCAGTACCATAACCAGCCAATACATAATCACTTATATATATAGGTATATTCTTGCCAGTGACAGGATTGACTGCATAGCTGCCCGTAAACACACCGCTCACCTTCTTCTCAATCATGCGCTCACGCTCGGTCTTGTGCTTCACCTCATCAAGGTAGGCATCAACAGCGGCACGCTGATCGGCTGTCACCACATCGTCAACATATATGCTCTCGGGAGCCAGCACCATGAACGTGACACCGAAGATGGTATCGGCCCTGGTGGTGAAAATCAGCAGACTCTTGTCACTGTCGGCGATGGGGAAGGTCATTTCGGCACCCTCACTGTAACCAATCCAGTTGCGCTGTGTTTCCTTAATCGATTCGGTCCATTCAATGGTATCCAGGTCACGCAACAGGCGTCCGGCATAGGCTGACACACGCAAACACCACTGACGCATCATCTTCTGCTCTACGGGATAGCCACCACGCAGCGATACGCCCTCGCTCACCTCGTCGTTGGCGAGCACGGTACCCAACTTGGGACACCAGTTTACCATCGTGTTGCCCAAATAGGCGATGCGGTAGTTCATGAGCAAGTCATTACGCTGCACTTGAGTCATAACATTCCACTCATCGGCTGTGAACTCGTCGGAGCTAGCGGTATGGGCATTGCAGCCTTGAGTACCATGTTTTTCAAAGTGCTCCACCAATTCTTGAATGGGACGAGCTTTGTCGAGTTCAGTGTTATAATAGCTATTGAACATCTGCAGGAATGCCCACTGCGTCCATTTGTAATACTTGGGGTCGCAGGTGCGCACCTCACGGTCCCAGTCATAGCAGAAGCCAATCTTATCCAACTGCTCGCGGTAGCGAGCAATGTTTTGGTTTGTAGTGATTTCAGGATGCTGACCTGTCTGAATAGCATATTGCTCGGCTGGCAGACCATAGGCGTCATAACCCATGGGATGCAACACGTTGAAACCTTTAAGACGCTTGTAACGTGCATAAATGTCACTGGCAATATATCCCAGGGGATGTCCTACATGAAGTCCTGCTCCCGAGGGATAAGGGAACATGTCGAGCACATAGAACTTGGGCCGGTTGCTGTCAATATCGCACTTGTAGGTGTGATGTTCACGCCAGTATTGTTGCCACTTTTGTTCTATCTCATTAAAGTTATAATCCATTTTTTAGTATTATATAGTTTTTAGTTTTAATTTTCTAGAGTAATTTTTTGATGTCTTCCTCGATGAGCTTGATATCGGTAGTGGGCTCATAACGTTGCACCACATTACCTTCTCTATCAATAAGAAACTTGGTAAAGTTCCACTTGATGTCGGGTTTGCTGGCATAGTCGGGATCGGCCTTGGACAGCATGTCATTGAGTAAATTGCCAATCTTGTTATCAAGATCAAATCCCTTGAAACCTTGTTTTGACTTCAGGAAAGTGAACAGTGGTGACTCGTTCTCGCCATTGACCTCAATTTTTTTGAACTGCGGAAATTCGGTGCCGAAGTTCAGGGTGCAGAACTGATGAATTTCTTCCTCAGTGCCAGGAGCCTGCTCACCGAATTGGTTGCAGGGAAAATCCAGAATTTCCAGTCCTTGCTCTCTGTAATTCTTATATAGTGCCTCAAGTTCCTCATATTGAGGTGTGAAACCACAACGGGTTGCTGTATTGACGATAAGTAATACCTTTCCCTTATATTCGGTTAACGACACGTCGTTTCCACGTCGATCCTTTACAGTGAAATCATACACATTCTGTGCCATAGTATTTAATACATTTAAAATAATAAACAGTGATACAAAGCTTAACTTTTTCATTTACTATATACTTGAAAATTGATAATTGCATCATTTGATGATTCCCAAGTCACGTGAGATATCCAGCATGCGCTGAATGGGTTTCACGGCACGCTCAGCAATTTCGGGAGATACCTCAATTTCGGGAGCCATGAACTTGAGTGAATTATAAAGTTTCTCTAAAGTGATCAATTTCATATATTCGCACTCGTTGCATGCGCATGTGCCATCCTCGGGCGGAGCAGGAATGAAAGTCTTGTCGGGGCAACGGCGCTGCATCTCAATGAGAATACCACTCTCGGTGCAGACAATGAATTCCTTGCTTTCACTATCCACTGCATAGTTTAGCAGTGCCTGAGTCGATCCCACTTTGTCGGCCATAATGCGTACAGGCTTGGGACACTCGGGATGAACCAGCACCTTGGCATCGGGATGATCGCGCTTGAGATCTACAATCGCGGCAACACTGAATTTTTCATGCACATGGCAAGCGCCGTCCCACAGCAGCATCTTACGACCTGTAATGCTGTTGATATAGTTGCCCAAGTTGCGGTCAGGACCGAAAATGATTTTTTCGTCCTGAGGCAAACTGCCGACTATTTCCTTGGCATTGCCCGAAGTTACTACCACGTCAGTCACCGCCTTGACGGCTGCGCTTGTATTGACATAGCTGATTACAGTGTGATCGGGGTGCTCGTTGACGAATTTTTCAAACTCATCAGCAGGGCAACTGTCGGCCAGCGAGCAGCCGGCACTCAAGTCGGGCACAATCACCGTCTTGTCGGGGCACAAAATCTTGGCAGTCTCACCCATGAAATGCACACCACACAATATAATAACAGGTGCATCGGTCTTGGCAGCCAACTGAGCCAATGCCAGGCTGTCGCCGATATAGTCGGCCAGCTGCTGGATTTCCTCACGCTGGTAGTAGTGTGCCATGATGACTGCGTTGCGCTCTTTCTTGAGGCGCAAGATTTCCTCTTTCAGGTCGATTCCCTTTTCAATGGGCTCATCGACAAATCCGTTTTGAACATTCATTATTTATATATTTAGTTTTTTAGTTTTTTAAAATTTATAATTCATCTACAACAATAATGCCTGTCAATTGTGTTGAAAACTATTTTGGCTTTCATGATTGATTTTCAATTATCAACAGCCCAGACGACTTATTGATAATTAATTTACAAGCCTAATTGCTGTGTTATAGCTGTTTCACAACTTTATTAACAGGGTGTAAACAAACTGCAAAGTTAATAAATTTCAATGAATTTTTGTCACAAAAGGTGATGAAAACCGTGTTCAAATACGAATAAAAAATTTGTGCTAACTTTTTTGACGTTTTAAAAAAGAATGATAAGCCGCATTGATTTGAATTTGTCAAGTGTTTTTTATTGTTTTTTTTCAAACAGTTTTCAACATCAATTGACAAGGTTGTTGACATGAAAATTAATAGTTGTGGTTGCCAGCTGCCATTAGATATTCAAGAATATCTAACCACACTTGATGGCATGAGTGGAAGATTGTTTGTACCTTTGTGGTGAGAAACAATGATCGAGAATTATGGCAAGAAAGAAATCGATGCTGGAACTGCATCGTGTGGATGTTGAGGAATATAAGCAGGTAGCAAAGCTACCTGTGACAATTGTGCTGGATAACGTGCGCAGTGAGATGAATGTTGGATCGGTGTTCAGAACTGCCGATGCATTCCTTATTGAGCGCATCTGTCTGTGCGGCATCACGCCACAACCTCCCAAGCCTGAAATTCACAAGACAGCTCTGGGTGCTGAGGAGTCGGTTGCTTGGGAATATTTTCCAAGTGCCCTTACCGCCGTTGAGCAGCTGAAGGCTGCGGGTTATCTTGTGTGTTCGATAGAGCAGGTGCACGACAGTGTTTGTCTGGCAGATTTTGTTGTTGACGATGAACGACCAGTGGCGATTGTCCTGGGTAATGAAGTAAAGGGAGTGAGTCAAGAGGTAGTAGACGCTAGCGACTGTTGTGTGGAAATTCCACAGGAAGGCACCAAGCATTCTTTAAATATATCGTGTTGTGCAGCCATCGTGATGTGGCATGTTTTTGAGGGGTTGAAACTAAGAAAAAAAGTTATTAACAACCTGTAGAAAGACGATTATTAAAGGGAAAAACGACAAGAAATAGCCTTTTGGGGGCGTAAATTTAGTTAATTATTGAATGTTAAAGACTTTTTTTTTTAACATTCTTTTTTTGATGTCAATTTAGAAGGTCATCTTTTTGATTTTTTGTCATTTATTATTGATTTTCAGTAGTTTATAAAAAAATATGTAATATTTTTCTTATATTTTTACATTTTATGGTAAATGAATGTGAAAAGATAGAATGTGCTAGAATTTAGTTAAAACAAAGCAATTATTATGCTCATTTTACAAACATTTACTATTTTTGCAAACTTGTATTTTATCGATAGCAACTTAAAAATTAGTATCATCGAGAACGTACATGTAGCAGATTTTTAAGAACACATTTTACTAATTGTATTAATTAATAAACACAACTTTTTATGAAGAAGCTATTTCTATTATTGTTTGCGATGTGCTTCATGGCACTCTCGGCTTATGCCGACCGCACAATCAGCGGGCAAGTATTGGATGCAGCCAGCGGTGAACCACTGATTGGCGCAACAGTACAAGGACTCGGCGTGAATCATGGCACGGCAACCGATGTCGATGGACATTTCGTGTTGAACCTGCCCGATCACGTGAAGTATGTAAATGTTTCTTATGTGGGCTATGCCACTCGTCAGGTGGAGGTAGCACCGCAGATGGTTATCAAGCTTTCTGACTCAGGTCAGAGCCTTGATGAGGTGGTTGTTGTCGCTTATGGTAGTGCAAAGCGTCAGTCAATTACCGGTTCAATTTCAGTAGTTGATGAGAAGAAAATCAAGGACCGCATCGGTTCTTCAGTAACTGCCGCTCTTGAGGGTAGCACTCCCGGTATCCAGGTGAACAACACCTATGGTGAGCCTGGTGCTGCTCCCAGCATCCGCATTCGTGGTATCGGTAGTATCACTGGCTCGAGCACTCCTCTCTATGTAGTAGATGGTGTGGCATTTGATGGTAACATTGCCGAAATCAACCCCATTGATATCGAGAGCATGAGTGTCTTGAAGGATGCTGCATCGGCTGCCCTGTATGGTAACCGTGCTGCTAACGGTGTTGTGCTGATTACTACTAAGAAAGGTAATTATGCCAATAAGCCCGTCGTTACACTTCGCATCAATCAAGGTATGTACAAGCGCGGTATCGCTGAATATGATCGCATGGGTGCTGACCAGTGGATGGAGGCTTCATGGCAAGCCATGAAGAACTACGCCATGAACGGTAGCATGGGTCTTGACGCTGCCGCCGCCGCACAATATGCTACTGAGCATTTGATTACTGACTATGCTCAGCGCAACATCTACAATGGCGAGTATAACAAGTTGTTTGATGCCAATGGTAAGCTCGTTGCCCAGGTTCTTCCCGGTTATGATGACCTGGATTGGGAGAAGGACGTTGAGCGCACTGGTTATCGTCAGGATTATACCCTCTCGGGCACTGCTGGTAGCGAGAAGTATAACATGTATGCTTCGGCTGGTTACCTCAACGAGAAAGGTTACATCTATGCAAGTGCCTATGAGCGTTTCACTGGCCGTGTAAATACCAACTTCACTCCCAGTGACTGGTTCAAGGCTGGTATTAACCTGAGTGGTACCTATGCAACCCGTAACTTCAACGACAATGCAACGGGTAACTACTATGCTAACCCCTTCTATACAGCCCGTTACATGGCTCCTGTTTATCCCCTGTTCTTGCACAATCCTGATGGCTCCTACCTGCTTGACGAGAACGGCAATAAGCAGTATGATACTTCATCCTCTTATCTGGACAACCGCAACGTTGCCTTTGAGCTCCGCAATGACTTCGATCGTCGTCGCCGTGCTGTAGTTGAGGGTATGGCCTATGGCACCTTCACTCTGCCTGCCGGCTTCTCGATCACGTTGAAGGCCGACTTCATGCACTCAAACACCAATCGCCGTCATTTCAACAACCCGCTTATTGGTGATGGTGCTACCAACGGTGGCCGTCTGTCGAGCTATGCCTATGAGTACAACACCCGCACTGCTCAGGAGATTCTGAACTGGAACCGTGACTTTGATCGTCACCACGTTGATATCATGCTGGCTCATGAGAACTATGAGTACAACAGCCGTTCAGCCTATGGTATGAACACTGGTTCGGCTGCCGATGGTATTTATACCCCCGGTAACTTCCAGACCAACTCCTATTTCCTGGGTTCGGACGATGAAGACAAGACCGAATCCTATCTGGGTCGTGCTCGCTACAACTACTATGAGAAATACTTCGTTGATTTCTCATTCCGTCGCGATGGTTCTTCACGCTTTGCCAAGGACAACCGCTGGGGTAACTTCTATTCGTTCGGTGTAAACTGGAACATCAAGAAGGAGAACTTCCTGCAGGATGTTAACTGGCTTGATCAGCTGCGCATTCGCGCTTCCTATGGTGAAACTGGTAACAACATGGGCGTTAGCCTCTATGCTTACCAAGCACTTTATTACATTGAGAAGAACGCAGGTAGCGCTGCCTTCATGAAGCAGAGCCTTGCTGCCAACGACATCAAGTGGGAGACCTGCCAGAATATCGACTTCGGTATCGAGGGTCGCGTATTTGACCGCTTGAACTTCAACTTCGTTCTGTTTGACAAGCGCAACAAGGACCTGTTGTTCGCTGTTCCCCTGCCTCTGTCGGCTGGTTCGTTTGTTTGGGGCGATGACTACAACATGAGCATCTACAAGAACATCGGTACCATTTCTAACCGCGGTATCGAGGTTTCGTTGAGCGCTGACGTTCTCCGTGGCCGTGACCTCAACTGGACCCTGTCAACCGAGGGTACTTTCATGAAGAGCAAAATCAAGAAGTTGCCTGGTGGCAAGGACATTATCCATGGCCAGCAGAACTACTCTGAGGGTCATGACCCCTATGAGTTCTACACCTATCACTTTGTTGGTGTTGACCAGATGACCGGTCGCTCACTCTACACCATCGATCCTGATATGGCTGAACGCGCTATTGCTGCTGGTGAGGCTGTTACCATCGGTGACGAGACCTACACCACCCTGCCTGGTTCTTATGGCAAGCGTGACTGGGCTGGCACTGCTCATCCCTGGTTCTATGGTTCGTTCAATTCTGTTCTGCAATATAAGGGCTTTGCTTTGAACGCTCTGTTCACCTATAGCTTGGGTGGCAAGATTTATGACAGCGCTTACCAGAGCCTGATGTCAACCAATACAGCTTCTTCGGCAAGTGCAAATCACGTTGATCTGAAGGATTCGTGGAACGGTATTCCCGCCGGCATGACCGAGGATTCTCCCAACCGCATCGATCCTAAGGGTCTTCCTCAGCTCGACTTTGAGTACAGCTCTTATAACAACGCTACCAGTGACCGCTGGTTGACCAGCGCTTCCTACTTCGTAGTGAAGAACATCAGCCTGAGCTATAGCCTGCCCAAGCTGGTGATGAACAAGATTGGCATGCAGGGCCTCACCCTCACTGCTGGTGTCGAGAACCTCGCAACCTTTACTGCCCGCAAGGGTATGAACCCCCAGTTCAACTTCAGCGGTGGTTCTGACAACACCTATGTTACCGCTCGTGTATTCAACTTTGGTGTTCAGTTCCAATTCTGATAATCAGTCAATATTATTATTATCAATTTCTAAATGAAACTTATTATGAAAAAGTATATATATAGGTTTTTATTGAGCGGTCTGCTGGTTGGTGCTGCAATGGTTACGACCTCTTGTGGTGGTGATTATCTTGAGACGAAACCCACCGAGTCGATCAGCGATGCTTCGGCCGTTGCCACTGTCGACAATGCTTATAAGGCTTTGAACGGTGTGGCTAAGACAATGACCATCCAGCATGGTAATTATAGCCAGGGTTTCTGCGGTGAGAACTGCATCATGCGCCTCTACGAGAACTATCCCTCTCAGGACTATTATTACAACCAGTATGCTTCAGGTTGGGCTGCTATCCACAACCAGACGATGCACACTAACAAGTCCACCATCTATAACCACTATGCATGGTACTACTATTATCAGATTATCACTCAGGCCAATGTGATTATCAACCGCATTGACAATGCTGAGGGTTCTGAGGGTGACAAGAAGTTCATCAAGGCTTCGGCTCTGACCTTCCGTGCCTACAGCTATGAGAAACTGATTCACTTCTACTGCGTTCGTTGGAAAGATTCCAACAATGGTAGTGCACAGGGTCTGCCCCTGCGTCTTGATGAGTCGACTGGTGACCTTGCTCCCTCGACCATGGCTGAGGTTTATGCCCAGATTTACAAGGACCTGGACGAGGCTATTGCTCTGTTCAACGAGAGCGGTGTTGACCGCAAGTCTGGCCAGTGCTGGATTGCTAACCTGAACGTGGCACACGCCGTTTATGCTCGTGCCGCCCTCTACAAGGAGGACTATCAGACTGCCCTCAACCATGCTAAGCTGGCCGAGGATGGTTATCCCTTGATGAGCAACGATGCTTATGCATCAGGTTTCTGCCGTCCCACCAGCGAGTGGCTCTTCGGTAGCTATGGTAGTGCTGACGAGAACAACTGGTACTGGAGCTATGGTACCCAGTACAGCTGCAACGGTTACTATGCTTCCAACACCCAGAATGGTGCTGGTACCATCAGCCGTGAGCTCATCAACCGCATTCCCGATGAGGACTTCCGCAAGTCGCTGTTCCTCACCGAGAGTGGCCTGGGTATCGATGCCAACGATATCAGCCAGGTTGAGCATACCTATGGTTACATTGGTCTGACCGCCAACCTCCAGTTCTCGAACATGGATGCTTACATGAAGGCTTACAACTACGTTCAGGAGCATGCTGCTGGTGGTTTCTCTGAGCCTTATGCTGCTGGTGTTTATCACCTGGGCGCTCACTTGAAGTTCTATGTATTCGACACCCCGGGTGTTGGTTACCTGCCCTTCATCCGCACCAGCGAGATGCTGCTCATCGAGGCTGAGTGCTACTACTTCATGAACCAGCCTGCCAATGCTCAGGATGCCCTCGTTCGCTTGAACGCCGGTTCAGGCCGTAACCCGGGCTACACCTGCAGCAAGACCGGTCAGGACCTCTTCAACGAGATTGCTGACTACCGTGCACTCGAGCTCTGGGGTGAAGGCTTCCAGTGGAGTGACTTGAAGCGCTGGAAACTGCCCGTTGAGCGTCACGGTTGGGACGAGGGTGGTAACGCCCATCCCGCAGTTGCTGTAACCATTCTGCCCACTGATGTTAACAATTGGGTATGGGAAGTTCCCTTGAAGGAGACCGACTACAATGATGGTTACGCCGATCCCAATGGTCCTACTGCACAGTAATCTTTGAATTAGATTATATCACTTCATCCAACAGGGGATGTGTCACACGGCACATCCCCTGTTTTTCATTAGGTCAAGCAAAGACACTCCACCTTCTTCATCATTTCATACATTAATCCCTCCATTATATCCAATACGCTTCAAAATGCTTGGTCTCAGGCCTGGTGGGAGCATAACTTTGCATCAACAAAACAATTTAAAAGCTCAAAGTTATGGCAACCAAGACCTCAAATAATATCAACGGGCAAGGCGTTAGCAAGAATCAACTGTCGGCAATCAGTGGCGCGATAATGCGTGTGCTGGTTGTTATCCTTGTTATGATGGCTGCCATGACGGCAACTGCACAGACACGTTTTGGCATTGTTGCCGGTATTGTTGTTGAGAACGGAATGCCGAGTGACGAAGAGAAGGAGAACAGCAATCGCTTGGGATATACTGCTGGTGCAGTGGTTGACTTTAATCTTCCCGTGCAGGGCCTCGGCCTGGAAGTTGGTGCAAAGTACACCAAGCACACCTATGGCAAGCCGAGCATGGAGCAGTACTCGGTTGATGTCCCTGTTCACGTGCGCTATCGCCTTGATGTTCCTGTTGTCGAGAAGGTGGTTGCTCCCTATGCTTTCACTGGACCGTCGGTATCGGCTGGAGTCAGCAACAAGATGCCCACTAGCTTGAGTGACGTCAAGATGAGTTTGGCATGGAATGTGGGTGCCGGCTTTGAGATGGCAAAGCACGTTCGCATGGCTGCCACTTACAGCATACAGGTTTCCAAGACCGATGTGGTGAACAACGGTTCGCTTGTGAAAGGCAAAAAAGGCAACTGCTGGACCATCAGCGCCTCCTACATGTTCTGATAATTATTGGCCAAAACTGCAGTTTTTGTGCAGTTTTGGCCAATAATTAAGTTTGGGTTTGATTTCTAGCGTGTGATTTATTCTTCGTCGGGGTCGCTGACTACCTGGAAATCCTTGTTCTCGTCCTCGTATTCATCGGCCCAGTACTCTTCACTCCACTGTTTGCTGCCCGAGTCCACCATCTTGCCGCCGGCGTTGGGTGCCTCTTCCTCGAGATCCTCGGCTCCAAAGATGAAGTTGTCCTCGGCCTGTTCGCGATGGCGAGCGTCAAGGTCATGGTGCGTCAGGGTTTCAGGAATGCGGTTGCGTTCATCGTTGATGGTGCGCCACAGCAGGTCCTTGAGCTCGGTCAGTCCCATTTGGGCTACGCTCGAAATAAAGACGCTGGGCACTTCATCGGGGACCTCGGGACGCATCTGCTCGATGAGTTCGTCATCAAGCATGTCACACTTGGTGATGGCCAGCACGCGCGGCTTTGATACCAGGTCGGGGTTAAACGTTTCCAATTCATGGCACAGGATGTCATACTCCTTGCGGATGTTGTCGCTGTCGGCAGGCACCATGAACAGCAGCACAGCGTTGCGCTCGATGTGGCGCAGGAAACGCAGTCCCAGGCCGCGGCCCTCGCTGGCACCCTCGATAATACCGGGGATGTCGGCCATGACAAATGACTGTGAACCGCGATAGGAAACGATTCCCAGGTTGGGCTCAAGCGTTGTGAAGGGATAGTTGGCAATTTTGGGCTTGGCGGCGCTGATGACACTGAGCAATGTAGATTTTCCGGCATTTGGGAAGCCCACGAGTCCCACGTCGGCCAGCAGCTTCAACTCCAGAATGACAGCTTTTTCCACACCAGGCTCGCCGGGTTGTGCAAAGCGCGGTGTCTGTCGCGTTGCCGTCTTGAAGTGCTGATTGCCCAAGCCGCCCCGTCCGCCGCGCAGCAGGCGTACAATTTGCCCGTCCTGCGTCACGTCGCACAAGAACTGCCCCGTCTCGGCATCATAGACTGCCGTGCCGCAAGGCACCTCGATGGTGCGGTCCTCGCCATCCTTGCCCGTCATCTGGTTTTCGCTGCCTGATTGGCCGTCGGTAGCAAAGACATGGCGCTGGTACTTGAGGTGGATGAGCGTCCACAGGTTGCGGTTACCTTTCAGGAAGATGTGGCCACCACGACCGCCGTCACCGCCGTCAGGGCCTCCTTTAGGTACATACTTGGCGCGATGCAGGTGAGCTGAACCGGCCCCTCCCTTGCCACTGCGGCACAGGATTTTCACATAGTCGATAAAGTTGCTTTCTGCCATAACACATTGATTTTGCTGCAAAATTACAGATAATTATCGGAATTCTGCGTAAATTTGCGGCAACATAACGATAATTACTACACAATGATACTCGATTCTGTCACATGGACCGCGAGTCCTAATCTGTTCAGTGCAGGGCCTGTCACTGTTCGCTGGTATGGCCTGATGTTCGCCATCGGTTTCCTGGTGGGCTATGAGATTGTTTACCGCATTTTCCGTCACGAGGGAGCCAAGGAAAGCTGGGTAGGCAGCCTTTTCATCTATGTTGTGGTGGCGACCATTGTGGGTGCCCGTTTGGGCCATGTGTTTTTCTATGACTGGGCACATTACAGCCATCATTTGGGAGAGATTCCCAAGATTTGGGAGGGAGGCCTTGCCAGCCATGGCGGCACTTTGGGCATCATGCTTGCTGTGTGGCTCTACAGCCGCTATGTGACGCACAAGTCGATGTTGTGGACCTTTGACCGCCTGGTGGTGCCTGTGGGCTTTGTTGCTGCGCTCATCCGCATCGGCAATCTGATGAATCACGAAATCTATGGCGGTGAGACATCATTGCCATGGGGTTTCCGCTTCGTGGACAATCTGGGTCAATGGATGCAAGGAGCCGAGCCTGTTTTCACGGTACCCAGCCATCCCACGCAGATCTATGAGGCCGCATTCTACCTGTTTACGTTTGCCGTGTGCATGTTGCTGTACTGGCGTTACCGTGCCCAAGAAAGAGAGGGCCTCATTTTTGGTGTTTTCATGCTGGGAATCTTTGTGCCGCGTTTCTTCATCGAATTTATCAAGAACGTGCAGGAGCCGTGGGAAATCGCCATGCGCAACAGCATCGGCCTGGATCAGGGCCAGCTGTTGAGCATTCCGTTCATCATCCTGGGCATCTGGCTCATTGTCAGGGCCATGCGTCGCCCGCGCGTGGCACTGGATTACCCCGACCGCTTTGCCGACGAGAAGACTAAAGGAAAATAATAAGTACACTGACATTAAGTATACCCCCCCCTATGATGAGAATAACTCTCCACTGTGTTGTTATTGTGTTGGCGGCCATGCTGTTGTGCTGCTGCACCGGCAACAAATCCAACAAAGCGATGAACAATCAGAATGATTTCCTTGAAGGCTCGCCCGTGATGATAGATGACACCACTGTCTCAGGGCTGATAGTCTATTATCCGCAGTTCAGTCGCATCGATCTCGTGTGCGAGACGATGCCCAGCAAGCAGGATACCAACGTCATCTTTTGTGCCGAGGCTGCCTTTACCCATGAGTTGCTCGACGAGTTTGCTCACAGCAATATCGACGGCGACCATGTGAGCAGCGGCCAGCGCTACAAGGGCGCCAAGTGTCATGACAACAGCGGAGCATTTGCCTGGTTTGGCGATTCGACATGGGAATTTGTTCACGGCGAGTATGGCGAACTGCTTGACAGCGTTGCCGCGGCAGGTGGCATGGGCTTTGGGCAAGCCATCATTATCCACGACGGTGAGAGTATCCGCCCCTTATGGCGCGACAACACGGTAACACATTATCGTGCCCTGTGTGAGAAGGACGGGCGACTGTGCATCGTGGATAGCCGCAAGAAGGTTGAATATGAGAAATTTGTCGCCATGCTTGAGCAGTTTGCCCCAACCCACGCTCTCTATATGGACATGGGTGACGGATGGAACCACTCCTGGTGGCGTGACGGCAAGGGCAAGGTGCACGAGATTCACCCCGTGGACAAGAAATCACGCTATTGCACCAACTGGATCACTTTCTACAAATGACTTTGATGCTCGCGTTGCGAGCAGGTTAGAGGTTAGAGAATCTTGACGCCTATAACCGAACACCTAATGCCTAAACCGAAGGTAAACATATAATATTCAGGGCGATGGAGCGTTATATGATTAGATGAGACGGCTTTTGTGGGGCATAGTGATTGCAGCAGTGCTTGTGGCGGTGGTCATGGGGTGCAGTGGCGCGCACCGCTATGATGCGCGGCTCGTGGCAGCCGACAGCCTCATGCAACCGGCCCCGGACAGCGCCCTGGCACTCATCGAGGCATTGCCGCCCGACAGTCTGACCGATGAGGGCGACCGTGCCTACCGTGACCTGCTGCTCACGCAGTCCCGCTACCGCTGCTACATCACAGCCACCAGCGACAGCGGCATCAACCGCGCCCTCGCCTACTACCGTGCCCACGGTGGCGAGCGCGAGAAACTCACCCGCGCCTATATCTACAAGGGCGCTGTCATGGACGAACTAGGCTACACAGACAGCGCCATGTTCTACTACAAGCACGCCGAAGCCACTGCTGCCCCCGACGACTACTTCAACCTGGGATATGTCAATTTGAGAATTGCCAATTTGTATCAAAATAAATATATAAATGCCACTGCTATCATCAAGAGAACGCGCAATGCCTATCATTATTTCAAACAAATACAAGACACAGAATATATGGCGACTTCGATAGGAAAACTGGGAACTTACTTGTATGATTTCGACAAGGACAGTGCCAGGATTTGTCTTGAACAAGCAATAAAATTAGCTAGGTCCATTGGCTCTTCACGAGGTTTCTTTTATCAGTCGAAGTTGGCAGGCATTTATTTCTATCAAGGCGATTTTGCCCATTCAAAGAACTTGGCGATGGATATTATCCTGAACGCAAAGAATCAATGTGATGAGAATCAATTCTACTACTATGCGGCTCGATCTTTTATCCGACTAGGAGAGATTGATTCAGCCCTTTGGGTACAGAGAATCATCCCGAAACCAACGACAAGACAAGACAGTATGAATCATTATTTATTGATTTCAGATTTGTCTAGAGCTTCAAATCAAACAATTGAAAAAGAAGTTTCTTCTGCCAAAGCCATCGATATTGAGAATCAGATGCTTCACGAATCTCTGAAATCGGAATTGCCGATCACCGAAATAAGATGTGAAGCCTCTCAACAAGCCACATATTTTAAAAAACGCACGTTTCAGAATCTGATCATTACTTTATGTTTGATATTATTGGCGCTTTCCGTTCTACTTCTCTTCTTGAAAAAACTGATACAGAAAAAAATCAATAAATATCAAAATAATTTAGATGATTCTCGTATCGAGATAGAACAGTTATTGGAAAGCACGTCACAAAAGATACGTGAATTAGAGAGAGAAAAGGAGAGCCAAAGGGATGCACTCGCCATAAAAGAAGAGGAGTTAAATGCCGTTACTCAAAGAAACATAGAACTCGAATCACAGCAAGCTGATTTACACAGTATGGTAGCAGATATCGTGATGCTAAGGCAGTCGGCACTCAATGAACTGTATAATGAAATTAAAGTAAGAACAAGGAATGATGATGTTAGGCGCCACAAGACACTGATCGCCCTTATCAAGGAACTAAATGATAATAAAGACACCCTGCATTTCTCACCGAAAGAATCGTTTTGGGAAAAATTGAAATCATCGGTAGATGGTGAATTTAATGGTATTGCAACTTTTGTTGAACATAAGTATCCGTCACTGACAACCAAAGAGAACCATTTGTTTTGGCTATTATGCGCAAATATTTCACCTCAAATCATAAAGTTGTGCATGGATTATTCAAGTGCCATTACAGTCAGCAACTATAAGAGAAAATTGATCAAGGAAAGAATAGGTATGGATGTAAGGTTTGATGAATTCATTCAGATGTATTTGGACGGGAAACTGAACTAGCAGTCAATACGCCAAAAAGGTTGATTAATTATTTTTTTTAAATGGTAGCTGGTTAACAGGGATTTAGCCCCCAAAAATGTTAATCGGCTTTTTGTGTATGTCCCATTTTTTTATTATAATTTTGCATGAGAATAATTTGTGGCTCTGCCGCAAAAAAATGTGTGTTTTATCTATTTTTCATGAACTAAAATGCCAAAAAACATGAGACACTACCGTTTTTTATTCATCATCATTGTAGCTGTTTGTAATATCACAACCATGGCCGATGAAGCAAGTATTAACTTACAGTATGGCGGCAATCATGGCGATCACAACAATCTGCCGCTTCCTGCTGACATGCCAGATGTGTATTATGATGGCGACAACCAGCAGATCATCGTTGACGGCCTGGGTGTGGTCACCCACTACGACGTTGTGATTGCCTCGGCAACCAACTGGACGGTCTATATCTCCACCCAGGTCAGCGGCTCCTATGGCACCATCGACATCTCCTCGCTTCCCGAGGGCGAGTACGTCATCACCATCGACAGCCCACTGGACAACACCTACGAAGGATACTTCGACATCATTTTTTTAAACACGAATGACAAGAATTAATACGAATTGCACTAATTCACAATAATACAACGCACAAAACATTATAAGTCACTAATTATTAATCATTTAATAAATATAATTGAGATTATGAAAAAGTTTTTAATTCTATTGTTGTTGGCATTGCTGGGCATGTCCCAGACGATGTCCCAGGAATATCAGTATGTCCCCTTTGTACGCGAAGGTGTCAAGTGGGTATGCTCTTCTGAGATTCCATATTCAAATCCAGTTCAGAATGAGCATTTTTTCACCCTTGAATTCAATGGCGATGCAATTATCAACGGTCAAACATATAAGGCGATGCATTACTACAGCGGTGAAAAGATTGATCCGCAAAATGACACCATCCCTGTGTATATGCGCGAGGAGGGAAAAGTGGTCTATGCCATTGTTCCCGACGGGAAGACATACGAAGAATGCCCCATCGATTGTTTCGGAGACATTGCGATTGAAGAGGACATCAGAGCGGGCAGGGAGTTTATCCTGTATGACTTCAACGACCCCGAAGGGTTCATCATGGGCATGATACCCAAAGTCAGCTACATCGTTCACCAGGTGAAACCCCAGACAATCATGTTGGGTGGCAGGAATGTTAAGCGCTATGTTTTCCGTAGCTATAACATGGACTTTTGTTTCATTGAGGGAATCGGATGCGATGGCTTATATCAAGGTTATCCTCTGGCATTCAGAAAAGACAACGGACTGTTGAGAATGAAATTGAGCCATGTTATTGAGGACGGGAATATCATCTACAGGTCAGAACGGTTCAGCCTCAGGGACGACGAACTACCGAGGCTGGTTCGTGAAGGAGTACAATGGGTCAACGAACGAGTTGTCATTAACCGTGGTGACACAATCCGCAGCTTCTACACTTACGAATTCAAGGGAAAGGATGACCGGGAAAGATCGCTTTGCCATTACTATGATGGGGAATCTTTAGACAGTACTCAGGACAGTGTGATTGCAAAGCTCTTCGACGGTTGGAGCGGAATCTCCAGCTATAATAACAAGGCGCTTCTGGCAGTGGCGTCGAACTGGCCGGAACGACTTATGATGAACTGGTTCAATGAACTATACAGTTTTGACGGTTATTATGAGTCGGTGCTGAGTGCCAGCAACCCTGTGATGTTTTATAATATATACCAGAAAGGTGAAGACCTGACACTTGATAATTTCGTGGAAGTTGAACCAATAATGATCGAAGACCTCAGATGCAAGCGCTATGCTTATTATGGAGAGAGAGATGAACCTCTATGTTACATCGTTGAGGGCATCGGCTTTGACAGCCGCGACATGGGCGACCTGCTCACGCCGTTCACGCGCAAGCCGGACCCCGATGCTGAATATCAGGAGTACTGGGGCCTGAGCCATGTCATCAAGGACGGAAAGGTCATCTACAAGGGCATGCGCTACAACCCGGCCCTGTTCGAGAAACGCGGCGACGTGAACGGTGACGGCAATGTGACCATCGCCGACGTGAGTGCCCTGATTGACATGCTGATAGACGTGAAGATCGG